>Ga0209721_1001894_pt1 | contig 14395 bp, 12 predicted proteins | sample TshhotsprinmetaG_FD_184139 | JGI IMG/M metagenome (GOLD analysis project Ga0209721, IMG submission 184139) | Hot spring microbial communities from South Africa to study Microbial Dark Matter (Phase II) - Tshipise hot spring metaG (SPAdes)... | ecosystem: Environmental > Aquatic > Thermal springs... | reverse complement strand
ATCTGGTTCTCCAGGCAGTTTTTATATTCAATCAGAAAAAAGAGGAATTCCATTTTTTTTAGATAATATATATAATAGAAAAAATACCCTATATAGGGTTATATCTGAACCTAGTGGAATTGAAAGAAAATGAATTTTAATTTTTGTAGTAATATCAAGCAAGTTATATCTGAACCTAGTGGAATTGAAAGAGTAGACGAACGCATCATGCGGTTTCTAGTTGAACTTGTTATATCTGAACCTAGTGGAATTGAAAGTTTCTTTATTCTATTCTATTCTATTCTCTTTTTCTATGTTATATCTGAACCTAGTGGAATTGAAAGTTTTTTATGACGACGACATAGAAGAATTTTTTTGTTTGTTATATCTGAACCTAGTGGAATTGAAAGGAATTTTCAATATAATACTGTTCTACTATTACTTTTGTTATATCTGAACCTAGTGGAATTGAAAGTACTATGTAATTTTCAGTATTGTATTTTTCATAATCGTTATATCTGAACCTAGTGGAATTGAAAGCTTTTAGGAAGTAACAAAATGTTACCTCCTTCTATTAGTTATATCTGAACCTAGTGGAATTGAAAGATTATTATTGTCTCCTCGCTACCTACAAAATTTTTAGTTATATCTGAACCTAGTGGAATTGAAAGTAGAAAGCAGTTAAACTATCTATTATTACAAACCTTGGTTATATCTGAACCTAGTGGAATTGAAAGTCGAAAACGACGATATAGAAGAATTTTTTTGTTTCATGTTATATCTGAACCTAGTGGAATTGAAAGAGACAAAAATAAAGAAAGTTTATAATCTTATTTTCGCGTTATATCTGAACCTAGTGGAATTGAAAGTTTTGTCTGTTATTTCCTTTATTATTTTAACTTCGACAGTTATATCTGAACCTAGTGGAATTGAAAGTATATCAAATCAAACATTTTTTCTATCCTAAACATTGTTATATCTGAACCTAGTGGAATTGAAAGCGAATATGAAATATGGATTGAAAATAAGGAGGATTTTGCGTTATATCTGAACCTAGTGGAATTGAAAGCAAAAAGGAAGATCTCGGTTTCCCCAGTCTTCCATTTGTTATATCTGAACCTAGTGGAATTGAAAGAGTAATATTGTTCCTCCCATTTATTCTCTCTTGCTGTGTTATATCTGAACCTAGTGGAATTGAAAGACCTGAAAAATTTTTGTTAATTAAATGATAATACGGGTTATATCTGAACCTAGTGGAATTGAAAGATGTATTCATCATATTCAAGTTGTTTAATTTCTTTTTGTTATATCTGAACCTAGTGGAATTGAAAGTTGGAACTCGATACAACACAAAGATACCAAAATCTTTGTTATATCTGAACCTAGTGGAATTGAAAGGAATAATAAGAAAGAGTAAGAAAGAAATAAAGGAAAAAGTTATATCTGAACCTAGTGGAATTGAAAGGCATTAAAACGAGTTTGGAATCTCCAAAAGACTTTGGGTTATATCTGAACCTAGTGGAATTGAAAGAAAAAATAATAAAGAAAATTTACTAGTTTTTTTTCGGTTATATCTGAACCTAGTGGAATTGAAAGAATCCTAATCTCTCAACTCTTTTTTGAAATTCTTTTTGTTATATCTGAACCTAGTGGAATTGAAAGATTATCTTCTTGGGGGAGCTTTCAATTACAATTGTCTGTTATATCTGAACCTAGTGGAATTGAAAGTATTTTCGCAAGGATATATAAATATATATATCCTTGTTATATCTGAACCTAGTGGAATTGAAAGCGAATATGAAATATGGATTGAAAATAAGGAGGATTTTGCGTTATATCTGAACCTAGTGGAATTGAAAGTAATTTTATCTTTCCAAGCGTAAATTCAATCAATAATAGTTATATCTGAACCTAGTGGAATTGAAAGAAGGAGCAATAATAATCCCCCCACCCCCTGTCGATCCGTTATATCTGAACCTAGTGGAATTGAAAGTTCATATTCTCCCCTTATTTTTATCTTTTCTGCAAATGTTATATCTGAACCTAGTGGAATTGAAAGTCAAAAGGGTTATACCCCTTTGCCAAGGTTTCATATGTTATATCTGAACCTAGTGGAATTGAAAGAATACTACAAACAAAGTCCTCTCAAGCCCTAATCCTCGTTATATCTGAACCTAGTGGAATTGAAAGTACGAATGCTTTTTCACTCGGTATGCTCTCTTTTTCAGTTATATCTGAACCTAGTGGAATTGAAAGTCAATTTCAAGTTCAGATAGGAATCGCATTATTTTTTGTTATATCTGAACCTAGTGGAATTGAAAGAACACAGGAATCTCATTATTTTTTCGTCTATCCTAAGGTTATATCTGAACCTAGTGGAATTGAAAGTAAATTATTTCTATGAAAGTTTTTCCTATGTGTTGTGTTATATCTGAACCTAGTGGAATTGAAAGCTGCTGTCCGTCCTTTTTATTCTTATAATTTTTTTTAGTTATATCTGAACCTAGTGGAATTGAAAGTAGTTTTTATTTTAATTATGCAGTCAAATTGTTCATTGTTATATCTGAACCTAGTGGAATTGAAAGAGGAATAAAGAAAATTTAGTATTTTGTTTTTTGTAGGTTATATCTGAACCTAGTGGAATTGAAAGAAAGAGATATAATCCCTGAATTTCTTCAGGAAACTTTGTTATATCTGAACCTAGTGGAATTGAAAGCCTAAACCGGTGACTATATTTATTATAGGAACTTAACTAGTTATATCTGAACCTAGTGGAATTAAAAGTATGTAAATAAAGTGCTACTTGTTTTGTTAATTCTAGTTATATCTGAACCTAGTGGAATTAAAAGTATAGGTAGGCTAAACAGGGAGTACAGGATAAACCTGGTTATATCTGAACCTAGTGGAATTAAAAGTAATTAAACTTAAATCATTCGTATCCATAAGCCTATCGTTATATCTGAACCTAGTGGAATTAAAAGTTTCGGCGAAGGCTAATTTGAATATCCACCACAACAAGTTATATCTGAACCTAGTGGAATTGAAAGGTGCATAAATTTTTGGTTTGTTAAATTTATTATAATAGTTATATCTGAACCTAGTGAAATTGAAAAGCTGATTTTATATATGATTCAATTTCATAATTTTTTTTATATATGAACCCACTAGAATAGAAAAAAATTGCAATTTATAAAAATATCTTTTTTATTTTAAATTAATTTAAAATTAAATAAATATTCTAATTATTTTTTACTTTTTTTACATTTTATTAAAAAAAAATACAAAAAAATTAACCCGAAAAAAATTATCTTATCAATATGAATATATACTCTATAAATAAAAACCAACAAAATAATTACATTTTTACAATAAATGTAAGGGATATTATTAATAAGGATAACTTTAATAAAGATGGTTTAAAAAATAACATTTTTTCATTAATATTAGATGAATTAAAAAATGAAATAAACTTTATAAAAGATAAAATAAATGAAAATAAAAAGAATTATTTAACTAAAGAAAGTATAACTGCTTTAAAAGTCTTAGAAAAATCAATAGATTATTTTCAAAGCTTTATTATCCCTTTTTCTATAAGTAGTTTTTTCCTATCTTTGCCAATTGCTGTTGCCATAGGCTATGCTTTCTTAATTTTTAAATTTGCTAACAATAACTTTAATATTCTAAATAAAATAATCTCAAAAATATCAGAAAAACTACAACTAAATAAAATAAATAATATTTTGAATAAAATAGGAAATTTAATATCTTATATCCCCCTATATCCAACTATTAAAGCATCCATAAATGCTAAAAATCAAATTATAAAAACCCTAGATAAATTACCTTTAAAAACAATCAATAAAGCATCTATTATTGAAATAAATAACGAAATTAATGATAAATATGATGCCTTGGGAGTTACATTTAATAAAATAACCTATGTTCCTATTTATCTACATTCTAATCCTCATCCATACACTTTAGAATATGTATTAACTCATGAATTAGGACATACTAACGATTTCTTTAATAATATACCCTTAAACTATAAAAGTTCTATATTAGGATTGGTTCCAAAATTTCCATTTGGCTTTAATAAATTTGTTAGTGATTATGCAGCTACTAAAGCAGCAGAAGATTTTGCTGAATCCTTTGCTTATTATTACTTGAATCCCAATGAATTAAAACAAACTGCACCTATTAAATACTACATTATACATTTTTACAATAAAACCAATTTTTTAGAAAAAATTTTTGATAATAAATACATAAGAGAAATCATAAAAAAAATATCCCTACTTATACCCGAACCAATTAGAATTATTTTAAATATCCTATCTTTTAAATCTACAACTTCATCAATGAAAGAAAATATTAGCAAACTTGTTAAATCTAATAATGAAAATGATTTTAAATCCTATATCAATGCTAAACTTAATTTATTAACTACTTTATTACTAATTAACAAATCTATATATTCTATTTATACCATTCCATTAAAATACGGAATTAATAAATTAGTTGAAAAGAAAATTATTAATGAAAATTTTGCAAATAAGTTAGTTAATTTAGTTTTAAGCTATACAATTGGTCCATTAGGAACTACTATTGCTTATTTTTTAAATTCCAAAAATAATAAAAAAGAAATAGCTTTAACTGGTATTGCTAATATTATTATTTTTAATCTTTTAAAATTTTTATTCCCCTATTTAATTCCAATTTTGATTCCATTAGAAAAATTAAGTACTTTTGCGTCATTAGAATTAGTCAATAAGCTAAATAAAAAATAATCCAATTTACTTAATTATTAAATTCATTAATTATTAAAAAGGATTTAATATCATTTTAAAGAATACTAATTATTGAGAATAAAATTTTTATATTTTATTTTCTTATAAATTTATAAGGAGGTGAAAATCTAAATGTTTGGTACAGGATTTTTTACTTTAGGTATTATAGTAATAGTTGTTATTATTATTGTAGTTATCAATGCACTTTTAAGCATGTACAGGAAAGTACCTCCTAATAGAGCATTGATAGTAACTGGTTTTAGAGGAAAAAGAGTAGTAGCAGGAGGAGGTACAGTAGTCGTACCATTAGCAGAACAAGCATCAGAATTATCATTAGAAGCAAGAATAATTGATATAAAAAGCCCTGAGATTTTAACAAGAGATAAAGTTCCTTTAGCTGTTGAAGCAGTAGCTACTGTTAAAATTGGTAGTTCTAATGAAGACATTTTAAAAGCTTCCGAAAGATTTCTAGGAAAAACTGACCAAGAAATAGATAAAAATATAAAAGAAATACTAGAAGGACATACAAGAGAAGTTATTGCAAGAACTTCTTTACAACAATTGCTACATGATAGAGAATCAGTAGTGGCTGAAGTAAATAAAAGTGCAGTAACTGATTTACAAAAATTAGGATTAGCTATAGATGCATACACTATTAAAGATATACTTGATACTCGTGGTGCTATAAGATTAGCTTTGTCAAGTTTGATAATAGATGTAACTACACCTAAGATTTTAACGTCTGATAAAATTCCTGTTAGTGTTAGTGCAACTGCAGCTGTTAAATTTAATTTAGATGATTTAGAAAAAGCAGGGGGAAGATTCTTAAATAGAAAACCTGATGAGGTTATTAGCAGCATAAGAGAAATATTAGAAGGAAAAACAAGAGAAGTCATAGCAGCAGTTACGTTGGAAAAACTACTCCATGAAAGAGAAGAAATTGTGAAAAAAGTGGAAGAAGCTATAAAAGATGATTTTGCTAAAATGGGACTTATATTAGATACCTTTGCTATAAAAGATATAGGTGACCCTGAAAAAGCAATAGAATTTAGAGTAGCTCCTCAAATAAAAGAGCAAGAAACTCAAGCTCGTATGAAACAAGCTGAACTAGAAAAAACTGCTAAAAATTATGAATTAGAACAAGCTTTAGAAATAGCTAAAAGACAAGCTGAAACAGAAAAAGAAAAAAGAGTATTCACTGCTCAACAAGATGCAGAAGCTAAAGCTCAGGAAGCAAAACAGTTAGCAGAAGCTAGGAAAGCTGCAGCAGAAGCTGACGCACAAGCTGCTGAAAAAGAAGCTGAAGCTAATCAAAGAAAACAAGTAGCTCAAATAGAAGCTGATGTAAGAGTTAGTGAAGAAAGGAAAAAAGCAGAAGCTAAAAGAGCTGAAGCTGATATGGCTTATCATATAACTGAAAAAGAAAAACAAATAGAACTGCAAAACTTAGAAGCAATGAGAAAAGAGAAGGAATTAGAAGCAACTGTTAAGAAACCAGCAGAAGCTGAAAGATTTAAAATAGAGCAATTAGCGGAAGCTGAGAAATTAAGACAAATAGCGTTAGCTCAAGCTGAAGCTGAAAAAATAAAGTTAGCAGGGCAAGCAGAAGCTGAAGCCATAAAAGCTAAAGGATTAGCAGAAGCTGAAATAACTGAAGCCCAGGGTATGGCTATAGCTAAAGCAATGATGAAAAAAGCAGAAGCTTGGAGAATGTATAACAATGCTGCTATAGCTGAAATAATGATAGAAAGATTACCTGAAATAGCAGAAAAAGTCTCTGCTCCTTTAAATAGAGTAGATAAAGTTATAATGATAGGTGGTTCTAATGGTGCAGGTTTCTCTAATTTAACTAAGGATATTGCAGGTACTGTTGCAACAGTACCCGAAGTTCTTAAAAATTTAACAGGCTTTGATATTATCGAAGCTATTAAATCTATTCAACAAAATCCAACTACTCAACAAACACAAACTCAAGCACAAATACAGCAAACACAAACACAACAATTACAACAACAACCAAGACCTAATATCCCGCCTACTAATCCTAATATAAAGTAAAATAAAATATAATAAAAAATATAACTGAACTAATTAAAATAGTTAAAAAAATAAAAGCAATTTATAATTGATAAATGTTATTATTATAGTATTATAGAGGTGAATTATATGAATATTAGGAATGTAATAGCTTTAGTTAAAAAAGATTTATTAGAAAACAGTAGTAATTTATTTGCACCTACTGCAATGACAGTAGCTTTATTTTTCTTAATGTTAGTTTTTTTAGGTGCAATTACAAGCTTTTTTAATATTATTCCAGTAGTTTTACAATTTCCCTCTTGGGCTTCTAAATTTAATGTAAATGATCAAATAATTAATCCATATATTGGTTTTGTTGCATTTTTAAGTATAATTATACTACCAATAATAGGTGCTAAAGCTTTTTCTCAAGAAAAAAAATTAAAAACTATTGAATTATTATTAACTTACCCATTTAATGAAGTTGAATTAGTTTTGTCAAAAATAATTAGTACTTTTTTAATTTATTTTATATTTTTGTTTTTTGCTTTATTATATTTAGTTATATTTATATTCTTTTATGCGGTTTTAAATAAAGGTTTTATAGATTTTGGGAATACTTGGAGTGGATTTTTAGGACTTATTTTATTAGTATTAGCTATTATATCTTTAAGTGTATATATATCTACGTTATTTAATGATGTAGTACCTGCTTGGGTAGTTTCTTTAGTTATTGTGCTGTTTTTATGGATTATAGGTTATATGTCTGATTTAATGCCCATTAATATCAAAAATATAATAACTTCTATTGCTTTATCTTCTAATTTTGATAATTTTTCTAAAGGAGTTATTGATCTTAAAAATGTTGTTTTCTTTTTAGTTTTTAGTTTATTTTTTATTTATTTATCTGTTTTAAACTTAACTGACAGAAACTAATTTAATTATCAGGGATTGTATTATATGAGGAGGTAATGAAAAAGTAAAGGTTTTTAAAAAAGTCCTGAAAAAAGGTTCTAAAAAAGTTAGTTTCGAAATATAAGTATTTATATATCAATACGAATTAAAAAATAGAAAGCAGAAATTATTGATGATAAAGTGGAGATTATTATGTATAAAAAACTTATACTTCTATAATTGAGTAGTTTATTTTTTTGTTATGAAGAATCTAATTATTTCCGTATTAAATAATCCTTTTTTAAAAAGTATAGCACAGAGTAAAGCTATAAAAAAATTAGCTTTTAGATATGTTGCTGCAGAAGATTTACAAAACACTATAAACATAATTAAAGAATTAATTAATAAAAATTTTTTTATTACAGTTTCTTTTTTAGGTGAGCATTTTAATAATAAAGATAAAGTAGAAGAATATTTAACAGAAATTTATAGTTTAATAAAAAATATTAATGAAAATGATTTATCTAAAAATGTTAGCATATCATTAAAACTATCTTCTTTAGGATTATTATTTGATTTTGAATATACTTTAGATAATTTATCCAAAATTTTGGATATTTCTGGAAATGTAAAAATTCATATAGATATGGAAGATTCTTCATTAATTGATGATACTTTTAAAATTTTTGATATTTTAAAATATGAGAAAAAATATTCTAATTTAGATATAACTTTACAAGCGTATTTATATAGGACTGATAGGGATTTAAATGAAAAAATCTTAGCTAAACAGAATACTAATAACTTATTAATAAGATTATGTAAAGGAGCTTATAAAGAAAGTTATGATAAAATTTTTCCAAATAAAAAAAGCATAAATGAGAATTACTTAAAATTAGCTATGAAATTAATTGATAATATAGATAAAATTTACCCAGCATTTGCTACTCATGATATTAACCTTATCAAAAAAATCCAAAACTATGCTCATTTAAAAGGCGTAAGTTATGATAAATTTGAATTTCAGATGCTTTATGGGGTACTTCCCAAATTACAAAACAAAATAATCTCTGAAGGATATAGACTTAGATTATATTTACCCTATGGGAAAAATTGGTATGATTATATTATAAGAAGGATTGCGGAAAAACCTTCTAATATTTTATATCTTTTGTTTTCTTTTCTACCTGAAAAAAACAGTTAATATGATAAAAGAATATAAATTTAAAAATATTACTATATATCAATTAACATTAGGTCCAATTGAAACTAATAATTATATAATAGTTAATAATAAAAAACAGAGTATTTTAATAGATTGTACATCAAGTAAAGAAATAATAGAGTTCGTTAAAAATAATAATTTAGAATTATTGTTTATTTTATTAACTCATTGTCATGTTGATCATGTATGTGGAATTAGTTCAGTTTATAATAATTTTAAAAGCAGAGTAATGCTTCATGTAAAAGAATTTTATCATTTAAATGAATCAAAATTGGTTTATAGATTATATGGGTTTGATGAAGAACCGGAAATATCAGAATACCAATTACTTAATGAAAATGATGTAATAAGTATAGATGACTTTGATTTGCAGGTATTATTTACTCCTGGTCATACATTAGGATCATTATCTTTTTATAATCAAGGGAATAATATTTTATTTAGTGGAGATACTTTATTTTATGAATCTATAGGAAGAACAGATTTACCTGGTGGAGATTTTAATTTATTAATAAAATCAATCAAGGAAAAAATTTTTAAATTACCGGATTCCGTTGTTGTTTTTCCAGGACATTATTTATCTACTACTATTTTACATGAAAAATTAAATAATCCTTTTCTAAAAAATATTTATAATATATAGAAATATGAATTTTGATATAATAATAACGGGTAATACAATAGGTGCGTTGTTTGCAAAGTACCTTATTCTAAAAAAATATAAGGTAAAAATTGCTAATATTATTCCACCTATTAGTATATTGAAAAATGCTAATATTTTCATGTTTTCTGCAACTTTTAGAAACCTTAAAGTACAATTTAAATCTTTATTAAATAGTTCTAATTTTAAAAGTTATAAAAAATTTTCTATTAAATTTATTCATAAGTTATTTGATATAGAATTAGATAAGAATTTGTTTTTTATAACTACTTTGGAATCTTTAAAACAATATATTAATTCTATTATTTTTGATAATTCTTATCAAAAGGATTTTAACAATTCCATAAAGGATATTTATTATGATAATTCTAGGTGGTTTGTGAAATTGGATAATAATAGAGTTATAACTTCTCAATATTTATTAGTATGTGATGATTTTTGGGGATTAAGTTGGAACATTCTAAATATTTCGTTAAAACATAATGGTGGATGGATTGTTAAAGCTCCAAATTTAGAAAAGTTTTCAGATCATATAAATAATGATAGAATTATTTTTTCTTTTGGAGATACTAAAAAGAGTGTCGTTTTAGCTAATTCTAATGTTGTTTTTGCTAATTACATTGATAAAGAGTACTCTATTGATAATCTTATTAATAAGTTTTTGTTAAGTAATTTTGATATGTTTAAAAATTATAAAATAGTTTCTTGGGATAAGTATGTTTTACCTTTTTCCTATAAACTAAATGAAATAAAAGAAAATTATCTTAAAATTAATCCTAAATTACTTAATTCAAAATTATTTATAGTAACAGAATATTTAGGATTAACTTCTACGTTATATCCTGACTTCACTTATCTAACTTCTTTATTAGCCAATGATATAGTTAATTTATTAGATAATAATGATGCTAATTTCTACAAATCTCTTGATTATATCTTTAAAATTATTGAATTTAATTATATTTTTTATAAAATAATGAATTTTATATATAAATATCCTTTAGTTTTTCTTAACAATTTTGAAAATAATTTTAAGAATTATTTTATTAATTTTTTATTAGGTGAGATTAATTTAATTGAATTTGATAAAATTTTAGTATCTAAATTTTCAGATTATTATGAGCCAAGCGAGATAAAATTAAGTGAAAACGCTTTACAAGAATAACTTAAACAATGATAATTAAATAATATTTAATGAAGGAACTTTTAATTCATTTTAGTGATTGTTTTTATCCTAGGATTAATGGAGTTACTTCTGCAATAAATTCCGTTGTTTATTCACTTAAAGAAAATTTTACTAATATTTTAATAGCTCCTGATTATAATAATTCCAATAAAAATAATAACAAAATATCTATTGAAAATTATAAAGATTATCTAACTATTATTAGAGTACCTTCATATGTGTTTTTTTTCAATAAAGAAGACAGATTTATGAATTTTTCAGATAATATTGTTAAAGATATTTTTAGTTTTATTTATAATAATTTTAAATCTTATAGCTGGTTTATTTTTAATCATAATATTTTTAATTCTTTTATTATTTCAATTAAATTTTATAAATATTTTCTAAAAAATAGAAAAGATATTGACTTTAAAGAGCTAAAGAAGATATTTTATTTTCATACGTTTTGGGAGTATTATGTTCATTATGTACCGTTACCTAAATACTTTTCCAATTTTATATTAACAATACTTAATAAGAAAGTAATAAATGAATCTGATATAGTTTTAGTTGCTAATAATTATGTAAAAGATTATATTTTATCTAATTATTTTAAAGCTGATAAGATTAATTTAAGAGAAGAAATAAAAGAGAAAATAAAAATTTTACCATTACCACTAAATGGGATTTTTTGGGAAGATACTGAATTAGAGATTGATAATATTTTAAAGAATAAAAGATATATAATGTATGCAGGCAGATTAGCTAAGGAAAAAAATTTATTTTTTTTAATAGATATTTTTAAAGAAATCAATTTATTAGATAATAGTTTTGAGTTTTATATATGTGGAGATGGACCTGAAAAAAATAACTTAATAGATTATGTTATAAAAAATAATTTACAAAATAAGGTAATATTTACTGGTTATTTAAGTCAGGAGCTAATTAGGAGATATTATAAATTTAGTCAGGCTGTTCTATTTTTATCCAAAACCGAAACTTTAGGCTTAGTTTTACTTGAAGCTATGGCGCAAAAAGCCCTTGTGATAGCTTTAAATGTTTCTCCATTTAATATTATAATCCAATCAGGTTATAATGGGTTCCTTATTGATAATGACAATCCTAAATTATTTGCACTTCAAGTTTTACAAATCTTAAAAGATAATCAATTAATAAATAAAATAAAAGAAAATTCTTTTAATTTTTCCTTAAACTATCATCCTAATAATTTTAAACAAAATTTTATTAATCTTTTAAAAAATAATTATTCTAAAGAAAATATAGATAATTAGAAAAGTTATGTATAATTCAAATGCTTTTACAAATAATTCTAATAGTAATCTTAATGATAATATTTATATAATCATTGAAGATGATTTTAATAAAAGGATAGATAAATTTCTAGCTGATAAATTAAATTTAAGTAGAAGTTATATAAAATATTTAATAGAAAATAATAAAGTTTTAGTTAACGGTAAAGAAGTAAAAGGTAGTTATATTTTAAAAAAAGGTGATAATATTTTATTAAAAATAATTCAAAAAAATACTTCATACTTTAATATTAATATTAAAGAAAATAGTAAATTAAATAATGTAGATAAAAATTTTGTAGATTTTATTATTAAAGCAACAAAGATTTTATATGAAGATGATAATGTTATCATAATAGATAAAGTTCCTATAGTAGTTAATAAAATCAATAAATATAATTTTTCGGTTGTTGATTATTTATTGCTTAAAGGTATTGAGCCATTTATAGTTCATAGATTAGATAAGCAAACTACAGGTTGTTTGATTGTTGCTAAAAATTATCATACAGCTTTAAAATTATCTAATTTATTTAAGAATAGAGAAGTTATAAAAAAGTATTATGCTATTGTTTTAGGAGATTTTAAATATAATTCTATTAAAATAGAAGGGGATATTTTCCATTCTAAAACCCCCTTAAAAAAAGAAATTATATCTTATGGAAAAAATGCTATTACTATTGTTAATAAAATAAAAACTATCAATTTTAATGATTTTATTAATAATACTAAAGATTTTTACGAATGGGAAATAAAAAATTATAATAACAACATAAACTTAATTTCTTTGTTAGATATAAATATACTTACTGGTAGGACTCATCAGATTAGAGTTCATTTAAGTAATATTGGTTATCCTATTCTTGGAGATTATAAATATAAAGATAATTCTAAATTTTTTTTGAAATTTCATTTTAATAATTACGTTTATAAATTAGAAACTTTCTTTTTACATGCTTATTATCTTAAAATAGATAAGTATGAAGTATTTTCATTACCTTTGTGGTACCAATTTTTTTTATAAATAAAATAAATAAAAAGATAAAGTATAAAAGGAGAAAGTTAAAAAAATAATAATTATTATAATATAAAAAAAAATATAATATAAAAAACATGTTAAATTTAGGATTGTTATTGTTTCTTTGTGTTTTTGTATTTTTTAGTGTTTATTTTTTAATAGGATATTATATAAGGATTTATGGCCAGAAGGTAGGACAAGAAATTAGAGAAGATGCTCCTAAACATCATATTCTTAAAAAAGGTACTCCTACTGCTTGTGGAGTTATCTTTATCACTATACCTTCTATTATTTCTTTTTTTATTTTACTTAAATATTCTAATATCTATTTAGCTTTTATTTTTATCATTTTAGTTTTAGGATCTATGATTATTGGTTTTATTGATGATTATTTCAAGATAATTAATAAAAGAAATTTAGGCTTAAAAGCTCGACATAAATTATTTTTTCAAATTATTATAACTACTATTGTTTTCTTTTTATTAAAATTATCTAATGATTTTTTCTTATATAATTTTAATTTTGATTTTCATTATATTAAGGTTATCAATAATATATACGATTTAGATACTATTGGATATTATTTATTTTTATTTTTTTTAGTATCAGGGGTTAGTAATGCTACTAACTTAACTGACGGATTAGATGGGTTAGCTGGAACTTTAAGTGTTATCACTTTTATTGGTTTTCTTATTGTTTCAATTGTCTTTCAGAAATTGTTTATTGTTCCTGTTATATTATTATTTATAGTTTCTTTAATTTCTTTTTTAATTTATAATTTACCTAAGGCTAAGGTTATGATGGGTGATAGTGGTTCATTAAGTTTAGGTGCTATTTTTGTTTTCTTAGCTATAACCCTTAAAATTGAACCATTCCTACTTTTCTTAGGGTTTATGTTCTTTATTGTTACTTTATCTGTTATTTTACAAGTATTATATTTTAAAATTACTAAAGGTAATAGATTATTTTATATGACTCCATTACATCATCATTATGAAATTCTTGGATATACTGAAAAACAAATTCTCTTTAGATTCTCATTATTACATTCTTTTGTTATCTTCTTAGGTTTAAGTCTTATTAAATTTTATTAATTTTAAACAATTTATAATATTTAAAATAAAGGTATTTAATTTTTATATTATATTTAATTTTATTGGATTTAATTTTTAGGAGGTAGGAATAAATGAAGAAATTACCAATAGGAATAAGCGACTTTAAAGAATTAATAACAAATAATTATATATACGTAGATAAAACAAAGTATATATATGAATTATTAAGTAGTTCAAAGTATGTGTTTTTAAGTAGGCCTAGACGCTTTGGGAAGTCATTATTAT
>Ga0209721_1001893_pt1 | contig 14404 bp, 13 predicted proteins | sample TshhotsprinmetaG_FD_184139 | JGI IMG/M metagenome (GOLD analysis project Ga0209721, IMG submission 184139) | Hot spring microbial communities from South Africa to study Microbial Dark Matter (Phase II) - Tshipise hot spring metaG (SPAdes)... | ecosystem: Environmental > Aquatic > Thermal springs... | reverse complement strand
CGAGGGGAGAGGTTGGTCTGATATTTGCGGAGGTCGGGAAAAAGGGCGGAATATTCGATGATACTATTTATGCCGTTATTGTTTTTGTGGTTGCACTTACAACTCTGTTTGCACCGCTTTTATTGAGATTTGTGATGAGAGGTGAAGAATGAACTGGTATCAGCTAAGCGTAAAAGAAGTATTGCAAAAATTAGGTGTATCGGAGAGCGGGCTGACTGCCGAAGAAGCAAAAAAGCGGCTCGACAGATACGGACCTAACAAACTTGCCGAGGAAGAGAAGATAAGCAAATTTAAAATCCTTCTCCATCAGTTCACGAGCCCGCTGATTTATATCCTGATCATTGCTGGCGCCGTGACAATCCTGCTTAAAGAGTATATAGATTCAGGCGTTATCTTCGCAGTCGTAATCCTTAATGCGATTATCGGATATATACAGGAGTACAAGGCGGAAGAGAGCGTCAGGGCGCTTAAGAAGATGGTTGTCCCGAAGGCGCGTGTAATCAGGGACGGCAAGGAAAAGGAGATAAACAGCGAAGAACTTGTGCCTGGGGACATAGTCCTGCTTGCTTCGGGAACCAAAGTCCCTGCCGATCTGCGCCTTCTGCATACCATAGAACTGAAAATCGAAGAAGCAATGCTCACAGGGGAGTCCTTGCCTGCCGAGAAGTCAACCGCACCAGTAAAGGAAGATAACCTCACCCCGGGCGACCAGAAGAACATGGCATTTATGGGCACAGCCGTGGTTAATGGAAGGGCAAAGGGCGTTGTTGTGGAGACAGGGGGAACTACCGTGCTGGGAAATATTGCCAGAGAGGTTAAGGAAGTAGGCATGGTAAAGGCGCCCCTTCAGGAGAAGATGCACGGATTTGCGAAGGCTATAGGTTTTATTGTCCTCGGGGCATCGACCCTGCTGTTTTTTGTTGGACTGCTGATTGGAGAAAGCGCCAAGGACATGTTCATGACAGCAGTTGCTGCTGCTGTGGCAACGATACCCGAAGGCCTTCCTATAGTCGTTACGATTGCGATGGCTGTAGGTGTGGCAAGGATGGCAAGGCAGAATGCCATTATCAGAAATCTCCCGGCAGTAGAAACACTGGGAAGCACCACTGTCATCGGCTCGGATAAAACAGGAACCCTTACCAAGAATGAGATGACCGTAAAAATGATTTATGATGGGTCGCATGCATATGAGGTCGAAGGCAGCGGATATGAACCCGAAGGAGAAATACTGCATGAAGGCAGAAGCATAGATGCAAAGGCGTTTAAAAATCTCAAACAGGCGCTCCGTATAGGTCTCTTATGCAATGAATCCAACCTTTACGAAGAGGATGGGCAGTATAAGGTAGATGGAGACCCTACAGAAGGGGCATTGATAGTGTCTGCTTTAAAAGCGGGCATGAAAGTAGAAGATGAGAAGGAGAGATATGAGCAGATAGGGATTATTCCATTCGAATCAGAGCGCGGCTACATGGCAACTCTTCACAGGCACAGGGGAAAGAAGTTTATATTTGTCAAGGGCGCTCCAGAAAGGGTCCTCGATATGTGCGTTGAATCCATCGACGGCAAGGAACTAAAAAACAAGGAGATCCTGCAGATTGCCGCCGATTTTGCAAAAGAAGGCTTAAGGGTACTGGCCTTTGCGTATAAAGAGGCGTCTGACGATATTAACGAGCTTTCGCATCATGATGTGGAATCGGGGCTCACTTTTGCAGGATTACAAGGAATGATAGACCCGCCAAGACCGGAGGCGATAGAGGCGATCAGGGGGTGCAAGAGGGCTGGGATAAGGGTTGTAATGATTACAGGCGATCATGCCATTACTGCAAAGGCAATTGCAAAGAAACTCGGGATAGTTGATGAAGATGCAGAGGTTCTTACAGGCAGGGAAATAGAAAAAATGGACGACTCCGAACTTTTCGAAAAGGCAAAAACCGTCTCTGTGTATGCAAGGGTGTCGCCTCAGCATAAATTAAGGATAACAGAGCAGCTTAAAAAACATGGGCATATAGTTGCAGTAACAGGGGACGGGGTTAATGATGCACCCGCTTTAAAGTCGGCCCATATAGGAGTTGCGATGGGAAGGACAGGCACCGATGTAGCAAAAGAGGCATCGGATATGGTCCTTGCGGATGATAATTTTGCAAGCATATTTAATGCGGTAAAAGAAGGCAGGATTGTGTTCGACAACATCAGAAAGGTCACTTTCTTTCTTATCCCCACTGGTATCGCAGCTATATTGTCCATCTTGGGCACCATTATACTTGGCGTTCCTATACCCTATGTGCCTGCCCAGTTGCTCTGGATAAACCTCGTTACAAACGGCCTGCAGGATGTAGCTTTAGCATTCGAGCCGGGTGAAAAGGGCATAATTAACAGGCCTCCGAGAGAAACGAAGGAAGGCATAATGTCAAGACTGCTCATAGAAAGGACTATTATTGTAGGCCTGCTCATTTCTGCCGGAGTTGTCTACAATTTCATTGCCAGCCTGAACGCAGGCGATTCCCTTGAGAAGGCGAGGACAGTGGCTGTCACAACAATGGTCTTTTTCCAGTTCTTTCAGGCATGGAACAGCCGATCAGAGTATCAAACCATATTCAAAATAAACCCTTTAAGCAATCCATTTTTATTTTTCAGCATGATCGCAGCCTTTCTTGCTCAGCTTTCTGTAATCTATGTGCCGGCGCTTCAATGGATCTTCAGGACCGAACCCATTTCAATGAACGAATGGTTGCAGATACTGATGGTCTCTGTTACAGTTGTATTAGTTGTGGAGGTAGATAAATGGTTGAGGAGAAGGAAACAGGAGAGCCTGCATGTTTGAATATCTGAAGAAGTTTAAAAGGGCAATCATCATCTCGCTTACAGTTATGATAAAGAATTATCAAGCCTCACACTGATAGGAATAGGCGTCATCATATTTGCCCTTTCGGCTGGATACTATCTTGCAAGACGAAATAAATAGCCTGTGCGGAAGGTGAAAATGTCTGACAGGAAAAGATATTACACAATTGCCATCGCCGTTTTTTCATTATTAATCACATTCCTCTATTTCCTGACATTCGATGAGCAGGCTCCTTATGTGGTTCTTGAGGAACTCTACTATATCCCGCTTCTCTTTGGAGCGATTGTGTTCGGCATGAAAGGGGCAATCCTTACCTATATGATTGTCTCAGTGGCGTATGTCCCCTTCTTTTACGGCGGTTGGGCGACGGGCGTTCTCGGTATTGTTGACAGGGCGCTCCATCTCCTGTTTTCCGGAGTTTTTGCATTCCTTGCCGGTTTTTTTTGTAGAACGCTTGAAGCGGCAGCAGAGGGAATTGGAAAGAAACCGGTATCTTTCCAATCTCGGTCAGGTTGCTGCAACCATTGTCCATGATCTGAAAAATCCTCTGATTACAATCTTAGGATTTGCGAGGCGAATGCAGGAAGGGAAAGGAAATATCGATACAGCAGCAGAGGCGATAATTGAATCAGCACAGAATATGCAAAATATAGTAAACGACGTATTGGATTTTTCAAAGCCGGTTCGATTGGAATTAAAAGAAGAAGACATGAGAAATGTTATAGAACAGGCATCCGAAGCTTGTAGGGCAAAGGCCGAAGATAGAGGGATAACCCTGTCGGTTGACATCCCCGGTGTTTCAGTACTCTCGGAAGTAGACAGCTTCAATATGCAGAGGGCGCTTATAAATCTCATTAACAACGCTATCGAAGCTTCCGGTAAAGGACAGGATGTCAAAATCGCGCTGGCTGCTAAGAAAAAAATCTATTCATCAGGATCGAGGACCATGGGTCAGGTATGGACAGTGAAACCCTCGAAAACATCTTCTTTCCATTTTACACAAAGAAGATCGGCGGCACAGGCCTCGGAATGGTGATAGCAAAGAAGATCATCGATGGATATCGGGGCAGGATTCTTATAAAGAGTCAGACAGGAAAGGGAACGGAAGTGGTAATAGAACTGCCGCAGAAATTAGCGGTGATAAAATAGGTAAAATCATGAATGAAGCATTATTTATAAGGATAACGAGTCTATGAGGTCTATACTATACGGAGCCTTCTGGATCGGCGTCTATTTTGCGGTAAGCGCAGCGCCTCTCTTTGTTCTGCTGATCGGCGAGACCCCGCCGGGGCGTGGATTCTGGAGGGAATTTTCGGTCGGCCTCGGTTTTGTCGGCCTCTCGATGATAGGATGGCAGTTCTTTCTTACAGGCCGTTTTAGGAGAATCACATCTCCTTATGGAATCGATGTAGTCTATCATTTCCACCGCCTCATCTCCTTGATAGCATTTGTCTTTATTCTCCTGCACCCCGCCATTATTGTAATTTCGAATCCGGCATCTCTTGTTTTCCTTAATCCGTTTGCATCTCCATGGTGGATGAGGGTAGGTGTCGGGGGGCTTCTTGCTTTGGAATAGTTGTCGTGACCTCTCTCTATAGACTTAAATTCGGTCTTATATATGAACACTGGAGGATTATCCATGGTTATATATCGGTAATTGCCGTGGCATTATCTATGGTCCATATCGTGGGCGTAAGCTACTATGTGCAGGCACCTCTTAAACGGTGGTTGTGGATTTCCATGGTAATTGCATGGATCCTTGCGCTGGCATATATCCGCATACTAAAGCCTTTGCTGATGCTGAGACGCCCTTATACTGTGGAACGGGTTATAAAAGAGCGCGGCAATTCGTGGACTTTAGCGCTCAAGCCGGAAGGACATAAAGGCATGAATTTCAGGCCGGGGCAGTTTGCATGGTTGACCATAGGAAAGTCGCCATTTGCAATAAGGGAACATCCCTTTTCCTTTTCTTCGAGTGCAATGAACCCGGGGCGGCTTGAAATGACCATCAAGGAACTGGGAGATTTTACCTCCAGAATTGGCGAGATTGAACCAGGCATCCGTGCTTATATCGATGGACCATACGGCACATTCACCATCGACAGGCATAGATATATAGGATATGTCTTTATTGCAGGGGGTGTCGGTATAACGCCCATAATGAGCATACTGAGAACTAAGCGGGATAGAGTTGATATGCGGCCTATTATCCTCTTTTATGGGAGCAAGACATGGGAAGATGCAACCTTTCGTAAAGAAATAGAGGATATGGAAAAGGGATTGAATTTAAAGGTTGTGTATATCCTCGAAGAAGCGCCCGATGGCTGGGATGGTGAGAAAGGATTTATAACCGCAGAGGTTATGGCAAGGCATCTGCCTGAACGGAGACTCGACTATGAATACTTTGTCTGCGGACCGCAGCCTATGCAGATAGCAGTAAAGAGGGCGCTGGATAAACTGGGGATTCCTCTTGAAAGGGTGCAGTCCGAGAGCTTTAACTTTGTTTAGTTTGATATCGGGGGTTTGATATGAGAGAGGTATATTCGACACAACTGTCAATTGTAGTAGGTGTTCTTATTTTTATGGTAACAGCGATCTTTGCCATAATACAGTCTCCCGAAATGCTATCTGCTCCGGAGAGAATATCGGTATCCATACCTCATCCAGTTGAAGGATACGAACAGTGCGATGCCTGTCACGGGATTAAAGGCACGCGGCCTTATCCTGTAAAGCACACGGGATGGAGCAACGGGAGCTGCACAAAATGCCATGTGCAAGCAACCATACAATAAGATAATGTCAAAAGTTTTATGAAAAACGAACAGAGATATGAAATAGTTGTAATTCCCCCTTTGTTAAGGGGGAATTAAGGGGGGAGGCAAGTTTATTTAAGGCAATGTATTGCTGGTCAAGGGTTTTAAGGCTTTTAGCTAAAAAATTTTTGACAATACTCGAAACTTACAGAGGAGGTATAAGTATGAAGGAAATAGTTACCATAGCAATGAACCCGGCAATAGACAAGAGTTCAAGCGTTGAGCATGTGATTGCTGAAAGAAAACTATACTGTAAAACTCCACATTATGAACCAGGTGGTGGAGGAGTCAATGTATCGAGGGCAATAAAAAATTTGGCGGGGAATCGATGCTTCTGTATCCGGCAGGCGGCCTGTCCGGACATCTGCTTAAGGATCTTCTCGATCAGGAAGGATTAAAACATCAGCCATTTCTCATCGAGGGCATGACACGGGAAAACCTCATTGTGCTGGAGGAATCGACAGGCCAGCAGTTCCGTTTCGGGATGCCGGGACCTACCCTTGTTGGTGTGGAGCGGGAGCGGTGTCTTTACGAACTGACGAACCGCAGTCCGAAGCCCGATTACATAGTTGCCAGCGGGAGCCTTCCGCCAGGAGCGCCGGCAGATTTCTATGCCCGTATTGCACTTATCGGGAAGCAAATAAATGCAAAGGTGATTGTTGATGCATCTGGCGAAGCCCTTAAACTTGCGCTGCAGGAAGGCATATATTTAATTAAGCCCAATGTGCGGGAATTCAGAGAGCTTGCAGGCGGCGAGATAAAAGAGGAATCACAGATAAAGTCAGCAGCGAGGACGATTGTAGAAAGCGGACAATGCGAGGCAATTGTAATTTCCCTCGGCGCTGCAGGCGCCATTGTTGCTTCAAAAGAAGCTGTCGAGCATATAGTGCCTACCGCCGTCCCTATCATCAGCAAGGTAGGGGCTGGCGACAGTATGGTGGCAGGGATTGTATTGAGTCTGGCACAGGGCAGGCCGCTAAAAGAAGCTGTCCGCTTCGGCATTGCTGCCGGTACAGCAGCGGTCATGACTCCGGGCACGGAGTTGTGCCGAAGAGAAGACACGGAACGTCTGTATAAAGAGATATCCGGGGGAGTCGAATAATGACTGAAATATCTTCGTTGGTTCCGGAAATCAAAGAGTTCATCAAAGAGCGCAGATGGTCCGATCTGAGGGCGACCATTTCGGAAATGCCTGCGCCGGATATTGCGGATTTATTGTTTCAGATGGATAAATACGAACGTATTTTGATATTCCGTCTGCTCTCCAGACAGATTTCTTCGGAAGTTTTCTCGTACCTGAGTTCTAAAGATAAAGACACCCTTTTAACGGACCTGACAGATGAAGAGACCCGGCAGTTGCTGGAAGCTTTGAGTCCGGATGATCGTACAGAATTATTGGAGGAACTTCCAGGACAGTTGATTCAGAGACTGATCAACCTGCTGAATCCGGACGACAGGAGAGAGGCGCTGCAGCTTCTGGGTTATCCCGATGAGAGCGTTGGAAGGCTGATGACTCCCGATTATGTGGCAGTGCGTGAGGACTGGACAATTGAAAAGGCGCTGGAACACATAAGAAATAAAGGGAAAGACAGCGAGACGATCAACGTTATTTATGTCGTGGACGCCTCATGGAAACTTCTGGATGCCCTTGACCTCCGGCGGTTTATTCTGGCAGGTCCCGGCGACACCGTCAGACAGATTATGGATTATTCTTTCGTCAGCATACCGGCATATGAAGACCGTGAAAAGGCAGTAGCATTGATACAGCGATATGACCTTGTGGCCCTGCCCGTGGTCGATTCGGAAGGGGTATTGCTCGGCATCGTGACTGTCGATGATGTAATGGATGTAGCACAGGAAGAGGCAACCGAGGACTTTCACAAAGTGGCCGCAGTATCTCCGCTTAAGATAAGTTACACTAAAACCGGCATCTGGTCGCTCTACAAAAAGAGAATCGGATGGCTTGTGATGCTGGTTTTGATGAATGCCGTATCAGCCGGCGTTATTACTGCGTATGAGGACGTCCTTGTCTCTTCTCTTGTTCTCGCATCGTTCATCCCCCTGCTTATAGCGAGCGGAGGCAATGCCGGCTCTCAGTCCGCAACGCTTGTAATCCGCGCCATTGCTGTCGGAGACGCGAAGATGGACAGGTGGTTGTGGGCGGTTGGAAGGGAAGTCTGTCTTGGTTTTATTCTGGGAATCACTATGGGAATAACAACATGGGTGATGGGTTTTATGAGAGGTGGATATGTAATTGCAATTGTCGTTTCATTATCTACGATAACAATAGTCATGGTGTCAAACCTCATGGGGGTGGCGCTTCCCTTCTTGTTGACACGGCTTCGGATAGACCCTGCGGTGATAAGCAACCCTCTGATTACATCAGTTGCGGATATAGCGGGTCTTATTATTTATTTCTCTGTAGCGACATGGATATTCGGAATTCTATGACGCCGGTATGCATTGATTTCGATTTTGGCAAAGACTATGACCGGAGGACGGCATAAAGCAGAAGATCGATAATAAAACCGGGCAGTAATAAAACATAATCTATGCTACCATAAAAAATATGGGATTGGAATTTTTAAAATCATTGGTCTTAATCTTCGGCGTCTCGGCCGTAGTGGTATTTGCACTTGGAAGGCTGAGGATCCCATCTGTTGTCGGTTTTCTTGTCGCCGGAGTAATCCTGGGGCCTCACGGATTTCAGTTCATCAAAGATGTCCACGATGTCGAACTCCTTGCAGAGATCGGCGTTATACTGCTCATGTTCACCATCGGACTCGAGTTCTCCCTGAAAAATCTCATGACCCTCCGCTCCCAGGTTCTGGGAGGAGGGCTTCTTCAGGTGGCATTGACTACAGGGTCGATCGCCCTTTTGAGTTTTTTCTTTTTCAAGCAGGGACTGAATGTGGCTGTATTCGACGGGTTCCTGGTGGCTCTGAGCAGTACGGCAATAGTCGTCAAGCTGCTGATGGACAGGGCTGAAATCAATGCGCCCCATGGACGGTCTTCGGTCGGGATACTCATATTTCAGGACCTGTGCGTAGTGCCTTTCATGCTCCTTATTCCTGTGCTCGCCGGCAACGGCGGAGGAATGGAAAAGATTGCATTTACGATGCTCAAGGCATTTATGGTCGTAGGCATAGTCCTTTTTGCCGCAAGGTGGGCTGTCCCGCATATCCTGCACGAAGTTGTAAAGACCAGAAGCCGCGAACTCTTTGTCATCACTATAATATTGCTCTGCATAGGCACCGCCTTCCTCACCTCTAAACTCGGGCTTTCCCTTGCCCTCGGAGCATTTCTTGCCGGAATTGTGATATCCGAGTCAGAATACGCATCGCAGGCAATATCGGATATACTGCCCTTTAAAGAGAGCTTTACAGGATTGTTTTTTATATCCGTCGGCATGTTGATGAACATCGAATTTTTAGGCGGCAATTTAGCTTCGGTGATTGCCGTAGTCTTTGCCATTCTGATTCTGAAATCCGTTATCGGGATGGTATCAGCTTATATTGCCGGACAGCCGCTGAGGGTTTCTATGCAGACAGGATTTTATATTTCACAGATCGGTGAGTTTTCCTTTGTACTTGCAGTCGCGGGAAAGGCTGCCGGCCTTTTGACGGAATATGCCTATCAGTTGTTTCTTTCGTCTTCTGTAATGACAATGCTTTTTACGCCTTTTATTGCAGGCGTCTCGCCGTATGTGTCTGCATGGCTTGTTTCAAGACCGATGTTGAAGCGGCTGGAGCAGATGAAGAGGGGTAAAGAAAAGGAGTCGTATCCTGCGAAAAAATCAGGGCATGTGATAATAATCGGCTTTGGCATCAATGGCAGCAACCTTGCAAGGGTATTGAAAGAATCGGGTATATCCTATGTTGTCCTTGAGATGAATGCGAATACGGTTAAAAGGATGAAGAAAAAGGGAGAGCCGATTTATTACGGCGATGGCACGAGTACAGAAATACTCCATAAGATGGGCATTCATAGGGCAAGCGTGCTTGTGATAGCCATATCCGATGCTGCGGCTACCCGCAGAATTGTCCAGATTGCGAGACATGAGAATCCAACGCTTCATATTATCGTGAGAACCCGATATGTCGCAGAGGTTGATGACCTCATCAAGCTCGGTGCAAATGAAGTAATTCCAGAAGAATTTGAGACATCAATCGAGATATTCTCGAGGGTTTTGCATCATTATCATATGCCGAGGAATGTGATAGCAGAACATATAGACAATATCAGAAAAAATAGTTACAGTGCCTTGAGGATAGTAGAATTACCCAAAAAACACCTCGCAGAAAGATATGAATTCCTCAAAGATATAGAGACAGAGACATATCTCATAAAGAAAGGCTCACATATGAGCGGACATTCCATAAAAGAACTGCATTTAAGGGCAGAGACAGGCGTAACAATTATTGCTGTTCAGAGAGGTGACGAAGTCCATCAGAATCCATCACCTGACTTTATATTAAAATCGGACGATGTGCTTTTATTGATAGGAAAGAGGAAGAATATTAACAATGCCGTTGAATATCTTGAATCAGAGAGATTTTTAGTGGCGAGGTATCACAGGTAAGGGAGTTCTGATGCTTCTCTGGATTGCTTTTATAGTATGTACATCAGTGATTGTCTATTCCGGCATAAAACTATCAAAGTACGGTGATATTATTGCCGAAAAGACAGGCCTTGGAAGGACATGGATAGGCGTTGTTCTTATAGCATCCGTGACATCACTCCCGGAGCTCGTCACAGGAATAAGCTCTGTCACCTATGCAAATGTTCCTGATATTGCTGTTGGCGATGTGCTCGGAAGTTGTGTGTTCAATATGCTTATCATTTCTTTTCTTGATGCCATGCATCGCCCAACACCAATATCCTCGAGGGCACATCATGGACATGTGCTTTCTGCCGGGTTCGGAATACTGCTTCTGGGCATAGCTGCCATAGGTCTGTTTTTCGGGAACCGAATCCTTCCACTCGGCTGGATAGGGCCTTATACTTTGTTTTTTGTGGTTATATATTTTATTGCCATGAGATTGGTCTATTTTTACGAAAAAAGGCAGATCTCTGCATTTGTAAAAGAAATAGCGATTGAATTGAAATACGAAAAAGTCCAGACCAAAACAGCCGTTGTTAATTACATTATCAATGCACTATTTGTTATAACTGCTGCTATCTTCCTGCCGAAGATCGGCGAAGGCATTGCAGAGGCAACAGGGTTAGGACAGACATTTGTGGGGAATATTTTTATAGCTGTCTCCACCTCTCTTCCGGAAGTAGTAGTCTCTATGGCTGCTGTAAAAATAGGTGCAATAGACCTTGCAATCGGCAATCTTTTCGGGAGCAATATTTTTAATATTTTTATTCTTGCCCTTGATGATATCTTTTTCATCAACGGCCCTCTTCTTTCCTTTGCGAGCCAAAATCATATAATTTCTGCCCTGTCCGCCATTGCCATGACAACCATCGCGATTATCGGTTTAACCTACCGCACAGAGAAAAAGCCGCTGTTTTTGGCATGGGATTCCATAGGGATATTGCTGATGTATGTGATAAATCTGATGTTGTTGTATATGATGAGATAACGGGCAAATATCCGGCTGCAACTGATTTAAAGGTTATTGAAGGACTATAGCAGCTTGGCTGGAAGCTGCACAATTTTTTCTAAAAATACTTTATAATTATAGCAATTCCTAAACTCGTCAAAGGAATAAATAAAAATGCTGACACAGAAGAAGGTAATAGGACTGCTGAAAAAAGAACTTCCAAAATTAGCATCCGAATATGGCGTAAGAAAAATTGCCATTTTCGGGTCGTATGCAAAAGGAGAGCAGAGAAAAAAGAGTGACATTGACATACTCATTGACATAAAAAAACCTTTGGGCCTTGATTTTGTCGAACTTGTTGACAGGCTTGAGAAAATATTGGGTGCAGAGGTTGATGTGGCTACATTTGATTGCTTCAAACGGAGTTTTCATAACCCGAGATACAAGCATATTGCTGAAGATATAAAAAAGAGCATGATCTATGTCTAAAAAAAGAAGGGATAAGGATTTTCTCGGCGATATTAAAGAAGCGATGGATTTGATTGCTTCTTATTCAAAGGGCCTTACCTATAAGAAGTTCCTCGCGGACAGAAAGACACAGGACGCCGTTGTCCGCAACTTTGAAGTGATAGGAGAAGCAGCAAAGAATATTTCATCTGCTTTAAAAGCAAAGCATCCCGAGATACCGTGGAAGAGCATAGCTGGATTGAGGGATAAGCTCATCCATTTCTATTTTGGCATTGATTATAAGATAGTCTGGAATATAAGCAAGAAAGAACTTCCAAAACTTTCACGGCAAATCAAAAAGATCATCGAAGCGGAGGTATAGTGGTGCCCATGCTTTATGTTTCAATTAAACTGCATTGGCTTTAAGAACTTGAAATCACAATTTGTGATTTCAAGTTCTTAAAGGGTAATCATGCCAAAAATAAACGAGGCCACGGATACGGATTTACCCCGTTAGAAAGCTCTTTCTAACGGGGTTGAAAGGCTGCTGCAGATTGGCTGGCCGAAGGCTCGCATAGAGAAGCGGGGGATATGCTGCTTTATCAGCAGGAGTAAGGAGAATAAATGATACAGGAAGACATTATTCAAACGATTCTCAAAGACAGTAATTACCATCTCTCTCTATTCTCTGAGGATGAGATTGTTGCCCTTCGCAAGAAAATTGCCATCAAGGAATCAAAGGGCAGGAAAACACCATTTGTTGCCTGTATTATTCGCGATAAAGATATTCAGTTAAAACCCGAGGAAGTCGTTCGTCAGCTTTTTGCCGCAAGACTTATTCAGCAATACGGTTACCCTAAAAAACGACTTACCTTTGAATATCCGGTCACATTCGGAAGGGAAAAGAAAAGCGCTGATATTGTTGTCTTTGATAAAGACCGACCTGATACGCCATATATCATTGTCGAGCTTAAGAAGCCAAAACTTAAGGATGGAAAAGACCAATTGCGTTCATACTGCAATGCGACCGGCGCTCCTATGAGCGTCTGGACAAATGGCGAGAAGATTTCTTATTACCACCGCAAAGACCCTAACTACTTTGAAGACATCACGGATATTCCTAAGGCAAGCCAAAGCCTTAAAGACATTCTCAGCGAACGGTTTACATTGAAAGACCTTATCATCAAAGATAAAATTGCCAATGAGCGCAAATCACTAAAAGACATTATTCTTGAGATGGAAGACGAAGTGCTTGCCAACGCAGGCGTGGATGTCTTTGAAGAGGTCTTTAAGCTCATATTTACCAAGCTCTATGACGAGTTTCTGAGCGGGAAAGATAAAGATGTCATCAACTATTTCACGAAGCAGGTTACAAAGACCTCAGTGGCAGAATCTGTTGCGCCATATGGCAATGAGCCCGGCTATCTTGGCGGCTCTGATTATGAAGCCCTGAAAGCCACCGTAAGCGGCATTTCAGATGAAGGCTTCAGGGTGATGGAATTCAGAAACTCAGGCCAAACTGATACAGAGCTGAAGCAAAAAATTCAAGGTCTATTCGATCTGGCAAAGAATCAGTGGCCGGGTGTTTTTGCAGATGGGGCTGTTTTTGAGCTTTCGGACAGCCACTTGTCCGTCTGCGTTTCAAGCTTGCAGGATGTGAAGCTGTTCAATTCTAATCTGCTGGTAGTGGACGAAGCCTTTGAATATCTGGTGAACAAATCAGCTAAGGGCGAAAAAGGACAATACTTCACGCCCCGTCATGTCATTGATATGTGCGTGAAGATGCTCAACCCCAAACGCGGCGAATACATGATCGATACTGCTTCAGGCAGTTGCGGTTTCCCTGTACATACCATTTTTCAGATAACCGGACACCTGTTTACCAATGCAGAAATCTCAGAGCAGGACAAAGAGCATGTTTTAAAGGTCTTCGGGATAGACTTTGATGAAAAGACCGTGCGCGTAGCCCGTACCCTGAACCTCATTGCCGGTGATGGGGAGACCAATGTATTGCATCTGAATGCGCTTGATTATGAACGGTGGAGCGACAAAACGGAAAAAGACAAAAAGTGGATAAACACCTACGGCAAGGGTTTTGAGAGGCTGGAAAAGCTCCGGGCCGAAAAGGGCGAAAATAAATATTTCAACTTTGATATCCTTATGGCAAATCCGCCTTTTGCAGGAGACATTAAAGAAAGCCGCATCCTGCATCAGTTTGAACTTGGGTTTAAAGCCAACAATAAAGCGCAATCCAAAGTCGGAAAAACGGGCATCTTATCGTAGACCATGACCTGCATAACCACAATGGGGAATTACCTGACGGCATAGCCGAGGCATTCATTGAGTTTGCCAAGAGCGAAAAATTGTCGTTTTGGTGTGAGGTGTAGGCGTGCAACATTCTGTTATTTCCTACAACGATTTAGACAAACTCGTTTTCAGGCTTGACGCAGAATACTATCAACCAGCTTATATTGAGCTTGAAAAGGATATAGCCAGCTATGAGACATGTTCTATTCGTGAGGCAAGAGGTTCCATAGATTGTAGCGCATTTTATCCTTCAATAATTCAATACTACAATGATAAAGGACTGGGTATCCCCTTTCTGCGGGTTAATGAAATTCAAAATGGTCTATTGCATATAACCAAAGATACTGTTTTTTTACCGGAAGAAATTTTAAATGAAAACCCATCAACCATTGCCCAATGTTATCCCGGGGACATAATAATCGCAAAGGGTGGGAATTCATTAG
>Ga0209721_1001890_pt1 | contig 14426 bp, 16 predicted proteins | sample TshhotsprinmetaG_FD_184139 | JGI IMG/M metagenome (GOLD analysis project Ga0209721, IMG submission 184139) | Hot spring microbial communities from South Africa to study Microbial Dark Matter (Phase II) - Tshipise hot spring metaG (SPAdes)... | ecosystem: Environmental > Aquatic > Thermal springs... | reverse complement strand
GCCTTATGCTCCCTTGACGTGGCCTATAATGCCCCTTGTATGCCAGGCTCCGACAGCCTCCCGATGGTCTATGCGGCGGCCCTGACCGATCCAGGCCGCAAGCGGGCCCTCAACGAGGACGCGGTTAGCCAGTTCCTCACCCACTACGGGGGCATTTTTGTGGTGGCCGATGGCATGGGCGGGCATCGAACCGGCGAGATCGCCTCGCAGATGGCGGTAGGGCAGATTGTGGATTTGCTCAAGCGCAGCGAACCCTCCCCGCAGGGACTGCTCGAGGCCTACGAGGCCGCCAACGAGGCCATCTACCTGGCCGGACAAAAACCCGAATCGCGCGGGATGGGTACGACCTGCACCGCTCTTTGGCTGGATATGCCCTATGCCCTGATTGCCCATGTGGGCGACTCGAGGGCCTACCTTCTCCGCGACGGCGAATTGATGCAGTTGACCCAGGATCACTCCTGGGTAGCCGACCGGGTGCGCCAGGGTCTTCTGACCGAAGAGGAGGCCCGCAACCACCGCTGGCGCAACGTCATTACCAATGCGTTGGGTTCGTTCCCTAACGCACGGGTAGACCTGGTGGGCCTCAAGGTGAAACCAGGGGATGTCTTTTTGCTGTGCTCGGATGGCCTCAGTGGGGTGCTAGAAGACAAGGTTCTGGCCGAGTTAATTCTGACCAATCCCCCCGAGCCGGCGGCGGCCAAGCTGATTAAACTGGCCAACGACTGGGGCGGCCCCGACAACATCAGCGCGGTGGTGGTGACGATTGGCAGCCAGGTTTCGGAGAGCCCCAAGCCCTACGCCCTACCGCTGGATGCCAACGACGGCCAGCCGGTGCACCTGCAAAGCGGCACCGACCCGGAAGTGCTTACCACCCAAATTGCCGAGCCCCAGAAGAAACCCGGTTTCTGGCAGCGCTGGGGCAGCGTGATACTGCTTTTGCTGTGGTTTGGTATGCTGGGTTTTGTGCTGTTCAACCAGCTGGGCAGCGGGGCTGCCCCTTAGATGCCCAGGCCCTGTTCAACCAGCCACCTCGCTGCTTGAGCAATTTCGTGCCCGCGCACCTCGAGGATCAGCCGAGGTCGGCCCCCTACCCTCGAGAGCGCCTGGAACAAGGCCCGCCAGCAAACGCCTCCCTGGCCAGGACGCCAGTGCCGATCCAGGCAGCCGTCGTTGTCGTGAAGGTGCAGATGACCCAACAGGTCGCCGGCTTCCAGCACCCAGTGGTCGGGGGCCGGCCCGCCCCGAGGCTGCATCAGGTAGGCGTGCCCCACATCCAGGCTCAGTCGAACCTGCTCCGAATCGAAGGAGCGCACCAGCATCCGCAGGGGCTAGGTATGGGTGTCGTGAATGTTCTCGATGACCAGGGTCAGACCCAGGTTGCGCGCCAGAGGCAGAATGGTGGCAAGGGTGTCGTGGGCATACTCAATCTGTTGAAGCAAGCCATTGCTTGGACTGTGGGTCATCTGCGGATGCCCAAAAAATAGAAAGGGGCTGTGTAGGACCATGTGGCTCGCCCCTAACTCCCCGGCCAACTCGAGTGCCCGCCGGTAGCGTTCAGTCACCATTCGCCGCACGAAGGGGTCGGCGGAGGCCATCCAGAGGCCATCGTAGGGTCCGTGAATGCCGATTCGGCCCTGGTAGCCCTGCAGGGCGGCCTTGGCTTGGGCCACCAGAGGTTTCCAATCGCCGTCGAGCACCTCGGGCAGGGTGGAATCCTGCAGCTCGAGGTCCCGTCCTCCGTGCTCCAGCAACCAGTCGCGATGATCCAAAAGCAGACCGATGGGCATGGCTGCACCGAGGACAGGAGGGCTGGGCACCATGGCAGCGTAAAACTAACCCTGGTTTGTCAGGGTGGTGTGATACCGGGTTCAAAAGATAATCCCAATCAAAAACTTCAGAGGCTGGTTGCGCTACGCGCAGCGCACCTTGAATCCTGGGGCCCACCCCTCCTTTCGGTCGGCGAAGAAAACAACTCCCTTCCAAGGGGCGGAATCGCGTTCCTTTCGTGAAACGAACCGGCATCGTGTTCCTTTCGTGAAATAAACCGGTATCGCGCTCCGCTAGTACGATAAATCGGTATCGCGTACCATCGATTTCGATACGGCGGTATCGACCTCCGCTGCGCGGATAACCTCGGTCGGTCGCCTCTGCGCAAGGCCATGGCGCGGCGTGGGCGAGGCGAGTCACCCTCCGGTGACGAACTAACCGAATCTGGCATGGGTGCAACGTATGATTGACAGGCCGGTGACTTTGAGCTTGTACCGTTCCAACGTATGAGTCGCCCCTTCATTCGAGTAGAGGAGGTCAGCCACCGCTTCCCCAACGGGACGCAGGCCCTCGTAGGCATCAATCTGGGTTTCCGCGCCGACCAGTTCACAGCCATAATTGGCCCTTCAGGTGCCGGCAAGTCGACTCTCATGCGGGTCATCAACGGGCTGGTACGCCCCAGTGAGGGGAGGGTCTTTGTCGGGGACACGCGGATAACGCAGGCTCGCGAGGCGGTCGTGCGTAAGGCCAGACGGCATATCGGCATGATTTTCCAGCAGTTCAACCTAGTACGCCGCCTGACTGTCCTCGAGAACGTCCTGGTGGGACGGCTTAGCACGATGAACACGGTCGCCTCCACGCTCAAGCTGTACTCTAAAGCCGACAGGGAGATGGCTATGTGGCTGTTGGAGCGGGTAGGCATGGCCGACTACGCCTGGCAGCGGGCCGATACACTCTCGGGCGGGCAGCAGCAGCGCGTCGGCATCGCCCGGGCGCTGGCCCAGCAACCCCGGCTGATACTGGCCGATGAGCCGATTTCGGCCTTGGATCCTAAGAGTGCCGGACAGGTGATGGAGATCCTGCGTACCATTAGCGCCCAAGACGGAATCGCGGTAATCTGCAACCTACACCACTTGGACACCGTGCGGGAGTATGCCGACCGGGTGGTGGCACTCAAGCAAGGCCGACTAGTGTTTGACGGACGGGTGGGCGAGTTGATCGAGGAGGTTTCTCGCTCGCTCTACTACGACGAGGAGATCATCGAGTCGGGCCTGCTCGAGCTGAACCAGGCTTCTTGAGCTTGAAATACATGGCGATGACACTGCATCGGTAACCTCCAATTGCTCGAAAGAGCAAATCCACAGGAGGGAACCCATGAGAAACTGGCTTACCGCGGGTATTGTCGTGCTGCTCGGGCTGGCCGGAGCCCAGCCCATCCAGACCGACCGCACCGGCTGGCCGCAGTCCATCACCTTTGCCACCGTACCGGTCGAGGGCAGCGCCGACGCGACCGCCCGCTTCCGCCCCATGATGGAGTATTTACAAAGCCGCCTCGGCATCAACGTGACCTTCCGCAACGGTGCTGACTACGCCGCGGTGGTGATCGCCATGCAAAACCGCCAGGTGGACGTGGCCTACTACGGCCCGGCCTCGTACCTCGACGCCGAGGACCGGGCCAGCGCCGAGGCCATCGCTCGCGAAGACTCAATTCGCAACGGTCAGGGGTACTTCAGCCTGCTCATCGTGCCCAAGAACAGCCCGATCACCAACATCCAGCAGGCCCGCGGTCAGGAGTTCGCCTTCGTGGAACCGGCCTCGACCTCGGGCTTCCGGGTGCCCATGTTCAACTTATGCACCAGGCTGAACATCGAGCCGACCCAGTTCTTCGGACGGGTGTTTTTCGCTGGCACCCACGAGAACGTGATCCTGGGTGTGGCCCAGGGGCGCATCCCGGTAGGCGCCACCAACGACCTGTCGCTCCTGCAGGCCGTGGAGAAGGGGGCGGTCAAGGCCGACGACGTCAGGGTGATCTACCGCTCGGACCTGATCCCCTCCTCGCCCATCGCGGTACGCAGAGATCTGCCGCAGACCCTCAAGAACGCGCTGCGCCAGGCCCTGGTGGAGATGGGCAGCAACGCTACCATGCGGGCCTGGCTTGCCGACCAGGGTCTCAAGGGCTTCGCTACGGCCAGCCCCGCCGACTATCGCGACTTCCGCCAGATTAACAGCCGCTTCCGCGAGAGCACCTGTCCCAAGTAGCTAGTGTGACCGGCATCCCCGCGGCCCCAGGGTTGCGGGGTTCGGTTCGTATGGAAACACTCACCTGACAAAATCGGACAAAACTGATGCCGGTTATGCAGGCGTCAAAGTCGGCTTCCACAACCAAGCCACCGGCCTGGTACACCCAGCAGGTGCGCAATAGCTATCTGGCGATGGCGGTGGTGGGGGTGGTGCTGGTTTGGTCCACCTTCGGTACCGAGCTGAGTCCTGGCAAGCTCTGGCAGGGCCTGGGGGCTAGCGCCCGCTTCCTGACCGAATTCTTCCCGCCCGACTTCACCCGGCTGTCCGACTACCTAGCGGCGATGGTGGAAACCATCAAGATGGCCGTTTGGGGCACCACCCTGGCGCTGCTGGCGTCGGTTCCGCTTAGCTTCCTGGCTGCGCACAACACCTCGCCCAACCGTGGGGTCTACCAGCTGACCCGCCGGGTCATGGACGTCTTCCGCGGGGTCAACGAGTTTGTGCTGGCCCTGATTTTCGTGGCGGCCCTAGGCCTGGGGCCTTTCCCCGGCATTATGGCCCTGACGGTCCACACCACTGGGACCCTGGTCAAGCTCTTCTCCGAGGCCATTGAGCTGGTGGACGCGGGCCAGGTCGAGGCGGTCAAGGCCGCCGGTGCCAGCCCCATCCAGGTGATCACCCACGCCTACTGGCCGCAGATTGTGCCGACGGTGCTCTCGATGACCCTCTACCGCTTCGAGGCCAACGTGCGAGGGGCTACGGTGCTGGGGCTGGTGGGCGCCGGGGGTATTGGACTTTACATCACCGAAGCCATCCGCGGCTTCAACTTCCAGGCTGCCGGGGCCATTATCATCGTTGTTCTGCTCTCGGTATTCCTGGTGGACTTCCTGAGCGCTAAGGTACGGGAGTGGCTGAGCTGATGGGAGGCGGTTCGCAATCTGATCAGGGGCGCTGGCTGAGCGTGCTGGCCAGGGCCGACGCGGAGGAGGTGAAAGCCTTTGTGGAAGGGCTGCTGCCGGGCCTCGAGGCCTACGGGCTGGAGGTGCTAGAAAACCGCACCGGCCTGGTCATGCTGCCCGCCATCGACAGCGCCCAGGGTACCTGCTTCCACCTGGGCGAGGTGTTGGTGGCAGAGTCGTGGGTGCGGCTGGCCGGAGTGGAAGGGTACGCGGTCTGCCTGGGGCGCGACCTAGAGCAGTCCCTGGCGGTGGCTATCCTCGATGCCGCCCTTCAGGCCGGACTGGAGGCCGAGGTCATCGGGCATTTTGTTCGCCAGCAGGAGGAAGTGCTGAATGCGGCTGACCTCGAGCTGGCCCGCTGGGTGGAGAGCACCCGGGTAGAGATGGAGACCTTTTGATGATGGTTCCCTCGCCCCAGGAACTGCAAGACCACGGCGTGTTCAGGGCGCTGATGTGGGCGCTGGCCCGCCCTGGGGAGCCCCAGCCCCTGGTCGGTGGGCTCGAGGCCGTGGGCCGTGCCCTGCTGGACCTCGAGACCCGGTTCCACACCCCCGACCCGGCCCTGCAGCGGGCCTTCCTCCGGCTGGGCGCACAGGCGGCAGCCCCGGCACAGGCCGACTACCTCTTTCTCGGCACCCTGGACGAGGCCGCCCTCGAGGCCGTCGCCCAAGCCCCCACCGGAAGCCTGCTGTACCCTGAGGGCGGTGCAACCATTGCGCTGGTGGGCCGCACCGGGTACGGCCCCCTCCTGCGCCTGCGCGGTCCCGGCATTCACGAGGAGGTTCTGGTGCAGCTGGGCCTTCCGCCCGTCCTGTGGTCGCTGCGGGCCCAGCGGGTGGCCTTCCCCCTGGGCTGGGATCTCCTGGTCCTCGAGCCGGCACCACCGGGCTGGCTGGTGCGCGCCATCCCCCGCAGCGTCACCCTGGAGGTGGTCTGAGATGGGCTACGTCGCCGTGCGGGGGGGCGAACGGGCCATCTTGCAGGCCGAAGCCTTCTTCCGCTGGCTCAACGGCAAACCGGGGATGGAGTTTTTGCGCCAGCTGGAGGTCCACCTGCCCTATCTGCTCGACCGGGTGATGGGCGAGGGCTCGCTTTACGCCCCCGAGCTGGCTGCACAGGCCATTGCCCAGACGGGCGGTGACCTTTACGAGGCAGTGTTGCTGCTACGGGCCTACCGCACCACCCAGCCGCGCCTGGCTTACGCCGAGCCACTGACCCCAGAGGCCATGCTCACCGTTCGCCGCATCTCGGCGGCCTTCAAGGACATCCCCGGCGGGCAGGTGCTAGGCCCCTCGCTGGACTACAGCCACCGGGTTCTACAACCGGAGGAGCCACCCAAGGCCCCTGCCGGCCCGCCCGCTGCCCTGCACTTTCCCCGGGTTGCCGACTGGCACCGCCTGACCGGGCTGCTGCCGATCGCTCCGCCCGACCCCACTCCTCCTTCAGCCATTCCCGACCTGACCCGCGAGCCGCTGCTCTTCCCCGCTCCGCGGGCCCACCGGTTGCAGGCCCTGAGCCGGGCCGACTCCGGAGGGGTGCTGGCCCTGGGGTATGCGGACATGCGCGGATACAGCGGGGCCGGGGGCACGCACCCCACGGTCAACGAGGTGCGGCTAGCCTATGCCGAGGTGCGGCTGCGCCACCCCACAACCGGAGCAGTCTTCAGCGCCGGCCGGGTGCGCTACTCGCAGGCCGAGGTGGTCACCAAGTTCAAGGAGGTCAATGGCAAGCCGGGTCTCGAGCTAGGCTTTGCAGCCACCCTGGGCTGGAATGAGGTCAAGCTGATCGCCGCAGCCATGCTGGACGCTGCAATGAACCGGCCCGACGGACACCCCGCTCACCAAGAGGAGTTTGTGCTGATGCACACCGAGCCGGTTGAGGCCAGCGGCTTCTGCATACATTACAAGCTGCCGCACTACGTGACCTTCGGCTCCGACCTGGATGCGCTGCGACGGGCCCGGTCCGAGGAGGCAGTCGAATGAGCCTAGCCCGACTGACCCGGCCTCGCCAGGACTACACCTACGCCTTCCTGGATGCCTACGCCAAGCGCGAGCTGCGGCGGCGGATCCTAAAGGCCATCGCGATTCCGGGCTACCAGGTGCCCTACGCTAGCCGCGAGGTGCCCATTGCGCGGGGCTGGGGCACCGGGGGCCTGCAGGCAACGCTGGCTTTGGTGGGGCCCCAGGACGTAGTCAAGGTGATCGACCAGGGCGACGACGACTCGGTCAACGCGGCCAACCTACGCCGCTTCATCGCCCGGTTCGCGGGGGTTCGCACCACCACCGACGCCCTCGAGGCCACCCTGATCCAAAGCCGCCACCGAATCCCCGAGGAAATTCTTGGCCGCCAGCAGGTGCTCGTGCTGCAGGTGCCGATCCCCGAGCCGCTCTACCGCGTCGAGCCCAGCTATGCGCAGGCCCGCGAGCTTCACGCCGAGGCCGAGTATGGTCTGGCCTGGCTGGACCTTTACGAGGCCCTGGTACGCTACCGAACCAGCACCCAAGGCGCAGATTACCCGGTGTTGGTAGGCGGCCGCTACCTGATGGCCCCAAGCCCAATCCCCCGCTGGGACACCCCCAAGCTCCACCGGGCCGAGCACCTCACACTTCTGGCCGCAGGACGCGAGAAGCGTCTTTACGCGGTGCCCCCCTACACCGAGGTGCGCCCTCTCGAGTTCAGCGATGTACCCTTCGAGGTTGAGGACCAGCGCGGCTGGATCGACGAAGCCCTCGGCGTGCGCAACAAGTTCATGACCGAGATTCCCTTGCCGGACGGCAGCGTGCGCTACCGGGTCTCCGACACCGGCTACGCCCGCAAGCTTCGGGAGGGCCGGGCCCCCGGCCCGACCTACTTCGACGATACGGGAGCTTTCTACATCGCAGGGTTTTTAGCCGAGCGCAGAAAGCTGGGCGCAAAAGGCAAAAGCCAGTCGGAGAAGCCCATGTAATACCAGATTCGGTTAGTTCGTCACCGGATGGTAACGAACTAACCCGACCTAGGGGAGACGCTAGTTTTGACAGCCGTCAGGAGGAGGTGTACTCTGGAATTCTATTTGCGCCGCGTGCTGGGCAGCCTAACCTCTAAAGATCTTGATCTCGAAAATTTTCTCGTTGAATCCTAAGTCAGGGTGTGCTCTTCCAAGCTGTTAGGAGTAACCATGGAAAGCTCTCCCCAACTGATTGCTCAAAAGCCCGTTCTTAGGGCTGAGGGCCTGCGCAAGACATATGGTTCGGTTACCGCCCTCCACGATGTTTCACTAACCGCCTACCCAGGTGAGGTTTTGGGCATCGTGGGTGAGTCGGGCTCGGGCAAGTCTACGCTGTTGCGCCTACTCAACCTGCAAGAGACCGCCGATGCGGGGGAGTATTACCTCGCGATCCCCGAATACCCTGGGCGCAACCTCTTCGACCTCGACCGTTTCCAATCCCGTCAGGTGCGCGTCAAGCACATCGGCATCGTCTACCAGAACCCACACCTCGGGCTGAGGATGAAGAACTCTGCGTCGGGCAATGTGGCCGAGCGGCTGATTCTTGCGGGAGAGCGCAGTTTCGACAGCCTTCGCGCAAGGGCGAGGGCATCGCTCGAGGCTTCCGAGTTCCCCACCCAGCGCATGGACGATCCGCCGCTTAGGCTTTCAGGCGGAATGCAGCAGCGGGTTCAGCTCGCCAAGGCCATCGCCCTACAACCCACACTGCTCCTCCTCGATGAGCCAACCACCGGCCTGGACGTATCGGTACAGGCTCTGGTCCTGGACACCCTCAAGCGTCTGCAGCACGAACTGAGCATCACTGTACTGATCGTCTCCCACGACCTGGGCGTAATCCGCACGCTCGCCGACCGGGTCATGGTAATGAAGGATGGACGCGTGGTTGAGAGGGGCCTCACCGACCAGATTCTCGAAGATCCGCAGCACCCCTACACGCAGCAGCTGGTGCACGCCAAGCTCTAGCAAGGGGGGTTGTCACTAGACGACGCGCCCCAATCAAAGACCTCCAGGGACCAAACCCTACAAAGACCCGATCCTCTGCCCTTCAGCCGCCTATGAAACGACTCTCTCCCTCGCCCACCATTCACCCCAATGCCCAGGTGCGCAACGCTGTGCTAGGGGCCTGGACCGAACTTGCCGAGGGGGTGAGGTTTAGCGACTCGAGCCTCGGCGACTACAGCTACATCAAGGAGTATAGCCAGGCAATCTACGCGGAAATCGGGAAGTTTTGTTCGATTGCCAGCTTCGTGCGGCTTAACCCCGGCAACCACCCCATCCAGCGCCCCACCACCCATCATTTCACCTACCGCTCGGCGGCCTACGACATGGGGGGAGACGACCACGCCTTCTTCCAGTGGCGACGTGATCACGCCGTTAAGGTGGGTCACGACGTCTGGATCGGACACAACGCAACCGTGATGCCCGGTGTATGCATCGGCAACGGTGCGGTTATCGGAGCCGGGGCAGTGGTGACCAAGGATGTGGAGCCTTACACCATCGTGGCCGGCGTACCTGCCCGGCCTATCCGCCGCCGATTTGACAAGGCCATTATAGAAAGGCTCGAAACTACGTGTTGGTGGGACTGGCCCCACGAGCTTCTGCAACGACGGCTGCACGATTTTCGAGGGAGCATCGAGGAATTCCTAGAGAAATACGGCAAATAGGTAGCTAAGAGTCTCTGCTACGCGGTTGCTTGACCCCCATGCACCTCCTCTCGGTACAACACCTGGGCAAACGCTTCCAGATTCACGCGCTGGGGCGCGACGTGCTGGCCTTTGAGCAGCTTACTTTCGAGCTGAAAGCGGGGGAGTTTAAGCTGGTCGCGGGCCCCAACGGAGCAGGGAAGTCTACCCTGCTGCGATGCCTCTACCGCAGCTACCGTCCCAGCGCGGGGGAGGCCATCTACTCCTCAAGCCACGGCCCAGTGGACCTGGCCAAAGCCGCTGATGAGGACATCCTGCTTCTCCGTAAAACCGAGGTCGGTTATGTTTCGCAGTTCCTCAAGCCTCGCCCAAGGGTCAGTGCCCTAGAACTGGTCGCCGAGCCGTTGCTGCACAGCGGTGTTGTACGAGCAACCGCCTTCCAACAGGCCGAGCAAGCCCTACAGGCCTTCGGCCTGAAGGCCGAGCTCTGGGCGGCATATCCCACCACCTTCTCGGGAGGGGAGCAGCAGAAGGTCAACCTCGCCCGGGCGCTCATCCGCCCCAACCGCCTGCTGCTGCTGGATGAGCCTACAGCCTCGCTTGACGCAGCGGCCAGGGCAGCCTTGGCGAGCCGCTTGGCCGAGCTCAAAGCCCAGGGGATTGGAATTCTGGGCGTTTTTCACCACCCCGAGGACGTGGCCGGCCTGGTGGACGATACTATCGAGATTCAGGCCCAAAGAAAGGTAGGCGTGCTCCATGAGTAGACCGGCGAGCGGGTACTGGGTGGTTCGAGAGGACGAATGCGCGAATCGGTTGCAAGTGGCCGGCTAGACTGATTCAGCCCTTTGAGCTACGAGACCTATGTGGATCAGCAACCTCAAGCTTGTTCTGCCCTATGGTATTCTCGAGCACGGTTCCATCCAAATCGAGGATGGCTACATTGCAGCAATCCGAGAGGGCGACGTGGCCGGCGCGCTGGACGGAAGGGGACTGACCGCCATTCCAGGCATTATTGACATGCACGGCGATATGCTCGAGCGCGAGCTGCAGCCGCGTCCAGGAAGCCGGTTCCCCTTCGATCTGGCCCTATACGAACTCGATAAACGGCTGGCCTCAAACGGAATCACCACGGCGTATGCCTCGATCTCCTTCATCGAGGGCTGGGGTTCGCGGGACCCCAGGGAGGGCATGGAGATCGTAGAGAACATCCACCGCTACCGCGATGGGTTGCTGGTGGACACCAGGGTGCACGCGCGGTTTGAAGTGACCACACCCGCCTCGGCACCCATCCTGCGAGAGGCGGTCGCGAGGGACGAGATTCATCTGGTCTCACTGATGGACCACTCGCCGGGGCAGGGGCAGTTCCGCGACCTCGAGCACTACGTCTCGTATTACGCTAAGTGGATTGGCGGCGCCGAGACTGAGCAGAACATCCGCGAGCGGGCCAGCGCTCTCCGGGACGCACCGCGAGCCTGGCACATCGCCAATGAAGTGGCGCAGGTTTGCCTCGAGCGCGGCGTTCCGCTGGCCTCCCACGACGACGACACCGCCGAGAAGGTTGGCCTGATGGCCGGTCTGGGCACCCGCATCAGTGAGTTCCCGGTATCCATGGCAGCCGCCCGAGAGGCCAAGCAGCGGGGCATGTGGGTGGTGATGGGCGCACCGAATGCCTATCGGGGCGGCTCACACTCAGGCAATCTCAGCGCGGTGGAGGGCATCCAGGCTGGGGTAGTGGACGGACTGGCCGCCGACTATCACCCTGCCTCACTGGTGCAGAGCGCTTTCAAGCTGTCTCGTCTGGGCCTACTGCCCCTCTTCGAGTCGGTGAAGCTGGTGTCCCAGAACATCGCTGCGATGTGCGGCCTTCTCGACAGGGGAAGGCTCGAGCCGGGCCTCCGCGCCGACCTGGTTCTAGTCGAGGAGGGCGATTGCCCCAGGGTTCGGTCCAGCTTCCGGGGCGGCCGTAAGATTTACTCCGACGGGCTGGTTTAATCCCCGCCAGGACAGGATGGCGCAGGCCTCGTGTACCCCCAGCGCGCCTCGAGAGCGCAGGATGGCCTAGAAATTGTGGGGCTTGTACACCCGCTCCTTCAGCATGGTCAGATTGGGCTGATGTTGGTCCAGCACCGAGCGAATTTTGGAAAGGCGTTCATGCATCGTGAAAAGTCATCGCTATGACGGGTTCAAAAAGTTAATCATCAAAAACTCCAGAGGCTGGTTGCGCTACGCGCAGCGCACCTTGAATCCTGGGGCCCACCCCTCCTTTCGGTCGGCAAAGAAAACAGCTCCCTTCCAAGGGGCGGAATCGCGTTCCTTTCGCCAAACGAACAGGCAACACGCTTCGCTGGTGCGATAAATCGGTATCGCGTACCATCGATTTCGATACGGCGGTATCGACCTTCGCTACGCGGATAACTTCGGTCGGTCGCCTCTGCGCAAGGCCATGGCGCGGCGTGGGCGAGGCGAGGCCACCCTCCGGTGACGAACTAACCGAATCTGGTATGTATCTAGCGAACCGGTCGCGGTTCCCACGAATGCGCCTATCGTGGAAAATAGCCATATGAAAGCCATTGTGGTAGAGCAAAACGGCCCGCCCGAGAACCTTCTCTACCTCGAGGTGCCCGATCCCACCCCCCAGGCGGGGGAAGTCCTGGTGCGTACCACCCTGAGCAGCCTCAACTTCGCCGACATACAATCCCGGCGGGGGGGCTATGAGGCCGGCAGCCCTCCCCCTTTCATTCCCGGCCTGGATGCGGTAGGGGTGATTGAGGCCCTGGGCAAGGGCGTGGAAGGGCTGCAGGTGGGGCAGCGGGTGGCCGTATTTGCCGCCGGAGGGTCGTACGCCGAAAAGGTGGTTGCCAAAGCCGTGCTCACCTACCCTGTTCCCTCCGAACTTCCCGACGAAGCGGTCTCGGGCCTCACCGTACTGGTCACGGCCTACAACATTCTGGCTTGGGCCGGGCGGCTGCAAAAAGGCGAGACCGTGCTGGTGCATGCCGCCGCCGGTGGGGTAGGCAGCACCGCCGTACAGATGGCCCGGGCCATGGGCGCCGGAAAAATCATCGGGACAGTGGGCAGCAAAGCCAAGGCAGATTTTGTGCACAGCCTCGGAGCAGATGAGGTCCTATTCTACGATGGCTTTGCCGAGAGGGTACTCGAGCTGACCAAAATCGGGGCCGACCTGATTCTGGACTCGATTGCGGGTGAGGTCTTCCACCAGGGGATGAAGTGCCTGGCCCCGTTCGGACGCCTGGTGGTATACGGGCACGCCGGCGGGCTGGCCGGGAGTTTCGACACCAGGCCGCTGCACCGACAGAACAAAGCCGTGTTGGGCTACAGCAGCGGGCACTACCGACGCTCACGCCCCGAGGCGCTCCGACCTACCGTTGAGGCAGTGTTCGAAATGCTGCTGTCTGGCCAGGTCAACCTCGAGGTTGGCTCGAGGTTCAGGCTGAAAGAAGCCAGCCAAGCCCACACCCTGATGGAAAGCCGCCAAAGCGTGGGCAAGATTCTGCTATACCCCTAGACTTCCCGCTCGGTGCGGGACAGCGGCCAGCCAGAGACCTCGTTGAGGGCCGTCACCTCTTCAGCGCTCAGTTGCAGTTGAACTGCGGGCATCAGGTCTTGTAACTGCGAGACGCTATTGGCCCCAACAATCGGCGCGGTTATGAAGGGGCGCGAAAGATGCCAGGCCAGCACCACCTGGGCCGGGTGTACGCCCCGCTGCTGGGCAATTTCCAGAACCTTGTCGAGGATCTTCCAGTTCTGCTCGGTAAAGCGCCCGCTGGCAATGCCCTGGGCCCGCACGCTCTCGGGCAGGGGCTGCTCACGCCGGTATTTGCCGGTCAGGAAGCCACCGGCCAAGGGGCTGTAGGGAATCACGCCGATACCATAGGTCTCGCAAATCCGAGCCAGTTCGCGCTCAAAGTTCATGCGGGTGGGCTGGGCGATGCTGTACTCGGGCTGAATCGAGACAAAGCTTTCAAACCCGTGCTTGTCCGAGGCCCACAAAGCCTGCATCAGGCGCCAGGCCGAGAAGTTGGAGCAGCCGATGTAGCGCACGTAGCCCCGGCGCACCAGGTCCGTCAGGGCCGAGAGGGTCTCCTCGATCGGCACCTGGTTGTCTACCCAGTGCACCTGGTAGAGGTCGATATACTCCACCTGCAAGCGGCGCAGGCTATCCTCCACAGCCCGCATGATCCAGCCCCGCGAAAGCCCTTCACGCTGCAAGGGATGGTTGCGTCCCTCCGAGCCGCTCGGGCCCATCGGACCGCGCACCTTGGTCGCGACCACCACTCGGTCCCGGTGACCCCGGCTCTTGAGCCAGCGCCCAATAATTTCTTCCGCGACCCCACCTGGATTGCCCGGGGCCCAGGTAGTGTAGATGTCGGCGGTGTCGATCAAGTTTCCACCCGCCTCCACAAAAGCATCCAGGATAGCGAAGGAAGTGGGTTCGTCGGCTGTCCAGCCAAACTGCATGGTGCCCAGAGCGATGGGGTGAACAAAAAGGCCAGATCTTCCCAGTCTGCGGTAAGCCATAGCGCCCGATTGTACGATATTCGATCCGAGGCCACCACCGCGGAGACCCGGTTCAGGGCCGGGCTGGTTGGTTTTGGGCATTGGCTCTCAGGCGCTCGATGAGGGGACGTAGCAGGTCGCGCTTGAGTTTGAGGGCCTGCCGGTTGACGATGAAGCGGGCCGTGGAGTGGGCCAGCACCTCCAACTCGACCAGGCCAGCGGCCCGGAGGGTCGCCCCGGTCTGAACCACATCCACCACCGCATCGGCCAGCCCGGTAATGGCCGCCAGCTCGACGTTTCCGGCCAGCTCGA
>Ga0209721_1001888_pt1 | contig 14430 bp, 16 predicted proteins | sample TshhotsprinmetaG_FD_184139 | JGI IMG/M metagenome (GOLD analysis project Ga0209721, IMG submission 184139) | Hot spring microbial communities from South Africa to study Microbial Dark Matter (Phase II) - Tshipise hot spring metaG (SPAdes)... | ecosystem: Environmental > Aquatic > Thermal springs... | reverse complement strand
TTTGCCAGGCTGGAGAACAGCCTGGCAGCCTCTTGGGCCCCCTTGACGGGGGCCTCGAGGGCCTCCCGTGGGAAGAGGAGGTCGGTATCCCGTACCTCCTCTTCCCAGTAGGCGTGTTTGAGCACGCCCACTGGGGCCCCCACCCAGGGGGTGTATTTACCCATACAGCACCCCCTCCCAGCGGGGATCGGGTAGGTCTACTGCCCGATCCCCGTCCTCGTCCTCCCAGTCTAGCGACAGGGAGGAGAGGCGGAGGAGGGCCTCCTCCGCCTCGGCTCTAGCCCGGGCGTCCCCCTTCTCCGCCCGGGCCCTGAGCGCCCGAAGGCGCCGCACCTCCTCTACTGGTGCCCCCCAGGCCAGCGCCTCGGCCTGGGAGGGGAGCCAGGTCTTCCCCCAGAGCCGCACGACGGCGGCGGGGGAAACCCCCCTGCTCAAGGCTCCCCGGAGCTGCGGGCCCCAGACGGGCCCGAACAACTCCTCCGGGAGCCTTACCGCCGCTTCCTGGAGAAGCTCCAGGAAGCGTTCGCCGTCCCCCTTGCTTCCCGCCAGGAGCAAGGGGGAAAGAATCTGAAGGGAGGTCCTATACAGGACCTCCCTTTCAATCTCATCCAGGGCAATGAAGCCCTGGAGGAGTGCTTTGGCCACCACCTGGGTATACTCCCAGGTGGTGGCCGGCCAACGCGCCAGCCACTTTTCCATCATATGGAAAAAGCAACCCCCCTCCTGGGGGTGGATTTCGGAAGGGGGCAACCCCCTTTCGACCCAGGGGGTTATCGGGTTGCTATGGCCTAGAGTGTACGGGATGGCATCGGTTTATTCAACCCCGGCCAGCCGTCGCACCGCCCGCTGGTAGCCGAGCTGCCGGGCCAGGGCCTCGCGCTCTTCGCGCTCCTTGGGGGCGGTGGTGAAGGTCCAGTAGCGTACCGGGTCGGCGTCCAGCCGCAGGATGCCGCCCTCGCCACCCTCGCCCAGCTTGAGCCAGAGCATGAACTCGGCGTAGGCCCCGTTGACCTTGGTCATGCTGGGCAGCTGCTCGATCAGGGAGGGTGGGGCGGTCTGGAGGATGCGGGCGATCTGTTCCAGCACCTCCTCGTCCCCCGAGGCCCGGGTCACGTAGAACTGGGCCACGTTGGTGAGGACGGGGGCGGCGTGCTCGGCGGCGAAGTCGGCCAGGTTCTGGCTCACCGCCCAGGTGCCGATGCCCAGGGTGCGGCCCCGGCGGAAGAGATCGTAGACGAACTCGGCGCTGTCGCGGTTCTTGAGCAGGTGCCAGGCCTCCTCCAGCACGATTACCTTGCGGGGGTAGACGGTCTTCTTGATCGCGTTCCACACCGCCTGCACGGTGGCCAGCATGGCCACGGCAAAGAAGTCCGGGTTGCCCTCGATCTCCTTGACCACGATGTAGACGAAGCGCTTCTCGGGGGCGATGCGGAAGGTGGAGGGGCCGTCAAAGAGGGCACCCAGGGCGGTGCGGCGGCTCCACTCGGCAAAAGCGTAGGAGAGCTTGAGGGCGATGGCCCGGGTCTCGTCGGTGACGGTCTTGCCGTCAATGGAGGAGAGGTTTTCCAGGGTCTCCACCAGGTCGCTTATGGTGGGCACGTTCTGGCCGAAGTCCACCACCCACCCGCTCTCCCCTTTGACCTGGCGGGAGAGCCGGTGGTAGGTCTGCTCGATGGCGGCCCGCAGGATGCGGTTCTCGATGGCCGGGTCGGCCCGCTGGGGGTTGCCCGGCACCATGGCCCGCAGCAGGGCGAAGACCTCGAGCTGCTTTTCCGGCCCCAGCTCGTAGGTGCCCGGCTCCAGGTGGAAGGGGTTGATCACGGTGTCGGAACCCGGCCCGAACTCCAAAAACTCCGCGTGCCCGTCCTCTTCCAGCACCTTGTACAGCCCCCAGTAGCTCCAGCGGTGCCGGTCAATGGCCACCGCCATGGTGTCGCCGGTCTTCAAGGACTCCACCAGCCGGTTCTGCACGTTGTAGCTCTTGCCGCCCCCGGAGGTGCCGATGGTCAGGCTGTTGTAGTTGGGCAGGCTGTCGTCGAAGGGGTCGTGGGTGATGGGGGTGAGCCAGCGGGTGAAGTAGAGCTCCTTGGGGTTTTTGGCCTCGTGCCGCCAGGGGCTCTGCCAGGGGATGAAGTGGACGGCCTGGGTCTCGGGGTACATGCGGGGGGCGCTGAGGGCCTGCCCCGAGAAGGGCGCGGCCTGCAACCAGGAGCGGAAGGTGCCGCGCTGCAAGCGGAGGAAGGGGTTGCCCTCGAAGCTGGAGGCCTTGGCCCAGAAACGGTCCATGCGCCGCTCGAGCTCCTTCTCGTTTGGATCCACCAGGATGAACAGGGCGTTGACGTTGTAGAGGTGATCCCCCGACTGGCGGATGTAGCGGATGTACTCGGAAGCCTCCCGCGCCCCTTCCTCCGCGCCCACATCGGGGACGTCGGTGGCCCCGGCGGTGATGTACTGGTCGCGGAACTTGTAGCGCAGCCGCCCTTCCCCCTGCTCCCTGGAGAGCCGGGTGAAGTCCAGCACCACCCACAGTCGCTTGCCGGCCGCATCCAGCAGCGGGGCCAACATGCCGAAGAAGGTCTCGTTGGGCACGTCGGCCAGGCGCCAAAACCCCAGCGTGTGCGAGCCGACCCGCAGGCGATCCCAGTAGCGGTTGTCCACCATGGATCGCACCAGGGTGGAGCGCAGGGTCTTGCCGGGGTGGTTTTCCTCCTTGCTGAGGTTGCCGGGCACGTAGTCGAAGGTGGGCTGGTAGGGCGCGGTGGGTGTGGGCAGCGAAGGGTTGAGGTATTCAAAGATCAGCCGGTAGAGAGCGTCCCCGCCGAGGAGGGTGGCCCGCAGACCGGCGGTTTGCAGAAGCTGCTGAAACAGGAACTTCTTGCGCTCGATCTCCTTGAGGAACCCGGCCAGCTCCTCCTGGTTGAAGGAAAAGTGCTTCTTGCCCTTGAGGAAAGGCAAGACCTCGGAAAGCAGGGCCACCGCGGGGGAAGCGACGCGGTAGCCCAGGCGGGGGGCGCCCACCGGCACACAGAAGTAGAAGCGGAAGTCGTTGAGCACCTTTTGCTCGGCCAGGTGCCGGGTGTTGTTGTACTGCGCCTCCCCCAGGTCGAACAGGAAGCCGTGTTCCACCTGGATGAGCTGCCGGTATCGCTCGAGTCCATGTACGTTGCCTTCCTTGACCGAGATGATCAGGCGCAGGGTCTCCCCATCCTGACCGACCATGCGTAGAACCTGCTTGAGCCCCCTGAGCAGGACGGCCTGCTCGGAAGGGCCGTAGAGTTCCCCAGGGGGCATTTCGATTTCAAAGGCCACGTAGGCCCGTCCGTCGTCCAGAAAGACCGCATCGGCCAGTATCTCCCAGTAGGGCAGCATACTGACTAAAGAGGCCACCTGGTTGTCGGTGGCCCCGGTGGACTCCAAAAAGGGGTCGGTTGCTTTAGCGAGTTTTTTCATTGCTTTTGACGACCAGAGGAATCACCACCGTATCGGGACGGTGCTCGTAGAAGTTTTGCTGGCTCAGGTACCAGGCCAGCATCTGGGCCCCGCTGTCATAGGGCAGGATGCGCTGGTAAAAGCGCAGGCCCACATAGTACAGGCCGAACCCCAGGCCCATGCCCACCAGGGTGAGGGCGGGGTTGGAGAACGCGGCGTTGAGGCCAAAGCCCACCAGCCCCCCCAGGGTGCCCCCGCCCATGAGGTCGTACCAGGTGATGTTGAAGATCACGTAGTTGGGCTGATCCAGGCGAAAGGAGCGCATCTGGAGCATGGCTTATTTGCACAGGGCCCCGATGTTTGCGGGTGCCTCCATGCCAGCTTTGGTATAGGCGCTGCCGATGAACACGCCCACGGCGGCGAAGAGCAGCACCGAGAACGCGACCCCGGCCAGCCCACCTATCAACCAGTTTCCGGCCGCCCGGTTTTGCAAAGCCTTGAGAATGCCGCCGATGGCGATGCTGACGATGGACAGAACAAAAAGGATGGGCACCACCGCATTGCGCACTGCACAGGCACCTTTTTTGGCCGGGTCTCCCAGCTGGTTGATGGCGTTGGTGATGTCGTCGTTCGGCGTAGATGTAGCCGTCCGGCCCGGCTGTGCATACCCATCAACCATGAAGGCTAGGGGCACGACAGCAAGACCCAGCTTGAACACCTGGGCACTGGTGTATACGAAACCCAGCGCTGCATCTTCCAGTGCAGACTTTGGCGTGTAGGTCTTGTTGAGGCGGGCTTCGGCCCGGTAGAAAAATTGCACCGGACGGCTCTTTTCAACGAGCGCAGCCCCCTTTTGAATAGCTTTTTGACACCAGAACCAGAGACTAAGCGAAAAGTTTTTGTGCATAAAACCTCCGGGGTTTATTATAGGGCCATGGTACTCTCTGAGCAACTGATGCAGCAGATTGAGGCCGCCTGGGGGAAAGCTGTTCCCGGCGATATGTCCCGGCCTGAGTGGGCGGAAATGATTCGCTTCTTGCAGGTGAGCCACCCCGAGCTGGCCGCCCGGGTCTATGCGGAAATTTCCGGCAACGCCGACGAGGAGGTGGCCGAGGTGCACGACCAGCTCCAGGCCCAGAGCCGGGCCAAGCAGGTGGTGCAGAAGGCGGGGGGGCTCAAGGATGAGCAGGGCCGGGTGGTGCCGTCGCGCACCAAAGGCCTGCTGTGGCTCTTTGGCCTGCTGGGGCTGGCGCTGATCCCGCTGTCCATCTGGATTCTGGGCCCGGTGATGGCCAGCATGTTTGGCGGCAGCCCGCCCAGCGCGGTCAGCCAGCCGCAGGAATCGCCCAAGCCGGAGGTGGCCCCGCCCCCGGTGGCCCCGGTGGAGCAACCGACGCAACCACAACCTGTGGAGACGGGGGCGGCGGCCAGCCCCACCCTGCCCCCGCCCCCGGAGCAGACCACCTCGGATATTCCCAGCTATCCCCAGCCGGCCCCCGCCTCGAGCGCGCCCCCTGCGCCTAACCTGCCACCACCACCGCCCCCGCCTCCGGCGGGGAATGCCAGCGTGGCGGCCTTTCCCAAAGGCGAGCAGCTGGCTGCGGCCAGCAAGCCCATCGAGGGCCAGTATGCGGTGGGCGCGGCGGTGCAGCCGGCGGGCAGCTACAGCCCCGCGGCCCCCAGCGGGGGGGCGGTGCTGAGCGAAAGCCGCAGCACCGGGGCCAGCTTTGCCGCCGCCTCGAGCGCCGGGGCTGCCGGGTTTGCGACGGCGACTGAGGCCCCGAGCGCCCCGGCTCCTTCGCCGGGGGAGGCCTTGAAGCAGGAGATCAACGCCGCGCGGAATGCCCAGGTGGGGGCCCCGGTGAACTTTGCCGACCGGCTGGATCAGATGGTGCGCCGAACCGTGGAGGATCTGCGGCCCGGCACGGTGGTGGCGGCAGAGGTGGTGGCCGCGCCCTTGCTGGCCCAGGGCCTCAACGAGGCCCCGGTGCTGCTGAAGGACGAACAGGGCCGGATGTGGCTGGGTCTGGCCCGCCTGGCCGGGGCCAGCAGCCGGATCGAGCTGGAGCTGTCGCGGGTCTTTGTGGGTCGGGACGGGTATCTGAACGTGAAGGCCCGCGGCCTGGCCACCGACGGCACCTATGCGGTGGCCGCCAAGGTCGAGGATGTGGCCCCTTCGCTGGCGCCCGACCTGTTGCGCGCCGCCATTTCTGGCTTCTCCGGCTACCTGAGCGACCTGCGCAACGCCCAGCGCTTTACCCTGGGGCCCGACGGCAAGGTGGCGGTGGAGAAGGAGGCCCCGCCGGTGGAGTACCAGATCCTGGGCAACATCGCCAACCTGTTCAACCTGCCCCAGGGTCAGGCGGCGCTGGTGCGGGTGTTCCGCCTCGAGCGGGGCCAGCCGGTGGAGATCCTGGTGCTGGAGGTGCTGGCCGAATGAGCGAGGGCGTGGTGCTGGATACCGACTGGGCGGTGTTTGCCCACCGTCTGTCCACCCCCGGGGAGGGGCGGCCCTTGGAGCTGTTCACCGCTTACGGGCGCTATGAGGTGGTGGCCCATCCGCTGGTGGCCGATTACAACGACGCCATGCTGCTGCACCTGGCGGTGTTGACCGAGCTGCGGCTCACCCTGGGGGTGGCGGCCTGGTGCTGGACGGTGTTGCAGGATGAGGCGGTGGATTACGCCGGGGGCAAGCCGGATGCGGTGTACGTGCCGGCGGCCAACGCCCTGTGCGCAGCGGAGGTGGATCTGGGCTTTTATTCCCTGGAGCGGGTGCGTAAGAAGCTCAAGGCCTTTACCCGCTACCAAAGCAGCGTCTGGGGGGTGATCTCCAGCCGCCGGGCCGCCTATTTGCACCGGGTGGCTAGCGAGCTGGGGTTGCCGCCGCCGCAGGTGATGGTGCTTCCCCTTCCGGGGAAATCCCTGCTAACAGCGCAAGCCGTGTAGGCGTGGTGCGCCACCAGTCCATCAGCTGTGCGGGGGCAGGCAGCAAGCGCCTGCCCTCAAAGGTTTTTCGCCCGGAATGGCGGGCCAGGTATTGGCGGTAGGCCACCGGCTGCACCAGGCCCTGCCGGGCGAAATACAGAAGACCGGCGTTCTCAAAGAGATACCGCCAGCCTTCCTGCTGGTAAAGGTACTCGCAGAGGATGCGCTTGGTCAGCCGGTTTAGCAGGCCCTCATGGGACAGGCGACGCCAGCGCCGCTCGTTGGGCACGTACAGGTAGCCCCGGCGGGACTCCCGCACCGCTAGCCGGGGCAATAGTCCCACCGGGATGCGATGAATATCCCCTCCGGGCTGGAGGGGGCCATAGGTTTCGATGTACTGGAGGTACGGCTCAATCATGGCTTGAGCAGGCGGGGAAAACCAACCGCATCCTCGACCTTATACCCCTCGACCAGGCCCTCCCAGTAGGTGTTGACCTGGGCGCCCACCTTGATCACCGGGATGGGGATGGGGATGGGCACCGGCACGCCCACCTGGGTAATGCAGCTGACCGTGAAGGTCAGGCTGCGGGGACTGGTCTCGCTGACCAGGTTGCTCTTGAGCTTCAGCACCGGCAGCAGGCCGTAGATCTCGTAGTCGTTCTTGGAGGCCAGCCCGGCCTCGCCCTGGGGCTTGGGCCCCTGGTTCTTGCCGGCCCAGTAGTGGTTCTTCCCGGAAGGGTGCACCGAGCCTCGAGCTACCACCTTCTTCTTGGCCTCCTCCAGCGCCTGGATGCCCGGCGGTTCATACCCTCCCTGGTTGGTCTGGCGGCCCAGCTCCTGCCGGGTCTGAATCTGGCCCGGCTTGGCCTGTTCGTAGTAGGTGCGGGCAAAGGACTTGATGCCCAACCCCTTTTGCACCAGCTCCTCCCACCTGCCCTGGGCGTTGGCGTCCTCCACCGGGATAAAGGCCGCACCGCCACCGGGAATGCGGTAGTCCATCCACAGCAGGGTCTTGGGGGCTTCCTTTTCCAGCGCCTTGTTGATCTCCTCGAGGTAGTCCCGCAGGTAGACGGTGTTGGCGTGCAGCATGACCTTGGCGTAGCGGGTCACCAGCTCCTGCACGTCCAGGTAAAAGGAGGGGCAGGCCAGGGGATACCAGGGCACCGGGTTGGTGGGGATGTCGCCGTCGCAGAAGTCGTCCTTGGCGAGCTTCTTGTTCTTGTCGTTGTCCCATACCCCCAGGGTGTCGTCGGTCTGCTCCTTGCAGGCCGCCTGGCCGTGCAGCGCGGCATTGAGCCGGTAGAACACCCGGGCGTCGTAGCGGTTCCAGGCTTCCGACACGGCCCGCTCGATCTTTTCGGCTTTCTCCTTGCTGATGTAGGGCACCTGCACCGCCCGCTTGCTCTGGGTGTCCTCAAACTCCGAGCCTTCCTTGAGGATGACCGAGAGCATGGGCGTGGCGGCGGCCAGGCCCAGGAACACGAACAGCACCCCCAGCCGTTTCATCAGGGGTTGACCTCAATGCCCCGGGCAGGCCGGGGGCTGTCGCTCAGGTCGAACACTGCCCGGATGTTGTAGAGCGCCCCGGTCTTTTCGTTCTGGGCCTGCACGGTCATCTCGAGCAGCCCTCCCGCGGCCCGGGGGATGTTGATCTGGAACTCCTGGCTTTCCAGCGGGCCGATTTTGTCGCTGAGGAGCTTGCGGTAGGCCAGGTAGTCCAGGGGTCGGTTGTTCTGGGCGATGCGGATGGTGCTGGGGTTGATGATCAGGTTGTCCAGGGCCAGGTTTTGCAGGTTGAGCCGCACCTCGGCTACCTGACCGCGCAGCACCCCCGTGCCGCCGATGCGCAAGGACTCGTAGCGGAAGCTGCCCAGGTTCCCGGTCGGCTGGGTGGTGGGGGCGCTCAGGCTTACCGCCGGGCGCTGCTCGTTCACCACATAGCGCCGGGGCTGGCCCCGCTCCACCACCTTGATCAGGAAGAGCATGGCGTAGCCCTTGGAGCGGATGATCAGGTCGGTCTCCCCGGCGCGTTCCTTGGGGAAGATCACCATCAGGTTGCTGCTGGTTTTGATGTCCACCAGGCCGCTGTTGCCCACGAACTGATCTCCGATGGGGGCGAAGAACTCCACCAGGGTGGTGTAGCCCGGGGAGACCTCCAGCACCGCTGGGGCGATTTGCAGATCCTGGGCGTAGAGGTTGCTGACGGCAAGAGGGGTCTTCTGGGCCAGGCCGCTGGCCAGCAGGAGCAGGGCGAAGGCGAGGATTCTCATACGAAAAGATTTTACATGATTCGGGGGGAGAGGCAAGAGCAGGCACTACAGGCCCGCTTGTCAAGGTAAGTTTTCGATGATAACATTTTTTCGTGTCCGGTTTTTTTGTTCTGCAAGTTTTTCTGTCGCTGATCTCGCTGGCCTCGGTGGTGTTTATGGCCTACCTGGCCTACCGCCTGGTGCGGGCGGTGGAGTCCGGGGTGGCGGTGCAGGAACAGATTGTCAGGGCGCTGGAGAGGGCACGGAAAGACTAACCGGAAGGAAAGGAGCAACCGTGAAAGGAATGAAGGCCCAAGGCTTTACGTTGATTGAGATGATCGCCGTCATCGGCATCATCCTGGTGCTGGTGGTGGCATTGGTGCCGCGCATGGAGGCCAACCGGCAGGCGTCCAACGATCAGGTTGTGGCGGGGTATCTGCGGGAAGTGCAGAAATACCAGGAAATGTACTATGGTCTCAACCGCTCTTATGCCGACGAGCTGTCTGATCTGACCAGCCTGACCCCGCCCCTGGACAGCGCCCCCAACGGCGTGACGGTGAACTTCATCACCACCGGGGTGAACTACAACCGTGACTACTGCGTGGTGGCCGGTACCGCCGCCGGGCAGTATTGGTTCCAGCTCACCTCCAAAGGGGCCCGTCCGGTGACCTCGGCGCCTGCCACGGGCAATGCCCCCACCGTCTGCGATCCCAACCTCTAAGCCTCCTGGAAGAGCAACCCCCGGCTAGGCAGCCGGGGGTTCTTTTTTGCGGGCCTCGCGGGCGGCTTCCCGCACGCACGGCTCGGGGTCGTTCTGCAACCAGCGCAGGAGGTGGAAGGGGGTGTTGGGATGGCGGGCCACCGCCTGGCGCACAAAGGGATCGCGGTCGAAGGCCAGGTCGGAGAGGATGCCCTCGCTGGCGCCGGGGTGGTGGGCCACCGCGTCGCGGATGCGCCAGGCTGGGGTGCCGGCGAGCTTGCGCAGCGCCTCGGTGGGGGTCTGCGGATTGTTGGCTACCCGCAGCCGCACCCCGTAGTCGGCGTCTTCCGCCAGGAGCATCAGCGCGTCGGGGGGCGTATGGGGGTTCAGCGCCACATACCGGCGCACGCTGGGGTCAGGGTGGGCGGTCAGCTTGAGCGGCAGGGCGGATGGGGTGCGGAAATACCGCTTGCCAGGGTCGGTAGAAGAAACGCTCTTTACGGGAGGGGTCGTAGTATTGCTCTTCTACTTTTTCTACGGGGGGAGATCCCTGTCGCGTGAGGGCCTGCTCGAGGGCTTCTTCGGGGGCCTGGCCGCTAACCGGGACAACCGAGAGCACCTTGCCGCTGGTCAGCGTCACCTTGAGGCCCATCAGCACCGGGGGGGATTGAAGGGTATTCATGTAAGTACCTCCTGGGGCTGCCGCCCCGATTGCGGTTGCGGCTCACTTCCAGCGGTAGCGGGTGATGGTGAGGCCGCCTACTCTCAGGTCAGGGATGTCGTCTCTGAGGCCAACAGGGGTGTGGTAGTAGGTCACACTTATAAACCCATTGGGTGTTTTGACCAGGTGGGCGGCGTTGAACTCGTGGCCGGGGATCTCCAGCCACATGGGATAGATGCGTCCGTTCTGGCCTACCGGGGTGCCGGGCTCCCACTGGTGGGGGATGTAGGGGACGGCAGGATAGCCGTAAGTTGTGTTGTAATCGCGGTCTAAGTAGTTGGGCAGGAAGAAGTTGAGGCTGGTGTTGTAGTCGTGGTCTATCCGGTGCCGGTAGAAGCAGCTCCAGCGCTGGATGCCCAGCAGGGGGACGCTCTGGCCGTTTCTTTCCAGGAAGGTCACGCGGAACTTGCCGCCGGTGCGCTTGTCGCGGGCCAGGCGCTGTTCGGCAAAGGCCGGGTCGGGGTAGAGGATCTCGGTGGTCATCTTGTAGGTGCCGTCGGGGTAGATGCGCCCGTAGTAGGAGCGCTCCAGGGTCTCCTCGATGCCCACGCCCTCCTCGACCGGGGTGGGGCGGGGAATCCCCAGCTCCAGGAGCCTTTGGTAGCCGTAGTGGTTGTACTGGTCAACCATGATGCTGAAGTTGAGCCCACCCTCGGGTGCGGGGAAGACCACCGGGTTCATGGAGCGTCCGATCCAGTAGTAGATAGAAAAATCGGCGATGGAGCCGGAGCCGGTGTCGGAAAGAATGCGTCGCGTTCCGCTGCCCCCGTTGTTCCCCACCATCCAGCGGTTGATGCCGTTCCAGGTGTCTAACCGCTCCACCACCAGGCCCACGCCGGGGATGCGTCCGCTGGCCGACCAGCCCCCGGTGGGCAGGTAGGCGTTGGTATAGCCCGCCACGTAGAGGTCGCCGCCCGGTTGATCGTGCCAGAAGAGGTAGCTGGGGTAGTAGGTGAGACCTGTTGTTTTAATGTAGCTGCCGTTGCTGGGTTGCAGGCGGACGATGTAGCCCTCATGGCTGCCGAAGTCGCCCACCCCCACCAGGAGGTGGTTGCGCTGGGTGTCGAAGGCCATCATCAGCGGCAGGTTGTCGCCCACCGGGAAAGCCCCGATGTCCTGTTGCTTTTGCATCTGCTCGAGGCGCTTCTCCCAGACCACATCCATGGTTTCGGGGTCAATCTTGAGGACGAAGGCCTCCATGCAGTAATAGTTGCCATCTACGCAAAAACGAGGCGGATCGCTGGGCTGGCCTAACGGTGAGAGATCGGTGGTGGTGCCTGCGGCGTAGATGTAGCCGTCCGGCCCGGCCAGGATGGCGGTGGGGTAGCTGCGGAAGTACCAGCTATAGGTACGCTGCCGCACCATCTGCATGGTGTTGGGGTCCAGGAGGCCGATGTACATTCCGGCCCGCCAGTATTGGCCCTCCTGGGTTGGGTTAGCAGCGGGAGCATTGTAGGGCGAGAGCGGCAGGGGGCGGGTATCTTCCTCGCTCATGCCACGCTGCCACTCCTGGTAGTAAGCCGTCCCGATGGGCACCAGGCCATTGGGCAGCACGGCCTGCTGGTAGTTCATGCGCAGGGGGATCTCCGAGGGCCGGAAGCCCTTCTTGGCCAGCACCCGGCGGGTGACCTCGAGGGGAAACTCGGGGTCTACATAGCCCTCCCCTTTGATCTGCATCAGCAAGCTGGTGATGCTCCCGCTCTGGGAGCCTCCACAGTAGGGTTCGCCGTTGTAGGTGAGGTCGAAGGTTTCGGGCCGGGGGCAGGCAGTGAGTAAAAACACCAGGGGTAGCAGAAGGTACTTTCGCATAGCAGATCCGCGCCCACAAAGTAAAGGAAGAGGAGGGGCGCTTTATATTATGCAAAAAAATTTTGTTTTCTACTATGCAGATGACCGCACCTTAGAGGGGGCTGGCCTTTTCGCTGCGGATTGTGGACGAGTAAGGACCTACGGCCCCGCCGAGCCCTGTGGAGAAGGTGCGGTAGTTGGGGTTATGGTAAATCGAAACCTGCCCCTCCAGCTCTTCGGCGTAAACGCCTCCGATAATCTCGGTAAAGTTTCCGCTCGTGGTGACCTTTTGAGCGCTCAGGTAGGCGAAAATCGGGGTGTTTTCCACACTGAGGCTGCCGGTGGGACCGGCTTCAATCCGCAACAGCTGGGCGGGGATCTGGGCTCTGCAAACTACGCTGGGGGCGCCAAGGGGGGTGGTCTGGTATTTGGCGCAATCGGCGATAAGCGGTCTCAGGGGGCCGGTTATGTGGGCATTGCCCCGCGTGTAAATGAACAGGGGCCCGCTAATCGCCGGGGCGCTGCCGCCTACGATGGCCTTGATAGCGTAGTCGGGATGCCCGATGTATGCTCCGTCATACTCCACGGTGTAACCCGCACAGTTCTGGCAGCTTTCCACCCGTACCTTTTGGGTGGTGGGGTTATAGCGCAGGGTTACGCTGGAGGTAGGAAAGGTGAAGGTGAGCCGCTGGTTATTGGGGGCCAGGGCTTCCAGGCGGAGCGACTCGGCATCCTCAGCAACTTCGCTGCCGTCCGATAGGCGGGGCCAGGCCCGGTTCAGGCTGGCGGGCGGCGTGCCCAGGATTCGTGAGCGAAAAGCCAGGCTGCTACCCCGTAAAAGCCCCCGCTCGCTGGCGCTGAGTCCGTTGCTGCGCCAGCTAAGACCAGGGGAGGGGTTGGGGCAGGCGTCCTGGTAGCAGGGGGCGGCAGGTTCGGGTTGAAGGCGATTAACCGGTACGGTGGCCGCTCCCATGGAAACGTTGTTGCCGTGGATGGTCACGGGCCCTACCAGCCCAGGGCGGCCCTGGATGGCCAGGCCACCGGCGAAAATGGCCGGACCTACGATGGACTGGATGCTGCCAAGTTCAACACTTCCCCGCTCAATGACGGCTGCGTGGGATAGGCCCAGAGCCCCGCCAGTCTGCTGGGGTACGAATACGCTGAGCTGCCAGGGGGCATAGCTCCAGCGGCCTTTGGGTGAACGGGCCAGCAGGGCCAGGCGTAGCTGATAGGTATAACCCTGCCCCTGGGTATAGGTGCCCTCGAGGCGTGGCGGATACAGTCCGGTGTTGGCGAGGAGGCCGGTGGGCAGTTCCTGATTGCAGCTGGTGTTTGTCCAGCCCAGGTAAAAGCGCACATTGGGATAGTCGGGCAGGCTCAGCGCACAGATGCGTCCTTCCAGCGCGGCAATCAGGTAGTCCGGCATGGGCAGAACCCCGGTGATGTGGTTGCTGGCCAGGTTGGCAAAGCGACCTTCCTGGGCCAGAATCTGCGCCATTTCCGCTGTCGAGAATAGTTTGCGGGCCACTTCCAGGGCTCCCAGGGCCTGCGCCTGCTCACTCAGAACGCGATTCTCTGCTTGCAGGGTGAGGCTTTGGGTATGGGCCGCTTGCAGGGACAGGGTACCCAGCATCATCAGAAAAAAGCTGATGCCGAGAGCCATCAAAAGGGCGTATCCTTGATTTCTCATAGCTGCTGATGGAGGTAAAGGCCTGCAACCAACAGGGGCAGGTAGAACACACTGGTCTGGAAGGTTCGCTCAATCCAGAGGGCGATGCGGTAGGTCGCGTAGATAAGCCCCACCCCCAGTAAGGGGGCCGCCAGGGCCTCCAGGCTGGGGATCAGGGCATACATACAGCCTCCCACCGTAGCAAGGTGCTTTCAGCAGGATTCAAGGTGAAATCCCGACCCCAGTCCACCGGGACGGTAACACAGGGGCTGACTATGACTATGGGGATGAAAAAAGCAAACTGCAAGCCCAGCTTGGCCCCGAACCAGTAGGAATAGTCCTTTTTGTAGGTACCGGGCCGGACCAACAAAGCACCGTAGTATTCACCAGCGGGATAACCCACCGTGCCGAACGCAGCGTTGTAGGGCGGCCAGCCGACGCCGGTGGAGGTGGCTTTGACCTGATCTTCATTGCCGACCAGCTTTTTAGCTCGCTCATCGTTGCTGGTGGGGAGAATGTTGTTGGTGATGAGCCAGCTGGAGGCAGCCCCTTGCTGGGCACTGGGGGTGGCTGCCGCGATCAAGTGGGAGAGCATCTCATGGCCCATTACTACCCGCTCCCCCTGCGGGGTGAAGAAGGCCGGTGGGGGGGTGGCAGGAGCGCTTGTAAATGGAACGATTTGCATTTGAAGTGGGAAAGCTACGTAAAAGTTGCGGCTGAGGAGGCGCAGTATGGCCGGAGCAGGCTCCACCTTGACCTCGACCTGGGTGGGGGTAAAGGAGGCTACGGTGAAGCCGCTGTTTGCCTGGTAGGTCTGGTAGCCGTCTGCGGGGCGGGCAGGGTTGAGCAGGGTGGCGGCCTTGCTGCCGTCGGGGTTGACGTAGACGCCGATGTTGTTGGCGACGGAACTTTCATGCAAATGCCACAGCTGATACCCCCCGGCCTGCAC
>Ga0209721_1001887_pt1 | contig 14444 bp, 9 predicted proteins | sample TshhotsprinmetaG_FD_184139 | JGI IMG/M metagenome (GOLD analysis project Ga0209721, IMG submission 184139) | Hot spring microbial communities from South Africa to study Microbial Dark Matter (Phase II) - Tshipise hot spring metaG (SPAdes)... | ecosystem: Environmental > Aquatic > Thermal springs... | reverse complement strand
GCCTGAGGCCTACGCACCTGCTTGGTATCCGGGTTGGCGGCCTAGCACCCCCACTCCGACGCCTAGGCCGGCTCCGACCCCTACGCCCACTCCGACGCCTACTCCGGAGGTGAGTGGCACCGAGCCTGGTCCATTGTACGTCCCTGTACCTGAACCCCGCAGACCCGTCTGGTATCCGGGTTGGTGGCCTAGCGCTCCAACGCCGACGCCTACTCCGGCTCCAACGCCGGTCCCGACGCCGACGCCGACTCCGACCCCTACTCCGGAGGTGAGTGGCACCGAGCCTGGTCCATTGTATGTCCCTGTACCCGAACCCCGCAGACCCGTCTGGTATCCGGGTTGGTGGCCTAGCGCTCCCACTCCGACGCCTACTCCGGAGGTGAGTGGCACCGAGCCTGGTCCATTGTATGTCCCTGTACCTGAACCCCGCAGACCCGTCTGGTATCCGGGCTGGTGGCCTAGCGCTCCAACGCCGACGCCTACGCCTAGGCCGGCTCCAACGCCGGTCCCGACGCCGACTCCGGCTCCAACGCCGGTCCCGACTCCCACTCCGGCTCCAACGCCGGTCCCGACGCCTAGGCCGGCTCCAACGCCGGTCCCGACGCCGACGCCTACTCCGGCTCCGACGGTGAGAGTTGCTGAGCCCACCCGCACGCCTGAGGCCTACGCACCTGCTTGGTATCCGGGTTGGCGGCCTAGCACCCCCACTCCGACGCCTAGGCCGGCTCCGACCCCTACGCCCACTCCGACGCCGACTCCGGAGGTGAGTGGTGCCGAGCCTGGTCCATTGTATGTCCCTGTACCTGAACCCCGCAGACCCGTCTGGTATCCGGGTTGGTGGCCTAGCGCTCCAACGCCGGTCCCGACGCCTAGGCCGGCTCCAACGCCGGTCCCGACGCCGACTCCGACTCCAACGCCGGTCCCGACGCCTACTCCCACTCCGACCCCTACTCCGGAGGTGAGTGGCACCGGGGCTGGTCCATTGCCTGTCGCTGTACCCGAACCCCGCAGACCCGTCTGGCAGCCGGGTTGGCGGCCTGGCACCCCCACTCCGACGCCGACGCCTACTCCGACTCCCACTCCGACCCCTACTCCGGCAGTGAGTGGTGCCGAGCCTGGTCCATTGCCTGTCCCTGTACCCGAACCCCGCAGACCTGCTTGGCAGCCGGGTTGGCGGCCTGGCACCCCCACTCCGACGCCTACGCCTGCTCCGGCAGTGAGTGCCATCGAGGGAGGTCCATTGCCCTCTCGCACGCCTGAGCCCCCCAGGCCTGCTCCGCAGCCGGTTCCCGAACCAATCCCAACGCCGACTCCCACTCCGACGCCTACTCCGGAGGTAGGAGTCGCCCAGCCCACCCCACCGCCTGGTTGGTATTATCCGGGCTGGCAGCCTAGCGCACCGGGGGGAGGAGGTGCCGGCGGGGCTGGCGGCTTCGGCGGGCTCGATCAGCTGCCGTCCGGCGGTCCGCCACCCCAGGGTGAGGGGGGACCATTGCCGCCGGTGGTATCTCCCCGCCCGATGACCATACTACCGATTCACCTGCTGATGGGGCTGCCGCAGCTGAAGGAAATGCTGACCCAGCAGGTACAGGAACTGGTCAAGAGCCTTGAGGGGGTCCCACTCGAATTGGTGCCGCTCAAGATCGCCGAAAAGGGGGGGCAGCTCATTCTGTCTGGCTTACAGTCCCTCGATGAAGCCGGGGTCCAGACCGCCGGCGCACTCTACGGCCTTATCAGGGCCATTGTGGAGGGTCGGCCCCTAGGACAGGGTATCGCCGCCGGCTGGGAAGCGGGACGTTTAGCGCCGACGCAGATATGGAACATGTTCGGCCCATGGATAGAGACAGTGGTGCAGAGCTTCATCCCAACCTCTCCCGAACAGGCCGCCCTGATGTATAACCCAGTAACCGGCCCGGCAGCACGTCTCTATAACGCGTTGAGGGCCGTAGAGAAGAACCTCCCGCGCATCCTCGAGGGGCTGGCCAACCCGGAGTACCCGGCAACACGCGCTTACGAGCGCATCATGGCTGGTGAGGAGCCACAGAAGGTCCTCCAAGACTACCCCAGGAACCCTACGGCAGACTTCATTTTCCAATCCATAGCCGGCTACACCAATATAATTCCAGTGGGCAGGTTAACGGCTGCCATCAAGGGGCGGCGCGCACTCCGTGCCGGACAGGTGGCCGAGCAATTCCTGCGCGCTGCAGATGACGTCTCTCCGGAGGTCGCCCGCGGCATGCGGGCCGTGGCCGATCGCACGCTCAAGGACTTGCCGCAGATTGCCAACCTCGGCAAGACCCCAGCCGGCCAGGCTATCAGCCGAGCGGTGCGCGCCGGCGATGACGCCACGGCCAGGAGCCACATCCTGAGTCTCGGACTAGCAGCCAATGGGGAGCAGGCCCAGCAGATCGTAGATGCCCTGCGGCCATTGGATGACGCCGGAAAACAGAAGGCGCTATCAGCTCTGGGATTGACTAACCCGCTGATGCAGGCCGACCTGCAGGCGATGGTCAGCGCCGAAGCCTACAACAACCTAGCCACCGAACTAATCAAACGGCGACAGAGCTATCGCTGGTACAACCCCCTCGCCCGCACACCCAGCACCGAGGTAGCCATTCTCAGTGAGCGCTCCGCCGCGGCGCTACACAACATAGCTGTGAGCGCAGATAACCTCGTATCCAATGCATACAAGGCCCCACAGACTCTGAGCGAGCTGCGTGGCCGCTACCGCCTCGCGGACGTGATCACCGAGTCGGTGCAGCGGGGACTCGCGGTAGAACAGACCAAAGCGCGAGTCATGGAGGAGGTGCTGAAGCTGTTGCCGGCTAATCCGCTGCAACTGGCACCCCTACTCGGCCCCCGGGCCGCTCTATCGACCGATACCCTGACAGCCGGTCTCCTGGTGCGTGACCTGTTGACCAACCCAAAAACCGGTAAGATCGTACTCAACAACCTTCAGAATGTGATCGCCAACGCCAAGACCAAGGAGAAGGCCGTACTGGAACTGGCCGCCATCATGGCCAAGGCGGCCAGCAGGTACTTCCCTGAAGTGACGGTGCCAGCCCTGTTGAGGGCGCCAGCGCGGGTGATGATGGCCACCAACACGTTTTTGACGGCCATTTTTCTGGGGCTCAGCCCCTCTTATCCCGTCCGTAACTTCCTCACCGACACGGTAATTAGGCTGATAGACCTGGGGCCGGACTCGTTGTTCACACCGGCCTATATGGGCCGGGTGCTGCGCCGCTTCGAGCTCGATGTCCCCGGTGTAGCTCGTGCGTTCGGCCCCGCCGCCGCTGTGAGGGCAGTGGGCGACATCGCCCAATCTGAGAGAAGAGCCAGCTGGCTGCTGCCCTTCCTCCGTCTGGGGGCGGAGGGCGAGCGGTTGGGCTCCCGCATGGTGATCGCCAAGGTCGTCAAGGACACCATGCCGCACAAGGTCCGCGCTTTGCTCGACGAGGTCCCGAGGGAACTGTGGGATGTCTTGACGCCCGAGCAAAGAGTCCTGATGCGGCGTGGGCTAGAGGGCGTCTACAATGGCAAGGAAGCGGTGGAGGTAGCCAACCGTGTCCTACGGCAGGGCATCAACAATCCCGTGCCGGAGCCGGATCGCATCTATGATAGGCTGACCCTGCTCGATCCGGACATAGCGCGGGAGGTGCAGGAGCTACTCAGCAGCGGGCGTTCGATAGACGACATTCTCAACGGCCTGGATGATATTCAGCGGCGAGCCGCAGCCCATACCCAATCAGTGGAGAGCGCGCTACGGGCCATCCACACCGCTACGGACCCTATGGCCGGTGCTCCCCGGCCAGAGCCCGGCCTTAGGGACTACATCGGCGACCTTGCCCAGCGCTTTGGCCCGGACCGGGGCGAGGCCTTCCAGAAACTGATCGATGCACGGCGCGCGGCGGTGGAGAAACAAAAGGCGCTCATGTTCGAGGATATCATACGGTTGCGCAATGTGACAGCGCAGGACAAGGCCATGGAGCTCGTGCAGCGGCTGTGGGATGACATCGCCCAGGACAATCGACGCACATTCGCCGAGGCCGACGCGTTCCGGGCGGACACTTGGCGCCGGAGCATGGCCGAAACCCGTATGCACGTCCGCGACCAAATCTGGCGAGAGTATGACCGCACCCAGGCCCGGCGCTTTACCGAGCTATACGAGCGGACGATACGCCGTATAACCGACGCGCAGCATGACATACGCGGCCTAGCCAAGGGACGCCGGCGCAAACCGTCAGCGTCCGCAGCAGCCGAAACCCTGCCAGAGGGTGCCGGGCAGCCCCGCCGGGCACAGGACGCCCGACCACAGGACAGCGACGACATCATCGCCGAGTTGTTGCGGGGCACTCAGGCCAGGACTGAGGGGCTGAACGAGGCGTTCGACCAGTTGCGTACACGCCTCCGTGAGCGTGGCCTCCCACCCCTCAACCCTAACCCCCTGGCTTACGATAGATGGATGAGCTATCTGGGCAGCGACTTCATACCGCGGCTCAACCAATCCAAGCTGGTCGTGGCCCAGATGGCCAGCGCCACCCGTGACTTCATCCTGCACAACTACAATGACCGGCGTAACATGGACGTGGTGCTGGGTCTCTTGTTCCCCTGGTCGTTCTGGTATCGCAATACCGTGCCCAAATTCGCCCTGCGCTTCCTCACCCGACCGAGCTTGCTGTCTAGGTACTATCGTCTGCTCAAAACGCTGGAAGAGGTGAACAAGGACGAGCCGGAGTTTTACCGCCGCAACCTGTTCCTGCACGTGCCGTTCCTGCAGAACCCTGTCATGATCAACATCCGCATGGCACTGGATCCCCTGTATCAGGTGGTTGAGGATTTCGGGGACAGGGAGCGCACCCGCACAGCCACGGGCGAGTGGCTGTCCCGCTTCCAGAACCTGGGGCTCACCCCGTTTGCCCCACTCATCTGGGCCTACGCATTGGAGCGCTACCTGTCTGACAAGCCGGTGGAGGCCGAGGCCTGGATGAGCAGCTACTTCGCCCCTATCACCCGCCTGGTTAAGTATGGGTCGGCACTGGCTGGGGCCAAGGGGGGCAAGGGCATTACCCTCGAACCGTACCTGTGGCCCGGCATGGGAGAAGCAGCCAAGGCCGCCCTGCAGGGGCAAAACACGTGGGGCGAAGTGCGATGGTTCGAGGGTGAGAGCAAGTGGGATACCCGCTACGCGCCGGTGTGGTTGGTGCATTTAGCCAAGCAGGGGCTAGTGAAGCCGGAGGACATGGCCCGAGCCGCACGCGAACGCCGCGGACCAGCATGGGACAAGGCCGTGGCCGAGGCAATGAAACAGCGCGCCCCGGCGGCCCTGGTCGGCATGGTGCTCGGCACCGGCTTCAAGGGACGCTTCCCGCAGGAGATCGAGGTAGAGAGGGCCTACGACGAGTACTTCGCCCTATGGGAAAACGCGCCCGACCTGAGTGTGAAAGGGCCAGAACGGGACGCCTTCTTCGCCAAGCTGGAGGAGTTCCGCGAGCGATACCCGTTCTTCGAGTACGTCCAGATCGCCCGCAAGGGCTATGACTACGACCGCGACTTCTCCTACAGCCGGAACGTGCTGAGTCGCCTACCCCCTGGCCAAGCCAGGGATGAGGCGCTGAGAGGCGCGGGCATCAGCCGGGAGTTGTTTGAGAAGTTCCAGCGGAGCCATGACGCCCTGTACGCGCGACTCAAGGAGATGCCACCAGGTAGCATCCCGCTCAATGTGTTTGAGGGCTGGACTGACAGCGAAATCGATACGTGGATAAAGGGCATCAACAAGCTGGCGGACACCTGGCCGATGCCCAGCCAGAAGGAGCGCCAGCAATGGAGGGAGTACTGGTCGGCGTACAGAGCTAAACAGCAGGAGGCCAAGCGCCTATTTGGCGACGACATCTATGTGCTGCAAGACGCATACTTTGCTCTGCCCCACGGGCAGGCTCGCCGGCAATTTCTGGTCGATAACCCGCGACTGCGGCATTTCTGGCAGTGGCAGCCGGAGTACGACGCGGCACACGGCATTGCCGGGGTGTTCGGCAGCAGCGGGGCAGCACTCAGCACCCCCTACGTGTACGACCTCCGCCACGTTCCACCCGACATCTCGCGCTACAAGGACATCATCCGCTACTACGCCGAGAAATACGACGTGCCGGAAGCGCTCATCTACGCCGTGGTGGGTATCGAAAGTGGCGGCGACCCCAACGCGGCCAATCCCACCTTCCCGGCCATCGGCCTTATGGGGGTGGTCAGCAATGAGGCGATCCCGGGCCGGCCAAGCAGACAGGAACTGACCGACCCAACGACCAATATCGACTGGGGTGTGAGGATCCTGGCCAATTACATCGCTCAAGAGGACGGTGACATAGAGAAGGCCATGTACCGCTACTCAGGCGGGACGAACTGGGAGAGCTACGACCGTTACCTCGAGAAATACTGGGGCCCGCTAAACAATATCGTGGCCCGGTTCTTCCCTGGAAGCCCGATGGCTGGCCCACACGACTGGATATACAGGGCAAGGCGGGCCAAATACGGGGCTGACATCGACGCCAAAATAGAGGAGGCTTTCCGGATCCGCGAACGCTCCGGCAAGGCCGCCTTCCGCGCACACCTGGCACTCCACCCGGAGATCGGCCAGGCACTCGATTGGACCAGGATTGCCCGGGCAGCGGCTGGTCTGGACACGGAGATAGCCAGCGCCACAAGGCGGACGGGGCTGGACAGCTACATCGCCACCGGCCCGCCGCCGGGCTATCCGACATACAGACCGCGTACCTATGGCACCCTGGGCTCTGGACGTGGAGGGCGGGGACGCTCCCGCGGATCCGCCTTCTATGGCTCCGTCGAGGAGGCCTACCCGTGGTGGTGGTGGTACTACTATAGCCGCCCGCGGCTGTGGGGCTACCATTGGCGGCGAGGTTAATGGACGGTATATTGCCTAAACTGTGAGAATGGGACAACATTAAGGTGATTACACAGTGGCCAACTGACATCGTCAGCGTGTGGCCGTTGATGGAAATGCCAGTTGGTAGTTGGTACGTGGTGCTGAGCAACTGCTTAACCACAAACAGTATCGGAGGGTGAGATGGTAGATGACGTACAGGGCAAGCCCACAACGGGAGCAGCTGGCGTAGCAGAAGCGCCCACCAGCGCTGACATGCACAGCCAGCCAGATGCTTCAAGCGAAGTCTCTGGGGAAGCGCAACAGGGGCCGCAGGGGCCGTCGCCGGAGTATGTCACCCGGGAGGAGTTGCAGAGGCAGGTAGACGAGTTTCGTGCTCTGCTCGATCAAGCGTCGAGGCAGAGTCAAAGTCTGGTGGACAAGCTGTCGTATCGAATTCGGCAGGAGATAGGCGAGCGACTGAGGCAGATAGAGTCGACCTACAACGACCCTGAGCTGGCCGCGTATTTGGGTGAGGACGCTGACGCTTTCAAGGAGCGGAAGCGGCAGCAGGCCCTTACAGAATACTTTCAGGTGCCGCCGGTAGCACCGCCGATTGACCTTATGCAGCACCCAGCGGTTATCGCCACGATGATCGCTACGGGCATCAGACAGGGAGACCCAGAGTGGATTGACCCGGCTCTCTACGATGGGCCGGAAAGCTGGGCCGCCGCTATGCACGAAGCTGCGCAACGCAAGATGCAACGTTCCGCCACGCAGTCGACCAGGCCGGCGCCACAACCGGCACCAGAACAGACAACGGCTCCCGCCCCGACTGCACAGCCGGAGAAAAAACCGGCCCAGGTCAGTATGGGCAGTGGGGAAGGGCCGCGACCAACCGACCCCACCGAGGCCCTGGCCGCCTACCGCGCCGCCCTAGCAGCCGGCGACCGCGCCGAAGCTGCCAGGTTGTCCGCGCTGATAGACCGGCTGGCCAGAGGAGGGGCATAGCTTAGGAGGGAGGTAACCTCTCATGTCCCTGACTAGTACAAGCACCTGGAGCAGCGTGGTCCGCGCTGCCTATTCCAAGGATTTTCTTGACACCATGATCGCCAAGGGCATCTGGATAAAGCTGCCCAATTTTCGGGGCGACATGAATGTCGTCAAAGGCTCCACCATCTCCTTTCCCGTCAACCGTCGTCTACCCCGCCAGGTCAGCAACCTGACGGAGGGCGTGGACCCGTCAGCCATCACTGCTGCACCTACCGAGGTGACGGTAACCATCATCGAGCGCGGCTTCGTAGTGCAGCGCACCAAGATGCTCGACGCCACAAGCTACACCGATACCCACCGCATGGTATCTCGGCAGGTGGCCGAGGGCGCCGTGGATTCGCTGGACTACTACATACGCGGGCAGGCACTGAGCAACTCGGTGGTAGTCTATCCATATGGCTGCACATCCAGGGCGGACCTCGATGCCACCGACGACCTACCGCAGTACGAGGAGGTCGTGCAGGCCGTCGAGCGAGCCTCCTCACTTGAGGTTGAGCCGTTCGATGACGGTTCGTTTGTGACCATCGTGCACCCCATAGGGGTTGCCATGCTACGCAAACTAACCGAACTTACCGCCGTGTCGGAGTACTCCGACCCAGCCCTGCTCTACACTGGCACGTCCGCGCTGAAGGGCAACGAGCGGTTCCCGGGAGAGGTATTCAAGATCAACAACCTGCGGGTGGTTTCGCACCCGTGGGGCAAGGTGTACCTGGGCGCTGGGACGCCGGCCCAGTCCCCGACGACCACCACGGCGGCCATCGCCGTCGGGGCCACCAGCTTCACCGTGGCCAATGCGACGGGCATCGCCGTAGGCGACTGGTTGACGATCGGCACCATCGAATCGGGTGCCACGCAGCAGCCAACGACTGAGCAGGTGTACGTTACCAGTGTCAACGGCACCACGATCGGTATCCAAGGGGCCGGGCCCAACTTCGGGTTCAAGTTCGCCCATGACAGCGGTCAGCCAGTGACCGAAGCGGCCAATGTGTTCGCCATGCCCATCTTCGGCAGAAATAGCCTGGTCGGCTACTACGACGCCGAGATCGGGCGTGAGGGGCAGCTGGACCACAAGGAGGCGCCCACAGCCATCCCTGGCCGTCTATGGAACTACTCGTGGTACTGGGTTGGCGGGGTGTCGATGGTTGACTCCAACATCGTGCGCGCCGAGTTTGCGACCACGATGGGTGTCCACGGAGCCCCGTAAGCTGGCGGCGGGCAAACCCATTGCCCGCCCCACCAACAACCCAGCAGGCGACGCCGGCGTCGTCTACGGGCTACCACAAGCGGTAGGGTGACCGGGTCCTAGTCCCCACGCGGGCGACCCGTGGCTTGGCTGCGTCTGACGGAGCAATCCTGTGGTGACTGGACACCGGTCACGATAATAGCCGGTGTCCTCGGGAGGGGAGATGACCATTACCGATGCAGACAGATTCAAACTCATGGCCGAGATTTTGGACAAAGAGGGTGGGCCACGACGCCCCTGGCGTTTCTACTGCACGAGCGACCCATTCCTCACCCTGGATTGGACCATCTGCCGCGGCGTGCAGTACGGCATGATTGCCCGGGAGGAGTTGCCCGCCGGCCCGGGGCCCATACCCAGCTGGCGCCTATTGTTCCAGGACGGCGCGGCTGACGTGACTAGTCCGCGTCTGGCGGCCGCGCTCTACTTCCAGCCGGAGGTGTCCATGGGGCGCGAGCTGAAAGAGTGGCTGGAGGCGAAGGTCGAGGCCCGCTTGGCGGAGAGGATGGCGGCGGAAGCCAGGAAAACTCCCCCGCACAGCAGTGAAGTGGCACGAGTGGCTGCTCTGGAGGCGCGCCGGCAGCACAAAGCCGAAGTGAGAGCCCTTCTGGCCTCCCGCGGCAAGACCGAGCGGGAGGTGGCCAGCGCCGAGCACAAGGCCCGCCAGCAAGCCATGAAGGCCGAGGCCAAGGACGATCCCAGGCTGGAGGCCAAGCTGCGCGCTGCCCCCGCACCACTGGAACGTGATGACGAATGACATCCGTCTTCAGCGTCATGCTCGAACTCGCGCGGAGACTGGGCGCCACGTATGAGGGCGATCTGTACAAGTCCACCAGCGAGGGCACGACCACCACGCTCATCAGCACGACCCTGATCCAGACAGACAAGTGGATCGGCGGGACGCTGTTCATCAAATCCGGCCCGCTCGCCGGCATCAGTCGGGAGATTGTCAACTTTACGCCCGGCAACGGCACCGTCACGGTGGCGACCGGCTTCCACGCGTCGACCAACATGCCAGCCGGCAGCGAGTTTGCCATCGCTAAGAGCGACTACCCGCGCCATGCGTTCCTGCGAGCCATCAACGCAGCGCTGCGCTGGTGGGGCGACATCGTGTACAGCCAAGATATCACCCCCGAGGGCCAGGAACCACCGCTAGAACACAACCTACCAGCCCAGGCTGTTCACGGCCTGCGTCAGGTGCTGGTCGCCACCGGCCCGTCAACGCCCCGGAACTACCAGCCATTTCCCTACTGGCATGTGAACAAGGGTTCCGGCAAGCTGGTGTTTCGGCTATCGCCGGGCAGCAGCTACCACCTGCGTCTCCTGTTCGCCGCCCCCCATGCGGCTGTTGGCTCCGACGAGGACAGCATCGACCCGCAGGTGCACCTCGAATCCCTGTACCAGTACGCGCTGGCCGAGCTGTACCTGTGGAAGATGCAGTCCACTGGCCACGACGACCGCAAGTTCGTCGACTTCTATAACCAGGCGTTGCAGCTGGCGGACAGGTACCGACGCGACAACAGACGCCCCCTGCCGGGCAAAGACCCGACCTACGATGCTTGGCCCTAGGAGGCTGCATGGCTACTGCTGGAATCACCCATCACATCGTGCTGGATGACGGCGTTACCAAAATAGGCCTGATCGCCTGCGACGGCGCCGGGCAACCCACCTTTTCGGGCTGGCGGCGCACCCCGCTCACCCGCACCAGCGTCAAGACCAGCAGCGGCGTGCAGAAGTACAGCGACCTGGAGCCCCCCTACCACACCGTTGCCCAGGACAACTGGGAGGGCGGTCGCGGCCAGGAGGACTCATTCGACGACGACTCTCGCTTCTACGACTCCCAACAGGTCTGGACGCAGACCAAGGGCCAGGTGATCCTGGCCCCGCGGCAGACGGCTTCTATCCTGCCCTTCGGCGTATCGTCCGATATGGTCCATGTCCCGAACCCGGGAGAGGACATCGAGTCGCTGATATTGCGCGGGCCGGAGGGGATGTGGCCGCAGGTCGAGACAATTAAACCGGCTGGCTTTTGGGCACAGAAATTCTTCACGCCGGCTCAGGCAACGCTGGTCAAGGCCGTGCGCCTGCAGATGCGGCGCCATGCTAACATGTCCAGCGATGTCATCGTCGAGATATACGCTGACGGTGGCGGCACACCGCCGAGCAAGCCTGGCACGCTGGTCACGGGCGCCAGCGTGACTGTACCGGCTACCTCCATACCGACCAGCTACGAGTGGGTGACAGTGTACATATCGGCCAACCTGGCGGCCTCCACGCCGTACTGGATCAGTGTGCGTTGCCAACCGCCAGGGAGCAGTTGGCTGGCCGTGGGCTGCGGTTTAAGCGCTCCACCGACGGGCAGCGATGTGCCAGGACACATTGCCTACAGGCAGATCAACGGGTCGTGGGTGGTGCCCTTCGAGACGCTGTACGACATATTTTACCAGGTGCTGGTGACTGGCAACCTGCAGGTCACCAAATTCTGCGAATACAAGGGCGCCCTGTACGCGGCCACCTCACCGGCAGACGGCTCAGCCGGCCAGTTGCTCATAAACGGCGACCGGGGTGTGGCTGGCGTCTCCACGGCCACCACGCTGGTAGATGCCACTAAGAAGGACTCCTGGACAGCCGGCAAGTGGAACGGCTGCACGGTCAAGCTCACCGGCGGCAAGGGCAAGGGCCAGTATCGCACCATCGTCGATACGGAGATTGTCGGGTCGCCGCCAACCAGCGCCCGGCTTGTCGTCGCCCCTAAGTGGGACACCATCCCCGACACCACGACCGAGTACGTTATTGTTGGGTCGTCGCATTGGAGCGTGGTCACCACGACCGCTGGCGTGCCGCTGACCACGGCCATCTCCATGCCCATCACCGACATGGTTGCTGCCGGCGAATACATCTTCATCGCCCAGGGCAACGACGATTCGGTGGTTAGATACCGCTGTGACCGCAGCGGTACTTCCTTTCGCTCGCTGTGTGGTGACGTGAGGGACAGCCGGCCCGGCACGCTGCTGGCCAGCCATTGGACGGGCAAGGAAACTCGCGTGTATTTGATCGGTGATCCCAACAAGGACGGCACCTGGGAGCTGCGCTGGTGCAACGACGTTGGTCCTCAGACGGCCTGGGATTTCTCTCATGGACTGCGCAAGCTAGTAGCCGAACCGACGGCCATGGTCGTTTACAACAACGCTCTGTACATATTCACCGCTGAGACGGTCTACACGCTGGTGGGCGATGCGCTGGCCAAGGTGGACATCAACTATGGCTCCATGCAGGACGAGAACAACGGGCGGCGGGCGACGGTCTTCAACTCCTTCCTGTTTTTCCCGTTGGGCTATGGGCTGCAACGCACATCCGGCTCGACCATCGACGACGTCGGGCCTGACAGAGACTCTGGCATCCCTGCTGGCCGGCAGGGGTATATCGCCGACATGGCGGCCACGGTCGATAGCCTGTATTGCGCCATAGACGCTGGCTGGGGCACGGACACCAGTTCGGTCATGTGCTACAACTCCTTCGGCTGGCATGAGCTGTGCCGGGCGGTCGAGCCAGGCGAGCGCATCAGGGCGGTGTACTACCAGGTCATCCCGGGCGGCCCCAACCTGCTGTGGCACAGCGAGGGCAGCCAAATACTCAGTTGCCCGATGCCCTCCAAGACCAACAATCCATACAAAGACCCCAAGATGAGCTACGCAAGCACCGGGTATCTGATCACCTCCTGGATTGACATTGGCATGGCCAATACCAAGAAATTTTTCCATGAGCTGAAGGTCAACTGTGAAACGCCCGACAGCAGCCGGGGAATGGTGGGGGACACCGGCATATTATGCTACTATCAGACTGACCGCGACGGTGATAGCAGTCCCTGGAAGCTCATCCCGGCCAGCCCACAGTACGACCAAATCGACTATCACACCAACACCAGCGGCCTGGTCACCATGCGCATCACGGCGGACGACAGCCTGGCCGGCAACCGCATCCGCTTCAAATTCGTGCTGACGAGCACCGCGGCATGGGCCACACCGCGCATCAAGGCCTGGTCGTTGGAGAGCCTATCGCGTATCGACCCGAAGTACAGCTACAGCACGCTGGTGAAAGTGGTCGACAACGTGGAGTGCCTCGACCATACGACAGACCCCAACACCGCCGCTGCTATCATGGCCCAGTTGGACGCCTGGGCGATGAGCGACACGCCGCTGCTCATGACCAGCGTCGACGAGAACGCTACCGGCCTGAAGGTGTTCGTCGAGCCGAGCGATTACCGGGTGGCCCGCTGGGAGCAGACGGCCACGGGCAAGCAGATCGAATACATCACCGCCTTGAGGCTGATAGAGGCGTAGCATGATAGTGCCACGACTGGGACGACGGCAGCGGAAATCAGAGGGCAGGGCACCTATCCTGCGGGGTCGGCCTCCCCGGGCGGGCCAGGTCGGTCCGACCAAGGTGACCGACTGGGTCATCAGACGCAAGCCGGATATCTGGAACATCGGACCGGGACCGTGGTACTGGCAGGGCCACCGGGCCTCTCGCCCGGAGTTCATCACTCTCATCATGCTGCGCAAGCTGGGTTGGAACCCGCGCTTCCAGACCAGCATCCTAGGCGGGCGCCGCCTGCCTGGTGGCCAGGTGCTGGATATCGTGCTGGACGAGCACCAGCCCGTCGTCTACATCACGGTTAAGAGCTACCATCACCGTGGCGCACGCGCGTCCTACTATGACGCAGTAGAGGAAGCGGTGGTCCGCAGCGTCATCGCGGACGCGCGGGTGCTGGAGGTCTGGGAGCAAGACATAGACCAGCCCGGCTGGCTAGAGGCCTTTCTGCGGCGGGAGGTAGGCGTACGTGGACGTTGAGGACAGGCTGCGCAACTTGGAGAAGCAGCTCGAGATGCTCAGGCACAACTCGTACTCCCTGTTCGCCGGGCAGCAACTGGACACGTGGGGCCTGGCGGTGCGTTCCATCAGCGCATCTGAAGACCTGTGCGCCACGGACATGTTCGTGCCGGTGGACGCGTCTGCCGGGCCGGTGACGGTCACCCTGCCGCCGGTGTTGGGCGCCTGCAATCAGGTATTCTTCATCAAGAAGACGGACGCATCGGCCAACGCTGTGACCGTTGCCTGCCGAGAGGAAGAGACGATAGACGGGGCGGAGACCTATACGCTGTCTGCCCGCTACGAGACTGTGGCGGTTGTCAGCGACGGCAGCGCCTGGCACGTGCTCAGCACGTCTGGCGCGCCCACCGGCTTCGCGCTGCACGCGTTCGCTTACCGGTATGCGCCCTC
>Ga0209721_1001886_pt1 | contig 14446 bp, 13 predicted proteins | sample TshhotsprinmetaG_FD_184139 | JGI IMG/M metagenome (GOLD analysis project Ga0209721, IMG submission 184139) | Hot spring microbial communities from South Africa to study Microbial Dark Matter (Phase II) - Tshipise hot spring metaG (SPAdes)... | ecosystem: Environmental > Aquatic > Thermal springs... | reverse complement strand
CGGCGCAGCAGGTCGGCGTACTCGCGCTTGACTTCGCCCAGGATGCGAACGCCCAGGCCCGGCCCCGGGAAGGGATGGCGGTACACCAAGTCGTGCGGCAGGCCCAGCGCCACGCCCAGTTCGCGCACCTCGTCCTTGAACAGGTCGCGCAGCGGCTCCAGCAGCTTCAGGCCCAGTTGCTCGGGCAGGCCGCCCACATTGTGGTGGCTCTTGATGGTGACGGCCTTTTTGCTCTTGGCGCCGCCGGACTCGATCACATCCGGGTAGATGGTGCCCTGCGCCAGCCACTGCACGCCCTTGGAGCCCGGACGCGCGGCTTTGAGCTTTTCCGCTTCGGCCTTGAACACGTCTACGAACAGGCGGCCAATGATTTTGCGCTTGTGCTCCGGGTCGGTCACGCCCGCCAGCTCGCGCAAAAATAGCTCGCTGGCGTCCACCCGGATGACCTTGGCGTGCAGCTTGCCGGCGAACATGTCCATCACCATGTCCGCTTCGTTTAGTCGCAACAGCCCGTGGTCGACAAACACGCAGGTGAGCTGCTCGCCGATGGCACGGTGGATGAGCGCCGCCGCCACCGACGAGTCCACCCCGCCCGACAGGCCCAGCAGCACCTCTTCATCGCCCACTTGGGCGCGGATGGCCTCGACGGCTTCCTCGATGTGGTCGCGCATGATCCAGTCGGGCCGCGCGCCGGAGATCTCCAGCACGAAGCGCTCCAGGATCGCGCGCCCCTGAACGGTATGGGTCACCTCGGGATGAAACTGCACGCCGTAGAAGCGCCGCGCCTCGTCGGCCATGCCGGCAATGGGGCATGCGTCGGTGCTGGCCATCACCTTGAAGCCCGGCGGCAGCTCGACCACCTTGTCGCCGTGGCTCATCCAGACTTTGAGCATGCCGTGCCCTTCCGGGGTGTGGAAGTCGGCAATGTCTTTGAGCAGCGCGGTGTGGCCGCGGGCGCGCACCTCGGCATAGCCGAATTCGCGCAGCGGCGAGCCTTCGACTCTGCCGCCGAGCTGCTGCGCCATGGTTTGCATGCCGTAACAGATGCCCAGCACCGGCACGCCGAGCTCGAACACGGCGTCGGGCGCGCGGTCGTCCACTTCGTAGACGCTGGCGTGGCTGCCCGAGAGGATGATGCCCTTCAGGCGCCCGTCGGCGGCGTAGGCGCGCACCCACTCGCTGCTGACGTCGCACGGGTGCACCTCGCAGTACACGTGCGCCTCGCGCACCCGGCGCGCAATCAGCTGGGTGACCTGGGAGCCGAAGTCGAGAATGAGGATTTTGTCGTGTTGCATGGTCGCTCCAGCGCGGGAAGACGGTAGCCGGCCGGCCATGTGCAGCACCGGCTAGGCCCGGCCGCGCATGCCCAGCAAAAGGCCGCCCGCAGGCGGCCCGTTGGTCGGCGCGGGTCAGTCCAGCCGGTAGTTCGGGGCTTCCTTGGTGATCTGCACGTCGTGCACGTGGCTTTCGCGGATACCCGCGGCGGTGATCTGCACGAACGTGGCCTTTTCGTGCAGTTCGGCAATGGTGGCGCAGCCGCAGTACCCCAGCGCGGCCCGCACGCCGCCCGCCATCTGGAAGATGATCGCCACCACCGATCCCTTGTACGGCACACGGCCCTCGATGCCTTCGGGCACCAGCTTGTCGGCGTTGGGGTAGGCGGCCTCGTCGTTTTCCTGGAAATAGCGGTCGGCGGAGCCGGCTTTCATGGCACCGATGGAGCCCATGCCGCGGTAGCTCTTGTAGCTGCGGCCCTGGTACAGGATGACCTCACCCGGCGCCTCCTCGGTGCCCGCGAACATGCCCCCCATCATCACCGTGTGGGCCCCGGCCGCCAGCGCCTTGGCGATGTCGCCCGAGTAGCGGATGCCGCCGTCGGCAATCAGCGGCACCCCGGTGCCTTTGAGCGCCTGCGCCACGTTGTCGATGGCCGTGATCTGCGGCACGCCCACGCCAGCGACGATGCGTGTCGTGCAGATCGACCCGGGGCCGATGCCGACTTTGACCGCATCTGCCCCGGCTTCCACCAGCGCCCGCGCCGCCTCGCCGGTGGCGATGTTGCCACCAATCACCTGCACCTGCGGGTAGTGTTGCTTGACCCAGCGCACGCGATCGATCACGCCCTTGCTGTGGCCGTGCGCGGTGTCCACCACGATGGCATCCACCCCCGCGCGCACCAAGGCCTCGACGCGTTCCTCGGTGCCCGGGCCGACACCCACCGCCGCGCCCACGCGCAGGTGGCCGGCGGCGTCGCGCGCGGCGTTGGGGAAGTTGAGCTGCTTGGTGATGTCCTTGACGGTGATCAGGCCCTTGAGCTCGAACGCGTCGTTGACCACCAGCAGCCGCTCCAGCTTGTGCTTGTTCAGCAGCGCTTTGGCCGCCTCCGGCGTAGTGCCTTCAGGCACCGTGACCAGGCGCTCGCGCGGGGTCATGATCTCGCGCACCGGTGCGTCCATGCGGGTCTCAAAACGCAGGTCGCGCCCGGTGACGATGCCAACCACCTTGCCGTCTTCAACCACCGGGAAGCCCGACACGCCCAGCTCGTCGGACAGCTTGACGACTTGCCGCACCGTGGTGTCAGGGCTGATGACCACCGGGTCGCGCAGCACGCCCGACTCGTAGCGCTTGACCTTGGCCACCTGCGCGGCTTGCTCCTGCACCGACAGGTTTTTGTGGATGATGCCAATGCCGCCTTCCTGCGCGATAGCAATCGCCAGGCGCGCCTCGGTGACGGTGTCCATGGCGGCCGACACCAATGGCAGATTCAACGTGATGTCGCGCGTGAAGCGGGTGGCCAGCGACGTATCTTTGGGCAGGACTTGGGAGTAGGCGGGAACGAGCAGAACGTCGTCGAAGGTCAACGCTTTACCGAGCAGGCGCATGGATCATCGCTCCACAAAAAGCGTATTGTAAGCGGCGCCCCATGCGCTGCGGGCAAACGCGCCTAGCCAGACAGACGACATGCGGACGACTTGCCGGTGTCGCGCCCAACGTGTTGGTGTCGGGCACGTGGCGGGTGTATGCCTCGTGCCGCCACGGCATGCAAACGCCTACCCGGCCTCGAGCCGAACGGCGCCGCCGCGTCCGACTGCCCTTGAGCCAGCCCGATCCCCCACTGGGTCGCGTGGTGGGAACTGGGCAACCAAGACCGTCTCAGGTCTGCGTTGGGACGGGCGGTGTCGGCCCGGTGAAACGAGTGCGGCGCGCAAACAGCCCGGCTGCCCGCGCCCCCTGCCGCTGAAAGCGCTCACGCCGCGCCACCTTGGGATCCACGCGCAGCGGGCGGGTGATCTCCAGCCGGTCGCCGGCGCGCAGCGCGGTATCTAACTGGACACGTCGCCCCCACACGCTCAGGGCCGCTGCGTCGGGCTCCTGGCCAGCCGCGAACCAGCCGCAGACGCGCAGCGCGTCGGCCACGGTAGCGCGCGCTGGCAACATCAGCGTCGCCTCGCGCACCGTGCGCGGCGCCTCGGCCCACACGAGAGTCACCGGCATGTGAGCCGTTGTGCAGACATCCATCGCGATTGTCCTACCCTGCGCCACGCTGCCTCTTCATGTGCCGTACACGTGGTCGGCGCGTTTGACGAACGCATCCACCAGCGTGTTGGCGATGCGGTCGAACACCGGCCCCACCAGCGTGGCCAGCACCGCACTGGAAAAGCCGTACTCCAGCGCAAACTCGATGCGGCAGGCACGCTGGCTGCCGTCGCCCACGGGCAGGAACGCCCAGTGCCCGTGCAGGTGTGAAAACGGTCCCTCCACCAGCTCCAGGTCGATACGCCGATCCGGCACATGGCGGTTACGCGTGGTAAAACTCTTGCGTACCCCGCTGAACGCCATGCCGATCGAGGCAACCATGCCATCGGGCGTGCGCTCCAGCACCTGGCCGGACGCGCACCACGGTAAAAACTCGGGGTAACGCTCCACGTCGCTGACCAGCTCGAACATCTCGTGCGGGCTGTGCCAGACGAGAACGGATTTGCGGACGACCTTCGGTTTCATACAATCGTTAGCCCTGCCGCGATTGTAGGTCCCATGTCCCACACCAAGCCCAAAACCGCCTCCGACAGCCGCATTGCCGACAACAGAAAGGCGCACTTCAACTACCACATCGAGGAGCGCTTCGAGGCCGGCATCGTGCTGCAGGGCTGGGAGGTCAAGGCCATCCGGCAGGGCAAGGTGCAGATCACCGAAGGCTACGTCGTGGTGCGCGACGGCGAGCTGTTTTTGATCGGCTGCCTGATCCACCCGCTGCGCAGCGCCTCCACCCACGTGCGCGCCGACAGCGAGCGCACCCGCAAACTGCTGATGCACAAGGCCGAGATCCGACGCCTGATCGGCAAGGTGGAGCAAAAAGGCTACACGCTAGTGCCGCTGAACCTGCACTGGAAAAACGGCCGTGTGAAGTGCGACATTGCGCTGGCGCGCGGCAAGGCCCAGCACGACAAGCGCGACACCATCAAGGAGCGCGAAGGCAAGCGCGAAGTGGAGCGGGCCATGAAGCAGCGCCTGCGCTGACGCCGCGCTGCGGCAGCGCAGACGCGGCAGCGCCCGCCCTGGCTGATGCCCATACCGCCGCCCATCACGACGCCGTCCATGAAAGCGATGTAGGGCTTGGGGTAGGTGAAGATGAGGTGGTTGAGCGCGTACTCCTCGGTGAAGAAATCCTCAAGTCGTGGGTCCCCGGCCAACGCCGCCTGGTGAAAAAAGCGGATGTCGCCACCGGCGCAGAAGGTCCCAAACGGGCCGTCCCGGCCCGTGCCGCGGATGGCCACCGCCACCACCGCCGGGTCGTCGCGCCAGACCAGCAGCGCTGCGGTCAGGGCGCGAATCATGCCCAGGTCGAGTGCGTTGAGGGCCTGGGGCCGATTCAGGGTTATGCGCCCGACCCCGTTGGGCGTGCGCTCGATCTGGACGACATCGCTGCAGGCAGCAGTCATCATGGGGAAGTCTCCTTTCGATGGGTCAGCCACAGATTGGCCAGCAGGGCACCGAGCACGAGCGCGCCGCCCTGCCAGACGTGAGGCGACGGCACCTCGCCCGCGCCCAGCCAGGCCAGTGCGATACCGAACAGCACCTCCAGCAGGGCCAGCAGCGACACCTCGATCGGCTTGAGCACGCGCGCGCAGACCACGGCCAACACGCACGGCACCGCCAGTTGCCACACCCCCAGGCCCGCCAGCCAGGCGACGTCGTGGCCGCTGGCCCGCAACGGCCATGCCACCCCTGCCGTGCCCCACAGGAAGGTGACCACCACCATCAGGGCGATAGCCTGGCCGTGACGCAGCATCATGCGCTTTGCCGACTGGCGCGCTTGCGTTCGTGCTCCTTCAGGTAGCGCTTGCGCAGGCGAATGCTCTTGGGCGTGATCTCGACCAGCTCATCGTCCTCGATGAACTCGACCGCGTACTCCAGCGTCAGCTCGATCGGTGGGGTGAGCTTGATCGCATCGTCCTTGCCGGCGGCGCGGAAATTGGTGAGCTGCTTGGTGCGTACCGGGTTGACCACCAGGTCGTTGTCGCGGCTGTGAATGCCGATGATCATGCCTTCGTACACCGGGTCACCCGGGCGCACAAACATGCGGCCGCGGTCGTCGAGCTTGCCCAGCGCGTAGGCCACGATTTCGCCGTCATCCTGGCTGACCAGAACGCCATTCTTGCGTCTGGCGATCTCGCCGCGGTAGGGCTCGTAGCCATCGAAGATATTCGACATCAGGCCAGTGCCGCGCGTCAGGTTCAGGAATTCGGTCTGAAACCCGATCAGCCCCCGGGCCGGAATGCGGTACTCCAGGCGCACGCGCCCGCGCCCGTCAGGCTCCATGTTGATGAGCTCGCCGCGGCGCTCGCCCAGCGCCTGCATCACCGGCCCCTGATGCGTCTCCTCGATGTCGACGGTGAGCAGCTCGATCGGCTCGTGCCGCACCCCGTCGATGTCCTGAAACACCACGCGCGGCTTGGACACCGCCAGCTCGTAGCCTTCGCGGCGCATGTTCTCCAGCAGGATGGTCAGGTGCAGCTCACCGCGGCCGCTGACCTCGAACACGCCGTCTTCGGCCGTCTCGCGCACGCGCAGCGCCACATTGCTCTGCAGCTCACGCTGCAGCCGGTCCCAGATCTGGCGGCTGGTGACGAACCTGCCCTCGCGCCCGGCCAGGGGCGAGGTGTTGACGCAGAAGTTCATCGTCAGCGTCGGCTCGTCGATCTTGAGCATCGGCAGCGGCCGTGGATCGAGCGGGTCGCACACCGTCACGCCGATGCCGATATCCTCGATGCCGTTGATCAGCACGATGTCCCCCGGCCCTGCGCTGTCCACTGGTACGCGCTCCAGCCCTTGGAAAGTGAGCACTTGGTTGATGCGCCCTTTGCGGCGCGCGCCATCCGGCCCCTCGCACACCAGCACCTCGGTGCCGGGCCGCAGCGTGCCGGCGTTGATGCGTCCAACCCCGATACGCCCCACGTAGCTGGAGTAGTCCAGCGACGAAATTTGCAATTGCAGCGGTGCATCCGGGTCGCCCTCGTGCACCGGCACATACTTCAGGATCGTCTCAAACAGCGGCGTCATGTCGCTGCCCCAGGGCTGGCCCGGCTCGCCTTCGGTCAGCGCCGCCCATCCGTTCAGTCCCGAAGCATAGACAACCGGAAAATCGAGCTGCTCTTCGGTGGCGCCAAGCTTGTCGAACAGGTCGAACGCGGCGTTGATGACGTAGTCGGGCCGTGCCCCCGGCTTGTCTACCTTGTTCACCACCACGATGGGCTTGAGCCCCAGCGCCAGCGCCTTCTTGGTGACGAAGCGCGTCTGCGGCATCGGCCCCTCCTGGGCATCGATCAGCAACAGCACCCCATCCACCATCGACAGCGCGCGCTCCACCTCGCCGCCGAAGTCGGCGTGGCCGGGGGTGTCGACGATGTTGATGTGGGTGTTGCCCCAGCGCACGGCACAGTTTTTGGCCAGGATGGTGATGCCGCGCTCGCGCTCCAGATCGTTGCTGTCCATGACACGCTCGCCCACGGCCTGGTTGTCGCGGAACGTGCCGCTTTGGCGCAGCAGCTGGTCGACGAGCGTGGTCTTGCCGTGGTCCACGTGAGCGATGATGGCAATATTGCGAATGGGGGGACGATGGGTCATGACGGGTTTTGTTGCAGGGTCTGGGCAATTTCGGTGGGGGCGAGCAGCCGCAGCGGAATGAGCTCGCCGCCGGCGCAGCGGGCCACGCCCAGCAGCGCACGCGGCTGGCGGCCGAACACGGCCACGCACGCCGCCGCCGGCCACGGCCCGCGGCGGCGCAGGCCACTGAGGAAGCGCGCCGCATCGGCCGCCTCCAACATCACTTGGGGCACATCGGTCAGCAAGGTCTCTATGGGCAGCACCGCCTGCAGGCGCTGCTGCGGCAGCAGCGCCTGCAACGCGTCGAGGGTGACGGCATGCTGCAGCGTCAACCCCCCAGTGCCGGTGCGGCGCAGCGCGGTCAGATGCGCCCCACAGCCCAGCGCCGTGCCGATATCTTCGGCCAATGTGCGCACGTAGGTGCCCTTGCTGCAGCGCACCTGCATCCGCAAGGCAGTGGGGTCGCCCGACACCAAAGCCAGCGTCAACGCGTGGATGGTGACGGTACGTGGCGCGCGTTCTACCTCGAATCCAGCACGCGCATATTCGTACAGCGCCTTGCCGTCTTTTTTGAGCGCACTGTACATCGGCGGTATCTGTTGCATCGGGCCGATGAAGCGTTGCGCCAGCGCTTGCAGTCGCACAGGGGTCAGCACCGCGGTGTCCACCGGCGCTTGGGCGATGATTTCGCCCTCGGCGTCTCCGGTGGAGGTGCGCACACCCAGCCGCAACGTGGCCTCGTACGCCTTGTCGGCGTCGAGCTGCAGCTGAGCAAATTTGGTGGCCGCCCCCAAACACACCGGCAGCAAGCCGCTGGCCAGCGGATCGAGCGTGCCGGTGTGTCCGGCCTTCTCGGCACCCAGCAGCCCTTTGACTTTGGACACCGCCGCCTGCGCGGACATACCCACCGGCTTGTCCAACAGCAGCACCCCATGCACGGGGCGCCGCGGCACCCGTGCACGGGGCTCGGCGCTCATGAGGGGTCCTCGTCCTTGCCGCGCGACGCCACCGCCTTGGCAATCAGTGCATTCAAATCGGCGGCACGCTCGATGGAGTGGTCGTAGATGAAGTGCAGCGTGGGCACCGTATGGATGTGCAGACGCTTGAACAAGGCATTGCGCAGAAAGCCCGCGCTCTGGTTCAGCGCCTCCTCGCTGGCGTGCGGGTCGCCCACCAGGACGCTGAAGTACACCTTCGCGTGCGCATAGTCGGGTGTCACCTCCACCGCCTGAATGGTCACCATCCCCAGCCGCGGGTCCTTGAGCTCGCGGGCAATGAGCTCGCTGAGGTCGCGCTGGATTTGGTCGGCCACTTTCAGGCTGCGCCCGGGGCCCTTGCGTCTGACGGCCATCACCGCTCCTTACAGCGTACGCGCCACTTCCTTGATCTCGAAGAACTCCAGCTGATCACCGACCTGGATATCGTTGTAGTTCTTGAGCTTGATGCCGCATTCGAAGCCCTCTTTGACCTCGCGCACGTCGTCCTTGAAGCGCTTGAGCGACTCGAGCTCGCCGGTGTAGACGACGACGTTGTCGCGCAGTAGGCGAAAGTGCGCGCTGCGCGTGACGTAGCCTTGGGTGACCATGCAGCCCGCCACGGTGCCGATCTTCGACGCCACGAACACGTTGCGGATTTCGGCCATACCGATGACTTCCTCGCGCTTCTCGGGCGCCAGCAGGCCGGCCATCGCCGCCTTCAGATCGTCCACCACATCGTAGATGATGTCGTAGTAGCGGATATCCACACCAGAGGACTCGGCCAGCTTGCGCGCATTGGCGTCTGCCCGGGTATTGAAGCCGATGACCACTGCCCGCGACGCGATCGCCAGGTTGATGTCGGACTCGCTGATGCCGCCGACACCCGCGTAGACGATGTGCACCCGCACCTCGTCGGTGGAGAGCTTTTGCAGCGCTGCGGTGAGCGCTTCTTGCGAACCCTGCACGTCGGCCTTGAGAATGATCGGCAGCGTCTTGACCTCGCCGGCGGTCATCTCGGCGAACATGTTCTCCAGCTTGGCTGCCTGCTGCTTGGCCAGCTTGGTGCTGCGGTACTTGCCGGCGCGGTAGGTGGCAATCTCGCGCGCGCGGCGCTCGTCGGCCATCACCATGAAGTCGTCGCCCGCCATCGGCACCTCGGCCAAGCCCAGAATCTCCACCGGAATCGAAGGACCGGCTTCCTTGACCTGCCGGCCGTTCTCGTCGAGCATGGCGCGCACACGGCCATACGTTTGGCCGGCCAGCACCACGTCGCCCACGCGCAGCGTGCCCGACTGTACCAGCGCCGTGGCCACCGGGCCGCGCCCCTTGTCCAGCCGCGCCTCGATCACGAGGCCCTTGGCCTTGGCGTCCACCGGCGCTTTGAGCTCCAGCACCTCGGCCTGCAGCAGCACGTTCTCCAGCAGGTCGTCGATCCCCATGCCGGTCTTGGACGACACGGCCACGAACGGCGAGTCGCCACCGAATTCTTCGGGCACCACCTCTTCGGCGACCAGCTCAGCCTTGACCTTCTCGATGTTGGCTTCGGGCTTGTCGGCCTTGGTCAGCGCCACCACAATCGGCACCCCCGCCGCCTTGGCGTGTTTGATGGCTTCGCGCGTCTGCGGCATGACGCCGTCGTCGGCCGCCACCACCAGGATGACGATGTCGGTGGCCTGCGCCCCGCGCGCACGCATGGCGGTAAACGCCTCGTGACCCGGGGTGTCCAAAAAGGTGACCACACCACGCGGCGTCTCGACGTGATATGCACCAATGTGCTGGGTGATGCCGCCAGCTTCACCCGCTGCCACCTTGGAGCGGCGGATGTAGTCCAGCAGCGAGGTCTTGCCGTGGTCCACGTGGCCCATGACGGTGACCACCGGCGGGCGCGGCTTGGGCTCGCCCTGGTACAGCACCGCCTCCTCTTCCGAGAACGCCTCGGGATCGTCCAACGCCGCGGCCACCGCCTTGTGACCCAGTTCCTCGACCACGATCATGGCCGTGTCCTGGTCCAGCGACTGGTTGATAGTCACCATCTGGCCCAGCTTCATCAGCACCTTGATGACTTCAGACGCCTTCAGCGCCATCTTGTGCGCCAGCTCGGCCACGGTGATCGTCTCGGGCACGTGCACTTCGAGCACGCGCTGCTCCGCGGCCGCCGGTGCACCGCCGCCCCGCTCGTCGCGCCCGCCGCGCACGGGCTTGCCCTTCGGGCCGGCGCGCCAGGCGCTGGCGCCACGCGGCCCGGCCGCGTCGCCACGGGTCTTCAGTTCCTTTTTCTTGCCCGCCTCATCCTTCCACGACGACGACAGCGCCTCGGATTTGATTTCCTTTTTCGCGGGGGCCGGCGCGGGGGCGGCCGGTGCGCGCGCCGGGGTATTGGCCGGCTTGTGCAGCGTGCCCTTGAGGGCGGGCTTGGGCGCTTCCGCCGGCTTGGGCTCTTCCGGCTTCTTGGCCACCAGCACTTTGCGCGGCTGCGCCATCATGGCGCGAATGGCCTCCGCCTCGGCCAACGCCTTGCGGCGGCGCTCCTCGAGTTCGCGCGCGCGGGCCTCCTCGGCCGCCTTCTCGGCTGCCGCCCGGGCAGCGGCCTCGGCGGCCTGCCGCTGCTGCTCGGCCTCTTCGCGCGCGGCCCGCTCCGCATCCGACGGGCCGGCGTCGCCGCCCGTGGCGGCGTCCGCCACCCCGGCCACCGCTTCGGCGCGCTGCCGCGCGGCCTCGCGCTCAGCCCGGGCACGCGCTTCGGCCGCCTCGCGCGCCAGCCGCGCCTCTTCGGCGGCGCGGGCTTCGGCCTCCTCGCGCTCGCGCCGCTGGCGCGCCAGCGCCTCTTCCTCGGCACGCAGCCGCTCGGCCTGCGCGCGCGCTTCCTCTTCACGGCGTGCCAGCTCGGCTGCCTGCGCAGCCTGCAGCGCTTCCTCGTCCGCCACCGAGGCGGCCGTGTCGGTCGACGCTGGCGGTACTTCGTCCTCGCGCTTGACGAACGTGCGCTTCTTGCGCACTTCCACCTGGATGGTGCGGGCACGCCCGGTTGCGTCCGCCTGCTTGATCTCGGTGGTGGAGCGCTTGGTCAGCGTGATTTTGCGCCGTTCTTGTGCGGCCGTGCCATGCGCCGCCTTCAGGTGCGCCAGCAGGCGCTGCTTGTCGGCCTCGGTGACCGGGTCGCTACCGGCACGCTTGTCCACGCCGGCGGCGGCAAACTGCTCCAGCAGCAGCGAGACGGGTTTATTCAGTTCGGCAGCGAATTCGGCGACGGTGTTACTCGACATAGGCCTTGGTCCTCATACTCGGCGGAGCGCATCACGACTGGGCGGACGACGAGGCGCCGTCGGTAAACCAGCGCTCACGCGCTTTCATGATCAGGGCCGTCGCTTCCTCCCGGCTCTGTCCCGTGATCTCTGTCAGCTCGTCGACCGACAAGTCGGCCAGGTCATCGAGCGTGTGCACGCCAGCGGCGGCCAGCTGGGCAATGCGGTCCGCATTCAACCCCTGGAGGTTGCGCAGATCCTGCGACACCTCCTCCAGCCGCTCCTCCTTGGCGATTTCCATCGTCAGCAGCGCATCCTTGGCGCGCGCACGCAGCTCGTTGACGGTGTCCTCGTCGAAGGCCTCGATCTCCAGCATCTCGGCCAGCGGCACGTAGGCCACCTCCTCCAGGCTGGTGAAGCCCTCCTCGATCAGGATGTCGGCGATTTCCTCGTCAACATCGAGCTTGTGCATGAACAGCTCGCGCAGTGCTTGCCGCTCCTGCGCCTGCTTCTGCGCCGACTCTTCGGCCGTCATGATGTTGATCTTCCAGCCGGTCAGCTCCGAGGCCAGGCGCACGTTCTGGCCGCCGCGGCCGATGGCAATCGGCAGGTTTTCCTCATCCACCACCACGTCCATCGCATGGCGGTCTTCATCGACCACAATCGACTGCACGTTGGCCGGTGCCAGCGCGCCAATCACGAACTGCGCCGGGTCGTCGCTCCACAGCACGATGTCGACGCGCTCACCGGCCAGTTCATTGGTCACCGCATTGACGCGCGAGCCGCGCACCCCCACGCAGGTACCGATCGGGTCGATGCGCCGATCGTGCGACAGCACGGCGATCTTGGCGCGGCTGCCCGGGTCGCGCGCGCAGGCCTTGATCTCGAGCAACCCCTGCTCGATCTCTGGCACTTCCTGGCGGAAGAGCTCGATCATGAACTCGGGCGCGGCCCGCGACAGCAGGATCGGCGCGCCGCGCAGCGTCGGATCGACCTCGACGATGAGCGCGCGCACCCGGTCGCCCGAGCGGAAGTTCTCCTTCGGGATCATCTCGCTGCGCTTGAGCCGCCCCTCCACGCGGCCGCTTTCCACGATCACGTCACCCTTGTCCAATCGCTTGACGGTACCGACGAAAATCCGGTCACCGCGCGACAGAAAGTCGTTGAGCAGCATCTCGCGCTCGGCATCGCGGATTTTCTGCAGGATGACCTGCTTGGCAGCCATGGCGCCGATGCGGCCGATGGGCACGCTCTCGATGCGCTTTTCGATGACATCGCCGACCTGGATACCCGGGTGATCCTCGACGGCGTCGGAGTACAGCTCCTCGGCGTCGGGATTCTGCAGGCCGGCCTCGTCGGGCACCACCTTCCAGCGCCGGAACGTCTCGTAGGTGCCGGTGTCGGGGTCGATAGCGACGCGCACGTCCACATCCCCTCCGAGCAACTTGCGCGTGGCCGACGCCAGCGCCGCTTCCACGGCCGCCAGCACGACGCGCGGCTCCACATTCTTTTCGCGCGAGATGGCATCGATCAACATCAACATTTCGCGATTCATTCTTCTGGCCTGCCTTTCACACTGCCTGTGAGGGATGGGTCAATCCTGCGGGGCGCCGCCGCGCGGGCGGCGCCCCTTGAAATCCACGACCGGCGCCAGACGCGCCTCACGCACCTCGTCGAGGGCGAAGCCCAGCACGGTCACCGCCTCGGGGTCTGACGCAGACACCGCGTCGCGACCAGGGCGGCGACGCGCTCCCTGCCCATGTTGCGCCGGCTCGGGCAATAACTCCAGCGCCCACTGCCCAGGGACGGTGCCGGCCTTGAGGACGCCGCGGAAGTGCTTGCGCGCCGGCGCCACGCCGCCGCCCGCCGCCGTCCCGATGGGCTGGCGCAGCGTCACCTCCACCACCTCGCCCACGAAGCGCTGGTAATCGCGTTCGTGGCGCAGCGGCCGGTCGATGCCCGGTGAACCGACTTCCAGCCGCCGGTAGTCCACGCCCTCGACTTCCAGCACGTACTGCAGCTGGCGCGTCACGCGCTCGCAGTCATCCACGGTGATGAAGCGCTGCCCAGAGGCGCCGGGCGTCCAGGGCCAGTCGATGGTCACGCGCAGCAGCCCACCGGCGGAGCGCTCCAGCTCCACCAGCTCGTAGCCCAGACCCGTGACCGTCTGCTCCACCACCTGCTGCCAACCCATGCCTGCCGCCTGTCCTGCACCGATTCAGAAAACCTGGCGCCGCTGCCCGGCGCGATCGACCAAAAAAAATGGGCCGGTGAACACCCGCCCATGTGGTCGTGAGAATGCTATTCTAGCAGCTTGAACGAAAAATGCATCCCCCACAGGGACTGCCTGTCCCCATCCCCTGCACCCGCGAAGCCCTGCCGTGATCGACGTCTACTCCTGGCCCACCCCAAACGGACACAAGGTTCACATCGCGCTGGAAGAGTGCGGCCTGCGCCTGGGGCGCGACTGGCGCGTGCACCCCATCGATATCGGCCAGGGCGAGCAGTTCGCGCCCGACTTCCTGCGTATCAGCCCCAACAACAAGATCCCCGCCATCGTCGACCCCCAGGGGCCGGATGGGCGCCCGATCGCGCTGTTCGAATCGGGCGCGATTCTGCTGTACCTGGCCAGCAAAACCGGCAAGCTGCTGCCCAAGACCGACCGGCAGCGCTGGGAAGTGCTGCAGTGGCTGATGTTCCAAATGGGGGGCGTCGGACCAATGCTCGGTCAGGCACATCACTTCCGGCTTTACGCCCCGCAGAAAATCGACTACGCCATCGAGCGCTACACCAACGAAGCCCGGCGCCTGTACGGCGTGATGGAGCACCGCCTGCAGACCAGCCCCTGGCTGGGCGGACGCAGCTACAGCGTGGCCGACGTGGCCACCTTTCCCTGGGTGCGGGTGTGGCGCAACCAAGGTATCGACATCGACGACTTTCCGGCGGTGCGTACATGGCTGCAACGCATTGAGGCCCGAGCGGCGGTGCAGCGCGGTTTGCAGGTGCTGGCCGACGCGTGCAAGCCACTGGACGATCGGGCACGCCAGACCCCATCCGGCCAGGACGCAGCACCCAGCCGCTGACCGCTGCGCCGGTGGAGCGCGCCGGCACGCGCTACGCCGT
>Ga0209721_1001885_pt1 | contig 14450 bp, 20 predicted proteins | sample TshhotsprinmetaG_FD_184139 | JGI IMG/M metagenome (GOLD analysis project Ga0209721, IMG submission 184139) | Hot spring microbial communities from South Africa to study Microbial Dark Matter (Phase II) - Tshipise hot spring metaG (SPAdes)... | ecosystem: Environmental > Aquatic > Thermal springs... | reverse complement strand
AAGCAAGGCGAATTCGCCCCCGATGCCCTGCCACACCACCAAGGACAAAGACTTGACCCGAAAAAGTCACGTCGCCCAGAAGTCGAGAAGGACCGGGCAGCTGCGGAACGAGGACAGTTGAACGACGGCTCCCGACAGGTCAGCCATCGCGAAATCCGGGCGCGCTGGCTGACGGCGCTCCCGACCTCGATCCCCGCTGGAGGAGGGCCGCTGAGATCCGGACGGCGCCGAACGATCCCAGGATCGTAACCGCCGCTGCGGCCACACCAACCCCCAGTGCCTGGGTCCTCTTCACCCTCGCCTCGGCCATGGTGTGCCGCTGCCCGGTCCCTCGTCGAGGTTCCATGGACCCCCGGCCGAGGTCCCGGGAATCCCCTGGCGCTGCGGTGGAAGGACGATGCCTGCCTCTTCAGACGCACGCCATCCGGCTCAGGGTTCCCGAGGTAGGGCTCCCCCTAGGCTGTGGGAGTGGGCCTCTTCAGGGGCCGCTCGTCCTCCAGGTCTCGCCGTTTGAGCCCGCTGGGGTCGCTGCCCTGTCTCTTCCACAGCACCTTCCCCGTCCGCAGGGCCTCGGTGGCGAGGGGTTGGCCGGCTTCGACTTCGGCCGCCGTGTAGGGAAAGACGTCGACGGGCAAGGGCAAGTTGTCCGGCTGGAATTCCGGGAGCCGATCGAGGAACGGACGAGGATCGTCCCGGAGGATGAGCAGGACATCGAGATCGCTCCCGGGAACGGCACGCCGATGGGCAAACGACCCGAAGAGGACCACGGCCAACACCTCCGGCCGCTTCTGAAGGTCCGTCACCCACCGTGCCAGCTCATCGCGGATGGCCTGCTCATCGAGCGAGAAGACGGTCACAGAACCGCAGGACTTCTTCCGCACGGCGGATCGCATCGCTCGCCTCCTCCTCGGTGTAGAACTCCGTGGGTGCCCCCTGAGTGAGCGCGTTGGGATAGCGGGTGGGGATGTAGTGCTTGTCCAGGACCTTCGCGGCGGCGAGAACACCGGGGGACGGTTCCTCCGTCACAGCTGCAAGGAGAAAGCGCACGGAGTGGCCGACCGCCTTCTCCCCTCGAGACTCCAGCACGGCCTTCAGCCCTTTCTCCGCGGCTTGGTGGGCGGCGAAGCACGCCCAGTCGTAGTGACGAACCGTAACCGAGGCCCGAGCGTGGTCGAGGTCAGCTTGAGCTTGCGTCCACCAGTCCCGCGAGCGGTCCACGATCGGCAGTATAGCGCTGCCACCAACCTCGACAGGCTTCGGCTCAGAGACCAGGGGCTGGGTCAAGCCTGGCATCAGGTCCGGAGATGGCACTCGTTCTCCACCAGGATCGCCTTGAACCGCCCCTGGAACAGGTGGCCGGTCCACCCGTGCCGCCGGTTGAACCACTGCGTGTACACGCCATTCAGGTGCCGCATCCCTCGCGACAACATGCGCTCGAGGGTTTCCACCAACAGGTGGTAGTGATTGGGCATCAGGCAGTAGGCGTAGCCGAGGCAGGCGAACCGCTCCACCACCTCGCCCAGGATGTCCAGGAATGCCCTTGGATCCCCGTCTCCGAGGAACACGGCTCCACCCGCGCTTCCCCAGCTGGTGATGTGGTACAGCGCTCCTCTGCACTCGATCCTCAGCGGCCGAGCCACGGCTTCAGTCTACCCCGAGCGACACCAAAAGAGAAGACTTGACACGGCACCCGTACGCACCTTGGCTTTCTCGCCCAGCTTTTCGATCACAATACCTTCTGTGCCATTATCGGCCATATCTGCTCCATTTTCAGCGTTCAGATTTCAGCCTTCAGCTAATTGCTGATCGCTTCTTTCTCTCACCGCCCCACGAGATCGCTGATGTCCCGCGGCTTGATCGCCATGTGCCCGCCGGAGGCCAGGATCCTGCCGTCCGGGCTGAAGGCCACTGACCTGACATAGTCTGTGTGGCCAGTGAGAGTGCTTCTGATCAGGCGGATAGCCGCGCTGAAAGTCCCTGAGCTATTGCCCGCCTGGTCGCGCACCTGGGCGAAGACCGTCTTGGGGCCCACAAGACCTGAGCCTCCAAGCTTGGAGAGATCTCAGTTGGGGCGCCGCTCGCTAAAGGCTGCCCACTCCGACCAGCTCCTACAATCGTGGGAGAAGCACATCTGCGCCAGGCCGCTCCCAGGTTGGTCCCCGGCCTTGTCCTCCGCCTGAAGCTTGAGCGTCACGATCGGCGAGGCGGTCCTCTCCGCCCCGTTGATCAGAATTGAGCCTGTGGGTGGGGTCTTGTCGTAGAGTATGAGGCGATGAGCACGGTTCCTCTCGCTCTTGTTTCCAGCGCCGTCCTCCAGCCAGACGAAGATCGGCTGCCTGCCCTGAGGAGGGCTTGCTAAGATGATGGGCTTGCTGGTGGTGCGTGTGCCGTCATCTGGTTTAGTTGGCTCAGTGCCGAGCTTGTACCAGGCCGAGGCGATGCCTATGAAATCTTCAGGGTTTCTCCAGTCAATGCTGATTGGCTTATTGGTCCAGTCTGCGGGCGAGACGGTTAAGGCAATGGGTGCCGCAGGAGGTTCGGTATCGAGCTTAACGGCCTTCCCGCATAGGTTCCCGCCCTTGTTGCCGCTGGTGTTCGCTGGCGTGGCGCTGCCCGTGATGGTGGAGTCGGCATCGGCCCGGACCCCCGCAGCCGACGTCACCCTGAATGAGGTTGTCGCGGATGTCGGCCTGAGAAGCGGCCACGTTGATCCCGTCTCCGCCGTTGTCGGTGATTGTGTTGCCCGTGATGAGCGCCTTGGAACCCAAAATTAGCAAGCTGCCGTGGGTCTTGTTCTTGCTGACGAGATTGCCCCGGACGGTGATGGAAGAGTTGCGCGCGAGCAGGCCCTTAAGGGCGCTCTCGACGAAGGCGTTGCCGCTGAGCACGATCGTGGTGCCCTCGATGTGAACCCCCTGGCCGCCCTTGACGGTGAAGCCGCTCATGGTGACAAGCTTAGTGTTGAAGATGACGACGGTGCCCTGAAGGATGACTTTGTCCCTGCTTTCGCCCTGCAGCGTCAGGCGCTTGATGATCTGCAGGCTTTCTACATACGTCCCGGCCCTGACTTGAATGGTGTCGCCCTCGGAGGCCGCGGTGATGGCCTCTTGGATCTTGGTGTATTGCCAGTCTGGGGGCAGACGGTATTGACTTTCTGTGCCGTCCCGATCGACCCCGCCGCCAAGGCCAGAAAGACCAAGGTCGCGCCCAGTCCAACGAGCGTGAACCTGCGGGTCATGCGAACCTCCTCCCTCGGCCCGGCAACCTTGGGCTGGAGGCATTGGGTCTCAATTCCGCGTTTGAAGCCCTCCCCGAGGCCAAGGTACGCCCCCGATACCGCCGCTGGGCCATGCCCGTTCCACCACGGAATGTGGACATCGTAGAACGGCAGCAAAGTCCGGCTTTCCCCGCTCTTGCCGCGGGACTGACGAACTCTGTCCCGGTCTTCCCCGTTGGTACCTGGCGCATGCTCGGGAGAGGATCCTACCGCTTGCCGAGACCGCCGCAGGCGTCCTAACCGGAAACAGGAGGCCCTCCACGTCCGGGGATACACCCCAGGTCGTCGAGGGGGTGGAACATGCGGGGCTGGAGATCCTTCCTCAGGGCGCGGAGGTAACCTTGAGAGCCACGAATTCGTCGAGCATCTTGGTCTTCTCCTTGAGGCTCGCCCCAAGATACCGGGGTCGCCAAGTGTCGACCACCTTGCGTATACTCGCTCGGGTCATGGGTTTGAACGGCGGTAACCCAGTTTGTGAGGAATCTAAGGCCCGTTCAGTAACGGGTTCACTGGGGCAATTCGCCCCCTTCACAAGGGGGCGGGCCCCCTGTATAATCGGGTGGTTCGGGTTACCCCTTCCTTGAACCTCGTTTAGTCTTCAACTGTACATGGGGCGGAGGTACGAATGGAAAGCGTTCGTTTTGGCAACGAAGTGAACCACGAGGACCAAGACCTCGTGGAGGAGGACCTTTACTGGTTCGAAGAGGACGATACCGGGCGCCGATCCCCGGAAAACCCCATTCGAACCTACTTCGATGAGATTTCGCGCGTCCCCCTTCTCACCAAGGAACAGGAGGTGGAGCTGGCCCAGCGCATCGAGGCCGGAGACAAGGAGGCCAAAGAAAAGCTGGCCGCGGCCAACCTGCGCCTGGTGGTGTCCATCGCCAAGAAGTACCGGGGCTGCGGATTGCCCTTCCTCGACCTCATCCAAGAAGGCAACCTGGGCCTGATGAAGGCCGTGGAAAAGTTCGACTGGCGCAGGGGCTACAAGTTCTCCACCTACGCCACGTGGTGGATCCGCCAGGCCATCCTGCGGGCCATCACCAACCGCTCCCGCACCATCCGCGTCCCCACCCACATCAACGAGCTCATCCGCCGCATCCACGAGGCCGAGCGGGAGTACGTCAAGGAACATGGTACAGGGCCCAGCCTCGAGCAGCTCGCGGAGGGCTTGGACACCACGGTGGACAACATCGTCAAGGCCAAGAAGACCTCCCAATACACGGCTTCCTTGGACTCCCCCATCAGCTACGAAGACGAAGGCGCGGTGCTGGGGGACTTCATCGAAGACCAAGGCGCCGTCTCTCCTACCCGGGAGACCTTCAAAGAGCTCCTTGTTCAAGAGATCCAGCGCGCCCTGAGGGAGAAGCTCACCCCCCGCGAGCGGCGGGTGATCGAGCTCCGTTACGGGCTGGACGGAAACCCGCCCAAGACCCTGGACGAAGTCGGGGAGATCTTTGGGATCTCCCGGGAGCGGGTTCGCCAGATCCAGAAGGAGGGCGTGGAAAAGCTGCGGGACTCCAACATCCTCCAGAAGCTGGAGCGGTTCCGTCAAATTTTAGAGGAGGGTTAGGACCCAGTGCCCCGCGAGGGACAGCGGGGATTGGAACAGCGCACACCGTGGCGGGGGTCCTCGTACAGGACCCCCTTTTCACATGCCGAACAGGACTCCACCGGGGTCCCCGCCACCCGAAACCGGCACTCGGGGTACCGCGAACAGGCGTAGAACGTTCCTCGCTTGGCGCTGTACCGCTCCACCAGCTCGCCCTCCTTACAGGCAGGGCAGCCCACCCCTGAGGACAAGGGCTGGGTCCCTCCACAGGACGGGCAAGCCAGGTACCGGCCATACCTTCCATGGCGAAGCACGGTGGGAGCCCCGCACTTGCGGCACGGGGCCGCCGGTGCCGATTCCGCCCTAATCAAACCTTCCTTGAGCTCTACCCGGTCCGGCCTGTACCGAAAAGCCACGTGGGCGGGCAGGTTCTTCGTCGTTCGACACTTGGGGTAACGGGAACATCCCAGGTACAACCCCCCTTTCCACAGGCGGACCAGCATCGGCGCGCCACACGTGGGGCAGGCCACATCCGACTCCACAGCAAAGCGGGACTCGCCCCGCCGCAGGGCCTCCTCGGCCTGGCGCAGCTGGGGAGAAAACCACCGGTAAAAAGAATCCAGCAACCGGCCCCGGTCCATCTCCCGCTCTTGGATCCGGTCCAAGTCCTCCTCCAGCCGAGCCGTAAACCCCGCCTCCACGGTCTGGGGAAAGTACCGGCGCAAGAAGTCGGTGACCATGAAACCCAGCAACGTGGGGTGGAGGCTGCCATTCTCCCGCACCACGTACCCCCGCTCCTGGATGGTGGAGACGATCGTGGCGTACGTGCTGGGCCGACCCACCCCTTCTTCCTCCAGTTTCCTCACCAGCCCAGCCTCGCTGTACCTTTTGGGGGGCTCCGTCTTTTTCTCCTCCACCTCGAGCTTGGGCACAGGTAGGACCTGCCCCGGGGCCAGGCCCAAAGGAAGCGGGTTGTCCTCGTCCTCCAGCTTCCCCACCGGGAGAACTTGGGTGAAGCCCGGGAATTGGCACACGGAACTGGAGGCCACAAGCTCAAGCTCACCCCTGCCCACCACGACCTTGGTGCGTTTCCACAGGCCCTCGGCCATTTGGCTGGCCAGGAACCGTCGCCAGATCAGGTCATACAGCTTCCACTGTTCGCTCGAAAGGTAGGCCCTCACCATCTGCGGGGTGCGCTCCACCGCGGTGGGCCGAATAGCTTCGTGGGCGTCCTGGGACCGGTTCTTGTTCTTGAATACCCTGGGCTTGCGGCTCAGGAACTCCCCGCCGAACTGGCGCTTGATGAGCTTGCGGGCTTCCGCCACCGCGGACTCCGCGACCCGCACCGAGTCCGTCCGCATATAGGTGATTAACCCCACGGGCTTGCCTTCAACCTCGACCCCCTCGTACAGCTCTTGGGCAATCCGCATGGTCCGCGATGGCGAAAACCCCAGTTCGTTGGCCGCCGTTTGTTGAAGGGAAGAGGTGATGAATGGGGCTGGAGGGCGGCGGACAACTTCCCCTTCCCGCACTTCCTTCACCGTGAACGGACCGGACCGGAGGTCCACCAACAGCTGATCCAGCACCTCTTGGGCGGTGATCTTCTCTGGGAAGGCCGCGCGGAAAGGCGGTGTGGTGGGAAAGTCCGCCCAAAGCTCCCAGTACGGCTCAGGGCGGAACTCCTGGATCTCCAGCTCGCGGTCGCACACGAAGCGTAGGGCCACGGACTGGACCCGCCCGGCGGACAGACCCTCGTACTTGCGCCCGGCCAACACCAACGACAGCAGAGGGCTGATCTGGTAGCCCACCAGGCGATCCAGGATCCTGCGCGCCCGCTGGGCTTCGACCTTGGCAAGGTCGATCTGGGCCGGCTCCTGCAGCGCTTGGCGGACGGCCTGGGGGGTGATCTCGTGGAGAAGGACCCGGGCGAATCGGTGCCCATCGCCCAAAAGCTCCATCAAGTCGAAGGCGATGGCCTCCCCTTCCCGGTCCGGGTCGGTGGCCAGGTACACCACCTCGGCGTCTGCGGTCTTCTTCCTGAGCTCAGCCACAAGCCGGCGGTCCCGAACCACCCACTTGGGAGCGAATCCCTTTTCCAGGTCCACCCCCAGCTCTCGCTCCGGCAGGTCCCGCACGTGCCCCTTGGAAGAGAGGACCACATAGGACCGGCCCAAGTAGGCCCCCAAGGTGCGGGCCTTGGTGGGGGACTCCACAATGAGGACACGGTCAGCCATCTTGGGTCGGGGCGGCATTATGCTTGGGGAGGCGGCAACCTGCAACAAAAAAGAAAAGCCCCGGCCACGGGCCGGGGCTTGGGGTTCAACTAGTATTCAGGGGGGGGCGGGGGAGGCGTCTCCTTCTTCTCCTCCCGGATTTCCGCCACCAGGGCCTCGGTGGTGAGGAGCATCCCTGCGATGGAGGCGGCGTTCTGAAGCGCGGAGCGGGTGACCTTCATGGGGTCGATGATGCCGGCCTCGAACATGTCCCGGAACTTCTCGGCCACCACATCGAACCCCGTGGAATCCTTCTCGTTCTTCAACCGCTCCACGATCACGGCGCCCTCGAACCCGGCGTTCTCCGCCAGCTGGCGAGCCGGAGCCTCCAGAGCCTTGCGCAGAAGCTGGACGCCCACTTTCTCGTCACCCTCCAGGTCCTTCTCCAGCTTGTCGAGGGCCCGCCCAGCCCGAAGTAAGGCCACCCCACCGCCGGGGAGGATTCCCTCTTCCACCGCGGCCTTTGTGGCCTCAAGGGCGTCCTCCATCCGGTGCTTCTTCTCCTCCAGCTCGGTCTCCGTGGCTGCCCCGACCTTGATCACGGCCACACCTCCGGCGAGCTTGGCCTTCCGCTCCTCCAACTTCTCCCGGTCGTAGTCGCTTTCCGTGGTTTTGATCTGTTCCTCGATTTGCTCGATGCGGGCCTTGATGGCCTCGGGGTTCCCCTTGCCTCCGATGATGGTGGTGTTCTCGTGATCCACACGGACCCGCTCGGCCCGGCCCAGCATGTCCAGGGTGGTGTTCTTGATCTCCATGCCGGCGTCCTCGGCTACCACCACACCTCCGGTGAGGACGGCGATGTCCTCCAGCATGGCCTTGCGCCGGTCGCCGAACCCCGGGGCCTTCACCGCGCAGGACACCAACGTCCCCTTGAGCTTGTTGAGCACCAAGGTGGACAGAGCCTCGCCGGTCACGTCCTTGGCGATGATCAGGATCGGTTTGCCGGTCTGGGCCACCTTCTCCAGGAGGGGGATCATCTCCATGGCGTTCTTCAGCTCGCGATCGGTGATGAGGATGTAGGGGTTCTCCATCTCCACTTCCATCTTCTTGGGGTTGGTGACGAAGTAGGGGGAGATGTATTCCCGGTCGAACTGCATCCCCTCCACCACCTCGTAGTAGGTTTCGATGGTGTCGGAGTCCTCCACAGTGATGACGCCGGCCTCGCCCACGGCCTCCATGGCGTCGGCGATGACCCGCCCGATTTCCGGATCATGGGCCGTGATGGACGCCACTTGGGCCGTCTCGGTCTTGGTGGACAGCTTGCGCGACATCTTCTTGAGCTCGTCCACCACCACCTTCACCCCCTTCTCCATGCCCCGCTTGAGGGCCATGGGGTTGGAACCAGCCGCCACCATCTTGAACCCCTCCTTGAGCAGGGCGTGGGCCAGGATGGTGGCCGTCGTCGTCCCGTCTCCGGCCACGTCGTTGGTCTTGGAAGCCACTTCCTTCACCAGCTGGGCCCCCATGTTCTCAAAGGGGTCCTTGTACTCCTGCTCCTCGGCGATGGTGACCCCATCGTTGACGATGTCCGGGGACCCGAACTTCTTCTCGATCCCCACATTGCGGCCTCGGGGACCCAACGTCACCCGGACCACGTTGGCCAACTTCTCTACACCCAGCAGGACTTGGCGTCGTGCCTCTTCCCCGAATACGACCTGTTTGGCTGCCATGGGTTCCTCCTCAGTCCTCCACCACGGCCAAGATGTCCGTGGTTTTCACCAAAAGGTATTTCTCTTCCCCAATGCGGATGTCTGTGCCGGAGAACGCCGAGATCAGGATTTTGTCGCCCACCTTGACCTCGAACTTCTCCCCTGTTCCCAAGGCCACCACCTCACCCTTGATGGCCTTCTCGTCCTTCACGGACTCGGGGAGGACAATGCCCCCGGGGGTTCGCCGCTCTTCTTCTTCGATCTTCTTGACCAACACCCGGTTTCCTAGCGGTTTGATTTTCAGTTTCACGGGTCACCTCCTAGATTGCTAGCACTTTGGGATTGTGGCTGCTAACCGGCGGCGATTATAGCGTGGGGTTGCCGCACATCAACCCGCGCTGTACATTGCGGGGTGCCTTCGGGCCGGACCCATCTCCTTGTTGAACTCCTGTCCCTGCCGGTTTGGGCCGGCCTGGGAGCCCGGTGGGGATGGGGACGCAGCTCGGTCGTGGCGTTCTCCCTGGCCTACGTGGGGGGAAGCCTGTTCCTCTCCCCGGACCTCGATTTGGAGGGCAGTGCCCCGGCCCGGCGGTGGGGACCGTTTCGGCTGTTGTGGAAGCCCTACGCGGCCCTGTTCCGCCACCGGGGACTGTCCCACTCGCCCATCTGGGGCCCCCTGACCCGGTTTGCTTACCTCGCTCTTCTGTTCCTGGTTGTGTGGGCCACGGTAAGCGCTGTCTTGCCGTCGCCCCCACCCGTTCCCTCGTCGCTGTGGGCTCCGGTGGTGGTGGGGGCCGTCCTGCCCCAGGTGCTCCACGTCCTGGTCGATCGCCTGCTGACCCCGCCCCGACCCCGGAAGCGGGGGCGGCCGCGGTAGAGGCAAGACCGACTACACACTGCGGGAATTTCCCGCCGCCGCGGGCTTGTTTGGTTGTACCCGTTCGAGGGGAGTGGTATAAAAGGGAAGCCAAAGGAGGATCGAATGGCAATTTCCATTGGGGATATCACACGGGGGATGATCCTCGTGTACGGGGGGGAGCTCTACGAGGTCCTGGAGTTTGAGCACGTCAAGCGCGGACGGGGGGGCGCGTTTGTGCGGGCCAAGATGCGCGGCCTCCGCACGGGGCGGGTCATCACCGAAACCCTCAAGGACTCCGACAACCTGGACAGTGCATTCCTGGAAACCCGCACCATGCAATATGTGTACCAAAGCGGGGACAAGTACGTGTTCATGGATAAGGAATCGTTCGAGGAGTACGAGCTGTCGGCGGCGACCGTGGAAGGCATCAAGGGCTACCTGGTCGAAGGTCTAGACTTCACTGGACAGTTTTACCAGGGGCAGTTGTTGAAGGTGGCCCCCCCCAATTTCGTGGACCTCCAGGTGGTCCAGGCCCCACCGGGAGTGCGGGGCGACACAGCCACCGGCGGGGAAAAACCTGCCACCCTGCAAACAGGGCTCGTGGTCAAGGTACCCCTGTTTGTGGAAACGGGGGACGTCATCCGGGTGGATACCCGGACGGGAGCCTACGTGGAGCGGGTCAGCTAGCCATGGCCGACCAAACCTGGGAGGTCCGCAAGCCCCTGGGCATTCTGGTCATCCGCCAGGAAGTCCTCACGGCCTTGGTCCAGCGGGCGGTGCAGCGGGTGGCGGGAGCCCAGCCCCTGCGATCCCCGGGGATCATGGGGATTTTCTCCGGCCCAGAAGACACCACCCAAATCACCTTTCGTCGGGATGGGGTGGACGTGGACCTGCGCATCGCCGTCGTTCAGGGTTACGCGGTTCACGAGGTGGCCCGGGGAGTCCAACGGGCTGTGCGGGAAGACCTGGAGGGTTTGGCGGGGATCCCGGTGGGGAGGGTGGACGTGTCCGTTCGCCAGGTGGTCCCGGCCCAAGAAGCCCTCGTGCTGGAGGAGGGTGAAGATGGCGAAGGATGACGAGCTCGTTGAAGACGTGCTTGAGGACGGGAGGATCAGCATCTCCAAGGAGGTGATCTCCACCATCGCCGGCCTGGCGGCCACCGAGGTCCCCGGCGTCGCTCCCCCCAAGGTCGGCTCCATGCCCAAGGGAGAAGCGGTGCGCCGTCTCGTGGAAACGGAGATCTTGGGAGGGCGGGTGAAGCTGGGCCTCAAGGTGGGGGTGCTGTACGGGCACCCTGTCCAGGAAGTGGCCGATGAACTGCAGGTTCGGGTCAAGGAAGCCGTGGAGAAGATGACCGCCCTCCCGGTGGACCAGGTGGACGTGGAAGTGGTGCGGGTGGCGTTCAAGGAACCCGGGGACGAGCGCAAGAAAGAGAGGTAGGAGTGCGAGGGCTGTTGTACGCAGTGGGTACGGCGTTGTTGCTGTTGGCGGCCGGGGCCATGGTGGCCGCCATGGTGTGGGGCCAAGTGGGGATCGAAGTGGCCAAGGTGGTATCCATCCCCGCGGCTGCCGTTCAAGCGGCTCTGGGGGTTTGGGCCGTGACCTTCCTTTGGGCCGCGATCTTGTTCACCCGGGCCGGACTTGCCCGCAGGGCCCTGCGCAAGGCCCTCCGCCGTCCTGGACCCAAAGGAGAAATCCTCATCACCCAAAACACCGTGCGGGAAATGGCCACAGCCCTGCTGCGGGACGAGCTGCGCCTGTCCCGGTTCCAGGTGGGCCTCCGCGCCACCGGCAAGGGTGTGGCCATCCGCGTCAACCTCCACCTGCCCCCTGGGGAGGAGATCCCCACGCTGGCCGAACGGGTTCAGGAGCTCTTGACCCGCGAGATTTGTGCCCGGACCGGGCTGGAGGTCCCGGAGGTTCGGCTGACCGTGCTGGGAGCCGGTCGAAGGAAGCGGTAGGGTGCGGCGTACGGCCCGGGAGGCGGTTCTCAAAGCCCTGTACCGTGGGGAGTTCCTCCCCGGGTCGATGGAAGAAGCTTTGGGTGAGGAAAAGCGGCGGATCGGGGACCGCGATTGGCCCTTCGCCTCCGCCCTCCTGACCGGGGTCAGAGACCACCGGGACGAACTGGACCGGCTCATCCACCTCCGGGCCGAAGGATGGGGCATCGACCGCCTCCCCTTGGTCGACCGCAACATTCTGCGCATGGGGGTGTATGAACTTCTGCACACGGACACCCCTGGGGAAGTGGTGATCAACGAGGCGGTGGAGCTGGCCAAGGCCTACGGGTCGGAGCACGCCCCGGCTGTGGTCAACGGGATTCTCGACCGGTTGTGGAAAGAGAAGAAAGGCGGCCATGCCGCCTGAGGCCTGGGCCGACCTCCACGTCCATACCCGCTGGTCCGACGGCACCCAGGACCTCCCTCAACTCGCCGAACGGGCTCGACGGCTGGGTCTGGCCGCCGTGGCCGTCACCGATCACGACACAGTGGGCGCCGACTTCACCGCTCCCACGTTGAACCTGCAAGGGATCGAGGTCATCTGCGGGGTGGAGGTCAAGGCCTGGGTGGGCAAGCTCAAGGGGGAAATCCTGGGGTACTTTCTTCGGCCCGGGCACCCTGCCCTGGAGGGACTGTTCAGTTGGCTTCAGGCCGCTCGCCAGGAGCGGATGAGGGCCATGGTGGACAAGTGCCGCGCCCTTGTGGGGAAGCCGATCGCCTTGGAGGAGGTGCAGGCCCTGGCCGCGGGGTCGCTGGGCCGGCCCCACCTGGCGGCCCTGCTGGTGCGGCACGGGCTGGCCAGCGGCTTCGACGACGCGTTCCGGAGGTTCCTTGAGGAGGGTGCCCCCTGCTATGTACCTCTGCCTCGACCCACCACCCGCCAGGCCATCGCCGCCATCCGGGCCGCGGGGGGTGTGGCCGCCCTGGCCCACCCCGCCTTCCTCGCCGTCGCCGACTGGGAAAAGACCCTCGCTCAGCTGGCCGAAGAGGGACTGGCCGCCGTGGAAGTGCACTACCCCTACGAGAGCTCCCGTCAACCCTTGCGTTCCAACCCCGCAGAGGTGGCTGCAGCGGTTCACAAGCTGGGCCTCATCCCCACGGGGGGGTCCGACGATCACGGGCCCGGCTCGGTCAAGGAGAGCCTGGGAGCGGTCAAGATCCCTTACGAACTGGTGGACAGATTGCGCTCGGCCACCACCTGATGCAGGGCGGCCAGGGCGACCTCCAGTTGATCCGTAGACGGTTCACGCGTGGTGAGGCGCTGGAGAAGAAGACCCGGAAACACCAAGGGCCGGAGCCACCAGGCCCGGGGGTGCCGCCCCGCGTACTGAAGGATCTCGTAGGTAACCCCAGCCACCACGGGAATGAGCACAATTCGGCTGGCCAACCGCAAGGCCAAGCTCCCTGTGGGCACCAGGGAGAACACCAGCACCGCCACCACCAAGAACAGGAGGACGAAGCTTGACCCGCAGCGGGGATGGACCGGGCTCTGGCCCCGCGCGCGCTCGAGCGAACCTTCCCCTTCCTCGAAAGCGTGGACCACCTTGTGCTCAGCTCCGTGGTATTGAAAAACCCTGCGCACGTCGCGCAAAAGGGAAATGGCGGCGATGTACAGGACGAACAACACGACCCGGATGCCTCCCTCGATCAAACTGTAAAGAACCCTCTGCCGGACTGGAAGAAGACTAGCCAGGTACATGGGCAAGACCATGAATCCGCCCACGACCACCACGAAGAGAAGGCCTATCATGAGCCAAAGTTCCCACCCCGACTCCTTGGGGGCCTCCTCGGGGTAGGCGATGGCCGCCGATCGCTGCAGGGCCGCCCATCCTTGGACCAGCAACTGGTAGAGTTTCACCGGACCCCGCACAAAAGGAACCCGCTCCAGCCGGGGGAAACGTGCTCCAGCCTGGAGAGGTTCAACCTGGATTCCGCCCTGAGGGGTGCGGACGGCCAGCACGGTATGCTGGCCGTCGGTGAGCATCACGCCTTCAATGACCGCCTGCCCACCCAGCCGGGTCACTTCTTCTTCGCCCAGTCTTTCCCGTATTTGCGGGCAAACCGCTCCACGCGCCCCTCGGAGTCCACCAAGCGGGTCTCTCCGGTGAAGAAGGGGTGGCAGCGGGCGCACACGTCCACGTGGAGATCTTTCTTCGTGGAAAGGGTCTTGTACTGGGCCCCACAGCTACATCGGATGGTCGCCGAGAACGTCTCGGGATGGATGCCTTTTTTCATGGCTTCACCGCTTGGAGTACTGTTCTTTCTTCCGGGCCTTGCGGTGCCCGTACTTCTTGCGTTCCACCACTCGGGCGTCCCGCGTCAACAGACCCACATCCTTCAAGGGCTTCTTGAACTCCGGGGTCATGGCCACCAGAGCCCGTGCGATGCCCAAGCGGACAGCCTCGAGCTGGCCGGTGGGGCCCCCACCCTCCACCCGGGCCTTCACGTCGTACCGGCCCATTGTTCCCGTGATGTAAAACGGGGTGAGAAGGTGGCGGTTCAAATGGTCCTTGCCCATGGCGAAAGCCGTAAAGTACTCCTCCATCGGCCGGCCGTTGACGTATACCCTCCCGGAGCCCTCTTTGAGGTACACCCGAGCCACAGCCTCCTTGCGTCGTCCCACGCCGTGGAAAGCCCCGGCCCGCGGGGGGGCCTTTTTCACCTCAGCCACTTGCTCCACTGACAGCTTCACCTCCTGATACGATTCGGACCGCATCCTACCCGTCCCGGCTTCTCATTTCAACCCGAGGGGAGCCGCACCCATCGCGACGCCGTCGTCCTGCGTGCGCGGGCCCCAGCCCGGGTCGCGCTGACCGAAAGGATCGGGCCAGACGGAGCAT
>Ga0209721_1001879_pt1 | contig 14483 bp, 13 predicted proteins | sample TshhotsprinmetaG_FD_184139 | JGI IMG/M metagenome (GOLD analysis project Ga0209721, IMG submission 184139) | Hot spring microbial communities from South Africa to study Microbial Dark Matter (Phase II) - Tshipise hot spring metaG (SPAdes)... | ecosystem: Environmental > Aquatic > Thermal springs... | reverse complement strand
GTGCTCCTCAGTGGGCCACCGGCACTGCAGCGGCCTCGGTCGGGTGGGCTGTCGCCAAGAGTGCCCCGAAGTCGGGCACGATGCGGTCGGGTTGGGCGGCAGCGATCGGCTGCCCCATGTTGTAGCCGTAGGGTACGCACCAGACCGCGATGCGCGCGCGCCGCGCAGTCTCGACGTCAATGGAGGAGTCGCCCACCAGCACGCAGCGCTCGCGCGCGATGCCAAAACTCAGCAAGCTATCCTCAACACCGAGTGGCTGTGGCTTTTTGACCGGCAGCGTGTCGCCGCTGATGACGCGGTCGAAGTAGCCGCGCAGACCGTGTGCATCGAGCACGCGATCGGTGTAGCGGCCTTCCTTGTTGGTCAGCACCACCAGGCGCGCGCCTGCGGCGCGCAGCGCCTGCAGCGTGGGCACCACGTGTGGATAGGGGTGGCTGCGCGTGCCGCAGCGCGCCTCGTAGTGGCGCGCAAACACCGCCTCCTGTGCGGCGAACGCCGGGTCGGCGCGCACGTCGTCGGCCGCGCGACCGGTGCGGTCAGCCAACGCCTGAATCAGCAACTCGCGCGTGCCGTGGCCGATCCAGTCGCGCACCGCCCGCAGTGTCACTGGAGCCAGGCCCAGCTCGGCCAGCGTGTCGTTGACCGCATCGGCGATTTCGGGCGCGGTCTCGACCAGCGTGCCGTCCAGATCGAACAGCCACAGGTCAAAGGGCAGCGAGGCGTGGGACACGGTCACGACAGGCACTCCCGCGCGGCGTCGGCGACGCGCTCGGCCACCAGGCCGAAGTGGGTGTAAAGCGCCGGCCCGGGAGCCGATTCGCCGAAGCAGTTGATACCGATAATGCGACCACGCCGGTCGACATACTTGTGCCAGAAGTCCGGGTGGGCGGCCTCCACGGCCACCACTGGCAGCGCGGGTGGCATTACGTGATCGCGCCAGTCGGCGGCCTGCCGGTCGAACACCGTGGTGCTGGGCAGCGAGACCACCCGCGCTGCGATACCCAGCTCAGCCAGGCGTTGTTGGGCCTGCAGGGCGATGGCCACTTCGGAGCCGGTGGCGGCCAGCACCACGCGCGGCTGGGACGCATCGCGCAGGATATAGCCACCACGTGCGATGGCGTCGGCCTGATCGGCCTGGGCAACGGCGGGTAGGTTCTGGCGCGACAGACACAGCGCCGTTGGGCCATCGCGCCGCTGCACGGCCTGCGTCCAGGCCACCAGCGTCTCCAGCGCGTCCGCTGGCCGCCAGACGTCCAGGTTCGGAATCAGGCGCAGGCTGGGCACGTGTTCGATCGGCTGATGCGTGGGGCCGTCCTCGCCCAGGCCGATAGAGTCGTGCGTGAAGACGTGGATGACGCGCTGCTTCATCAGCGCGGACATGCGCACCGCGTTGCGGCTGTAGTCGCTGAAGGTCAGGAACGTGCCGCCATAGGGGATGTGGCCACCATGCAGCGCCACCCCGTTCATGATGGCGGTCATGCCGAATTCGCGCACGCCGTAGCTGATGTGGTTGCCCCAGCGGTCACGGCCGACGGTGGTGCAGCCCTTGAAGTTGGTGAGGTTGGAGGCTGTCAGGTCGGCGCTGCCACCCAGCAATTCAGGCAGCACCGTGGCCAGCCGGTCCAGAGCCTGTTGGCTGGCCTTGCGCGTGGCAACAGGATCGCGCTGCTGCGCCACCTCGGCCACCCAAGCCGCCACTTTTTCCGACCAATCGGCGGGCAGCTCACCCGCCCAGCGGCGCTGCAATTCAGCCGCCTCGCGCGGGTAGGCGGCGGCGTAGGCGTCCCAGCGCTGGCGCCAGGCGGCCTCGGCCTGCGCGCCGCGCGCGCGCGCGTCCCATGCAGCGCGCACATCGTCGGGAATCTCAAACGGCGCATACGGCCAGTCGAGCGCCGCGCGGGCGGCAGCAATCTCGGCGGCTCCCAGCGGCGCGCCATGTACGTCGTGCGTTCCGGCCTTGTTAGGGGCCCCCTGTCCGATCACAGTGCGGCAGCAAATCAGCGTGGGCTTGCCATCGGGCCGGGCCGCCTGGGCACGCGCCAGCGTCAGCGCCGCATCCACGGCCGCCACGTCGTGCCCGTCCACACCGCGGATCACGTGCCAGCCGTAGGCTTCGAAGCGGCTGGGGGTATCGTCGGCAAACCAGCCCTCGACGTGTCCATCGATGGAGATGCCGTTGTCGTCGTACAGTGCAATGAGCTTGCTCAGCCGCAGCGTGCCGGCCAGCGAGCACACCTCGTGGCTGATGCCCTCCATCAGGCAGCCATCACCCAGAAATACGTAGGTGTGGTGGTCGACGACCGTGTGCCCCTCGCGGTTGAACTCCGCCGCCAGCAGCTTCTCCGCCAGCGCCATGCCCACCGCATTGGCCAGCCCCTGCCCCAGCGGACCGGTGGTGGTCTCCACCCCCGGCGTGATGCCGACCTCGGGGTGACCGGGGGTGCGGCTGTGCAGCTGCCGAAAGCGCTGCAGCTCCTGCATTGGCAGGTCGTAGCCCGTCAGGTGCAGTAGCGCATACAGCAGCATCGACGCATGCCCGTTGGACAACACGAAGCGGTCACGGTCGGGCCAAGCCGGGTTGGCCGGGTTGTGCTTGAGGTGCCGCCCCCACAGGGCCACAGCCATCTCGGCCATGCCCATCGGGGCACCCGGGTGGCCGCTGTTGGCCTGTTGCACGGCGTCCATGGCCAGCGCACGGATGGCGTTGGCCATGCGGCGCGCGGTCGGCAGCGCCAGCGGCGCAGGGGTCAGATCGGACAAGTTCATCGTCGGGGCTCTCGCAACGAAAATAACGGGGATAGTCGGTGTCGCCTTAGCTTACGCCAAGCCCAGCGCGCGCTTGCGCCGCTCCATCATGCGCCAGATGAATGGCGTGAAGATCAGCTGCATAGCCAGCTCCATCTTGCCACCGGGCACGACGATGGTGTTGGCACGGCTCATCCAGGAGCCGTCGATCATGCTCAGCAGATACGGAAAGTCTATCCCCTTTGGCTTGGCGAAGCGGATCACACAGACGCTTTCGTCGGCGGTAGGTATGTCGCGCGCGATAAACGGGTTGGAGGTGTCGACCACCGGCACGCGCTGGAAATTGACGTGCGTCACCGAAAACTGCGGGCAGATGTAGTTCACGTAATCGGGCATGCGCCGCAAGATGGTATCAACCACAGCCTCCTGACTGTAGCGACGCTGGGTCTTGTCGCGGATCAGCTTCTGGATCCACTCGAGGTTAATCGATGGTGCCACGCCGATGAGCAGGTCGGGGTACTGCGCGACGTTGACCTTGTCGGTCACCACCGCGCCGTGCAAACCCTCGTAGAACAGCATGTCGGTGTCGGGCGGCAAGTCCTCCCACGGCGTGAACGTCCCTGGCTCCTGCCCATAGGGTGCGGCCTCTTCCTCGTTGTGCAAATACTTGCGACAGCGTCCGCGCCCGGTTTCGGCGTAGGTGCGAAACAGCGCCTCCAGCTCCTCGAACAGGTTGGCTTCGGGGCCGAAGTGGCTGAAGTGGTGGTTGCCGCGCGCCTCCTCCTCGGCCATGCGCTGCCGCATTTCCTTGCGGTCGTAGCGGTGAAAGCTGTCGCCCTCGATGATGGCCGCCTTGACGCCCTCACGCCGGAAAATGTTGGCAAACGTGCGGGTGACGGTGGACGTCCCGGCTCCTGAGGACCCCGTGATGGCGATGATGGGGTGTTTTTCGGACATGGTCAAAACCTCCTGAAATCGCTACGCAAGAAACGGTTGGTCAGGCACGGGGGGCAGCGGGGCGGCGAAAACACCGGCGGCGCAGCAGCGGCTGCGGCGCCGTCCGCTCCCGTCCGCCGCACGCCACGGGTTCAGTCGCGAAACAGTGAACGCTCGGCAAACAGGGGGTTGTCGTCGCGCAGCGGTGCCGGCTCACGGTGATAGCGTTCGATGCGCTCGACCTCGTTTTTCGAGCCGAAAACCAACCCGATGCGCTGGTGCAACCCAGTGGGCTGCACCTGAAGAATCGGCTCGCGTCCGGTGCTGGCACGGCCACCGGCCTGTTCCATCAAAAAGCCCACCGGATTGGCCTCGTACAGTAGGCGCAGCCGTCCCGGCTTGGTCGGATCCTTGGTGTCGCGCGGGTACAGGAAAACGCCGCCGCGCATCAGGATGCGGTGGGCTTCGGCCACCATCGAAGCGATCCAGCGCATGTTGAAGTCCTTGCCGCGCGGGCCGGTCTTGCCCGCCAGGCACTCGTCCACGTAGCGCTTGACCGGCGGCTCCCAGAACCGGCTGTTGGAGGCGTTGATCGCAAACTCCTGCGTGTCCTCGGGCACGCGGATGTCCGGGTGCGACAGGAAAAACTCGCCCAGGTTCGGATCGAGCGTGAAGCCGTGCACGCCGGTGCCCACCGTCAGCACCAGCATCGTCGACGGCCCGTAGAGCGCGTAGCCTGCTGCCAACTGCTGGCAGCCCGGCTGCAGAAAGTCCTGCGCCGTCACATCCCGCCCGCTGTCGATGACATCCTGCGGCGCGCGCAGAATGGAGAAGATGCTGCCCACCGACACGTTGACGTCGATGTTGCTGGAGCCGTCCAGCGGGTCGAACACCAACAGGTACTTGCCGCGCGGGAAGTGGGCCGGAATCTGCCGCGGCTCGTCCATTTCCTCGGATGCCATGCCGGCCAGATGACCGCCCCATTCGTTGGCCTGGACAAACAGCTCGTTGCTGAGTACGTCGAGCTTTTTCTGTTCCTCGCCCTGCACGTTGAAGGAGCCGGCTTGGGCACCGAGCACGCCGCCCAGCGCGCCCAGGGCGACACTGCGGGCAATGGCCTTGCAGGCCAGCGCCACATCCAGGATCAGGGCGTTGAAGTCGCCACTGGCGCTGGGAAAGCGGCGACGCTGCTCGATCAGGAACTGGGTCAGGGTGGTGCGTTGGCTCAGAGGCATGGTTCGGACTTGGACACTCTGGGTTGAGGGGAGATTACTGGGCATGGGCGCACGCACTGGCGTGCCATGCGCGCAGGTCGTCGGGCGTGACGCCCTGCAGCGAAGGCAGTATGCGCAGCGCGCCGGTGAAATCGTGGTGCGCGGTAAAGGCATTGGGCGTGACCACCGTGGGCAGACCGGCCGCGCGGGCAGCCCGCAGCCCATTGGAGGAATCCTCGAACGCCAGTGCCTGCGCCGCGGGCAAGCCCAGCCGCTGCAACGTCTGTAGATAGACTTGGGGATGCGGCTTCTTCAGCGGCGCGGTGGAGGCGTCCTCGATGACCTCGAAGGCCAGTTGCCAGTCCGGCCCCATCGCAGCGCGCAACAGCGCGGCGATGTTCACCGGCGACGTGGTGGTGGCGATGGCCAGCCGCAAGCCTGCACCGCGCGCGGCCTCGATCAGCTCCAGCACCCCTGGGCGCAGCCGCACCGCACCGCTGCGCACACGTTCCTCATAGTGGGCAGTCTTGAGTTCGTGCAGGTGGGCAATCCAGGCATGCAGCGCGGTGCCGTCGATGTCCTGCACCTCGGCGTTGACGCTGCGCCAGTAGTGATGGATGCGCTCGCGCCCACCGGAGACCTCCAGCAGCTGCGTATACAGAGGCACGTCCCACACCCAGTCCAGCCCTTCCTGCGCAAAGGCCGCGTTGAACGCCTCTAGATGGACCAGCTCGGTATCGGCGAGCGTGCCATCGACATCGAAAATCAAGGCAGACAACATCGGCGGTCATCCTTTCAACACCCGCATCGGCGGGCACATGCAGCAACTATAAAAATCCGCTGACATAAGGTAAATTCACGATTGCTTCAACATCGATTCATTGATTACTGAATGTCAGTCCGCAACGCCACCTTCCGCCAGCTGCGCGTCTTCGTCGAAGTGGCGCGCCACTTGAACTTTGCCCGTGCAGCCGAGTCGCTGCACCTGACGCCGCCCGCGGTGACGATGCAAATCAAAGAGCTCGAAGGACACGTGGGCCTGCCCCTGTTCGAACGCCAGGGCCGGCGCGTGGCGCTGACCACCGCCGGCGAATACATGCTGGTGTATGCGCGCAAGGTGCTGGCGACGTTGAAAGACGCGGAGGATGTGGCGGCACGGCTGCAGCGGCTGGAGACCGGGACACTGACCATCGGCATGCTGGGCACGGCGCAGTACTTCGTGCCGGCGCTGCTGGCCGAATTTACGCGCGAACACCCCGGGCTGGACGTACGCCTGGTGCTGGGCAACCGCGAGCAGTTGGTGCAGATGCTGCGCAATGCCGAACTCGACATCGCCATCATGGGCCGTCCACCCACCGAGCTAAACGTGCGCGCCGAGCCTTTTGGCGCCCATCCACACGTCTTCGTCGCGCCCACCGACCACCCGCTGCTGCGCATCGGCCATCCGACGGTGGCGTCCCTGCTGCCCTACGGCTTCATCGTGCGCGAGCACGGTTCGGGCACGCGCGCCCTGTTCCAGCACTTTTTCGAGCGCCAACACGAAGAGCCACGTATCGCCATGACGCTGCCCAGCAACGAGGCTATCAAGCAGGCGGTGATGGCCGGCATGGGGCTGGCCCTGCTGTCGCTGCACACACTGAAGTTGGAACTGGAGCATGGCCGCATCGCGCGCCTGGACGTGGAAGGCACGCCAATCGTGCGGGCGTGGCACGTGGTGCACACGCTGGCCAAGCTGCTGTCGCCGGCGGCCGAAGCGTTTCGCTACTTCGTGTTGGAACGTGGCGAGGCGTTTCTGGCCGAGCGGTACGGCCCCCTGCTGCCGCTGGCCCGCGTGGGTTGACCGGCACCAACGGACGACGGGGCGTGGCCATGCTGCTCACGCCACCGGAGCACGTGCGTAGCCACGTCTGCCGCGCGGCGCAGCACCAGCACCCCGGCCGGTGGCCGCCGCAACGGTCGCTGGGCACCGCCTCCGCCCACCCACAACGGCACCGTCGGGGGCAACCGGACCCGCAAGGCCGTCACCGCATCCAGCACGTCGCGCCGGCTGGCGTGGACGCTGAAGCTCACGCCCACGATGTCGGCCTGCGTCCGGCGCGCGGCGTCGGCAATGTCGGCCACGGGCGTACACACCCCTAGCGTCAGCCGTTCGCACCCTTGCAGCACAAAGAAGCATTCGGCCATCAGCAGGCCGAGCTGATGCGGTTCACCGGGCGTCGTGGTCAGCACCACACGGGGCCGCCGCAGCGCCTGCGGCAGGGTCTGCTCGACCTCGGCCATCGCTTCGCGCAGCACCGCCTGAACCACCTCGGTGAAGAGGTGTTCCTGATACACGCTCAGCTCCCCCCGCAGCCAGGCGTCACCCACCGCCACACACAGCGGAGCCACCAGGCTTTCCACGGTGTCCGCCAGTCCCCGTACACGCACCGCCTCGCGCAGGCCCGCGCGCACCCGCGCGATTTCGTCGGCGCGCAGCCAGTCCATCCATGGGGCAAGCGCATCGGGTCCGCCATCCGCCGTGACCGCGGGGCGCGCCGCGCCGTCGGTGGTAGCGAGTGCCTCCAGCGCCGCCCCGGACAGCCGCACGACTCGCCCCGGACGGTGTCCGGCGTCGAGCAGTCGGCGAATCAACCGTAGGCGCGCAAGCTGTTTGGCGTCGTACAGCCGGTCACCCCGTTCGTCGCGCCGGGGCACCGGAAACCCGTAGCGGCGCTCCCACACCCGCAACGTGTCCTTGCCGATGCCGGTCTCGCGCTCGACGTCGGCGATCGTCCACAGAGGCGCGGGGCCCTGAGTGTGAGAGCGATCGGTCGGCGGCGTGGCAGCATTGTGGAAGTCGGCGCAGGGGTATGTCCGATAACGGGAACAAAAATACAATGGGTTTGTCTGAGATAAATTAGACAACTATAGCGTCCGTATCCCTGGCAAGCCGCATCACCCATCGCAGCGATGGCATCGAGGAGCTCACGCCATGCACGTCGCCATCATTGGCTCCGGCATCGCCGGACTGGCCGTCGCATATTATCTGCGCGGCCAAGCCCGGCTGACCCTGTTTGAAGCAAACGGCTACTTCGGGGGGCACACGCACACGGTGGACGTGACCCTGCCCGGCCTCGATGGACGCCCCATCACCGCCGGTGTGGACACCGGTTTTCTGGTGTTCAACGAGCGCACCTACCCGCACCTGATCGCGCTGTTGCGCGAGCTCAATGTACCCACGGCGCCGTCGGACATGTCGTTTTCGGTGCAGGTGCCGGCGCGCGATGGTCGCGCTCTGGAGTGGAGCGGTGCCACATTGGGCACGGTGTTCGCGCAGCGCCGCAACGCCATGCGCCCGGCGTTCTGGCGCATGCTGGCCGATCTGCTGCGCTTCAACCGCCTGTGCACGCGGCTGGCCGAGCGCGGCGCCGACGCCGAGCTCGACGAGCCGTTGGGGGCGTTTTTGCAGCGGCACCGCTTTGGCGCCGCGTTTCGGGACTGGTATTTCCTCCCAATGATTGGATGCATTTGGAGCTGCCCGACCGATCAGATGCTGCAGTTTCCCGTCGGCACCATGATCCGGTTCTGCCACAACCATGGCCTGTTGCAGGTCAACGGCCGCCCGCAGTGGTACACGGTGGCCGGCGGTGCGCGCCAGTATGTGCAGCGCATCGTAGCAGGGGTGGATGATGCGCGGCTGGCCACGCCAGTGCGCCGCATCGAGCGCGACATCGCCGGCGTGACCGTGTTCACCGACCGGGGCGCCGAGCGGTTCGACGAGGTGGTACTGGCCACGCACACGGATCAGGCGCTGGCCCTGCTGGCCCAGCCCACGGCGCAGGAGCGCGCAGTGCTGGGGGCGATCCGCTACCAGCGCAACCGTGCGGTGCTGCACACCGACACATCGGTGCTACCGCGGCGTCGCGCGGCCTGGGCCGCGTGGAACTACGAACGCGCAGCCCTGCAAGAGCAAGAGAGCGCGCGTGTGTGTTTGCACTACTGGCTCAATGTGCTGCAGCCGTTGCCGTTTGCGCAGCCGCTCATCGAATCGCTCAACCCGGTACGCTCCATCGACCCGGGGCGCGTGCTGGCCGAATTCGACTACGAACACCCAGTGTTCGACCGCTCCGCCGTCGCCGCCCAGCGCGCGCTGCCCGCCTTGCAGGGCCGGCAGCGCACGTGGTACTGTGGTGCATGGTGCGGCTACGGGTTTCATGAGGATGGACTCAAAGCCGGCAAGGCAGTCGCACAGGCCCTGCGGGCCCGCTCGGCGTTGCGGTTGGCGGCCTGACAACACCATGGCCTCGCCCACACCCGCCACCATGCCTGATGGCTGCAGCGACGCGGTCGTTCTGATTGGCGAGGGGCGCGTGCGCCACGAACGTCTGCGGCCGCGCTTGCATGCGTTCGAGCACCGCACCTGGTTCCTCTGGCTGCCCATGCATCGCCTGCCCGAGGCGGCCGCTGCCGCGGGGCTGCCGCTGAATCGCCGCGGCCTGGTGGCGTTTTACGACGCCGATCACGGCGACGGTCGTGACGCGGCGGTCGGCGGTGCGCTGGCGTGGCTGCGCGAGCTGCTGGTGCAGCAGGGTATCGACGACGCCGACGGCCCCGTGTGGCTGCACACCTATCCGCGTGTGCTGGGATATGCCTTTAAGCCGGTGAGTTTTTGGTATGCGTTTCGGGCAGATGGGACGCTGCGCGCCATCGTGGCCGAGGTCAACAACACGTTTGGCCAGCGCCACTGCTATGTGCTGGATGAGCCGCGCTGGGGCCACACCATCACCGCGCATAAGGCGTTCCACGTGTCGCCGTTTTGCGCCGTGCAGGGACACTACCGGTTCCGCTTTCTGCGCGCACAGGGCGCCCAGCCGGTGGTTGCCGACGACACCCCAGCCGGCGCTGCGCGTGTGCATGATGGCCGCACCGTGGTGCGCATCGAACACCATGATGCGCACGGCCCGTTGCTGCTGACCAGCGTCAGCGGTGCCTTGCGCCCGGCTCAGGCGGGTGACTGGTCGCGCCTGCTGTGGCGCTACCGCTGGCACAGCGCCGCTGTCATTGGCCTGATTCACTGGCACGCGCTGCGGTTATGGCTCAAAGGTGTCCCTGTTCACACCGTGCCGGCGCCACCCGCGCAGCCGGTCACCGTCTCCCGTCCCCCGCGCTGTTCTTTCGGAGCCCGCCCATGACGTCGACGCTCGTGCCCTCCACCCCGCCGCTTGATCCCTCCTCCGACTGGGTACAGGCTCTGCGCCTGGCACCGCTGGCCGGGCGCACCGCGCTGCGGCTGCTGCAACGATTGCAGCGCGGACGGCTGGAGCTGGTCACGCCGACAGGGCAGGAACTGTGCTTCGGCCCCGGCCCAGAACCCGGGTTGCCCGCCGCCCGCTTGGTGCTGCGCCGCTGGGACGCGGCCAGCGCCGCGCTGCGCAGCGGCGACATTGGATTTGCCGAGGCGTACCTGCGCGGCGACTGGAGCTCCCCCGATCTGCCACTGCTGCTGCGCCTGATGCTGGTCAACCGTCAGGCGCTAGCGACAGTCATTCACGGCTCCTGGGCCGGTCGGCTGATGTACCGCTGGCGCCACCTGCTGCGCCGCAACACGCGCAGCGGCAGCCGCCGCAACATCCACGCCCACTACGACCTGGGCAACGCCTTTTACCGCCTGTGGCTCGATGAGACGATGACCTACTCCAGCGCCTGCTTTGAGGGCGACGCCGGGCGCGATCTCGCCGGCGCGCAGCGCGCCAAGATGGCGCGTGCGCTGCGCATGACTGGGGTACAGCAGGGAACGCGCGTGCTGGAGATCGGCTGCGGCTGGGGTGCACTGGCCGAGATGGCCGCAGGCGAGTTGGGCGCGCAGGTCACCGGCATCACGCTGTCGAGCGAGCAACTCAGCCACGGTATGGCACGCTTGGCTGCTGCCGGGTTGAGCCATCGCGCCCAACTGCGCCTGCAGGACTACCGGGACGTCAACGACGGGCCCTACGATGCGATCGTCTCCATCGAGATGATCGAGGCCGTGGGACGCGCCTATTGGCCTACCTATTTCGGGACCGTGCAGCGGCTGCTGCGTCCCGGTGGGCGGGCCTGCATCCAGGCGATCGTGATCCGTGATGAATTGTTCGACGACTACCTGCGCTCCACCGACTTCATCCAGCAATACATCTTCCCAGGCGGCTGCCTACTCAGCCCCCGGGCCATCCGCGAACAGGCTGCCCGCGCGGGACTGCATATCGTGGACAGCTATGCCTTCGGACCAGACTATGCGGAAACGTGCCGCCGCTGGCGCCAAGCCTTTTTAGCGCAACGTGACGCGGTTCGGGCTTTGGGTTTTGACGAACGCTTCGTACGACTGTGGTCGTTTTATCTGGCCTATTGCGAGGCGGGCTTCGACGCCGGAGATATCGATGTGGTGCAAGTCACGCTGCGCAAATCCTGAGCGGCAGGGTAGCGGTCGCACAGACGCCCCTGCCCGGCGCGACAGCACGCGGCGGGGCCGACCCGCGCTGGCGCTAACCGTGCTCCTTTGGGTGGCCGCAGGTACCGACGCCATCGCCCGCGAGCCTGTGCCGCCCGCTCAGGTCGCCCAGCCCCGCGCCGATGTGCCGACGGCCGTCGCCGCGCTGTTACCCCGAGCACAGCTGATCGGCCAGGGTCTGCTGCGTTATTGGGGCTGGTCAGTGTATTACGCACGGCTGTATGCGGTGCCGCCCTGGAACCCGGCCGCACTAGGCCATCAACCGGTAGTGCTGGAGCTGGAGTACCTGCGGGATTTCCGCGGCGCCGATATCGTCCGCCGCTCGCTGCAGGAGATGCGCCGTGCTGAGCCAGTGGACGAGCCGACACAAGCACAGTGGACGGCGCGGCTGGACGGACTGTTTCCGGATGTGCGCGCCGGTGACCGCATCGCCGGAGTGTGGCTGCCCGGACAGGGGGCACGCTTTCAGCTGACCCGCGCCGACGGCAGCACGCGACCACTGGGTGGCTTTGACGATGCGGCGCTCGCCGAGCGCTTCTTCGGTATCTGGCTGGCACCCACTACGTCTGCTCCGGGGCTGCGGGCGGCCCTGTTGGGCATCCCATCGGGCGGCGCGCCGTGAGCGGCAGTGCGCGCGCCCTGGAGGTGCCGCGGCAGGCGTGGTGCTACGGCTTGCCGGGTCTGCCACTGGCGTTGGTGGCACTGCCGCTGTATGTGCATCTACCCCACCACTACGCGGGGCTGGGAGCCTCGCTGGCTTCGCTAGGGGCCATCTTGCTGCTGGCCCGCGTGTTCGACGCGGCCACCGACCCTCTGCTGGGCCGCTGGATCGATCGGCTGTTTTCGCGTGGCTCGCCAACCGTGCTGTGGCACGCGCGGTGGCTGGGCCTGGCGCTGATGGTCAGCGTGGCCGCACTGTGGTTTCCACCGCGCGGCGTCGCGTTCGGACCCTGGGCTTTGCTTTGCCTGGTGCCGGTGACGCTCGCCTACAGCGCGCTGGTCATCGCCCACCAAAGTTGGGGGGCCCGCCTGGGAGGAGATGGCGCTCAGCAATCACGTATTGTGGCTTGGCGCGAGGGCTGGGCGCTGGCCGGTGTACTGCTGGCCGCGGTGCTGCCCGGGGTGCTGGGCTGGCCGGTCACGCTGGCGGCCTGGGCCACCGCGATGGCGCTGGCAGGCTGGGCTTGGGCGCGGGGGCCGCATCCAAACCCCGCGGCCACGCCCACGGTTGCCACAACCACGCTCTGGCGTCCGTGGCGTCAGGCATCTTTCCGCCGCCTGCTAGCCATCTTCGTGGCCAGCGGGCTGGCCAGTGCCATGCCCGCCACGCTGGTGCTGTTTTTCATCGACGACCGGCTGCAAACCCCGCACTGGCAGGCCGCATATCTGGGCAGTTACTTCCTGGCTGCCGCCGCCGGTCTGCCGGCTTGGCTGGCGCTGGCGCGGCGCATCGGGCTGGCGCAGGCGTGGCTGACAGGCATGGTGTTGGCGGTGGTGGTCTTCGTCTGGGCAGCCACCCTGCAAGCGGGACAGACTCACGCGTTTGTTCTCATCTGCCTTCTGTCTGGACTAGCGCTGGGGGCCGATTTGGCACTGCCGGCAGCGCTGCTGGCGGGTGTGATCGCCGACGCTGGCGACCGTAGCCAACACGAAGGAGCGTACTTCGGTTGGTGGAATGTGGCCGCCAAGGCCAATCTGGCGCTGGCCGCTGGCGTTGCACTACCCGCATTACAGGCTTTGGGATACAGCCCTGGCACGCGTAATCCCGAGGGCTTACTGGCTCTGACCCTGGCCTACGCGGTGCTGCCCTGTGTGCTCAAGCTCGTGGCGGCGACGCTGCTGTGGCGCTGGATAGTTAGCCACCCCGGGATGCTCACGTCGGCCAGCATCGCACGCGGCTCCGGCGCCGCAGACGCCCACGGCACCTGCCCGCCACCGGTGTACGGCGGTGGCAGCGCGCCTGCCGTCGCCGATGACCATCCCCCCGTTCCACGGAGGTCTTTATGAACCCCTGGCTGCCTTTGGTAACCCCACCTGCCCTGCCGAACCCGATGGACCCAACCCCCATTCGGTACAACACCCGTGGACAGCACGGCTCACCTTCGCTCGGTCGGCGCAGGGTGCTGCTGGGACCTGCCGCTGGGGCGTTGCTGGCGCTGGGCGGCTGTGCCGGGGTGCGCGTCGAGGACTTCGCGGGCGAGCGCCCGACGCTGGACCTGCGGCAATATTTCAACGGGCCGTTGGTGGCACATGGGGTATTTCAGGACCGCAGCGGCCGCGTGGTGCGCCGCTTCGTGGTGCAGATGACGGGCACCTGGAATGGCGACGAAGGGGTACTGGACGAGCACTTTGTATACAGCGACGGGCGCACCGAGCGGCGCGTGTGGCGCCTGCGCTACGAGGGCGAAGGCCGCTACAGTGGCAGCGCCGACGACGTGGTGGGCCGCGCCAGCGGCCGCGCCGTAGGCAACGCGCTGCACTGGACCTACACGCTGCGGCTTCCTTACGAGGGGCGCACCATCGACGTCGATTTCGACGACTGGATGTTTCTGGTGGACGAGCGTGTGATGCTCAACCGCGCCGAAATGCGTAAGTTCGGCATCCGGCTCGGCGAGGTGACCCTGTCGTTTACGCGCCTGCAGCCATGAGTCTGAACCCACCTCTGCGCCAGTGGACGTCGCGCCGTGTCTGGATCATCGGCGGCTCCAGCGGGATTGGCCGCGCAGTGGCCGATGCGCTGCATGCGCGCGGGGCCACCGTTATCGTCTCGGCACGCAACGCCGAAGCGCTGCACGCCTGGGCCAGAGCCGCACCGCGCCGGGTGGCGCTGCCGCTGGACGTCACCGACGGCGACGCTGTCGGGCTGGCGGGTACGCAAGCGTTTGCCGATGGCCCCCTGGATTTGGTACTGTACTGCGCTGGCCACTACCGCCCGATGCGCGCCACGGCCATCGACCCGGCCGAGTGGCTGCGCCATCAGCGCATCAACGTCGATGGTGCCATTCATGTCATCAGTGCAGCGGTGCCTCGTCTGCTGGCACAAGGGCACGGGCACCTGAGCCTGGTGGGCAGTGTGGCGGGCTACCGCGGGCTGCCGCAGGCGCTGGCCTACGGTCCCACGAAAG
>Ga0209721_1001875_pt1 | contig 14540 bp, 12 predicted proteins | sample TshhotsprinmetaG_FD_184139 | JGI IMG/M metagenome (GOLD analysis project Ga0209721, IMG submission 184139) | Hot spring microbial communities from South Africa to study Microbial Dark Matter (Phase II) - Tshipise hot spring metaG (SPAdes)... | ecosystem: Environmental > Aquatic > Thermal springs... | reverse complement strand
TGGTGGAGGCGCTCGGCCGCTTGCTGCCCGAGCTGCGCACATGACGCGCGCCGGCCTGATCGCCCGCAAAGAGCTGGTGCAGGCCGAGATTGCCCGCACCCGCCGTGAGCTGGCGCGGCTCCAGCAGCTCCAGCCGCGCTCGACCGGCTCTGCGGCGGCGCGGCTGGCGCGCCAGATCGAGGCGCTGGAGGCCAGGCTGGCCGATCTGATGGCCGAGGAACATACACTGCGCCTGGAGATAGATCGCAGCCCGCGCTGACGGATTGACCCATCATCACGAACCTGTTACAATTTCTACCGACTGGTTCGAATCTCTCATCTGCGCTGGAGCTGCCCATGGTCGGTTTTGCCTATCAGAATTTCGATCTTCGGATCGAGCGCAGCGGCATGCGGCGGGATGAAGCGTCGTCGCGCTATCGTGCTGTGGTGATGGCTTCGCCGGCCGGCGAGGCCAGCGCCGAGTTCACGCTTCCCGCGCTCGCGCTGGCCGACATCGAGGCCGTGGGCCGGCTCCTTTTCGAGGCAGTTTTCTCCGGCGAGGTGCGCACAGCATTGCGCCGCAGCCTCGACCGCGCCGCGCAGGCAGGCGCGGGGCTGCGCATCCGTCTCCGCCTGGCCGACGTGCCCGAGCTGGCCGATCTCCCCTGGGAGGCGCTTTACGATCCCAGCCGGGATCGCTCCCTGGCGCTTTCGGCCGAGACGCCGCTCGTGCGCTACCTCGACTTGCCTGAAATCATCGAGCCGTTGCGCACCAGGCCGCCCCTGCACATCCTGCCCCTGCTGGCCAGCCCGCGAGATCTGCCGCCGCTCGACCTGGCCGCCGAGCTCGACGCCCTGCGTCACGCGCTGGCCGACCTGGCCGGCCGCGGCCTGGTTGAGGTGGCCGGTCAGGCGCCTCGCACGCTGGCCGGCCTGCGCGATGCGCTGCGCGGTCAGCCCTATCATATCGTCCACTTCCTCGGCCATGGCGATGTGGACCCCGACACGGGTGAAAGTTTCATCGTGCTGGAAGATCAGACGGGCGGGCTGAAACCGGTGAGCGGCCAGGCGCTCGCGGCGTTGTTGGGCGACCACAGGTCGCTCCGGCTGGTCGTGCTGAATGCCTGTCGGGGCGCGGCGGCTGCGCCGCATTCCCCCTATACCGGAGTGGCCGGCCGGCTGGTTCAGCAGACGGTTCCGGCTGTGTTGGCCATGCGCACGGCCATCAGCGATCCCGCGGCCGTGGTTTTTGCCCATGAGTTTTACGCAGCACTGGCTGACAACTACCCGGTGGATGCGGCTGTTTCGGAGGCGCGCAAGGCGCTCTTCACCGAGGGAAGCGCAGGCGAATGGGCCACGCCCGTCCTGTTCATGCGCGCGGCCGATGGCCGCCTCTTTGACCTGCCCGCCGGGGCCCCATCGGCGGCCGAGGCGGCGAAACCTGCGAGGCCGCCGGCCGGGTCGGTACCCACCACGCCGGCCAGGGCGCCGACGTTCGGCCGCCGCGCGCGGCCGGCCATGAGCGGCGATAGCATCAGCCACTATCGCGGCGGCGCGGCGACTTTCGGCTGCTTGGTGCACGAGCGCGGCGATCCACGTCGTGTCTACATCCTGTCGGATGCCTCAGGCATTTGCCCGGCCAGGCTGACCCCACGTCCTGGCGATCCGGTTGTGCAGCCGGGCATCGCCGACGGCGGCCGGCCGGCCGCCGATGTCATCGCGGTGATCGCGCGCTGGGCCCCGGTGCGCGATGAGCTGGCCGCTGCGCCTTTCAACATCTCTGCGGCGCTCGCCGAGGTGCGCAACCTGGCCGATGTCTCGCCTGAGCTACGCGGTCGGGGTTTTCTTAAAGGTGTGCACGCGGCGCAACCCGGCCAGCCCGTCTTCGCCGTGGGCCGCACCGGCGGCGCGCTGAGCGGAACGGTGATCCACACCGCCGGCCGGTGGGATATGCGGTGGCCGGCGCGCCACATCGTGGGCGAGCTGCACAATACGCCCGACCCCGATGGCGCCGTGCCGGTGCCGTTCGGCGAGGTGATCGAGTGCACGGCCATGCTCGACTTCGGCGATTCCGGCGCGCTCCTCGTGGACGCAGAGAACTATGCGCTGGGCCTCGGCTTTGCGGGCAACGATCAGTTCTCCATTTTCCACCCGATTCAGACGGTGCTCGATGTGCTGAACGTGGAATTGATCACCGAGGAGGTCTGGTGTCAGATCAGGGCGTCGGCGCCGGGGCAGGAAGCAGGGTATGCGGCGTTCATCAGCTATGCGGCCGCCGATCGGCAGTGGGTGTTCGACACGTTGCTGCCGCAGGTCGAGCAGGGCGGTCGCCGTGCCATCGTGGACGTGCGCGATTTCGCGGCCGGCCGCAGCCGGCTGGACAATATCGCGTGGGCGGTGGCGCACAGCCACCACACGATTGCGGTGTTGACGCCCGATTATATCGTGGAGGAATGGCAGACTTTGGAGGTGCTCTCGGCCCGCACGGCCGATCCTGCGGCCTGGCAGCGTAAATTGCTCCCGATCAAACTGAAGCCCTGCGTCACGCCTCCCAGCATTGCGGCCATCGCGCTCGAGGTGGCCGACCTGACCGACCCCTACGCGGCTCGCTACGCACTCCCCAAGCTGCTGAGCGCTTTGAGCTAACCCGAAACTCGCCGGCGGGACGTGCCAGGCACTCTGCAAGATGCCTGGCACGTGGACAGGCTAACCCGAAAAGGCCGGCGGGACGTGCCAGGCACTCTGCAAGATGCCTGGCACGTGGACAGGCTAACCGAAAATCGCCCGGTGGCCGTGCCAGGCATTCTGCAAGATGCCTGGCACGTGAACAGGATAACCCGAAACTCGCCGGCGGCCGTGCCAGGCATTCTGCAAGATGCCTGGCACGTGAACAGGATAACCCGAAACTCGCCGGCGGCCGTGCCAGGCATTCTGCAAGATGCCTGGCACGTGGACAGGCTAACCCGAAAAGGCCGGTGGGACGTGCCAGGCACTCTGCAAGATGCCTGGCACGTCTCGCGGTTATTGGCTCCGCACCGTTATCGGCAAATACGTGGCATAGAAACGATTTGCCAGGACTGCGCTGACCGTGGTGAACTGCACCGGTTCTTCCACGGTCTGGTCCTGCGCCGCAGCGACGATCACCGCGCGGTAGACGCCGGGGGTCGTCGTGGTCGGGCTGACGCTGACAGTGATCACCGAGGGGGTGGTGCCCGAATCGGGCGTGAAGACCAGCCAGTCCGGCGGCGACACCGCCTGACCGTCTATCGTCAGGCCGTGCGCGTCGAACCGGGCCGCGCCGCTGGCCAGTTTCTCGGGCAGATCGGCTGCCGCAGCCAGCGGGAGGGCCGTCGCCGCCCACGGCGTCGGCACTCCCGGCCGCAGCACTTGAATTTCCTTCGTCACCTGTGTCCCGGCGTCGATCAGTTGCCAGATGTTGACCTGAGACGGATAGAGCACGAAGCCGGGGTCCGGCACGTTCAGCTTCACCGTGACGTACTGCGGCGAGTTGGCGATCTGCGGATCGGTCGCCGTGATCTTGATCGTGCCCGTATGGGTCCCCGGCCCGGCCGCGACCGAGTTGACGGTGACGTAGAGGGTGCTGGGCGTGGTCCCTTCAGTCGCGGAGAGGTGCAGCCAGCCGGCGCCGGCCAGCACCTCGGCCCTCCACTGCGTCTGCCCGGCGCCGCCAATCGCGATCGAAACCGGCAGGGATGGCCCCAGCTCGCCCCATGCCACGTCGAAGTCGAGGAGCGTGGGGTTGACGAGCAAACCGGTGCCGGTCAACTGATAGGTGACGGGAATATTCACCGGGCTGTTCCTGACTGCCGGATCGGTGGCGCTCACCCGGATGTTGCCCGTGTAGCTGCCCGGCGCGATATTGGTGAGCACGGTGACCGCGATCTGCCCTGGCGTCGTGCCCTGGGTCGGATAAATGCGCAGCCATGCGTTCCCCTGAGTGACCTCAGCCTGCCACTGGAAGCTGGCTGCCGTGCCTGTATTCGTGACGTTCAGGGTACGTACCGGCGAGACCGCACCGTAGTTGAGGTCGAAGCTGAGCGAGCCGGGCGTGACACTCAGGGTGGGACCCGCCGGGATGCCGGGGCCGTCCAGATTGGCCAGCACCATCACCGGCCAATCGGTCCCGGCGGGAGGCACGCGGAAGCCGCCCGTCACTTCGACGTAGTTGTTGTTGCTCCAGATTTGCGTGTAAACGCGAAAACGGTCGCCGCGCAGGATGACGACTTCGACGCGGCCATCGCCGTCCAGGTCGCCCGTCCGCACCTGTCTCCAGGCCGCAGTGCCGGTCTCCAGGGGGATCTCGATCCAGCGCGGCGGTGTCACGGCGGGGCTGGCCATGAGCAGGCCGACTCTCCCCGTTTCAACCGGATCGCGCAACATGAAGATCTGGTCATAGCCGTTCAATGCCAGGTTGCCCAGAGCCAGCGAGGTGAAATTGGGGAAGTAGCGGAAGTTGCCATATTGGCCCGGAAAAACATCGGAAAAGCCGCCGGATGCGACGTTGAGCATGATCAGGGAATCAAGGTCGGCCTGGACGCCGGTGCGCAACAGGGCGAGTTTGTCGGACTGGGTCGCCCCCAACAGGCGGCCCGCCGCGACGGTGATCCAGGGATAGGCGTAGCCGGCCTCGGCGAGCACGGACCAGTCGCGGCCGTTGTAGACTTTGATCAACGAGGGCTGGCCGGCCACATTGCGCACCAGGGCCAGGTCATCGTAGCCGTCGCCGTTGAAATCGCCGGTGGTGAGAGCCTGCCATGATGTGGCAAACTGTTCGAAACGGCTCGGCGTGCCGGTGTTCACGTCGTAGACCCAGAGCTGATTCACATAGCCGGGCGTGTACGCGGTGGCGGTGGCGACGATCTCATCTCGGCCATCCCGGTTGAAGTCGCCGGTCGCGATGCGCTCGTAGACGCCACCAGAGGTCAGCGTGCGTTCGAAGGTCACCGGAGTCTGCCCTGGCTGGGGGAAGGGGTCGAAGACTTTCAGCCGGGTGCCACCAATGGCCACGATCGATTCGTGGCCGTCTCCCTTGAAATCGCCGGCAGCGATATACTCCCAGCCGGTATCGGTGCCCGAATTCCAGTTCGCCACCACCATGCCTGGCTGGGGGATCACGTCGGTCACGACGATCTGGCCGGCGGTGGTCAGCGTCACGACCTGATCGTGACGGTAGCCAGCCGGTGCGTCCGGGGCAGCCTGCGTTGGTGCCACGAGCTGCGCCGGCAGGGACAGCACTGTCAGCAGGAGTGCAGCCAGGGCGATTCGCCAGAAGGATTGTCGCATGATCTAACCTCCGTAAATTATCACGAGAAAGTGAAATGAGAGGAGCGCCATCATCCTCTGACGAAGGCGCCGGGCAATTGGTTCCTGTTCCACGTGTCTGGACCGAACCAGCAGGATGAAATTATAGCACAGGCCATGGGCGGCCAGCAAAACGCCGACGTCTCATGGCGTTCGGAGTTGGAGCGGGCATGGTGGCTCTGGTAAAATGCGACCGGAGGAAAATGTTGACCGATGCCTGCGCCGAAACCGATCAAAACGCTGGCCATGCGCGTGCTGGAGGGACACCGCGTGCCCTACCAGCCGGTCTACTACGAAGTGGTGGATCACCTGTCCGCCGTCGCGGTGGCAGCCGCCATCGGGCTGCCGGCCGAACAGACCTTCAAGACCCTCGTCGTACTGCCAGAACGCAGCGGCGCCCGGCCCATCCTGGCCTTGATCCCCGGCAATTGTCAGCTCGACCTGAAGAAGCTGGCGGCCGCGGCCGGCGAGAAGAAAGTGCAGATGGCCCCGCAACGCGAGGCCGAGCGGCTGACCGGGCTCGAAAAGGGCGGCATCTCGCCGCTGGCGCTGCTCGACCGCGGCTGGCCGATCTTCGTGGACGAGACCGTCATCCTCTTCGACCGGATCGAGATCAGTGCGGGCAGGGTAGGGGTGGGCGTGATCGTCGAGGTAACGGGCCTGTTGGACGTGCTGGCGGCCAAAATTGCCGATCTGACGGTCGCCGAAGTGTAGCGCAGCGGCATCTTGCGCCCCCTGCATGAACCTCTGCACTGACGGCGAGGGCTGATCGCGGCTACGGCACGATGGTCAGCGGGATGGGGGTGAAGACGAGCACGAACACGATCAGCATCGCCACGGCCAGCGCCTTCTCCCGGCCGGTCAGGCGCGTCAGCTCGTCGAGCGGCATGTCCTGGATACGACCGAACAGGAAGACCAGGAGCAGCCACAGCAGCCAGCCGTTCCAGACGATGGAGAGCGCGGCCAGCGCCACCATCACGAGCCAGGTGACCGTGCGCGCGGCCTGCGGCCCCAGCAGCGCGTAGACGATGTGTCCGCCGTCCAGTTGGCCGGCCGGGATCAGGTTCAGCCCCGTCACCAGGAGCCCGGCCCAGGCCGCGAACGCCACCGGATGGATGAAGACGTCTTCGCCGCCGGAGGGCAAGAGTTTGCCGAACACCAGCCATTTCATCGCCGCGTAGAGCAACGAATTGCCCTCCATCTGATAGCCGCCCGGCGGCAGCGGCTGGACATGGCTCAGGGTGAGGCCCAGCCACAGGAGCGGGATTGTGACGGCCAGCCCGGCCAGCGGCCCGGCCGCGCCGACTGCCAGCAGGTGTCGCCGGTTGCGCGGAGGCACGGCCATGCGGATGAATGCGCCCAGCGTGCCGAACGGGCCGAGCGGCATCGGGATGAAATAGGGCAGGCTGGTCGAGCTGCCCAGCCGTCGCGCCACGAAGTAGTGGCCGAACTCGTGGCATCCCAGAATGGTGAGCAGGGTCGCGGCGAAGGGCACGCCATCCAACAGATTGAAGTTCACCCGGCCTGTGGCTGCCACCCATTCCCACATCTGCGCGCCGACGAACAGGCACGAGAGAACCGTCAGGCCGAAGAAAAACAGCGCCAGCAGGGGGCGCGGCGTGGCCGTGGCGAAGGTGATCGGCAGCGCCAGAACCTCCTCGCGAGTGCCGTCGGCGCTTTTGCGCAGCAATGGCGTGCGACCGAGCCGGCGAAAGCGCTCGGCCAGGATGGTGTATGCCTCATCGGAGGGCAACAGCAGCCGGCCGCGCAGCCGGAAGGAGTTGCCGGGCGCCACGCCATCGGTCACATCCTCGACCGCCAGCACCCCTTCGACCGCAGCGATCAATGCCGCAGACAGGTTTTCTGCAGGTGGAATCATCGGGAAATCACAGGCGCGCCAGCGCGTCGGCCATGCGCTCGACCGCCTCTTCGAGCGCCGGGATCGAGCTGGCGAAGCACAGTCGCAGATAGCCCTCGCCGTGCTTGCCGAAAGCCGTGCCGGGAAGCAGGGCCACGCCGGCCTCCTCCAGCAGATAATCGGCGAGCCATGCGGACGATTTGCCGAACGCCGTCACGTTCGGGAACACGTAGAATGCGCCCTGCGGTGTACGACAACGGACGCCCGGAATGGCATTCAGCCCGGCCACCAGCACATCGCGGCGTCGCCGATACTCGGCGACCACCGCCTCGACCGCGTCCTGGGGCCCGCGGATGGCCTCCAGTCCGGCCCACTGTGTGAAATCGGCGGTGCAGCCGACCGAGTGGTTGAGCAGCAGCTCGACGCGTTCGGCCAGCGGTTCGGGCATGATGCCGTAGCCCAGGCGCCAGCCGGTCATCGCGTAGGTCTTCGAGAAGCCGTCGCAGATGATCGTTCGTTCGGCCATGCCGGGCAACGACGCGATGCTGGGGACGGCATGGCCCTCGTAGGAGAAGCGAGAGTAGATCTCATCGGAGAGCACCCAGAAATCGTATCGTTGCGCGGCTGCGGCGATGTGTTCCAGCGCGGCCGCAGACATCACGCCGCCGGTCGGATTGCCCGGCGAGTTGATGATCACCAGCCGCGTGCGTGGGCTGAGCGCCGCGTCGAACGCATCGAGATCGAAGGAGAAATCGTTGGCTTCCAGCAGCGGCACGGCCACCGGTCGGCCGCCGGCCACGCCGATCATCGCCTCATAGGTGGGGAAGCCCGGGTCGGGATAGATGACCTCGTCGCCGGGGCGCACCAGGGCCAGCGTGGGGAAGAAGAGCACCGGCTTGGCGCCGGGCCCGATGACCACCTGGGACGGGGAGATCGGGATGCCGCGCTGCCGGCCGGCCTGCTCGGCAATGGCCTGGCGCAGCGGTCGGATGCCGGCGGCCGGCGTGTAGCGTGTACGGCCGCTGCGCAAAGCCTGGACGCCCGCTTCAACGATGGCGTCGAAGGTGGGGCCGTCCGGCTGGCCGATCTCCAGGTGGATGATGCGCCGGCCCTGGGCTTCGAGCGCCTGGGCACGCGCCAGCATGTGATACGCGCCCTCTGGCTCCAGGTGCATCACGCGTTCCGCAAAGATCATCCTGGTCTCCAAAAAACCAAAAAGCCCGGCGCCCAGAGGCAAAAACCGGGCCTGAAAATCGTGCGTCCGTCCGTTTACGCTACGCCTGTGAGCGATTTCGCGAGCCGGACAGCCGAGCTGGCATCGGGGGCATAGCCGTCCGCGCCGATTTGTTTGGCGAAAGCATCGGTGACAGGCGCGCCGCCGATCATCACTTTCACCTGATCGCGGACGCCGGCTTCTTGCAGTGCCTTGACGGTGGTGCCCATCGAGGGCATCGTGGTCGTCAGGAGGGCCGACATGCCCACAACCTGCGGCTTGTGATCGTACACGGCCTTGACGAACTTTTCCGGCGACACATCGGTGCCGAGGTCAACCACCTCAAACCCGGCGCCTTCCAGCATCATGGCAACCAGGTTCTTGCCGATGTCGTGCAAGTCGCCCTTCACGGTGCCGATGATGACCTTGCCGGTCGGCTGGGCACCCGTTTCGGCCAGATATGGCTTGAGCACACTCAGGCCATTCTGCATTGCGCGCGCCGACACCAGCATTTCGGGGACAAAGTATTCGTTTTCCTCGAAGAGGCGGCCGACTTCGGCCATGGCCGCAATCAAGCCTTCCTTGAGAATGGTATCCGGGGCAATGCCGGCCGCCAACGCTTTCTCCACGCCGGCCTTTGCAGCAGGCGCATTGCCGTCCAAAACGGCTTGATAAATGGCTTCGATTTGGCTCACCACGCCCTCCTGTGGATTGGGGCTGTCCGCCATGGGACGGGCAGCTTTGCGAGAGGATACATCAGAACTACGGCCTTCACTCTAGGCTTAAACAGGGTGGTCGTCCATGACCTTAATCAGAATCCGGAAAATTGGCCCGAAAATCAAAGCCAAGACGTCAGGGCGCCAGGAAAGCCGTGTTCGGTGCTTGGGGCGGTCTCCTGACCGCCAGGTGTCCGGGCACTTTTCCGGATGCCCGGCGCGTCGGCAGGGGCAGATGGCAGCGGCCCTTGCCGACAGCGCATGTTACCCGGTGGTGCCAAACAGCAGCCAGCCGGCCAGCGCGGCCAGCCCCAACACGATCACCACCGGCGCCCGTTTGCTGAGTGCTAGGCCGAGCGCGCCCACCATGATCGCCACGCCCCGCCACTCGGTCACCGTGCTCTGAAACAGCGTCCAGGCCACTCCCAATGTCAGGCCGATGACGGCCAGGGCGATGCCGCGCGTGAAACTCTGCACGGCGGGATGGGTTTCCACGCGACGATGCAGTGCGGCCACCACCAGCGCGAGGAGGGTCGGCAGGGTGATGGCGATCAGCGCCAGGCCGGCGCCGGCCCAGCCGAAGGTGAGATAGCCCAGGCTGATGGTCCACAGGCCGGTCGGGCCGGGGCTGAGCTGGCCGACCGCGATGGCCGAAACGAAGTCGGTCTCGTTAGCCCAGCCGAGCGCCAGCAGATCATGGTGGAGAAACGGCAGGTTGCCCAGGCCGCCGGTGGAGAGGAGCGAGGCCTTCAGGAAGAGCCAGAAATAGAGCAATGGATTCATCGGCGGTTCTCCCGGCGCAGTCGGTGTAGTCCGCGCTGCGCCAGCGACCCATCGCCGAGCAGGAGCATGCCGCCGAGGCCTCCCAACACCAGCACGAGCACCGGTGAAGCACGACCGACAACGAACAGGAGGGCCGCAGTCGCCACCAGGCCGATATGGGCCGATACGCTGAAGCGGCCTTCGCGGCGCGCCAATGTCAGCGGCGAGCGCATCATCTGAATGGCCAGGCTCAGGCTCAAGCCAATGGTGGCCGGCACCACTCCGCGCATCGCGGCCTTCACTGCGGGCTGATCGCGCAGTGCGGCAAAACCGGCCGTCATGAGCACGGTGATCGTGGCGCTGGGCAGGAGCAGGCCGGCCAGCGCGGCGAGCAGGCCCGGCCAGCCGCGCAACTGGAAGCCGATCACCCCGGTCAGTTTGAGCAGATTGATGCCCGGCGAGATCTGCACGAGCGCCCAGGCCTTTGCGAATTCGGCTTCGCTCAGCCAGCCGCGCGTGGTGCAGGCCTGATGGATCAGATACAGCGTGGTGGATCCACCGCCGAACGACTGGAGGCCGATGCTCAGCCAGGCGCTCAGGATTTCTGTCAGTCGTGGCGGCGGATAGCCCTTCATGTAGGCCATGCGTTTTTTCTCCCAACGGAGGATCGGGCCACCCAAAACTTGACCAAACCGGCTTTCTGGGTAGAATAGAAAATGCTTTGTAACACGGCGCGCGAAAATATTTCGGGCCGCTAGCTCAATTCGGCAGAGCAGCTGACTCTTAATCAGCGGGTTACAGGTTCGAGTCCTGTGCGGCTCATGGTCGCCGGGCCGCCCCTTTTCGAAGGGGGCGGCCTTTTTGTTTTGAGGCAAGGCGAGCGTTTACCCCAGCAGGTCCAGCGCCAGCGCGATGAACAGTTTCGTGCGGAAAAGCAGGGTGGCGATCTCGGCAGATTCGTCTGTGCCGTGGACGCCGGCAGGATGGGTCAGATCGGCCGCGGGATGCGCTGGATTGAAGCCATAGGTGATGATCCCCAGCGGCCGCACCAGCCGCGCGTCGGTGAAGCCGGTGGTGAGGCTCGGCAGCCAGTGCAAATCCTCCCGGCCGGCTGCGGCCGCGGTGGCGCGGCGCAGCGCGGCGGTCAGCTCTGTGTCGTAGGGCGAGGCGTTGGCGACCGCCGTCCAGATCAGTTCGTAACTGGCGCCCTCGATGCCGGCGAGCAGGGTATCGATCTGGCCGCGCACATAGGCTTCGTCCTGATGCGGCAGGGTGCGCACATCGCACACCAGCTTGCAGGCCGCCGGCACGCTGTTCGATTTCACCCCGGCCGAGATCATGGTGGGCACGATGGTCATGCGCGACATGCCGCGCACGGCCGAGCCGAGCTGTCGGCTGATCTGCGAGAGCTCATCGGCCAGGGCGTCTACGTTTTGCGGTGTGATCGGCTCGCGGCGGCCGAGCAGGGCCGGCAGATGGGCGAAGATCTCGGCAGAAACGTCGCGTTCGGGCTGCCAGGCCGCCAACCGTTGCAACACCTCGGCGAGCTTGAAAGAGACGTTGTCGCCCAGCCAGGGCGATGCGGCGTGCGCAGGCTGCCCGCGCAGGGTGATGTGCGCCTCGAGCCGGCCCTTCTCGCCGACCGGCACGGTGTAAGCCAGGCCGTTGGGCAGCGGGATTGGACCGCCGCCGCCCTCGTTGATGGCATAGTCGGCGCGGATCGCTTCCGCGGCGTGCTGGGCCAGCCAGCCGAAGCCGTAGGCGCCGCCCGTCTCCTCATCGGCTGCGGCGGCCAGGATCAGGTCGCCGGCCAGGGTCACGCCGGCCCGCCGCAGGAAGATGAGCGCCATGATCTCGGCGGCGACCGTGTCCTTCATGTCGGCTGCCCCGCGGCCCCACACGCGGCCGTCGGCGATCGTCCCGGAGAAGGGCGGGTAGCGCCATGCCTCAGGGTTTTCCACCGGCACCACGTCGGTATGGCCCATCAACAGGAGCCGCGGCCGGCCCCGGCTGCCGGGCAGGCGGGCGATCAGGTTGCCGCGATTTTCGGCCGAGCAGAGGATCTCGGACGTGATCCCCTCGGCCGCCAGTCGTGCCTGCACGTAGCGGCAGAGGGGCAACTCGTTGCCCGTCGGCATGATGCCGGTGTTGACCGTCTCGAAGCGGATCAGGTCGGCCAGCAGGCCGACGACTTCGTCCGCATGGGTGTCTACCAGATCGAAGAGATCGTTCAGGGTTGGGGGCATTTTATCTCCTGGTGGGATGATTTTTATGGCTTGGGGACAGTCTGCAACGCCCGCGGCCTCACCGTCTGATCACCGGCAGATAGACCAGCTGCAAGCTGTATTCGTCCGCGCCCAGGTCATAGCCTGCGGCCTGAGGCCGCGACTCACCGTCAATGTCCTCGGTGATGCCGGCAGGGATGCCCCGATCAATGGCTGCTGACGCCGCGGTCAGATGATAGCCGTCCGGGCTGAATGCCGGATCGTCCGTGAACTGATGCGCAACGAATACCGTTGCAGTCGTGCTCTTGGTCACCGTCACGGTCGTGCCATACCACAGGACGCCGTCTACGTTCACCCGCCCCGCGCTGACATGGATGCCCGTGGTGTGGCTGACCAGGATCGTGTTGGTCAGGCCGATGCTGACCGCCGCGTTGTCGCTCTGGTTGTCGGTCACGAACAGCGCGTTGCCTGCTCCGCCCCGGTTGCTGCTGATCGTGTTGTGCAGCAGGCGCAGGTTGGGCGTGGAGTCCAGGGCCAGGCCGGCGCCTGCCGCTGTCTCGGCGATGCGATTGTCGTTCACTACGTTGTTGATGAGAACGCCGTCGGCGCTGTTGGTCAGATAGAGGCCACCTCCGCCCTGGCCACCTGCCGTGTTATTCCATATCTTGTTGCCCGCCAGAACGAGGGCGTCCGCAGCGACTGCAGCGATTCCGCCGCCCTCTGCCTGGGCCTCGTTGTTGTAGATCTGATTGGCCGCCAGCCAACCGCCCTCCCAGATTGCCGAGAGATACAGGCCGCCGCCAGCTGCGGCGGCTGAATTATCGTGGACACGGTTCCGCTCCACGCGTGGGCGATCATCGGCGATGGAAGCGCCGCCGCCATTTTCCGTGGCCCGGTTGAGGGCCACTTCATTGTTGGTGTAGTGCGGATCCTGATTGGCGAAGCCGCAGAAGCCGCCGCCCTCGCGCGCCCGATTGTTGACCACGCGATTGCCGCTCACGATCGGGTCGAAGTTGGCTGCCAGGGCGAGGCCGCCGCCCCAATCGTCCGTCGTGTTGCTATAGACCTGATTGTCCGTTATCTCGGCGGAAAACGCGGCAGACAGCAGCAGGCCGCCGCCCAATCCGGCCGCGACATTGTCGTAAATCTCGTTGTGCGAGAAGACGAAGGTCCCGGCGGTGGCCGCGCCGCCACCGCCGTTGCCCTCTGCGCGATTGGCGTAGATCAGGTTGCCCGTCACCGAGATGCTCATGCTGCCCATGATCGCCAGGCCGCCCCCATCGCCGCCGGCCTGGTTTTCGTGGACCGCATTCTTGATCAAAGCCACCTCATCGCTGGTGACCACCGACACGCCGCCGGCAGAGCCGGCCGAGGTGTTGCTATAAACCTGATTGCTGTGCAGGGTGACCTGGTTGCTGCTCCACAGGACAAGGCCGCCTCCTTCCTCCTCTGCGTGGTTGGCAAAGATGCGATTGCCGATCAGCGTGCTGCCTGCACAGTCATCCACGTAGAGCCCGCCGCCGACCCCGGCCGCGTTGCCGTACACCCAATTGTTACTGAAAACCACCGTCTCCGAGACCGCGTAGACCCCACCGCCCAGGTAGCCCTCGCCGGCATTGCCGCCGGTGATGCGCAGGCCCTGGACGATCGTCGTGCCGCGCGTGCCCGAGATGACCAGGCCGCGGCCCAGGTCGCGCGCGTCTATCACGGTGGGGTTGGCGACCGGGTTGGGGACTCGCCAGTTGGTATGTGTGTAGCCGCCTGTCACCGTCAGCGGCTTGCCCAGGAACACGCTCTGCGTCATGCCGGCGCGGGTGGCGATCTCTGTGTAGGTTCCGGCGGCCACGCGCACCTCGTCGCCGGCGGCCGCGGCATCCACGGCGACCTGAATCGTTGCATAGCACGGGTTGACGTTGCCGCACGCGGCGCCCGGAGCGACGTAGTGTACCGTGGCCTCTGGCCTGTTCTGGTTTTCGGCCCGGCCCACGCTGGCCAGCAGTGTGAGCATCAAGGCGGAGCTTACCAGGAATGCAACTCCCGATAAAAGCGGACGATTTTCCACTATCCTCCTCCGTTTCTATGCATTGGGCCATACGCGATCTGGCGCCGACCGGTGTTTCCGGTCGGCGCCAGATCATTGTAATCGTTTGAGCCAGAGCTGTCTAATTGGATCGGGCCATGCGCATGCCGCATCATCCCCATGCCGATCCGGAGGGCAGCCCGCGCGGATCTTCGGTGAATGGGACGACATCGCTCGTCTCTGTCAGCCAGCGCAACAGGCGCTGTTCCAGCTGTGTCTGGAGCGCAGCGTGCTCCGGCAAGCCGTAGAGGTTGTGCAGCTCCAGCGGATCGGCTTTCAGATCATATAGCTCGCTTTCGCCGTTCGGCCGATAAACGAGCTTGGCATCGGCGGTGCGGAGCATGGTGGCGCGGCCGACGCTGTCGGGATATGCCTGCTGCACATA
>Ga0209721_1001874_pt1 | contig 14540 bp, 9 predicted proteins | sample TshhotsprinmetaG_FD_184139 | JGI IMG/M metagenome (GOLD analysis project Ga0209721, IMG submission 184139) | Hot spring microbial communities from South Africa to study Microbial Dark Matter (Phase II) - Tshipise hot spring metaG (SPAdes)... | ecosystem: Environmental > Aquatic > Thermal springs... | reverse complement strand
TGACGGAATCGTTTAAAGGGGACATGAATCAGGCCGTTGCGGCCCTGCAGAGCCGTGGCGTGACGGTGGAGAAGTTCTACTACGGCGAGCGGACGTTCACCTGGAATGATGTGGTCCAGGCCGCCACCGGCGCGCATTTTCTGCTCTATATGGGCCACGGCGTGTATTGGAGCGGCTCCTGCACACAACCCACGCTGGTCGGGGGTTTTTACTTTGGGCCGGGACAGTTCATCCATCCCAGCCGGATTCGCAGCGACCTGGCAAACTGCATGGCCCCCGGCGCGCTGGTCATCCTCAGCCACGTCTGTTTCAGCGCCGGACAGACGGCCTGTGATCCCTCAGGCCAGCTCACCCAAGAAGAGGCCGCCCGACGGGTGCAGATGTACGCCGCTCCCTTCGTGGATATCGGCCTGAAAGCCTATTTCGCCAACAATTACTACAACTCCGCGGCCAACTACGTGAACCAGATTCTGGGCACTCCCCCGCGCAAGACGATGGGGGATGTTTTCAAGAGCGTATACCCGTATAACCAGAACAATTTTCGGGACCTCTCTTACCCCGCTCCGGAATACGACCTCTGGTTGAGCGGGACAACCGGCAACTGGCACGACGCGTTCGTCGGCATTCCCTCGTATATCTTCACGGCCGACCTCTGCGAACTGGCCCCCCTGTCGCCAACCCTTTCGTTCACCTACAACCGGGTGACGGCCCGCATTCAACCGGTCACCCACATCATCACCCCCACTGGTCTCTACTGCCCGTTGACCTGGAGCGCAGTTCGCAGCGGCGATTGGTTCACCATCACTCCCACCAGCGGCCGCGCGCCCACGGATACCATCACTATCCGGCCGATCACGAGCACCCTCGCTACGTACTCCCTGGGGCGCTATACCGGCACGGTTACGGTCACCGTCACCAGCCCGCCGGGGACGACGAACGGTGTGCAGCGCATATCGGTGATCGCCGATGTGGTGGAGCCGCGGCTGGGAGACCTGCCCCCGGCCCTGACGTTCACCTACTTCATCTCCGAGACATACCTGCTGCCCCCGGCGCATTCGGTGGAGGTTCGGAACGTCGGTTCGGATGATTCTCTGACCTGGACGGCGGCGGGGAGCGGCACATGGTTCACCTTCTCCCCGTCATCGGGCACGACCCCGCGGACTCTCTGGATCACACCGACCACTTTCATCACCACCGTGCCGGGCCAGTATACAGGACGCATCACCGTGACGGTCACGTCGCCGTCGGGCACGGTCAACCCGGTGCAGTCGGTGGCGCTGACCCTTCGGGTGGTGTCGGACCGGCCCGGGCGCGTCTATTTGCCCCTCGTGGTGCGGCAAAGGTGAGGGGTCGGGGTCATATAACCGCTTCAGTTTGCACCTATGGGGTTGGGGTTGGCGGGCGGCGGCGAAGCCGCCGCCCGCCAACCCCTCTTTTCTCCGCCCTCATTTCCCCTGAGCGGGCATCTTGTGCTAAAATAGGAGGTGGGCCTGTCCTGCTGCGCATTGTCCCATTTACTTCTCCCTTCCCTTAACTCAACCCGAGGAGGCTCCATGGAACCGGGTCCACTTCCCATTCCCACCCGCACCGCGACGATTCGCGCCTGGAAGGAACGGGGGGGCCGCATTGCCGCCGTCCTCCCCATCCATTATCCCCGCGCACTTCTGCGGGCTTTCGGCCTGCTTCCGGTGGAGGTCTGGGGGCCGCCCCAGGTGAACGCCGCCTACAGCGCCGCCCACCTCCAGCCCTACGTCTGCTCCATCGTGGGCAACGCCCTCTCTTTCCTCCACAGCGGCGGGCTGGACGTCGCCGATGTCATCGTCGTCCCCCACGCCTGCGACTCCCTCCAGGGCCTGGGGAGCATTCTGCTGGACTTCGTCCGCCCCCGCCAGCCCGTCTTCCCCTTCTACATCCCGCGCGGTCGGCGGGAAAGCGACCTGGAGTTCCTGGCCGATGAGTGCCGGGCGCTCTACCGCGGGCTGGCGGAAGTGACCGGCCGTTCCTCATCCGACGACGAACTGATGGAGTGCATCCGTCGGGAGGAGGAGGCCGACGCGCTGCTGGCCGAACTCCACCGGCGCCGGCCCGCCCTTCCGCTTTCCAACCGGGCCTTCTACCACCTGGTGCGGGCGCGGGAGTACCTCCCCGCCGAGACCTTCACCGACCTGGCCCGCGCCGCGCTGGACCTGCCTCCCGCTGACCCCGATGACGGCGTCCCCATCCTCCTCTCTGGCATTGTCCCGGAGCCCATGGCCCTGCTGGACTCCCTCTCCGAGATGGGCGCCACGGTGGTCGCCGACGACCTGGCCTGCTGCGGCCGTCGCCTCTACCCGCCTGGCACCACCGACGACCCCTTCCGCCGGATGGCGGAGCGCATCCTGAACGGCCCCCCGGACTGCACCCGCGGCAACTCCATCGCCGAACGGTTGCAGCATCTGATCGGGATGGCCCGCCGAACCGGCGCCCGCGGCGTCGTCTTCTACGATGTCAAATTCTGCGAACCGGAACTTTTTGACCTGCCCCTCCTGCGCAGGGGGCTACAGGAGGTAGGCCTCCCGTCGGTGACGATAGAGGTGGACCTGAACGAACCGCTCTCTCACCAGGCCCTCACCCGCATAGAGGCTTTTCTGGAGATGGTGCGATGAACCCGATACCCGCGCTCCGTTATCACTGGAACGTCCACGTCCTGGGGCCGGCCGTTCTGCGCATTCAGCGCTGGCAGGCCCAGCGCCGCCCTCCCCGCTGGGACACCCGCTACCTGGCCCCGCCGCTGCGCATCGCCCCCCGCACCAAAGAACTGGTCGCCCGGCACTGGCTGGCGGGCCGCTATGCGGACGGCTACCGGAAAGTCGCCTGGGTCACTTCCGGCGCGCCGGTGGAACTCCTCAAGGCGCTGGGCTTCTACGTCCTCTACCCGGAAAACCACGGCGCCATCTGCGGGACGGCGCGGGTGGCGGTGGAGATTATGTCCGAGGCCGAGAACGCCGGGTACTCCCGCGACCTCTGCTCCTACGCCCGCACCGACATCGGCGCGGCCCTTTCCGGCAAAACCCCCGTGGGACGTCTCCCCAAACCTGACCTGCTCTTCGCCTGCACCAACATCTGCCAGACCGTCCTCTTCTGGTATCGCGTCCTGGCCGAATACTTCCGGGTTCCGCTCATCGTCATGGATACCCCTTTTGTCTACGGCGAAGAGGCGACCGAGCACGCCGTCCGCTACGTCCGGCGGCAACTGGAGGAGGCGGTGCCCGTCCTGGAGCGGATCGCAGGGAAGCAGTTGGACGAGCGGAAACTGCGGGAGGTGGGCCTGGTGAGCAAGCGCGCGTCTGAACTCTGGCTGGAGATTCTCCAGCGCTGCCGTCACCGCCCGGCGCCCATATCCGTCTTTGACCAGTTCATCCAGATGGCCCCCATCGTGGAGATGCGCGGCGATCCGGAGACGGTGGACTTCTACGCCGCGCTGCTGAAGGAGGTGGACGAGCGCATCGCGAAGGGGATCGGCGCGGTCAAAAACGAAAAGAAACGGCTTCTCTGGGACAACCTGCCTATCTGGTATCGGCTGCGCTACCTTTCCGAATTCCTTGCCCGCCACGGTGTCGCCGTCGTCGTCTCCACCTACACCAACGCCTGGGGGGAACTGGCGCCCCTCATCAATCCGGACGACCTCTGGGACTCCATGGCTCGGACGTACATCTACCCCATTCTCAACCGCGGGACGGGCCACAAACTGGCGACGATGCGGCGGATGGTGGAGGAATACGGCCTGGACGGCGCCATCCTCCACTCCGACCGGTCCTGCAAACCGTATTCCATCGGGCAGATAGACCAGCGGGACCGGCTGATCCGGGAACTGGGGGTCCCGGCGCTCCTGCTGGAGGCCGACCACAACGACGAACGGGTCTTTGCCGAAGAGCAAGTCGCCAACCGCCTGGCGGCTTTTCTGGAAATGCTGGGGGTGTAGGGTTAGACACGGATTACACGGATGACACGGATTTCACGAATTTTTGACGAAATCCGTGACAAAAGAACTCCGCGCCCTCCGCGTTCTCTGGTCTGAAAATAAACCGCGGTTCGGCTCGTGGGTGGTCATTCCGATAGGTAGGGATAAACCTGATCGTCCAGTTCTATGCCGGTTTCATTTGCCCCTCCCTCTTACCCCCTCCCCGTCGAGGGCGGACGGATCGTCCGCCCATACAACCCCACGGGGAGGGGGGAGAAAAATGGGGTTTTGCGGGGCGGCGGCGAAGCCGCCGCCCCGCAAAACCCCTCTCTATCCCCCCTCTCCCCCGCCCGCAGGGCAGGGGGAGAGGGGGGACCAAGGGGGGTGAGGGGGCATTTGCCCAAATCACTACTCACCGGAGTGACTACCGGTTCGTGGTATCCAGGACGTTATTTTCTATGGTGCCCTTGGGGGGCATGTTAAACTGCGGTGGGCATTAAGGAAGCACATATGGGAGAAGTTCGCGCCCTGGGGATAGACGTCGGCGCAGCGACGGCGAAACTGGTCGCCGTGGACGGGTCGGGCAATCTCACCTGGCACCACCTGGAACCGACAGAAGTGCAGGTGGAGGAGCAGGCCGCGCGTATGCTGGCGCGGGCCCAGGAGGCGTTGGGCCCGCTGAACACCGCGCCCCTGGTCGCCACCGGCTACGGCCGAGGGCTGGTGCGGGAGGCCACCCGGCGCGTCACCGAGATCACATGCCACGCCCGCGGGGTGTTCCGGGAACTGGGCCACGGTGGAACGCTGGTGGACATCGGCGGGCAGGATAGCAAAGTCATCGCCATCGGGCCCAGGGGGGAGGTGGTGGACTTCGTGATGAACGACAAATGCGCCGCCGGGACCGGTCGGTTTCTGGAGAACACCTCCCGCCGCCTGGGGGTCTCCCTGGAGCAGATGGGAGAGGTCGCCCTCGCCGCGACCGAAGAGGTCCCCATTTCCAGTACCTGCACCGTCTTCGCCGAGTCGGAGGTGGTGTCGCTCATTGCCCACGGCGTGGAGGTCGGCCCCATCCTGCGGGGACTCCACCGCGCCCTGGTCCGGCGGGTCGTGGCGATGATCCGCACCGTGGGGCTGCGGCCGCCCCTGATGCTCTCCGGCGGCGTCGTCCGGAACCCCGCCGTCTGCCGAATGCTGGAGGAGGAGACCGGCGAGAAGGTGGTCCTGCCCCGCTACCCCCAACTGATGGGCGCCTACGGGGCGGCCCTTCTGGCGCTGGAGGAATAACGGCATCTTTTTCACTATGCCAGGGAGGAGGCAACATGGAACGTCCGTGGCTCAAATTCTACGATAAGGAAGTGCCCCATCATATTGACTACCCGCGCATCCCCCTCTACCGTCTGCTGGACGACACAGCCGCCCGCATGCCCGATGCCCCCTGTACCTGCTTCTTCGGCCGCCGCCAGACGTACCGCCGGATCAAAGAAGCGTCCGATCGCTTCGCCGCCGGGCTGCGCCGCCTGGGGGTGCAGAAAGGGGATCGGGTGGCGCTCCTGCTGCCCAACCTGCCCCAGTTCATCGTCGCCTACTACGGCATCCTGAAGGTCGGCGCGGTCATTGTTCCCCTGAACCCCCTCTACACGGAGCGGGAACTCACGTTTCATCTGACCGACTCCGGCGCGGAGACGGTCGTCACCATCCCGATGTTCCTGGAAAAAGTGGTCGCGCTGGGCGGGAAGACGCCCCTGCGCCGGATCATCTACACGCGCGTGGCGGACGCTTTGCCCTTCCCCCTGAGTTTGCTCCAGGGCCTGCGGGAGGGAAAGGACATCCGCAAGGCCGTCCATCCTGTGGAGGGGGTCTCCTGGGTGCGCTTCCGCGACCTGGTCCGTCGGCCTGCGCCGGCCGACTTCCGCCCCGAACCGGTGGACCCCGACGAGATGGCTGCGCTCCTCTACAGCGGCGGGACGACGGGGGTCGCAAAAGGGATTATGCTCTCCCACTTCAACTTCGTCGCCAACGCCCATCAGGTCGTCGCCTGGGGTGCGCTGACGGACGAGCAGAGCATCCTCGCCGTCCTGCCCTTCTTCCACGGCTTCGGGATGAGCGTGACGATGAACGCGCCCATCCTGGCGGGCGGAGAAATCGTCATGCTCCCGCGGTTCAACGCCCGGCAGGTCGCCCAGACCATCCACAAGTATAAGCCCGATTTCTTTATCGGTGTGCCGACGATGTTCGTCGCCCTGAGCAACCTGCCCGACATCGGCAAGTACGACCTGAAGAGTGTCAAAGGCATCTTTGTGGGCGCTGCGCCGCTGACCCGCGCCATCAAGGAGGAGTTTGAGGCCAAGACCGGCGGTCGGATGATTGAGGGGTACGGCCTGACCGAGGCGGTCACCGCCATCGCCGCTAACCCGTACCACGGCGTCCACAAAATCGGCAGCATCGGCATCCCCTTCCCGGACGTGGATATGAAGATTGTCAGCCTGGACGGGACGCAGGACCTGCCGCCCTACGAGCAGGGGGAGATCGTCCTGCGCAGCCCCACGGTGATGCTGGGCTACTACAAGATGCCGGAGGAGACGGCGAGGACTATTGTGGACGGCTGGCTCTTCACCGGCGATATCGGCTATATGGACGAGGACGGGTACTTCTACATCACCGACCGCAAGAAGGAACTCATCATCGTCGGCGGGTTCAACGTCTTCCCGCGGGAGATAGACGAACTCATTTACCAGCACCCGAAGGTGAAAGAGGGGATTACCGTGGGCGTTCCCGACCCGTACAAAGGGGAACGGATCAAGGTCTACATCGTCCTGAAGGAGGGGGAGACGGCGACCGAGGAGGAGTTCATCGCCTACTTCCGTCAACACCTGACGCCGTACAAGGTGCCCTCGGAGGTGGAGTTCCGCACCGAACTCCCCAAGAGCGCCATCGGCAAGATTTTGCGGCGACAGTTGCGGGAGGAGGAAATCCGCAAGGCGCAGGAATCCAGAAAGGACGCGGATTCACGCGAATAAACGCGGATGGGATGCTTTTCTCACCACAGAGGCGCAGAGGACACAGAGGGACGCAGAGTTTTGAATACATCTCTGCGTTCCTCTACGCTCTCTGTGTCTCTGTGGTGAACCCGAAAACTCTCTTAAGGAGGGAGTGTGAGTCTATCCATCCACCATATCGCCATCGTCGTGCGCGACCTGGAGGCAGCGCTCTCTTTCTACCGGGACGTGCTGGGGCTGGAGATGACCGAACGGAGAGTTGTCCCCCAGGAGGGGGTGGAAATTGCCTTTCTCCCGGCGGGCGAGGGGGAGATAGAACTCCTGCGCCCACTGGACGACGAAAGCGGCGTCGCCCGCTTCCTGGAGAAACGGGGAGAGGGGCTCCACCACATCTGCCTGCGGGTGGACGACATTGCCGCAGCGATGGAGCGGTTGAGGGCCGCCGGAGCGACCCTGCTGAGCGACGAACCCCGCGTCGGCGCCGACGGCACTCGCTATGTTTTCATCCACCCCAAATCCGCCTATGGGGTGTTGCTGGAACTGTACGAGAAGCGGAGCGATTCCGATCCCGGCGACTGAAACGCTTGGTGTGAGTTGATCTCCGTCAAGCGATCAGCATTGGCTTCCACGGGATTTCGTTCGTGGCTGACGACAAGCGCGACGCCGTTTGTAGTGCGCTACGGAGCGAAGCGGAGTAGCGCATCGGACGCCACTCCGCTGGCGCTTCGTGGCTTACTACAAACAACAGGACGCCACTCCGCGGGCGCTTTGTGGCTTACTACAAACAGATGCGACGCCGTTTGTAGTGCGCTACGGAGCGAAGCGAAGTAGCGCATCGTACGCCACTCCGCTGCGCTTCGTGGCTCACTACAAACAACAGGACGCCACTCCGCGGGCGCTTCGTGGCTTACTACAAACAACAGGACGCCACTCCGCGGGCGCTTTGTGGCTTACTACAAACAGATGCGACGCCGTTTGTAGTGCGCTACGGAGCGAAGCGAAGTAGCGCATCGTACGCCACTCCGCTGCGCTTCGTGGCTCACTACAAACAACAGGACGCCACTCCGCGGGCGCTTCGTGGCTTACTACAAACAACAGGACGCCACTCCGCGGGCGCTTTGTGGCTTACTACAAACAGATGCGACGCCGTTTGTAGTGCGCTACGGAGCGAAGCGAAGTAGCGCATCGTACGCCACTCCGCTGCGCTTCGTGGCTCACTACAAACAACAGGACGCCACTCCGCGGGCGCTTTGTGGCTGACTACAAACAACGGGACGCCACTCCGCTGCGCTTCGTGGCTCACTACAAACAACAGGACGCCACTCCGCTGCGCTTCGTGGCTGACTACAAACAACAGGACGCCGCTCCGCGGGCGCTTCGTGGCTGACTACAAACAACAGGACGCCACTCCGCGGGCGCTTCGTGGCTGACTACGAACATAACTGTTCACCGCAAAGTCGCAAAGGACGCCGAGAAATTCTCCCTGTGGAGAACCGCTGGACGTTCTACCAAAGCATAAGGACTCGGCGCTCTCTGCGTCTCAGCGGTGAAATGTGAAACCCTGCCTTTCACGGAACAGAGATGCGGGTTGTTGCGAAACTGACGATTCTGTTCATCGGGATACTGGTATGTGTCGGGGGGATGAGACCAGTGCCTTCTCCGAACCCTTTCCCCGTTTCCGTCCCCGTCACTCTGGAGGGGAACCCGTCCTCTAAACCGGCGACATTTACTCCGAAACCATCTCCTTCCACCGCGCGGAGGACGCCCTCGGTATCTCCCGTTCCCCCCACGCCATCGCCGACCCCGCAGACCACCCCTGAGGTCGTCTTCGCGCCCCCGCCGGGCCGGGAATTCGCCACCCTGGACGACTTCTGGGATGGGAACGCCGAGTGGGTCCTGGAGGAGTTTGACACCGGCCTGCCGATGGGGGAATCCGATACCGTCTACCGGGGCGGGATGGAGTTCTGGTCGTACCTCCATGCCAGTTTCCGGTCCGCCGGGGTGCGCGATCAATGCGGCGACCCCGTGCCGTTCCCCGGCTGTGTCACCCTGTGGAAGAGCACCGATGGCGGACGCCACTTCGTCTTGGAAAAACCGGTTTGTCTGTTCCGATGCCGCACATGCCCCTGCGATTACTGGCGCGACCACGTCTGGCAGCAGCAGTACCCGCGGGTATTCTTTGACGCCAGCCGTGTGTATATGGTCTACGAGACGACTGGCGCCGTTTATCTGCGCACTTCTCCCGATGGCCTTCGCTGGACGGCCGCCACACCAATTCCCAGGACCGGCTGGCTCTGGCAGTGCTCGCGGCCGGAAGAACGGGTCGGCACCCATCCCTATGTGGCGAATGAAGCGGAATACGGGATATGTCTGGCCGGTGCGCCGCCGGGGATTTACGTGGAGGGCTCCCGACTGTACGTCTTCGTCGGACTGGGGCGGTCGCCGGGCCATATGGGCTGCCTGGTGGGGCACAAATTCAGCGGGGCTGCGGGCCTCCGGCGCTGTAGTTCCAATCCCCTCTTCGGCGCGGAGAACGGTTACGGCCCGCTGGACCTCGTCGGCGCGGGTGCCAACCCCTACTTTGAGTTCCGCACCATCTCCTCCGCCGACGTGGTCCGGGTGGGCCAGCGCTACTACATGGTCTACGAAGGGGTACGGGGACCGGGCCCCGGCGATGTGGGCGACACCCAGTTCGGACTGGGCCTGGCCCGGAGCGTGGGGCCGGAGATAGACGGGCCGTGGGAGAAGTACCCCGGCAACCCTATCCTGATGGACCTGCCGGGCAATATCGGCGTCGGGCATGGGGACCTCCTGGTTGTCGGTCCGGCAACGTATCTCTACACTGCCACCTCGCCCACCACCCGCGGCCGGTATGGGCTGGTGCGGAAGTGAACTTGTGGAGAGGAGGGCAAGATGAGCACTTACACCCGTCTGGACGATTGTCTTTCCATTCGTAACGGTCATCTGTTCATTGAGGAGTGCGACGCTGTAGAACTGGTGCGGCAGTTCGGTTCGCCTCTCTTCGTCTTCTCCGAAGACCAGATCCGCCGCAACACCCGTCGTTTCCAGAGCGCTTTTGAACGGGGCTGGCCCGATGGGCCGGTGAAAATGCTGCCCGCGGCAAAGGCCAACTGGATTCCGGCGATCCAGCGGATCATCGCCGGTGAGGGTTGCGGTTGCGACATCTACTCGCCAGGGGAACTGAAGGTGGCGCTGGAAGCAGGGTTTGACCCCGAGTTCGTTTCGGTCAACGGCGTGCCCAAGGACGAAGAGCACATCTACCGCTGCGTTGAGGCCAGCGTGCGCATTACGATAGACAGTCTGGAGGAACTGGACGTCATTGAGCGCGCGACCGGTGAAATGGGCCGTACCGCAAAGGTGCGCCTGCGACTGAAACCAACCCTATCCGGGTTCATCGCCCATTCCGATTTCGTCGGGGAGGGCCTGGTGCCGACCGACCTGGCCGCGATGGTATACAAGGGCGGGCTGACGAAAGACCAGGTCATCGCCCTGGGACGACGCATCCTGCCGATGGATTGGGTGGAACTGGTAGGATTCCACCAGCACCACGGACGGCATCATCGCTCCCTCCGGTACTGGGAGGAGCAGATGAAGGCCTTCGCGCGAGACCTGGGGGAGGTGTGCCAGGCACTGGGAGGATTCCAGCCCCGAGAGATTGACATCGGCGGCGGGTTCGCCGTCCCGCGCGACCCCTTTAACGCGGCAACCAACTACGCAGAGCCTCTGGGGTTCGCCGCGCTCCACGCCATCTCCAGAGCCCTCAAGCCCTTCGGCGATGAGGTGCGCTACGCGGTGCTGGCCCGACTGGTGGATACTCTCGTGAGCGAACCCAATCCCCATCCAGCACCATCTATTGAGGAGTACGCGGAAGTCTGTACCCGCACTCTGAGGCAGGAATTGCCACGCCACGGGATTCAGACCCGCGGGCTGATGCTCCAGGTGGAACCCGGCCGGGCCATCCACGGCAATGCTGGCATCCATCTGACGACGGTCCGCAATATCAAACCGGTTACCAGTCCGTTCCGGTGGAACATCATTGTCGTGGACACCACCGAGTTCTGGTTCACCGGAGGGCGTTACGAGCATCATCTCTTCCACTACGTGTTTGCCAACAAGGCGGATGCCCCGCTGGTGGGGAAGGCCGACATTGTGGGACGCAGTTGCTACGGCGACCGTCTGATGCCCATCGTACGGGTTCCAGAGGTGCAGGTGGGTGACATCCTGGCGCTGCTGGACACCGGGGCGTACCAGGAAGTCTCCATGAGCAACTTCAACGCCCTCCCCCGCCCGGCGGCAGTGCTGGTGACCGGCGATCGGGCCCATCTCATCCGCCGACGGGAGACTGTGGATGAGGTCTTTCGTCGGGACATCATTCCTCCCCACCTGCAGCGGCCGGCCGAGGAGACTGTAGAGCCAGCCCTGACGAGAATCGGAGGGGGGTGATACCGGGAGGCCCAGCACCTTCCGTACGAGGTATCCCCCGAACTCTATGCAATTCTGTGGCCCTCCCTTCTCCTTCCGTCCTTCTCCCAACCCGACCTTCGGCAACCCGTCTTTTGAGGACGCCCCGGTTCGGGTCCTTATCGTGCGCCTCTCGCCACTGCGGGATGTGGAAACTTCCTTTTCGCACCTGTTCCTGTTCCACGAGGTTCGGCGGGCATTGCCGGAGGCGTACGTGGATATGCTCTTCTTCCCCCCGGAGGATTCCTCTCCCGTGGGCGTCCAGTCCCGCCGCCCCCTGCGGGATTTCTCCACCGTCCTCATCTCCAACGCCTACACCCTGGAATTGATCAACCTCCCTGTGCTTCTGGGCTCCTCCGGCCTTCCCCTCTTTGCTGGCGAACGCGGGGAGGACGACCCGGTCCTCATTCTGGGCGGTTCCAACGCGATGGCTGCGCAGGCGGCCATCCGCGAGGACAGAGACGCGCTGGTGGACGGCATCTTCTTCGGCGAAGGGGAGGGGAGGGTAGGGGAGATCGTCGCCGCGCTGGCGCGGGGCGGAGGCGATCGGCGGGCGCGGCTGGAAACCGCCGCGCAGACGGGCGACGGGCTATGGGTGGCGGGTAGCCGTCAGCACACGGTGAAGGCCGTCTGCCGGCCTGCTCCCCATCTCCTCCCTGTCACCTATCCCATCCTCAACACTCCCGAGGCCCACACCGCCTACCTGCAAATTACCTGGGGCTGCCCGGCCTTCTGCTCCTTCTGCTTTGAGGGGTACGACCGTAAACCCTACCGGGAACTCCCCGCGGCCGACCTGGTGGATGTCGCCCGGCAACTGAAACGGATCCAGGGGGCGGAGGAGGTGAGCCTCTACAGTTTCAATTTCAACACCCACGGCGAAATCTTTGACCTGCTCCTGGAGTTGCACCGTCTCTTTGACCGCGTGGGGCTGAAGAGCCAGCGGGCCGACATCCTGCTCCGCACGCCGGGGCTGCTGGAGGCGGAACTGGCGGCGGAGAAGCGGGAGATCACCCTGGGGATTGAGGGGATCAGCGCCCGCCAGCGGGCCTTCCTGCACAAGAGTCTTGCTTCAGAAGATATCGTCGCTCTTCTCTCTCGCCTGCTGGAGGCCCCCATCCGGCGGATCAAACTCTTCTACGTCCTCACCGGCTACGAGGGCGACGAAGACCTGGCGGAGTTTCGGGGATTCGTCCGCTGGCTGCGGGATGCCCATCAGCACTCCCCGGCCCGTCCCCGCATCATCTTCAGTTTCGGCCGACTGGTGCGGATGCCCTTCACCCCCTTCCGGTATGACCGTCTCTTTCTGGAGGAAAGGGACTGGCGGCCGATCGTGGGCGCGGTCAAATCCGCCTGCGATATGGCTGGATTTGAGTTCCGCCTGGCGGCCGACTGGCCCGAATACCTCTCCGACCAGGTGCTGGCGCTGGGCGGGTACTGGCTGGTGGAACCGCTGATCGCCCTGGCCCGGCAGGGGTTTCTCTACGACGGTCGTTTCCCGCGCCGGTACGGGCAGGAACTGCGCGCCTGGGCTGAGAAGCACGGTCACTGGACCGCGGATTTCCTGGGGGAAAAGGGGCTCGATTATCCCTTCCCACTGGAGTTCGTCCAGACGGACGTTCCGGCGGAGTTTGTGTACCGGCAGTATCAGGAGGCGCGCGCCGGTATGGACGGGGGGTATTGTCTGGGGGATGGGGAGGGGCCGGGCCGCTGCCTGGGCTGCGGGGCCTGCCCGGATGAGGAGACCCGTCGGGCGATCACCCATCACCGCATCCGGTTGCCCGATGCGGGCTATCTGACCGCCCTGCAGGAGACCGTCTCCCGCAAGCGCCGCCTTCGGCCCCTCTATTACCGCTTCCGTGTCGGGGACTGGCTGACGGGCGTCCTGCCGGAGTTCCTCAACGCCTTCGTCTTCCGGCAGTTGCTGACCGCGGCCCCTGAACTGACGGATAACCTGCTCAGCGTGCGGGAGGCGCTCTTCACCGTCCTGCCCAACGACCGTCGCTTTCCGGTGATGGGCGGCGAGACGGTCTTCGCCCTGCGGGCCTGGGATGCGGACGGGCTGGCGGAGGCCCTGGGCCGTCTTTCCGACCTGGGGGATGGAGTGGAGGCATTGGGTCCGGCGGAGGATTTCCGCCCCGGCGTCTTTTCGCTGGCCCGTGTGGAACTCTTCCTGCCTGGCCTTCCCTTCGCCGAGGGGCGCGCCGCCCTGGAGCAGTATCTGCGGGGGGCCTACGTCCCCTTTTCCCTGCGGCGGGAGGGGGAGGCGTACGGGCTGGACATCCCGTCCCGCGGTCAAAAGAAGAAAATCCTCTTCGGTGGGCGTCTGGAGAGCCGCCCCGACGGCTTCTTTGCCGTGCTGGAGGTCGGGCCAAAGGGGGACCTGATGAATTTCCTGCGGAGGATCGGAGATGGACGGGCGACGGCAGATTGCCGGGTGCGGGTTTTGATGGTAAAATGAATGCCCTGCAAGGAGGGAGCCATGAGCATCTTCTACACCGTCACCGATTCCCCCTTCGGCCCCCTGTGGCTGGCTGCTACGCCCGCGGGCCTCTGCCGGATCGGGCTGCCCGGCGAGCGCCGCGCCGACCTGGAGCGCTGGCTGGCCCGTTGGGTCGGGCCGGAGAAACTGGAGGAGAACTCGGAGGTTCTGGCCCCCGCCGTGGCCCAATTGCGGGAGTACTTCTCCCGCCTGCGGCGCGAGTTTGACCTCCCGCTGGACCTGCGCGGTACCGACTTCCAGCGGCGGGTGTGGGCCGAACTGCGGGATGTCCCCTACGGCCAGACCATCTCCTACGGCGAACTGGCCCGGCGGGTCGGGCGGCCGGGGGCTGCCCGCGCGGTGGGGGGCGCCGTGGGGGCCAACCCCATCCCCATCATCGTCCCCTGCCATCGGGTGATCGGCGCCGACAGTTTCCTCGTCGGCTACGGGGGCGGGCTGGAGATCAAGGCCGCCCTCTTGCGGCTGGAGGGGGTCGTTTGTCTAAAGTAGATCCACGTGCGGCTGGCAGTGGCGATGGAGGAGGCCAGCGATCCGGAGTACAACCCCCTGCTGCTGGGATACCTTGTCCACTACGGTCAGTTCCCCCAGCCGACGGGGTTGCGGCCCACGGCGTTTCTCCTCC
>Ga0209721_1001873_pt1 | contig 14541 bp, 13 predicted proteins | sample TshhotsprinmetaG_FD_184139 | JGI IMG/M metagenome (GOLD analysis project Ga0209721, IMG submission 184139) | Hot spring microbial communities from South Africa to study Microbial Dark Matter (Phase II) - Tshipise hot spring metaG (SPAdes)... | ecosystem: Environmental > Aquatic > Thermal springs... | reverse complement strand
CGCGGTGGCGCATTTTGATGAGACCGGCCTGCGGGTGAACGGGCGATTGTGCTGGCTGCACACGGCCAGCGATGCCCGGTACACCCATCTGTTTGTGCATCCCCGCCGGGGAGAGGAGGCGCTGCGGAGCGAGGCCTCGGTTCTGCCGGAGTTCACCGGATGGGCGATTCACGACCATATGGCGGCGTACTACAAGTTTGCGCAAGCGAAACACGGCGCCTGCAATGCGCACATTCTGCGGGAACTGCAGGGGCTGATAGAAAACGGTTCGGTGTGGGCTGGGGAGATGCGCGCCTTTTTGCTGGACCTGTATGGTCAGGCGCTCCCTTTGCGGGGGGAAGCGGCGGTTCAAGCCCAGCAACGGTATCGCCAGATTTTGAGCCAGGCGGAATTGGAGGAACCGCCGCCGGAACCGAAAGCGGGCAGGGGACGCCCGAAAAACACGCCTGGACGGAATCTCCTCCGCCGCCTGACGGAGCGAGAGGAGGCGGTTCTGGCCTTTGCGCTGGTGGAAGGGGTGCCTTTCACCAACAACCAGGCTGAACGGGACTTGCGCCCGGCGAAGGTGAAGCAGAAAGTGAGTGGTGGTTTTCGCACCGAGCGCGGGGCGCAGGTGTATGCCCGCTTGCAGGCGGTGATTTCTACCTGCCGCAAGCAGGGGCGGGATGTCTTTTTGACGTTGCGTGACCTTTTTGCCCATCAGCCGGTCTCCCTGCTTGCAGAGGGTAGGTAGTTACTAATAATCACTGTGGCGAAATACTAATCATTCCGCAACACCAGCGGCAGATATACGTACATCCGCCGCTCATCGGCGCCGATGTCCGGTGCCGCGCCGATGGGCCGCCGGTCGCCGTCTATGTCGGCCGTGATCGCCGTCGTTGCGCCAGCATCCTGCGCCGCAGAACCTGCGCTGATGTGATAATCGCCGCCCGCCGGGTTTACAAAGCGCGGGTCGCCGTTGACCGGGTTCGTGCCCTGGATGCCGGGGGACATGTTGGCCCAGAACAGGGTGTGATCGGCGTTCACCGTGGCGCTGGCCGGAGTGACGCTGGTGATCCCCCAGGTGTGACTGACGATGATGGTGTTGGTCAGGAACAGGGTGGCGGACCCGGTCACATAGATGCCGCTGCCGATGCCCGATCCGACCAGCGTGTTGTGGAGCAACTGAGCCTGAATCGCTGAACCGCTCGTCCATATCGCGCGGATAGTCGCCGTTGTGCCGCTGCGGGCGATGATGTTGTTGATCAACAGCGGGCCTGTCCCGGAACTGGTGAAGAGTTCTACCCCCACCGCGGCGGTGTTGCTGATCACCCAGTTGCTTTCCAGCCGCGCCCTGCTTCCTTGCAGACACACGGCGCTTTCTCCGGCATTGTCGCCTATGATGTTGGACCGGTATAGGCCGGAGTCGTTGTAGGTGTGAAGAGCAGCGCCGCGTTGCATTCCGGCGGGATTGGCTCGGTTACCGCGCAATATATTGTTCTCAACTGTTGGCGCTCCATAGTCCACAGAGATCCCCCCGCCCCAGCCAAAGTTACTGATGCCGGTCGCATAGTTGCTGAGAATCTGATTGGCGCGCACCTGGGCACTGCTCTGGTCCAGATATAGCCCACCGCCGTCGCCGTACCCGTTGAGATTCGCGACGTTGCTGATGATGACGTTTCCGCTGATGACCGCCCCGCTCGCGCTCCGGAGATACAGCCCGCCGCCATAGCCAGTCCTGCCGAAGGTGTCCGTTGCGATGTTGCCCGTGATGACGTTGTTCACAATGAGTGGGCTGGACTCATTGATAAAGATGCCCCCACCGCAGCCGGCCGGTGCACCGTGGCCGGTCGCGCATCCTGTGGGTTGCCCGTTGGCGTCGCCGCGGGTGAGGATAAAGCCCTCCAGCGTGGGAGCGATACTGCCGCTGATGACCACTACCCGCCCCAGCCCCTGTGCATCCAGCACGGTCGGCTGGGTGAGCGGATAGGGCGTCGCCCAGTTGGTGGTCGTGTAGCCGCCGCGGATCGTCACCGATTTGTCAATGTACACCACCTGGGTCATCCCCTGGGTCGCCTGCACGCCGGTATAGACCCCCGTGGCGACGCGGATTTCATCGCCCGGATCGGCCCGGTTGACGGCGTGCTGGACGGTGCGGCAAGGATCGGTGATTATTTTACAATCGTTGATCATAAAGGGTCCCCCACCGATGGGAATAAAATTGCGCCCTGTCGTCGCCACATACCGGGTCGTATCGGCGGCACGGGCAGGGGATAGGACCAGCAACAGGGCCAGCAGCGAGGCCAGCCCCAGGGCGAGAGCAGAAATTCCGATCATAGTTTTGGTTTGCATTTGTTTCTCCAGGGTGATGTGTTGTGGCTGGGGGGCGGGGAAAGTCGCGCGGGTTTCACTCATCCCCCGCCTCCTTCTCCTGCTTAGAAGTTCCGCAGCACCAGCGGCAGGTAGTTCGGCGGGGCCATCTCGTAGGCGCCGATGTCGTGCCCCGCCCCCTGCGGGCGCGAGAGGCCGTTGTACGAAGTGGAGATGCGGCCTCTGCCCCTATCTATGCACGGCGAGCCGGCGCGCAGGGCGTACTGCCCGACACCGAAAAACCGCGGGTCCTGCGTCAGGTAGTAGTCAAGGTGTATGTTGGAGGGGCCGGCGGAGTTTCCCCACACGTCATTGCGCACGTTGGGCCAGTCAATCAAGACATAACCGTCGAGATACAGACCATATTCACTGTTGAATGCCACGATGGTGTTGTCCAGTTCCAGGGAAGCATTGTACAAATAGATGCCGGAGCCGGAGTTGTGGGCGATGGTGTTGTTGATCAGCAGCCCATAGGAAGGCTCGGTGGCCCATATATACACGCCATTTCCTGCATTCTGGACAATGATGTTATTGGTCACAGTGAATGAGGCGCTGTTTTCACTTTCCAGGTTCCCATAGCTAGCACTGTTGCCGGCGATGAGGTTGCCGTCCACTATAGCGTTGCGGTGATAGAGATACAGGCCACCGCCAAAGCCTCTGCTGCCAACGGCAGCAACGTTCCCAAGGATGGTGTTGTTTCTGACGGTAGCGTCGCTACGCACGAGGTGGAGGCCGCCGCCCCGGCTGCTGATATCCGCGCCGGCGGTGTTGCTCATGATGGTGTTGCCAGACACGATGGCATCACCATCGCTGACATAGAGGCCGCCGCCCCTACCCTCGACGACAGTGTTGGCTGTGTTGCTGACTACCGTGTTGTCATTGAGCCGGGCGCCGTCACAGCCCAGGAGATAGAGGCCGCCGCCGAAGCCCGGTCTATCGGTGCCCGTATAGGCGACATTGTTCGTGATGACATTGCTGACAATGAGGGGCTGGGCAATGGAGCAGTAAATGCCACCCCCGCGTCCTGAACCGGTGCCTGCATTGCTGGCGTTGTTGCTGTAGATGGTGTTGTGATGGATCCACGGGGCGCTGGCCGTATCTATGTGGATGCCGCGGGCGTTGAAGGCGATCTCATTGTACGAGATGTTGGGCGCGGAGTCATGGGTGACATGGACGCCGTAGAAGCCGTTGCCCAGCGCCCGGTCGTCAACGGTCAGGCCGATCCGATTGTCGCCGATCAGGCCGCTGTCCACGTAATCAACGGCCACACCGCTCCAGGTGTTGCCGGAGATCAGGTTCTCGACGACCAGGTTGTCTGCTCCCTCCCAGATGCTGACACCGTGACAGCCGTTGCCCACGGCGTTCAGGCCACGCGGGCCAGTGCCGATATAGTTGCGGGCCACGGTGTTGCCCGTCGTGGTCGCGCCCTCGATCCGCACGCCGTTACACCCGTTGCCCGAGATGATGTTGCGCTGGCGTGCGCCCCACCCGCCAATGACGTTACCCTTTGCACCGCCATACACCTGCACGCCGTGCTGGCCGAAGTAGACGATCTGGATGCCGCGGACGGCACAGTTGGACGCCGTGATCTCCAGGCCGTTGAACGAGTTCAATCTCCCATACAGTATCACGCCAGGATAGTCATAGCCCTCGCTGGACAGCCACCGATCGCTGCCGTCAATCACCGTGCCATTGTCCGTGAGCGCGGGCAGCGCCGTGGCAGGCGAGATAACCATGGGAGCGTTGAACCGGATCGTCTGCGCGCCGGAGCAGGCGTTGGCCTCCTGGATGGCCGCGCGCAGGCTGCACCCACCGCCGGCCGTTTGACACAAGCAGTTCCCGATGTTGTTGTCGGGGGCGTCGGAGGCTGTGTTGACGAGGAACGTCTCGCCGCTGGCCCGGGTTGTCGGCGGCACGCTCCAGATAAGCAGCCCCAGTGCCAGGACCAGCACAGCCAGCCCTATGCTCAGAAACAGTTTCCCTTTCACAGATTATCCCTCCTGCTTGGGAGCAGGGAGTCCGGCCCTTCTCTGCCGGTGGACACTCGCTACCCGCTGGCCGGAGCGGGGATCCCTGGGTTCGCCCTACCTCAGGCGAAACCCCGCGTGGTTTCAGGGCACCTCCTGCCAGGACCCCGATCCCATATCCCAGCCGGCCGCGCGGATTACCCGGCCGTCTATACGGCGCACGAAGAAAGGGATGCCGATGGACTCGGCCATCTGCATCTGCCAGAACGTGTTGAACCCCTGTTCGGGGGCCGTCGCCCAGCCCAGACGGTCCCGCACAGCGGCGTTCGTGCGCCAGAGTTTGCCGAACCCGCGAATGGGCTGATACAACCCCGCCGGAGGCACGATGGACGGGTCGCTCTCCGGCTCTCCCTCTGTCCATGTGTCTGGATGTTTTTCAAATCGGCCGTCGTTGTAGAACACCAGGATGACCTTCGGGTACACCGCGGACTCCGTCCGCACCTCCTGCAGCCAGATCATCCGCCCACGCTCAAAGGATTCTTCCGCCGCCCAGGTGGCGCTGGCCTCGTAGGCCGGGCAGGCACGGCTGTCGGTGGGGAAAAAGTACGAGTAGCGACATGCCCATGGGACGTCCACGGAGGCGGAGACCTCATTGCCCGCGGTATCCCGGGCCACCAGGGTCATCCGCGGGTCACGATAGAAAGTGAGCGGGACCTCCACCGTGAGGGAGCCCTCGTTGGTCGGCGTCGCGGCCCAGGACCGGGGGGAGCGCATCTGTGTGCTGCTCCAGATGGTGGCGCTGGTCGCTCCCGTCGTCCGCCAGCGGAACGTCAGCCGCTTGCCGGCCGGGGGAAGGTCCTCGGCGCTGACGGTGAACGACAGGATCGCCAGTGCCGACGGTGGGCGGGTCGGCGTGACGCACACCACCCCACATCCTCCGGGGCAAGTGCCCGGGCAATGGAGGACTTCGCCGGTGGCGCAGGCGGGTGGGGCACATACCGGCGCCGGGGTCGTCGGTCCGGGCACGACAATCTGTACCCAGATCACCGCCCCGAAGCGGGTACCATCGGGAGCCTGCAACTGCCAGTTGCCCCGGTAGGTTCCCGGAACGGCCGGTGCGGTGAGATTCACGCTGATATCTGTCTGCGCCCCGGCGGCCGTGGCGGGCACACTCACCGCCGCCGGCCCGCCCATCGGGTTGCCGGAGACGAAGACCAGTTGCGTCCCCGGTTCCCAGTTGCAGGTGCCGCTGTTGCGAATGCGCCAGGTCTTGACGAAGGCCGTGCCGGGGGCGAACGGGGTGTTATCGGGGACGGTTACATCGGCGACCCAGCGGGCGCCCAGAGTGCAGCCTGCGGCGGTGGTGGGCTCCGGGGGAGCCTCCGTCGGCGGCGCTGCACTCGGCGGCGCGGGGGTCGCCGGTGGCGGGGTCGTCCCGGTGGCCGGGGTGGGCTCGGGCGTCGCCGTGACGACCACCGTGGCGACAGGTCCACAGGCCAGCAGGAAGATAGCCAGAAGGGCCATCAGAACAGGGATACGGTGTTCTCGGATCATGTTTTCCTCCTTAACTTGTGAAATTTCGGTTCATTTGGGCGAAAAGCACTTCATGCCGCCCTCTATCCCTGAAACGTCGGAGAGGCTGTCTTTGTTACAGGGGCTGAAGGTGAGTTTGGGGATGACTTTGCTGTGGCTGCTCCCTTCCTATGGTGCTGTCATCACCGTCACTGCCCACATTGCCCGGTAGTCCAGCGCGATCAGGTAGCCCATCGGGATCGGGCCGCTCACCTTCAGGAGCAGCCCACCCTGCATCGGCTGGATCAGCAGGTTGACCCCTTTCTCCGCCTCGTTCGGCCAGCCGATGGGGTCCCATAACCCGTTCATACACCAGACCTTACCGAATCCCCGGACGGGCAACAGGTAGCCGGTGGGCGGTCTCATATTCGCACACTTCGGATAGATGGGCGGTTGCGTCTCATCCCAGGTGTCGGTGTAGACCCGCAGCGCGCCCTGGGAAGCATTCGTATCTTGCCCGTCAATGACATAGATTTCCCCGTTATCCGACCGCCAGACCATCAGGCTGAGGTAGTGGGTACGGGGATCGGGGTTCTCCACATTGGCGAAGAAATCCTGGAAGGCCCCGCCGATGGTGAAGGACGCCTGCGTTGGGCAGCCCAGATCATAGGTCGGATAGAGGCTCTGGAGACGGGTCAGCGCCGATTGAAGCATCGGATTCACAGGGATAGCACACGCGGAGGGTATCGGGGTTCGCGTCGGGGGGAATGTGGGAATGGAGGTAAACGTTGGGGTAGGAAGAGGCGTGTTTATTGCCGGAGTTGGCACGACAATCTGGACGTAGAGGATGGCACCGAAGCGGGTGCCGTTGGCGGCCTGCAACTGCCAGTTGCCCCGGTACGTCCCCGGGATGGATGGCGCCTTCAGGTTCACGCGCACATCCACGGTGGCGCCGGGGGCTACCGTCCCCACCGGCACCGACGCCGGCCCGCCCATCCCGTCCCCCGAAATGAGGACCAGCGTTGTCCCCGAGTCCCAGGCACAGGTGCCGGAATTGCGCAATCGCCAGGTCTTGGTGAAGACCGCTCCCGGGGCGAAGACGGTGTTATCGGGGACGGTCACATCGGCCACCCAATCGGCATCCGGCACACACGGGGGCGTGGGTGTGGCCCAGGGCGACGGAACAGGGGAAAGCGGGACGGTCGGTTCCTCCGGGGAGGGGGTCCCGGTGGGTAGAGGGGGGAGAAGGGTAGGAAATGGGGTTGGAGAGGGAAAAAGGGCACCGATGGGGAAAGCGCGCGCCGCCAGAATCAGCAGGACCAGCAGGAGGAGAAAAAGGGCCACGCCCCCCGCTGCTCCGGCCCAGAATTCGGGGCCCAGGGGCAAGGACCGGGGACGGGTCGGGGGGCCGGGTGGGGGCGGAGGAGAGGGAGGATCGGGGAGTTGGGCCAATCGTTCCAGAAAGCGCGCCCGAAGGAGCGGTGGGGGCAGGACGGGGGCCAGCGTCGCCAGCAGGCTGGAGACGGTCAGGAGTTCCCGGCGGGTGCGCTGGCAAACCGGGCAGGTAGCAACGTGCTGCTGCACCCGTCGGCGGGTGGCCCGGTCCAGTTCACCGTCCATCTCTGCCGACAGGAGTTCGTTCAGTGCGCTGCAAATCAGCCGTCCCTCTTCCACACATTACCTGGAGGCCGTAGAGGTCGCGGAAGGTCAATCGGGCGCGGTGGTCGCCCACCATCCGATACAGATAACCGAAGATGCGGCCCTCATACCGCGTGAACAGTTCGCCAAAGGCCCGCTTGTCTCCTCGCTGGGCACGGCGAACCAGGTCGCCATCCGCGTTTCCGGACATACGCTCTATACCTGGAATGATTCCAATAACCGGAAAGTTACAGGAAGGGTGCAGAAATGGAGGCGATGAGGTGCGGCTACGGATAGCATAACCTCAGACCACCCAGAGTGATGGATGGGCAGTCTTTCGGCTACCCAGTGGTGAGGAAAAAAGATGGTGGTCAAGTTTGGGTCCAGGAACCCCGACTGTTTTTTACAGTATAGCACGAAAGGGGAAGGATGTCAAGTTTCTCTTAAAAAATGGGCTTGCGTAGCAATTCACTCCGTAAAGGAGTGGGGTGTGGGGTATGTGGGGGCGGCGAAGCCGCCCCCCCTTTTCTCCTCTCTCCGCAGCGCAGGAGAGGGGCCATAGGAGGGCATTCCCCCTTCGGGGCAAATTGCCGCGCAAGTCCTGTCGGCATCTCTGTTGGACAAATTATGCGAATCATAGTACAATCGTAATCGCTCAGGTTGTTACCCTTTCGCGACGCAAGTCACCTCTTTGGCGCGGCTGCCGCCGCCGGCCGCACCGCACGGATGAGCAATAATTCGGCCTCCTCTGCTTGCTGGGTTGACGGTCGGGCCCCGTACCCATTCAGAGCCTCACCCGGCTTGCAGAGGCCACAAACCGAACCGATACAGAGGATGCCCGTGAAACGCGTAGTCAGCGTCAGCCTGGGGAGTTCTACCCGCGATAAAAAAGTCACCATCACCCTGGCTGGAGAGACAGTCCAGATAGAGCGGATCGGCACCGACGGCGATGCCGCGCGGGCCGCTCAAATGTACTGTGAACTGGACGGGCAGGTGGATGCGTTCGGGGTCGGTGGGTTTGACCTGGGCCTCACCGTCGCCGGGCGGTATTATCCCATCTACAGCGTGCAGAAAATTGTCGCCGGGGTCCGGCAGACACCGATGGTGGACGGGAGCGGGCTGCGGCAGACGCTGGAGCGCCGGATCGCCCAGTTCCTGGAACAGGTCATCGGCCCGCAAATTTCGCCCAAGCGGGTCCTGATCCCTGCCGCGGTGGATCGCTACGACCTGGCGCTCTCCTTCGCCGAAGCCAAGTATGGGTTGCTCTTCGGCGATCTGGGGTTTGGGCTGGGGATTCCCCTTCCCATCCGTTCGCTGCGCGCCCTGCACCTGCTGGCCCGTATCCTGCTTCCCGTCCTTTTCCGAATGCCCTTTGAGTGGCTCTATCCCACCGGAGAGAAACAGGAAACAATAAAGCCGAAGTTCCCCCAGTGGTATCAATGGGCCACCGTGATCGCCGGGGACTGTCTGTACATTAAACGGCATATGCCGGAACGGCTGGACGGTAAGGTCATCGTCACCAACACCACCACCGAGGCGGATGTGGAGACTTTCCGGCAGCGGGGAGTGCGTTACCTGGTGACTTCAACGCCCCGCATAGAGGGGCGATCGTTCGGCACGAATGTGATGGAAGCGGCGCTGGTTGCCGTGGCGGGCAAGGGGCGTCCACTCACCCCGTTGGAACTGGAGGAAATGATCCAGCAATTGCATCTGGAGCCGACCCTCCAATCTCTGAACCCGTAGCGCTGGAGGAACCGATGGATGGAATACCCCGATTCGCTGCCCTGATTCTGGCAGGGAGTTCCCATCGGGAGGATGACCCTCTGGCCGAGCATACCCAGGGACGACCCAAAGGGCTTCTGCCCATTGCCGGACGGCCGATGCTGACCTATGTGGTGGACGCGCTGGCTGGTTCCCGCTACATCCAGTCTATCGTGGTGATCGGCTTGCCGGAAGAGGACCGTCCGACCTTCGCGGCCCCGGTGATCTACCTCCCTCCGCAGGGCGACCTGTTCAGCAATGCCGAGGCGGGGATCCACTACATTGCCACACTCATCCCCGCCCTGACCGGCATTTTAGTCAGCAGCGCCGATATTCCTATGATCACTTCGGAGATGGTGGACCGGTTCATTGAAGAGTGCCTGCAAACCGACCATGATCTTTATTACGGAGTTGTGGAACGGTCGGTAATGGAGGGGCGTTTCCCCAATTCCCGACGCTCGTACGTGCACCTGAAAGATGGAGATTTCGCGGGAGCGGATATCTTCGTAGTGCGTCCTGGAGCGGTGGTCGCTAACCGGGAACTCTGGCGGCGGGTGACCGATGCCCGAAAGAGCGCGCTGGCCCAGGCGCGCATCCTGGGAGGCATCTGGCCGGCCTTCAAACTGCTGATTCACCAGATGAGTCTATCTGAAGCGGAAAGACGGGCCAGTCAGGCGTTGAACATCAGGGGGCGGGCCGTTATCTGTGCAGACCCCGAGGTAGGGATGGATGTGGATAAACCGTTTCAGTTAGAGATCGTCCGGGCGGAACTGGAGGGACGCCCGCATGGATGAGGTGCGGAAAGTTTCCTTCTGGGAACGACTGTTCCGCCTGGACGCGCGGCTCTCGGCCCGTCTGGCTCTGCGGGCTCGCTTCCTGCGCTGGCTGGCGACTTTCTTCGCCCATACGGGCGACGCGGCGGTCTGGCTGGCGGGAGCAGGAACGCTGTACGTGATCGGGGAGTCCTTCTGGCGGGAACTGGCCGTGCGCATCCTCACGGCGATGACGGCCGGAGGGGTCGCCTCCACCGCGCTGAAGTGGACGTTTCGCCGTCAGCGGCCGCCGGGGCCGTCCAGCGGGCTGTATTTTCACCTGGACCGCCATGCCCTCCCCTCGGGGCACGCCACGCGGGTGGCCTGCATTATGGTGGTACTGAGCCCGTTTTTGCCCACCTGGTGGGCCACCGCCCTGCTGGGCCTCTGGGCCGCGCTGGTCTCCCTCTCCCGCGTGGCGCTCCAGGTCCACTATCTGCTGGATATTTTGCTGGGAATGGCGGTCGGTTCGCTGGTGGGCCTGGCCGTGATCCGGTGGATGTAGATACGACGGGGCGGCGGGCGGCGTAGCCGCCCGCCGCCCCGTCCGACAACTACGGACGCACCCGCCAGCGTTCCAGCGCCGCGCGGGTGGAGGCAAACGCCAGCGGCGGGAGGGCCTCCAGGGGAAAGAACCCCACTTCGCCCGCATCATCACCGGCCCGCAGGTCCCCTCCCACCACCCGGCCCCGGTACACCACCGTGAAACTCGCTTCGCCGGGCAACTCTCCCCCGGGAATCACGTCCAACAAACCCGTCAGTTCCACCTCCAGACCCGTCTCCTCTCGGCATTCCCGAACGGCCGTGACCGTCGGTTGTTCATCGTACTCCACAAATCCCGCCGGGAGGCTCCAGTGGCCTTTTGCCGGCCCGAACACCCGCCGGACCAGGAGCACCCGGCCGTCCTCCTCCACCAGTACCGCCGCCGCTACTTTGGGGTCCCGGAAGATGATCCGGTCGCAGGTCGGGCAATACCGTCGCCATCGCCCGTGAGCCTCCCGATCCTGAAGGGGGGTGCCACACTGGGGGCAAAAATTCAGCGCCAGATGATCAGCCATATCACCGCGCCCGCCAGGCCCAGACGGTCATAACCGCCAGTGCCAGGGTTAACAGAGCCAACCCACCCACCGGCAGCCAGGAAGAGAGCGACGCGGTTTCCGAAATGGGAACGGCCTCCGGCGTCGGGGTGGGCAGGACAACTTTCGCCTCAGGAGGCAGGGTAGCAGGTATCGTTTCCTCCGGCGCGGCGGCGATCCCCAGGGAAGGGGTCTCCGTCTCAGGCCAGGGAGATGGCGCTCCTTCTATGCCCCTCGGCTCGGGGCCGGCAGGGGCTGCACCGCCCCAATTCGCACCCCCACCGCCGATGCCGCCGGCTCCTCCCATCGCTCCAGGCGGCAGTTCTTCAATTATAGAAGGCGTCTCTATGCCCAGCCAGGGGACCTCCGGCGTGGCGCTTTCGGAGGGCATCGCCAGGCTGGCAGCGGGGGCCTCCTCGGTGGGAAATGCCCGCAACAACGATGGCGTATCTTCCGGGGTGACGGCCGTGTCCGCCATTGCGACTTCGGCCACCGAGGTCGTTTCCACCCCGCGCGCCAGCGGCACCGGCGCCGCCATCGGTTCCACGAGTCCGGCAGTGGTCAGATTCGCCACCAGCAGGACAACGCAGAGGATGCCGCTGATCGCCGTAGCGAAGGTCAGCGCCGGGGCCAGGCGACGGGCCGGGGAGAGAGGCCGCGCGGGCTGGGCCACCATGCCGGGGCTCAGCAGGAAGTTGCGCGGCGCAGGAACGGGAGGCAGTTCCCGAACCAGAGCCACCGTCCGCCGGAGCGCTTCCAGCCGGGCGCGCAGGGCCGGGTCCTCCGCCAGTTGTTTTTCCAGGCGGGCCCGTTCGCGGGGGCTCAGTGCCCCATCTATGTACGCCGACAGGCGTTCATCCATTTTATCTTGGGCGCGGTGTTTTCCCCACATTCTCAGTCCTCATTCTCAAGACGGTACTTTCGGGGTAGAAGTTCCCCCCGCGCCTGCAGAAAATCCCGCAGACGGGCCCGCGCCCGGGCCAGGCGGGATTTGACCGTCCCTACAGGGATTCTGACCGTCTCGGCAATGGCCGCGTAGTCCATCCCCTCCACATCGGAAAGGACCAGCACGATCCGCTGGTCGGGCGGGAGGGAGGTGATCGCCATCTGAAGGAGGTGTGTCAGTTCCGCTTCCTGGGCCGCCTCCTCCGGCGTGGGATGACCGTTGACCAGGAAGGGGTTGGCCTCTTCGTCCATCTCGCCGAAGGACTCCCAGGAGACGGCAGGGCGGCGTTTCCGACGCCGCAGTTCGTCGTAGCAGCGATTGGCAACGGTGCGCAGGAGCCAGGAGAGGAATGAGCCCCCGCGAAAGGTGGAGAGGTGCTGGTAGGCCGAAATGAAGGCTTCCTGCGTGGCGTCCTCCGCGGAAGCCGGGTCGCCCAGGATGCGGTAGGCGAGGTTGTAGACCCGGTCCTGGTAGGCCAGCACCAGTTCGTTGAAGGCGTCCAGGTTGCCGCTTCGCGCGGCGGCGATCAACCGCGATTCGTCCATTTTGTGTGAGAAAACCCCTCGCTTCTGCGCGCTGCGGTGGTTCCGTTAGTGATGGGCGCGACGCCCCAGCCCTATCCGGCGGCGTTGAGGGGAAAGGAGAAAGACCAGCAGGAAAATCGCCGTGCAGACCAGCACCATCGCCGGGCCGGAGGGAAGGTTCAGGTAGTAGGAGAAATAGAGGCCCAGAACGGCGGAGAGGGTGCCGAAAAGCGTCGCCAGGCCCATCATCGGCCCGACCCGCCGGACCAGCAGGTAGGCCGTCGCCGGTGGGGTGACCAGCATCGCCACCACCAGTGCCACGCCGACCACCTGCAGGGCCGCCACGACGGTGACCGCAAGCATCAGCAACAGCAGGTAGCGCAGGAAGGCCGTCGGCAGGCGCAGGACCCGGGCCAGCGTCGGGTCAAAGGCCATCAGCACGAACTCTTTGTGCAGGGCGACCATCACCAGCAGGACTCCTCCTCCCAGGACCGCCGTAATCAGCAGGTCGGTCGGAGAGACGCCCAGAACGTTGCCAAACAGGAAGTGGGTGAGGTCCACGGTGTAGGTGCGCACGGTGCTGAGCAGGGCGATCCCCAGGGCAAACGCGCCGGAGAAGACGATGCCGATGGCCGTATCTTCCCGAAGGCGGTTCTGGAGGTAGCCGATGGCGGCAGCGGCAAGGATCCCTGCCACCAGGGCGCCCGCGCTCAGCGGCAGGCGGAGCAGGTAGGCCACCGCCACGCCGGGCAGGATCGCGTGGGCCAGCGCGTCGCCGAAGAAGGCCATCCCCCGCAGCACCACGTAGGTGCCCAGCACTGCGCAGACGACGCCCACCAGAACGGCGGCGATCAGTCCCCGCACCATAAACGGATAGGCCAGCGGTTCCAGCAGTCCGTTAAGCATCAGGCGCCTCCCGAACAGTGCCCGTCGCCCAGGAGCAGCAATCCGCGCTCGTGCTCCCAGAGGGTCAGTTGTCCCCCGTAGACGCGCTGCAGGGCCGCCGGACAGAGCACCTCGCCCGGAGGACCGCAGGCGACAACCTCGCCGTTGAGCAGGAGCACCCGGTCAAACCGCTCGGCCGCCATCCGCAGGTCGTGGGTCGCCAGCAGAACGGTCACCCCGTTTTCCCGCAGAAGGTCCAGAAGGCGCAGGATGGCCTCTTCGCTGGTGGCGTCCACTCCGGCAAACGGTTCGTCCATCAACAACAGCGGGGCCTCCTGGGCCAGGGCGCGGGCGATGAACGTGCGCTGAATCTGCCCGCCCGAGAGTTCTCCCAGCGGACGGTTCACCAGATCGGTCAGGCCCACCTGTTCCAGCGCCTGCCGCACCGCCTCCCGGTCCCGGCGGGACGGCCGCCGCAGATAGCCGATGTGGCCGATCCGCCCCATCATCACCACGTCGGCCACCGTGACCGGGAAGGAGAGGTCCACCTCCTCCCGCTGGGGGACGTAACCGATGGACACCCGCTCCCGCTGGGGATTGCACCGGAAGACCTCCACCGTCCCGGACTCCAGGGGGAGCAGCCCCACGATGGCCTTGAAGAGAGTGGTCTTCCCGGCGCCGTTGGGCCCGACCACGGCCACCCGTTCCCCCGCATAGGCGGAAAAGGTGGCGTCGCGGAGGGCAACCCGTCCGTTGTAGGTGACGGTGACCGATTCCACACGCAGTACCAGGCAGCGGTCGGAGTCCATAGAATTCCTCTGGATTGATTATAACGCGGGGACGGAAGGATGCAAACTCGGATCGGCCGGCCTGTTTTCACTGCCCAGGACGCAGAGGTTTTTTGCCACGGATTACACGGATTTCACAGATAAGGTATAATTATCTTGCCACGGATTACACGGATTTCACAGATTTAAGACAAAAAATCCGTGTAATCTGTGTAATCCGTGGCTATTGCAAATTTTTGCCACGGATTACACGGATTTCACAGATTTAAGACAAAAAATCCGT
>Ga0209721_1001871_pt1 | contig 14550 bp, 21 predicted proteins | sample TshhotsprinmetaG_FD_184139 | JGI IMG/M metagenome (GOLD analysis project Ga0209721, IMG submission 184139) | Hot spring microbial communities from South Africa to study Microbial Dark Matter (Phase II) - Tshipise hot spring metaG (SPAdes)... | ecosystem: Environmental > Aquatic > Thermal springs... | reverse complement strand
CACAAAGCATATCCGTCATCAGGTAAAGCACAAATACTAAAAGGCCAGCTTGGATAATCACCACCTAATGAAGTTTTATCTTTAACTATAACATGATTTACAGGATCATATATACAGAAATAAAAATCACATGGATATTCATTCTTATACAATAAAAATATTATATCGCCCCCTGCCATCTGTTCTGCTTTTACAACAGTGTAACCATCTAAATTTATTCCTGTATCTTGTACACTTTGCACTACATTTAAATCATCAATATGCTGATATTCAGTATTATACAAAGGTTGTATAACAGGTGCTTGTCCCTCTAATGCGATAATACCTTTTACATTATTGCCAAGGATTAAATTCTGTTCTTTATATATACCACTATCTTTTATCACAATAAACCGTTCTGATGTACATAATTGTATAGCTTTCTTAATCGTCTTTACAGGATTTTCATTAGTACCAGAATTATTATCATTGCCATTCACACTATCAACAAAGATAGAATTATTATTTGTCAACTCTTCACTTATCCTGTTGTTTGCATTTTTGTCAGCACCAATTTTAATAACATCCGTTATTGTGTAAATGTTACTATGATTATAATCAAATTTTATTACATTATCATTATGAAGCGTTATCATTTATATGCGCTCCGTTTATAATAATTTTGCATACCAGTTAAAGAAGCAACATTATCACGGTAAGAATCAACAGCGCGTCCTATTTCTTTGCCATCTAATGTAACCACGCTTGTAAATTTTATCTCTCCTGGATACCGTTGCCCTGCATTAGCATTCATCCACGCTAATATATCTCTATTTGCTTGTGTGGCCTCTTTACGCATCACCGCTTCTTTTGTTCCAATATATGCCAAGAAGTGGTCGGCAGGTACGTAGCCTTGCGGATATGCAGGTATTCTGCCTTTCGCATATACAGGCGGCATATACCCTCGCTCGAATATTTTACTTAATACACGTGTAACAAGTCCACCTCCTGCCATATTCATACCTAATGGCATCGCAGCCATCACGGCATTAAGTGCAATTACTTTTAACGTTAAATATATAATATCAGCAACTAATTGTTTCAACATTTGCGATAATGCTTTTTGAAATTCTGACCAACTATTTTTTCCCCACAACATATTATAAATTGCATTCTTACTCGCATCTTCTAAACGGCCAAAAGCGTTCGCTAATTCATCAACTGCATATTGCATTTTTCTATCTTTTACAAAGTCTTCAGCAGTTACTATACGTTCAGTTTTTACATCTACTGCTTTCTGCTCTTCTGTTTTTACTTTAGTACTTTTTACTTGTGTTGCTGTTGGTAATTCTTGTATAGCTTTTTTTTGTGTTTTCGCTATAGGTTGTCGTTCTTCCTGTTGCTTAGCATGCATGCCCATGGCTATCGGTTGCATGCCGGGTATAATAGAAAGAAATGAAAGTAAATATTTATTTGATGCAATCTTTTTTATCAACGCATCGAAACCACTTACAAGCCACTGCACCCCATCTACAATAGCAGTAATAATATCAACTAAAGATGACAACAACGGCAATAACAATTTTAGCGTACTATCTTTTAGATTAGACCATTTTGCGTTTAGTTTTTCTACAGCCGTACCAAAATTTTCAGTAATACCACCACTTGCCTGTAATGTTTCTTCACCAGCTTTCATCGTTGCATAAAAGAAGGCGGCCTTGCGCTCTGTCTCTGTTAACTGCTCACGCGTCTTACCTAAACTCCTTGCATACTCCTCCATTAATTCGCCAGCTCGCGCGCTACTAATACCTAAATTATCAAGTATCAATACAGATTGGCGCCCCGCTGCAACAACAATATCATTTAATAAATCTTTCGCGTCTTTACCTTGTGCCATTGCTATACCTGCAGCAATCTCAGCCATTTTCGGCAAATTCTGCAAAGCCTCTTCACCCATTAACTGTATTGCAAGGTTGGCTGACTTCATTATATCACGTTGTGATATCAATCCTTTCGAAGCAGTTTCAACAGCTTGCATTAATCCTTCAGCACCACCTTCAGCACTACTCGCAAGGTTTTTAAATCCTTGTTCTAAATTAACTAATTCTTTTGCAGCATCTACGGCAGCCGTAACCGTTTGTACTCCAATATATGCAACAGCAGCGGCGCCTATCTTACTCATAAATTGTGTTATCTTACTTGACGAAGTTGTAACAGTATCTGCTGTTTTTTCAATTTCTTTTTCAGTTTCCTTTAGCTTGCTTTTTAATTGTGCATTGTCAGCTGTTACCTTGATAAGTATCTCATTTGCCGAAGGCATCTTAACACCCCTTTACAAGTTTTTTTGTTTTAATACCTTCGCTATTCATATGTATTATATCACTTTCAATCATTGCTTGCTCTGCTCCTCGAACAAGGCTAAGATGGAAGCATTGAAAGGTTTTTCGGAGTATGCTGGCATTATCACAGCCTTTTTGTTCATACCACGCGAAGATATGTCCGATTGTGATTGCATCCCGTTGATTTCTATCCCTTTGAACATTGCCAAAAATTGAATGGTATTTTTTTTTACTATATCATAATTAAAAACAAATAAGCAATACAGAAAGTAAATCAATTCTGCCGGGTTGAATTCTGCTATAATTCTTTTAGACAAAAATCGTCGTCTTTTTGCATATTTATTTTTTTCAGTAGCAACATAACACCACTTCACACAAAATTTATACGCATCTTTTATAAACTTATGATATTTTTTACTTGCCTGAAAAATGGCAAGACTATTAACTACTTGTTCTAATACACCTTGCTTCTTATAATCAAAAGCCGATAGCAAATCAATTTGATTGAATATATCATAATACTTTATAATTAACATCGCCATTTGTTGTAAAAATTCGTCATGTTCAAGCACTCTAACAGGTTGCGCAATAATAAAATATTTACCTTTCTTGAAAGCTATCGGCTTTTCTTTTAATAAATCTAAATCAGTAACAGCATCCTGTAATATTTTCTTAATCTCAATTTTTTTATCATCAAGATATACCAGCATTGCAACCCCCTCTATAAAACAAAGGCAAGGAAATGCCTACCTTTATTAGCTATTGTTGTTCGACAGCAAACGCCCAGAACGCAATATTATCTTGTGTTGCTAAATTCGCATTGTACGGCCAACTAGGATTAGTTGTAAGTGGAGCCGGGTCGCGTTGCGCTATACCTTTAAATTTAACGCTTGCATATTCGTTGCCACCTAATAAAATTTCAATGTCCTCTGCTACTATTTGCAACCTACGGATATATAAGCGCAATTCACGCCCACCAACATTTTTGCCTATCAGAATAGCTGACGGAAATATAGCCGGTGGTATTTCAGTGCCTATAATAACACGAACCCAATCGGCATTTGAAGTATCAATACGACGTTGCATTATCAACGCAAGTGTTTCGGGCTGTATCTGCTTTAAAGTCCCTTCAAGTGTAAACTCTTGTGATATTAAATCTCGTCGTACTTCTGTTTCCGGAATACCTGTTTTAAAAACAGCATATTCCATCGATTGCCGCCAAGTTTTTTGGGCCTCAAGATAACCTAACGGATGTACCCCGGTTCCGTCATGTAAATCAATGTACAATGCAGGATCAAACAAAAACATGTACTCATCTGCAAATTTAAAATTGTTTGGATTAATATTTAAACTATTTGACATCACAAACCTCCATAAATAATGTTATTTGCATATTCTGCATTTATATAAAAGTCAATTACCATTTACAGTATTGACTTTATAGCCTATTATTATCATTTTTTCAATCCAATATCCTTGTAAAATTTCAAATTAATTTCGCCAACTGCTATAAAATATTTATCAACATTTTCTTGCGCTACATCAAAATTTATACTGCTTCCCGGCAACAACCCATTAACACAACCATTTATTGTAGTATCTTTTTTTATGGCTTCATAAATATCTTCATATACAGTAAACAAACCCTTGATATTTTTGTTATCATCACCGAGCAACGCTACCTTTATTGCTAAATTGCGCGTTGCAAATTGTATAATAACATTATAAATGTATCGCTCAAACGATGCTATATTTACATTGCTTGCTTCTATCACTTCTATAGAATTAACAGGATTTGGCAATACATTGAAAAACGGATATTTGTTTAATTGCACAAGACTAAAAGTATCAGCACAATAATGTCCAGCTAAGTTCAAATATTCAATATTATCGGCTATCTGTTCAGCTAATTTAATTAATAACGTTTTCATTTAAACCCCTGCTGTTGTAAAGATTTTTTAAACCATGCATATGTAAAGCTCGCATGTGTAGCACCAGAATTAAATTGTTTAAAATCTAACGTCAAAAAACTATTTACACGCAACGCAGTGTATTTATATATATTGCGCGCCGGTATATCATCACTGCCGAAATGGAAAGATTTTGCATAACGCTCACCATTCTCAACAGGTATACTTTCGTCAAGTTGCCATATTAACGATTTTTCATTTAATGTCTTTATTGCTTTTTCACCAGCAGCATATGCCAACCTTCCTGTTCTTACTCCAATACCAGGAGCGTGTCCCGCTCGTATTTTAGATTCTTTATATTTTTTCTTTAAAGAAGCCCACCCCTTGTGGCTATCTTGTGTTGGGTGGAATTCATGTGCAACAAATTCTTTTATCTTAGGTATCATAGCTTGCCATAAAGGCCGTGCATCACCTAAACACTTACGTATACCATCAAGCCACTGTATAACTTCTTTTTTATTTTCAATATCAAGTCCGTAAACAATCATTAACCAACCTCAACATCAGTATCGCTTATATTTTCGTCACCAAAAAAACCTGGCTGACCTTTAACATTATACAATTTTATTCGTACCCGCTCAATAGCAGGATAATTTTTAACATTAACACTACCATCAATAAGAACTTCACCTTTTCTAAGATTATTAAGCAATCTGTCATATAACTTTTGAAAAAACTGGATATCGGTTACTTCGTCCACCCTCCGCGCGGTACCATATGCACCAGCAAGCGCCATTTCACACGTTTTATATATTTGCAGCAATTTTAATGCGCCACTATTTGTTATATGCTCAATCATATTTTTAGGCACTATAGCATTTAAATCAGTTATTACAATCAAATAACTTTTTTCAAGATACGCCTCTAATTCGTTTTGCTCTAAATCATTCAACTTTTTAGCTATACTTTTGCAATCCTCAATTGTGCAAAACATCTCAACCACCTTGCAATGAATTTGACCGCGCATATTTCAGCGCGGCCACTACTTATGCTATAACATTCGTTAGCAAATAGAAGTTGTTTAAATCAGCTTCAAGTATGTCGTAGTCCCACTCTACTATAATTTTTTCACCAGCTGGATCTGTCACATTTTCAACTATAACTTTTCTGCTTTCATATTCCATTGTTAGCACACCGAACATACTATCAAGACCAGGATTCTCAGGTACATGCCCTATTATTATATTATTGCCCCACGGATTACTTACAGATTTTGTTTGACCTTTTGCATTTGTATTAACCCTGCCTGAGGCAATAACTACACGCAGCCCCTTAATAACAGGCGGCAATCCAACAACAGCCATCGCTTGCCTTTGCAATTCACCTGTCAAAATTTCCATGCCATATTGATACTTCAAAGATTCTTTAACAAAACTTAAATTAGCAACATGTAAAGCAGCATGGAAGGGAATAACAATCATATTAGCCGTTGCTCCTGTATTGTCAAAAATCGACTTTACAGCTATAACAATATCTTTTTCAAATTCTTCACTTCCACCTGTTTCATTCAACTGGTTATGTCCTGTGCTTGCTAAATTAATATTTGCAATCTTTGTAGTATCCGTTAAAATTGAAGCAACCCGTAACTCATGTTTTAGTAATAATCTATGAGTTAGTTTTTCAGTTATCTGTTGCTTTAGTCTTATAGCAATGTCGGAATTTAAAGCTTCTTTAGCAAGTACAACATCGTGCAACGCTTTCCGTGTCGTTCTATAGCTATACGGCGTCCCTGCTTCAAAATCCACCCTTTGCGAGCTACTGCCTTCAGCAAAGTCTTGCACTTGATTTATAGCATCATCTGAATCAACAAAAATCTTGTTACTAAAAAAATTAACTGGCACAACAGGCGCTACAATTTCACCTATTAGTTTGCCTTTAGGATATGCCAGCGACAAATCTGTCAAATATTGATCATGTCTTAATGTTCCTTTCATTTTACACCTCCGCTAAGCCGCTTTAAAATGTTGCCGTAACAATACAGGTATTACATCACCTGCAACACCTGCACCCATCGCAATGCCAAGCGCCCATCCGCTTGCCGTCAATGCAATTGCAGCACCTCCGGTACTTGCACATAACAACGCCCCACGTTCAACTGTTCCTGCAAGTTTAACATATACAACGCCATCATATTTAATAACTATCGGATCTCCTGCTGCATATGTACTTTTATTATTTTCGCTTGCATCACCACTAACACCAATCGGGACGCTATTTGCATTAACGGCATTTACAACTCCGTTAGCAGAACCAAACGTAACAATGGTATACGGACTTATAGCCGCTTCAGCAATCCCTGATAATTTTTTAACATCTCTTTCTTCAGTTAAGGCTTGTTTGTAAGTCATTATGTACCTCCATCATAATATTTCTTGACCTGCTTTTTTCAAAGCATCATATTCAGATAAACCTTGTTTACGCAACTCTTCAACTCGCATTTTAATAGCTTGTGCCTTGTCTTCAGACGGAGCACTTAACGTTGTAACGGTCTTATCTGAATAATCAATTTTTCCTGGATAGTTGTCAAACAAGTCTTTAATTATATCCATTATCGTAATATTAGCTTCAATCGCCTTGCCATCTATTACTTGAGACAAGTTTAAAACTTTTTCGCCAATATCAGATAATAAAATAGGTTTTAACTTATCAACAACTATCTTAGGAACACCTTCAGCCATTGCATTTTTACAAATAGCTTCGGCCTTTTCATTTCTTACCTGCTCTTTAAACTTAGCAAGATAATCACTGAAATTCTTTGCCTGTTCTTCTTTTTCAATTAATTTCTTTTTCAAATCATTCATTTCAGATTTCAATTCATTATACTGCGCAACAGACAAAGTTACTACATCATCTTGCTTTTCTTGTTTAAACAGCCTCTTGACTTTTTCAGCCAATTTTTCAACTAACGTTTCGTCTAATTGAATTTTGTCTTCTGTCATTTGTTGCACTCCTTCATATATAATTTTTGCCGCCATACAAACGAGCCCCCCGCTCATTGACACATCCGTGATATGTCTTTGTGACGGCATATTAGTCAAAGCTATTGCTCTCAATACCTTCTTGCCTGTGTTACGCCAATTAAATACAATCTCTGGCGATACCGCTCTAAATAAATTGCCAAATACAAACAATAATTTTTCAGGTATATTTTTTATCGTAGCTTTTAAACTTTTACCATCCTCGCTTAAATCAAGTTTGTCAACCACTCCTAGTAACGGCATTTCCTCGTATTCTTCAACGTCGTCTTTTTGAAACAAATGTTTTAACAAAAGTTGACTATCAGAATGAGATACTTTGACAATCGGTATTAATTCACCTGTTTCCTTTAGCATCTCAAAATTATTTTTAATTTCAATCAAATCTTTCTTGTCAAATTTAATACCATGATTATTGGGATAAACATTAATAATTTCAATATCATGCAACTCGGCTAATTTGCTCATAAACTCACTCCACAACTAAACGTTTTTAAAATACTATCGCCTGCAATCATACCATTAACATCATCCACGGTAACAGGCCGCCCTTTGTTATTTAAAGTTAAATCTGTATACTCTGCACGCGGATCTGCTATTTCCTCCGCGGTTATCGGTAACCATATACAACGACAGTTATAGTGAATAGGTGGGGTAAACCTGTAATATACAGCAGACCCGGCTTCAACAACAATACCATCCATCTTACGGCAATACGCGCATACTTTATTATCCATTATTGCACTATATCGCACCCTTTCTATTTTTTTTATTTCATCTATCAAACCTTTTTTAACAGCATCATGATTTGTTTTTATATAATCGTCTACTGTTCTATTAAGAATAAAACCTACTTCCGTTTCAGCTATTACCGGCATTCTTGATGTTACAAACGTTTCTAATGTTATATTGCTAATATTATCAATAACTTCAAGCTTACTTTTAGCTGCAGCAATATCATTACCTATTTGCAACTTTAAAGCAGCCTCCAAATCTGTAACAAGTTTATTTGTTACTACGTCAACACGAAAACCAATATACGCATTAACATTTTCTGCCATCCATACTTGCAACACTTCGTTAAAATTTTTCATTACATATTCGTTTATATCATTCAAATAATCTTTTATTATTCTGCGAATAGGTGACTTTTTTATTTCTATTTCATCAACAATTTTTATATAATTATTAATATCATAATTTTTATCTATATAGCGCTTAATACGTTCAATCTGTAACTTTAATTCTTCCTTCATGGCCTCCAGGAACTGCATTTGCCTTTTATCAATATAATTATCAATCCCGACAAGATTATATTTCTTTTCAAGGCTATTCAATTCGCGCCATTCGCTTGTTTCCTCTTTTTTATTAACATGTTCATTGTCATATATATTAGACATCTTTTCAGTTTTTGAACTTGCAGAAATATCAGAATCATTATCTATAATAGGTACGCCTGTTTTTTCAACCAACCAGGATTTATTTATTTCAATCTTATCTTTTTCAAGCAGCTTCTGCACAATTAATCCGGCCACCTCTTGTGCATTATCACTTAACCTACTTGCAATTATCTGCACATTAATATTTTTACCAAAATTTAACTCTATAAAATGCGGCAACAAATACCTGTTAATAGTATCTACAATTTCATTTAGAATAGCTTGTTTTCTTTGTATAAACATGTTTTGAAATGCTTCAATACTTGCCCGCGCTCCGATTTCACCTTGAACCAATGCTTTTTCAGGTATAACTAGCGCCTTAAGTATCATTTCGTCAATATATTTAGCGCGTTCAATAAACGGATCTGTTTTATCGTCCGTCGACAAATAACTAACATCCCAAAAAAGTTGACCTTTATCGTCTCTACCGGACGGTAATGCTATAACGTTACCATCTATCAAATTATCCAAAAGCGATAACATTATATCTTGATTATCAACATCATCTGTTTTACCAGCAGGGTAAAGACCTTTAAAAAAACCAGTACCTTTACGCTCAAGCCAACGCATGTGAAATTGTCTGTTTAATACTGCATCATACCAAAAGGGGTACGCAGTTTCAAGCGCTGACATACCATAATATTGGCCGCTTTCAAGATTGTGTGTAAAAAGTAAGCATTTACGTTCGGCAACTAGAACATCAATATTTTTACCTTGCACTTTTTGCCTAAAACCTTTTAAACTGCCATCAGCATCAACAAGTATTTCTATCGATTCACCATCTAATCCTTTCGGTTGTCTTAATAATATACCGGAAAAACTTTCTTCTTCATTATAAAAAAGCGACCCGTATTCATATCTATTTTCAAAGGCTTTAAAACCAAAATCTAAACATTCAGTCGCTTCACGAACTAATTTATGCCATATTTTTTTTAATTGCACCTTAATAATAGATTCATATTTCTTTTCACTACATACAACAGTAAAAGCAGCATCAGGTAACCCTAACTTTATAAATTGCAATCCCATCCAGCACATTGGATAACGACGCATTAACTTGTATTGACTAATAGACCTATCACTACTATAGTATAAAACATTTTGTAAATTAGTGCGCCCTGTATATTGAGTTATCTCTTTTAACAAATTATTATTTTTCATTTTCCAACCTTTTTATTTCTGTTTATTTCAATAGCTTTATGTTGTGCAATCGCTTTACCTTTAGTTTTATGCTTCGCAATTATCTTACCTTTATTTTTACCGTGACAATGCACTACAGCAAAGCTTTTCTTAATTTTTTTAATCATACATCCCCCTTGATTTGTATTATTATACACAACTATAAAAAAAAATCAATGCCTAATATGGTAAATTTTTAACAATACTTCTTTTCATCTTTTTTAACTTCATTACATTTGGAGCTTCCGGGGTCGGTGCTCTATCAATAAAAAATGTCAAAGCATATACAAGCGCATCTAACCTATCTGGTGACGGTTGACTTTTATCGCCCGTATAACTTGTCATTTGATTTTCTAAATCAAGCAAATAACCTAAATGAAAAACTTTGCGTTGTCCATATAGTACGGACACCGGTTCGGCTCTCAACATCTTATTTTTTGTCGCCCATACCGTTTTAATATTTATATTTTCGTCAACTCTTCGCAATGTACTTTCAACCATATCGCCACCTTGATTTTTTTCAGCAATCACATAATCGGCATCATACTTATGATATAACGCAACAACCTGCCTGGCCCACGTCTCTGGTTGTCCAGATATCGACCCGTCTTCAAGAACATAATACTTATTATTATATTCACCAACAACTACAATACCTGTCAAACCTCCGCTTTCACTAATAGCTTGTGGATCAACACCTATTACAATCCTATCCATTTGAAAATCAATACTATATACCCGACATTCATCAATCTTATCTTGTGTCCACAATGCCCACTTATTGTCATCCGATGCTTCTGCAAGATATAACTCTTTAAATATATGTGGCGGTAACGTATTGCGCGCGTCTTGTATTTCATCCATATGCAAAACGCCTGCTTCTTCGGCATCATATGCTGTTATTCTATAGTAACCAGTATCTTTAGCACCAGCTTCCGCCCGCCTTGCCATCTTATAAAACCAATTTTTTTTACCTTTTACATTTCCTATAATTCGAACCATCCCGCGTGTCTTTGTTAAAGTAGTACGCACAGCAAACCAGGCATCTTCACGACATCTACTTGCTTCATCAATTACGCATGCGAACACATCTTCACCATAAAGACTATCAGGATTATCACTACCTTTAAACCATATTTGCGCTTTATTTATTAATTGTATCATTACCATGCTATCATTTGCTTTCGCAATCATATGCGGCAAGCTCCGCTTAAGTCTTGCATATGCCATGCGCGCTTGAATATAAACAGGTGCAACCCACCAATAATTTCGACCCGCCTTGCCTGTAGTCAAAGCCTGTTCAAACAACCAAATAAGCCCGGCAACCGTTTTGCCAGATTTGGTACTTGCTTCTATTACAGCATATCGTTTGTTATTAAAAAAAGCATCTCGTTGCTTTTTATATAACTTCGGCCTGTAATAATCAATTTTCATTTTCGTCAAATATATTTATCTTGCATTCAATATTATCTACCAAAGCCAGTTCAATAGACTGTTCAGGCTTGCCAAATGCTCTGTTTTCATATTCAGCAATACCTTTATAATTCATATCTACATACGCTCTAATAATAGCACGCTTACCCAGTGGTAATTCATCCATATTTATCTTTTTCAACTCCATCGGTGTCATCCTCCACACCTCAACAATAGTCCGGCATAATTCAACATATGCCATCTTACGCGCTTCACGTATGTCATCAGGCAACTTAGGTCTTCCATGTGGGTTGCCGCTTTGCCCCTTTTTAAACAGACTTTTACTTTTCTTTCTTTCTTTTTTAACCATCCTGTAACCTCCCTGTTATCGATATAATCTTATTCGCATTTATATTTTTCAGCCAATATTTTGGGAGCGTGTTTATACCAGACAACATGAAAATATTTGTTTTTATCAATTTAAGTTTCATCCATTCTACCAAATCTGTTTTTAGTATCTTATCCATTTTTACTCCACCTTTCTTTCACCTTCATTGTCTTAGAAATTGCCTTTATATTATATCCGTTTTTTATTGCTTCTTGTATAAATGTCTTTTCGTCCCATATAATAACATTTCTATGACTACCGTTGCAATTATTACAAGCAGGAACACAATTAAAAGGCTCGTCTAAAAGACGACCATAAACTTTGCGATTTGCCTTAGTATTGGGAAATTTATGATGTCTTTCAGTTGCAATATTTTTTTTGCAAAAACAGCAAATCATCCTCAGTCACCTCCATTGATTCAACTTTAATTTCAACTCCATGCGGTACCCTCAATATTTTGTTTTTTTCTAAGTACTTTTGTATAGCTTTGGTTTTTTTGAAGTTATATAATTCAATCTCGTCATACAGTATAACAAGTTTATCTTTTATGTTATCAAATTTTTTCTTGTATGAATCTCTATGACATTTTTTACAATGTCCTTGGAATCCATGAATAGATTTACTATTTTTATTAAAATATTCTATCGTTTTTGGCTTATACTCACCACAAAGCGAACAACGTAAATATTCAATTCCATCTTTGATTATACTTTTATCCTTCCTTTGCCTTTTACATATTAAATTAGAATCTATACCCCTTTTCATCCAATACTCTGCCCGGCGCGCCTCAGCATTGCATTTTTTGCAATAAGAATAGTATGCGTTTCGTTTTTTGTCAATAGATATTTCACATTCATCAACATATTTCTTACACCTAACACAAAAAATTTTTTTGGTACCATCCGGCATTAATACAATTTTTTCATCTTTCTTTTTGTCCATACATCATTTTCCCCTATAATTTAAACAAGCTGTGCGGATTTATTTTTTTATTCCAATTAACCTCAAAAACATCTAAATGTAAATGTGCACCAAAACTATAACCAACATCGCCATAAACACCTATATTACGCCCTTTTACAATATATTGTCCCTTGCTTATATAATTTTCAGCTAAATGCAAATATCGGATATGATATGTCTTATTATTTATTACACTTGTTATAATAACCATATTACCGCCTGTATTAGGCTTGGCATATCTCTTTATATGACAATAATCATCATAGTCATAAGCAACAAACCCATCAGCAATAGCAAACACCGTCCTATCATTAATGCCACTTATGAAATCAATGCCATCATGAACTTGTTCATGTCCATCAGGCAACCGCCTTTTTACTCCATAATCACTTGTTATAATTTGATTTTTTACTACTTGTATTTTATTCATTAACTCACCTTTTTTTAAAAAATTTTTTATTGTAATTTTTTACATTAATTGGCAAATAAAAGCAAAATATCTAACAAGGCTCGCTATCTGAAAATACAGTATACCTTGGTAACATCACTTTTATGCAGCGTAAATAATTTAACGCAAAACATTTCTTTTGGCATACAAGCTCCCTTCAATAAAATTTATAAATTCATTAACATTACGACAAATTACATAATGTCCACCAGCATTAATAATATTTTTAGAAAATTCATTTTGCTTTTCACTTTGTCGGCCTTTTTCTCCTTTTACTTCAACAAATATATGAACACCATCCTTTATAACAAGATAATCAGCAAGACCTTTGTGACTACCGATATTTTGTTGATTGCGTATTACATACCATCCTGTCAACCTCCAATATTTACGCAATTCTTTAGACACTTCCTTTTCAGTCATCCATAAGCCTCTTTTTCTTTACTCTTTCATAATAATAAGAAGTCGCTCTACTCCAACTCATACCGAAAATATACGTATACAAAACTATAAAAAATATATTTTCCGGGATATCCTCTCCGTTATAATCTTTACGCCAATTTTTTAATAAATCTTTTAACGCTTTATCGGTAACATTATATCTTTTTAATGTTTCTTTTATATCTTGCATCGTATAATATTTCATTCGGCACCCCCTTGAAGCATTTTATTAATTATATTCGCTTCGTCAACTAATCTATCTAATGTTTGCAACCGCTCAATGTCTTCATCTCTTTTTTTATCAGATAAATATTTTAAATCAGTTAATAAGCGGCGTATACGTATTTCAGTTTGTCTCAATTTTTGCCTCTTATCTTCAATCATTTTTTCTCGTTTTTGTATTTCATTAATACGCAAATATATACTTTCGATTTCTGCTTCCTTTTCTTTTATTTTAATTGTATATTCATTTTCCAAGTCTATTTTTTGTTTTATTAATTCATTTCTCATTTCCTTATAACATTTTTCCCGTTCATCATTACGTGCTTTTATTATAGCCTCTTTGATATCTTTATTAAATATTTTCATATCACTCCTCCTTTTAGTCTTATTTTTATTAATTCTTCCCAATTCTTTTTTAACTTCAAGTCCGTTTTGAAAATTAATCGCAAATAAAAAGCAATCTTATTCATTACAAACCTCCTTTATCAGTAGACTATAATCAAGTTTTTTAAATTCTTGATTATTTTCTTTTTTATTTTCTAATTCTTGCAAACAACCAGTTATAATTTTCTTGCCCTGTTCTTTATCGCCTATAATCTTAATCATGCACGGTATGGCATTGTAATAATAATCATAATAACCACGAAGTATAACCCTTTCTTCATTATTAGTAATTATATTATCTATCATTTCATATCGTGCAATAAAATCACGATAACAGAAAACAGGCTTTTCTTCTCTATAATCACAAAATTTAATCCATCCACCAAAGCTTTTAATTGTCTCTTGCCCTG
>Ga0209721_1001866_pt1 | contig 14587 bp, 16 predicted proteins | sample TshhotsprinmetaG_FD_184139 | JGI IMG/M metagenome (GOLD analysis project Ga0209721, IMG submission 184139) | Hot spring microbial communities from South Africa to study Microbial Dark Matter (Phase II) - Tshipise hot spring metaG (SPAdes)... | ecosystem: Environmental > Aquatic > Thermal springs... | reverse complement strand
GTAACCGTAGTGGGGGTGCCGCCAGTACCACCGCCGCAGCCTGCCAGGAGAAGAGCGGCCATAAGAAACGCTAAAATTATTCTCATATGGAACACCTCGCGCTGTCTGAGAGCATCCTGGGTATACCCGCCAGTATTGTAATGAGCCTACCGGCCCCTTTGCAAGATTTCTTGTCCACGCTCCAGCCGGGAGGGCCGCCTGCCCGCACCAGGGAGCTATGTAGAGAGCGGGCAGGGCTGCCCCAAGTGCGAAACCACCCAGGCGGTGGTGGCCTTTGCGCTGGCCGCCTAGGCGGGGTGGGAGCTGTGGCAAAAACATGGCGATCAATAAAACGAAAAGAAAAAAGCAAACCCAAACGCCAACCCTATGGCAAAATGGGCTAAGGAGATTCGAACATGGTTGCAAGAGATAAGACGGCTGGAAAAGCGTCTGAAAAACTGATGAACATTCCCCAAGAGTATTGGGAAGAGCTGATACAAGAGATGGAGGCATTCAAAACCATTTACCAAAAGGTCAAAACTCTTCCACCAGAGAAACGGGAGAAAGCCCAGCAAGATTTACTCTCAAGTCTGATCCACCTTATCGGCCACCTCAAAGTGATTTACGATGACGCGAATTTCTAATGGCCGGTAGATAGACCTTCCGCATCCTGATTGTGGGCAAGTCCGGCTCGGGTAAGTCCACCCTGGCCCGGCAGATCATCCAGCGCATGGAAGGCCGCTACCGCCACTTGGTGGTGGTCAACCGCAAGCGCGAGTTTGCCGAGCTGGTCCAGGGCCGCTACACGGTGGGCGAGGAGGGCGACCCTACCCCAGTGCTGAAAAAACACCGCCGGGTCATCTTCCAGGTCACCGGCTACGACCCCCGGTCTTCACTGGATCAGTTAGGCCAGGCCATCATGCGGATGCTTCCCAACCCGGCTAACCGGACGCATCCGCCAGAACCACCCCGACTTCCACTTCCCCACCGTCCGCATCCACGACCTGCGCCATACCGCGGCCAGCCTGATGCTGGCTCGAGGGGTGGATGTGGCCTTGGCAGCCGAGCGCCTGGGCCATGCCACCGCCCATGTGACGCTGGGGGTCTACCGACATTTACTCCAGGAAGAAAAACAGGGCCAGGTCTATGACCTCGAGGCCCTGCTCACGGGGGTACGCCACCAGGCTTGAGACTCAATGGGGGTCAAAACCAAAACCGGGGTCTGGGCGACTCCGGTTTTTCTCGTCCTGGACTTGGTGGGCGATCCGGGACTCGAACCCGGGACCTCACGCTTATCAGGCGTGTGCTCTAACCAGCTGAGCTAACCGCCCCCACACCAGCGAGTTATGAGTATAGCGGTGGCTTTGCCCGAGGTCAAGACAACCGAGTTGACGATTCGGCTCATGGTGGCTAAACTTTACTGTGCGCCTGCGGTTCAGGCCCGGGCACTAAAGCAACGAGGCGTAGCGCAGCTTGGTAGCGCACACCCTTGGGGTGGGTGTGGTCGGAGGTTCAAATCCTCTCGCCTCGACCAATGAGCCCGCTCGAGCCCCCTCGAGCGGGCTCTGCGTTTTTCAGCTTAGCGAAGCTGACCCAGCCAGTTTTTGAACTGGGCGATCTCGCGGGTTTGCACCTCGATCACCCCCTGGCAAAAACGCTTTAGCTCCGCGCGGGCGGCTTTTTGCAGGCACAGCCGGGACATCTCCACCGCGTCTTGGTGGTGGGGGATCATCCCCTCCAGGAAGGTCCGGTCGGTCGGCACGCTTGGCATCATAGGCTGCATGTCGGTGCGCATCATCTGCATGTAGCGTTGGCTAGGGGCAACGCCATACCAGGCTTTGAGCCAGCCCTCGAGCTGGGTGATCTCTTTCTGCTGCACTGCTACAATCTCCTGGGCGGCCTTGCGGATACGGGCATCTTTGCTCGTCTTCAGAATGGCCCGGGCCATCTCCACAGCGCCTTTGTGGTGTTCAATCATCATGGACATGTAAGCGATGTCGAAGCTTCGCCCGGAGAGCTTTTGCAACTCGCCCATAGACTGCATGGCCATCGGGCCGTGTCCGGCATGGCCGGGCTGGGCTAGAGCATGGTCCGGGCAAAGCACGAGGACTAGGGCAAGGGTCATCAGGTGTTTATACATGGATTCCTCCGGGTTACTTAGCGGTCGGGGTCCTCAAGGGCAGGGGTTTGGCAAAAACCGGCCTGAACCTCCGCAGGCGCAGGGCGTTGGAAAGCACAAAAAGCGAGGAAAGCCCCATGGCCGCCCCGGCCAGCATAGGCGAGAGCAGCCAGCCCGTGAAGGGGTACAGGGCCCCCGCCGCCACCGGGATCAGGAGGGCGTTGTAGGCGAAGGCCCAGAAGAGGTTGAGCTTGATGTTCCTGAGGGCAGCCCGCGAGAGCGCGATGGCATTGGGCACGCCCCGCAGGTCGCCCGAGGTTAGGATCACGTCGGCGGTCTCGATGGCCACGTCGGTGCCGGTGCCGATGGCCAGGCCCACCTCGGCCTGGGCCAAAGCTGGGGCATCGTTGATGCCGTCGCCCACGAAGGCCACCCGCTGCCCCCGGTTTTGCAGCTCTCTGACCGCCTCGGCCTTGCCCTGGGGCAGCACCTCGGCCAGGACGGCCTCTATCCCCAACTGCCGGGCGATGGCATGGGCGGTGCGGGCGTGGTCACCGGTCACCATGGCCACCCGCAGCCCTAAGCGGCGCAGGGCGGCGATGGCCTGGGAAGCCTCCGGCTTGATGGGGTCGGAGACCGCCAGGATAGCCGCAAGTTTGCCATCGATGGCGGCGTAGAGGGGGGTTTTGCCCTCGTCGGCCAGGCGCTGGGCCAGGTGGGCAAAAGGGGCCACCTCGAGGCCCAGCCGGGCCATGTACCGCTCGGCCCCCACCTCTACCCGGTGGACGCCAACCTGGCCGCGCACCCCGAGGCCAGGTAGGACCTCGAAGGCCTGCGCTTCCCCCAGCGCCAGGCCCCTGGCCCGGGCTGCCTGCACGACGGCCTGGGCGATGGGGTGTTCGGACTTCTGCTCTAATGTGGCCGTGAGGCGCAACACCTCCGCTGGGTCAAAGTCCGCGAGAGCCTCTAGCTCGGTGAGCTCGGGCCGGCCCTGGGTGAGGGTGCCGGTCTTGTCGAAGGCCACCACCCGGGCCTCGGCCAGGCGCTGCAAAGCCTCGCCTTTGCGGAAGAGCGCTCCCAGCTCGGCAGCCTTGCCCGTGGCCACCATAACGCTTGTGGGGGTAGCCAGCCCCATGGCGCAGGGGCAGGCGATGATGAGCACCGCCACGGTGTTCACCAAGGCGTAGGTCAGGGCATGCTCGCCGCCAAAAAACAGCCACACCGCTGCCGTGAGGGCCGCAACGGCCAACACCACGGGCATGAAGACCGCCACCACCCGGTCGGCCAATCCCTGAATGGCGGGCTTGGAGGCCTGGGCGTTTTCGACCAGGCGGATGATCTGCGCCAGCACCGTATCGGCTCCTACAGCGGTAGCCTTGAAGACCAAGGCGCCGTTTTGGTTGAGCGTGCCCCCTACCACACTGGCCCCCTCGGGCTTGGCGACCGGCAGCGGTTCACCGGTGATCATGCTTTCATCCACATAGCTGTGCCCCGAGACCACTACCCCGTCCACCGGGATTTTTTCCCCTGGCCGCACCAGGATAAGGTCGCCCACCAGCACCTCGTCTACCGGTACTTCTAGTTCGGCCCGATCTGGCTTGATGACCCTGGCGGTCCGGGCTTGCAGGCCCAGCAGCTTTCGCATGGCCGCGCTGGTACGGCCTTTGGCGATGGCCTCGAGGTACTTGCCCAGCAACACCAGCGTGATGACCACCCCGGCTGCCTCGAAGTAGACGTGCTGGGCTTTGGGTGGGAAAACCTGAGGAAAGAGCACCACCGCCAGACTATAGAAATAGGCCGCCGAGGTACCGATCATGACCAGGCTGTTCATGTCCGGTGAACCGGCCCGCAAAGCCGCCCAGCCGTGGCGGTAGAAGCGCAAACCTGGCCCAAACTGCACTGGGGTAGCCAGGGCCAGCATGACCCAGTTCCACACCTGCATGGGGGCCAGCGAGAGCAGGAACATGTGGGCGGGCATCCACAGCATGGGCAGCATCGCGATTACGAAGAGCGGCACGGAAAAGTAGTACGCGATCCTGAAAGCCCGCCGCAGCCCGGCGATTTCCCGCTGGCGGGCTTCGCGCTCTACATCGGTGCGATCCTTGCCAGGGGTCGTCTCGAGCACACCATAACCTGCCTCCCGCACCGCCCGCTTGAGCTGAGGCAGGCCCGTGGAAGCCGGTAGATACAGGACGGTAGCCCGCTCGGTGGCCAGATTGACACTGGCTGAAAGCACCCCTTCGGTCTTCTCTAAGGCCCGCTCGACCCGGTTCACACAGGCTGCACAGGTCATGCCGGTAATGCCCAGTTCGGCCTGAGCTATCATGGGCTTGTACCCCGCCTCTTCAATTGTGGCAACAAGCGCAGTAGGGCTGGTTTTTTCGGGGTCGTAGGCAACACGGGCATGCTCGGTGGCGAGGTTGACATGGGCCATCTCGACCCCCTCCACCTTTTTCAGGCCATGCTCCACGCGGTTCACACAGGCCGCGCAGGTCATTCCCTGGATACCAATTTGCAGCTCTTTAGTCATGTCTATTTAGAGCAGAGGGTTGAGGGTAACTCTGCTTACTGGCTCTGTGCTCTCAGCCCTCAGCGGTACTTCAACACTTCCATCAGTTCGTCCACCATCTGCTTGGCATCGCCACGTACAGCAGCACTGGCGACGTGGTGCTCGAGGTGGCTCTTGAGCACCATCTCGCCCACCTTGTCGAGGGCGCCTTGTACGGCTTTTATCTGTTTGAGCACATCCACGCAGTAGGGCTCACCCTCGAGCATCTTGAGGATGCCCTCGAGGTGTCCCTTGGCCGTGAGCAGGCGGTTGCGGGCCTCCTGCTGCACCCTGGGCTCGAGGTGCATGTGAGGCATCTCAGGCCTCCACCGAGGCGGTATACCCCTCCTCCTGCACCGCCTCGATCAGCCGCTCCAGCGGGGCCTCCCCCTCCACCACCGCCTGGCCCTGGGCTAGCGAGACCTCCACCCGCTCGACCCCTGGCACTGCCCGTAGGGCCTCGCTCACGTGCCGGACGCAGTTATTACAGCTCATACCTTCGATTTTGAGTCTCACCATAGCCCAATCATTATACCCACCCCCCCTGGGGTGGGGCAAGACAAGCATCACAATCTGGCCAGGGGGGTACCTTATGGGGGCCGCTTGATGGTCTCGATGTGAGCGCCGTTGTGTAGGACCGCTGTGAAGAGCTCCCACAGGTGCACGGCCAGTTCAGGTTCGGTGGTGAGCTGGGTGAAACGAAAACAGGCCGCATCACCTGAAGGCAGCACGAATGTGGGGGTGCCAAATACCCCCAGCTCGGCGGCGGCCTCGAGGTCGCGGGCCAGCTCGTGCCGACGCGCCTCTTCATCTTCCAGGTCGGCCATGAAGCGCTCCAGATCCAGCACAGCCCGGCTCACCGCATCCACAAAAGTCTCGTCGTTGCCTAGATCACGCTTTTCGGGGTGGTGCAGGCGGAATAACTCCAGGGCAAACCGCAGATGAGCCGCCCTCCCCTGTTGCCTGGCGGCGTGAGAGGCCAGAAAAGCCCGCAGAGACCTGGAGCTTTCCAGGGGCTGCTCGGCCAGTTTCCAGACCGGCGCATGGCGTGGCAAGCCGGCATTTTCGGGGTGGTTGCCCTGCTCGAGGCTGTAATGCCGCAGATCCAGGTCCAGACCCAGATGCGGAGCCACCACATGGGCCAGCTCGAGGCCCCGCCAGGCAAAGGGGCACAGATAGTCGAGGTAGACCGCCACGGTCTGCACCGCTAGTCCCCCAGGTACTCGTAGGTATAGGGGCCGTCCAGGCCCAGCATGAGGTCCAGGTTCTGCACGGCCGCTCCCGAAGCCCCCTTGCCCAGGTTATCAAACCGCGCCACCAGCAGGGCCTGCTCCTGCTCGGGGTTCTCGAAGACGAACAGCTCGAGCAGGTTGGTGCCATTCAGGGCCTGGGGGTCGAGAACCGGGTGATGCTGGGCGTAGGTCTCCAGCGGCATCACGCGAACAAAACGCTGGCCCCGGTAACGCTGGGCCAGTGCTTCGTGCAGGTCTGCTCCCGTTACCCTTCTAGGCAGAGCCCACAAGTGCACGGGAATGAAATCGAGCATACCCTGGCGGAAGCGGGCTACCGCCGGGGTGAAGATGGGAGGCCGCTCCAGCCGGGCGTAGATCTGCATCTCGGGCAGGTGCTTGTGGGTAAGCTCGAGACCATAGGCCCGATAATCCCCGGCCAGGCGGTGCTCGCCCCGCCCTTCCATGGCCTCGATGAGCTGCCGCCCACCCCCGGAGTATCCCGAAACGGCACTCACCGAGGCTGCGAATCCGGTCGGCAGCAGGCCCGCATCGACCAGAGGCCGCAGCAGCGCAATCACTCCCGTAGGGTAGCAACCGGGGTTGGAAACAAAGCGGGCTTTGCGAACCAGCTCAGGCTGCTCTGGGGTCAGCTCGGGGAAGCCGTAAACCCAGCCCTCGGCCACTCGGTGCGCCGAACTGGCGTCCAGAATACGGGTATCAGGGTTTTCCAACATCCCTATTGCGGCTTTGGCAAGGTCGTCGTGTAGGCAGAGAATGGCAACATCCACCGAGTTCAGCAAGCGTTTGCGCTCAGCCGGATCCTTGCGTTTGGCGGGGTCAATCGAGATCAGTTGAAGGTCGCCGCGCGACTCCAGCCGGGCGAGAATCTGCAGACCGGTGGTACCGGCCTCCCCATCGATGAACACTCTGGGTTTTGGCATGAGCTTTCCTATTCCTGGTTCTGGCCGAGCAGATGGTACAGCAACGCCTTCTGCGCGTGCAGGCGGTTCTCGGCCTGGTCGAAGACCCGCGACTTGGTGTGAAAGGTGGCCTCCTCCACAACCTCTTCGCCATAGTGGGCTGGCAGGCAGTGCAAGAAAATTCCTTCGGGGTCAGTCAAACTTAACATTTCGGGGTTCACCTGAAAGCCAGCGAAGTCCTTTATTTTACGTTTTTGGCTGGCCTCGGCTTCCTGGCCCATCGAGACCCAGACATCGGTGTAGAGCACCTGGGCCCCCTGGGCGGCCGCACGGGGATCGTGGGTTAGGGTGATGTCGGCTCCCAGCTTCAGGGCTTCCGTGTAGATAACCGCGTTCGGTTCGTAACCTCGAGGGGTGGCAATGGTCAGTTTGACCCCCGAGAGCACCGCACACTGGATGTGGGCGTTGGCCATGTTGTTGCCGTCGCCGATGTAGGCCACCTTGAGCCCCCTGGTCTCTGGGAAGCTCTCCTCGATGGTCTGATAATCGGCCAGGAGCTGTACGGGATGCAGCAGATCGGAGAGGCCGTTGATCACCGGCTTGCTGGAGTAGCGGGCCAGCTCCTCTACGGTGGAGTGCAGGTAGACCCGGGCCATAATGGCGTCCACCCAGCGCTCGAGGTTCAAAGCGATGTCGCGCACAGGCTCGCGGGTACCCAGTCCAATCTCGGCATTGGTGAGGTTGAGGGCATGTCCACCCAGCTGGTTCATGGCGATTTCAAAGGTCGAACGGGTACGCAGGCTGGGTTTCTCAAAGATCATGGCCAGGGTCTGACCCTCGAGGGGACGCTGTCCTCTGAAGTCCCCTCGTTTCATGGCATGGGCCGTATCGAGGACCGCCCGGTACTCCTGCGGCGTCAAGTCGAGGTTGGAAAGAAAGTCGCGTCCTTTTAGGCTGGAAACGGGTGGTATTACTTCAACCACAAGAGCCTCCGCTTGATGCTGGTGTGCATAAACACACAGCCTAGGGTTAGATTATACGGCCTGTTGTAGTAACCTGGTTCGGGCTTGCAAACCAAAACACCATGGGTAGAGTCCGGGTCAGCAGCAGGTCGGCATTTTGGGCTTCCAAGTGAGCCTGGCAGGCCTTAGACCAGCGTTTCAAGCGCCAACTCAACCATCTGGTTGAAGGTTTCCTGGCGCTCCTGAGGAGTAGTTTTCTGGCGGGTGAGCAGGTGATCGCTAACGGTCAGGATGCACAGCGCCTGCACGCCAAACTTGGCAGCCAGGGTGTAAAGACCGGCCGCCTCCATCTCCACCGCCAGCACACCGAACCGAGCCCACCTCTGAAAGCTATCCGGCTCGTCGTTGTAGAAAAAATCCGACGAAAGCACATTCCCCACATGCACCGGCAGCCCCCTGGTCTGGGCATGGTCGTAGGCGCGGCGCATCAGTTCAAAGCTGGCGATGGGAGCAAAAGTCTGCCCAGGAAAGCGCGTATGGTTGATGGCCGAGTCGGTCGATGCAGCCTGGGCGATCACCAGATCGCGCAACCGCACGTGTTCCTGGATGGCCCCTGCGGTGCCTACCCGGATCAGGGTTTTGCAGCCGTAAAACTCTATCAGTTCGTGGATGTAGATGCTGGCCGAGGGGATACCCATCCCGGTGCCCTGCACGCTCACACGCTTGCCCTTGTAGGTTCCGGTGTAACCGAGCATGTTGCGCACCTGGTTGTAAAGCACCGGATTGTCCAGGAAATTCTCGGCGATATGCTTGGCTCGCAGGGGGTCGCCAGGCAGCAGTATGGCTTCTGCAACAGCGCCTGGGGGAGCAGAGATGTGCGGCGTCATACCTGTACTTTACGTGTGAAGCCTACCCAAGCACAACCGAGGCGGGCCCTAGGTCTCGTTGGAGTATCCATCGGACTGGCGCAAAATGGTCAACTCGAGTTGGGTGGGGTTTTGCGAGTGCAACCGGGCTGTCTGATAATCGACCAGGCCCTTGCGGTAGAGGGTCAGCAAGTTTTGGTCGAAGCTTTGGTAGCCCTCGAGGCCCTGCTCGCGCAGCACCTCGCGCAGGCGGTCGGTCTGGCTGGGCTGCTTCAAGGCCTCGCGGATACGCGGGGTAATGGGGATGACCTCCATCACCGGAAGGCGATCGCCATGGATGGTAGGCACCAGCCACTGGTGGATGATACCCAGGAGACTTTCGGCCAGCAACACGCGGTTGATGTTGCGTTCGGTCTGGCTAAAAAGCTCCAACATGCGGTTGAGAACGCTGCTGCTATCGCTGGAAACAAAAGTCGAAAGCACCAGATGTCCGGTGTAAACTGCGTTGAGCACGGCCGCGGCAGTAGCCTGGTCACGGATCTCTCCTATCACGATTACATCGGCGTTCTGGCGCATGGCCGCCAGTAGGGCTTTTTCGTAGGAGACTGCATCTGATCCAATCTCCCTCTGCACCACCGCCGAGCGCTTGGGACGGTGTAGGTATTCGATGGGGTCCTCCACCGTGACGATAATCCGGGTGTGGTGGGTGTTAATCTCGTCCACCAGTCGTGCCAACGTGGTGGACTTACCGGCACCAATAGGCCCGGTAACCAGCACCAGCCCTCGAGTCTGATCCCGGAAGAACTCGAGGTGCTCTGGCTTCAAATCTACTTTGCCGAGGTCGGCATCCTGACTGCTCAGCACGTGCAGCACAGCACTGATGGAGCCGCGCTGATAAAACAGGTTTACCCTTAGGCGGGTAAGGCCGGGCAGACTGTAGGCCACATCAACCTGGCGCAAGGTGCGTAAGCGGGCCTGTTGCTGGGGCGTGCAGAGCTTTTCTACCAGGCTTGCGGTGAACTCCGGGGTGATGGTGCTGCGGCTAACGGTTTTGAGCTCATCGCCAATGCGAGCCAGTACCGGCATCCCGGCATGTAGGTGGATATCGGAAGCCCCTTTGTGAAGGAGCAGGGTCAGCATCTCTTCAAAATGCATATACAGTCGAGTGCAGATTATCACCTTTTGTGCTGCCCCGACTCCGTTTTCAAACTGTCCTGCGTTAAGCTGGAACCGCCCGGCTTCTATCGGTTCAACAAAACCGCATGCGTGCCGGCCTCGATCCAGCAAATACGGTTGAAGGATCTCGCATAGCCCGCCGGTGGCACTGCACGGATGTCCAAGCCGCTCCGGACAACTCTTGGCAAGCATGTCACCGCCGGCGACTGGTATCAGGCAGGAAACGTCGATTGCAGCACCTTTCCTACCATCCTGGGGGATCGGCGGGTCTACGATTACCCTGGAAATGCAGTTAGCCCGCGGCTAAAAATTGGTGCGTCTGGTTTGTACACAATGCGGTGCCATCAGCCGCCCGGCTTTCCTGGGCTTTACATTGCAGGACGGCCTAAGCCAACCAGCTCGCCTCTACCAGACAGGCTCGGCGGTATCCGGCCAATCGTTGGTGCGGGCAATTCCGCTCTAGGGAACGGTGCGACCGTGCCCAGGCAGCACGGCCGGAGCCATACCGGTGCCCAGCGCGGTTACTCGAGCGAGAGGGCGTGGGCCAGCTGGGCTACTGGTCGGCCGGTAACCCGTTGAACTGCTTCTGGAATTAGGGGCAGGATGATCTCGAGGGAGTCCTTGCAGCCCTGAGGCCCACCGGGCAAATTGACAATCAGGGTTTTGCCACGGACACCGGCAACTCCCCGAGAAAGCGCAGCCAGTGGGTTCTTTTTGTAGGCTTCCATCCGGATGAGCTCAGCGATGCCCGGCGCCTCTTTTTCCAACATTTCGCGGGTAGCCTCGGGTACGTGGTCGCGACTGCTAAGGCGGATGCCACCGCTGGTCAGGATTAGATCGAGGCCATCGCGATCTGCCCACAGACGCAGCAATCGCTTGATCTGGGCCGGCTCATCGGGGATGATCTCATAGTTTGTGATCTCGTAAGGGCCAAAAGCCAGGGTCTCGCGCAGTACCGCATAGGTACGATCTTCAACCTCGCCTCGGGCTTCCCGGTCTGATACGGTTAGGATGCCGACTCGAATCATTTGTTACATATTTTAGACCACTAAGGTGATAGTTTTTGTTCATATGTGGCACGAGAGCGTGACGCTAGAGGGTTGTTATATTCGGCTCGAGCCGTTGGATTTGGCACACGCTGCCGCCATGCTCGAGCACTACGATGCCGAAATGGTTCAGTACCTGAGCAATGCCCCCCGCGAAGCCACCCTGGAAGCTATGCAGGAATACGTCCGGTCGCTCCTCTCGGCCAGAGACCGGGTCAACTGGGCCATTTTCGATAAGGCCAGTGGCCAGATGGCCGGACGCACCGGCTATGTGAGGATAAATCCAGAGTATCGTTCGCTGGAAACCACCACCTGGATATTCAACCCTTTTCAAGGGGGTTATGCCAACCCGGAAAGCAAGTACTTGCTCATTCGCCACGCCTTTGAGCAACTAAAGGCCATCCGGGTGCAGTTCCGGGCCGATGCCCGCAACCGTCGAAGCTGCAAAGCCATCGAAAAACTGGGGGCCACGTTCGAGGGCATTCTGCGCAAAGATCAGATCTACCCCAATGGGGTAATTCGCAACACCGCAATCTACTCCATTATCGACGAAGAATGGCCCCGGGTTAAGATGGCTCTTGAGCACAGGCTCTATTCAACCCAAGGAGTCTCCCAGGAATGAGCCATACAGCCCCAGGCGCACGCCTTTGTTCGCTCTGTATGCGCTGGCCGCTACCGCTGTAAAATGCCTTTCAGGATCAGCTCTTAGGGAAACATTTGTCGAGCCTGCGGTAAGACCAGGAAGCCTTATGCATTTATCCAGCGTGCCTATTTTCGACCACCATGCACACTCCCTGTTTACAGAAGAACGCTAGCGGCAGGAGCCGCTCGAGCGCTACTTCACTCAAAATCCCGACGCCCAGATGCTGGCCATGGTTCGGGACAGTCTGTTCTTTCGGCGTAGTGTACGCGACATGGCCGAGTTTTATGGCTGCGAGCCCACCCTCGAGGCTGTACGGGAGGCCCGCGAGCAACACAATTACGCCGAGCTGGTCCGCTGGCTGTTCGCTGAGGCCAACATTTCCCATCTGTTCATCGAGGGCCAAAATAGCCCCGACCTCTGGGGTATCGAAGATCTCACAAAGAACCTGCCTCTGGTTGCCCGACCGATTCTATCCCTCGAGGCCGAGCTAAGCCTGTTTTTGGAGCGTCACGACAGCGCCAGCCGTCTGCTCGTAGCCTTCGAAAATTACCTACGTACTGTAGCCCCAAGCGTGGCCGCTTTCCACAGCGCCGCAGCTTATCACAGCGGGCTGGACATTGTTCGTCACAATCTGGTTGAGCTCGAGCGTGCCTTTAGCGAGTTGCGGCGTAACCTGGTGGCCGGTCAACACCATCGCATCGGCAGCAAAGCCCTGCTGGATTCCATGCTATGGATGGCTCTCCGGGTGGCCAGTGAAACCGGCAAAATCGTGCAGTTTCATACCGGCTATGGCAGGGCGCTGCTGGATCTGCGCCAGGCCAATCCGCTGGGCCTACGTCAGGTGCTGGAGTCCCCGGAGTTTACTGGACTGAAAGTCGTTTTGCTACACTGTTATCCCTACGTACGTGAGGCAGGCTACCTGGCAAGTAACTATCCTGGTGTGTACCTCGACTTGGGGTTAACCATTCCTGCTGGAAGCGTACATGCCATGCGCACCGCTCTGCACGAGGCTACCCACCTAGCCCCCATCGGTAAAATTCTTCTCTCTACCGGCACGCGCCACAGCCCGGAGATGTTCTGGATTGCAGCCCGTTGGGGGCGGCGCATCCTGGCGCAAACGCTCGAGCAAGCCGTGTACAACGGTGACCTCACCAGCGAAGAAGCCGAATGGGCTGCCGAACGCATCCTCCATCGCAATGCTGCCAACCTGTACGAACCTCTGGTCCACTCCCGCACCACCGAAGGAGAGTAACGAAGACAGCCCAGGCATTGCCAATCAACCCTGCCTGACGCTGCGCACAGCACAAATCCTGGAGCACTCCACACCCTCTTTATCGGCAAAGTAAACGACCGCCCTCCAAGCAGCGGTTCAGGTTCCTGTACTGTAACTAAGGGCGTCGCGATTCTATACTGGAACGGACGGTTTCGCCCTCAGGTACACGATAACTTCGGTAGGGGTGGTTCACCAAAGGGTGCCTAACCTACCGATCCGGTATCACAGACCAAACCAGGTAAACGGATAATAGCTCAGAAGCTCCTGGCGAAAGGGCTCTACCAGCTGAATATTGGCTTGCGGCGCCTCGGGTTTGAGCATTTCGACCGTGGGGTTAAAGTCCCGTGCCGCAATCTGGCGCAGAATTTCCTGTGGGTTCAGGTTGGGAACCGCATAGCCCAAAGCGGCGTAGACCTGCGAGCGCACCCAGGCGTACTCCTGAATTGAGAAGTCTTGGCGGTTCAGCGCCTGCACCTGGAGCCCTTTGGCATCGAGCACCAGCGAGCTAGAGTCTCTGAACAAATCCAGAGCCGTGCGGTAGTCGAGCTTGAGCTGTCCCGCTTGCTGGCCAGCCAACTGGTTCAGGCGGGCCTCCACCCGCTGGTAGCGCTCACCTAGCTGTTGTTTGACGCTACGCTGCACGGCCAGGAAGCGCTGCAACTGCTCGGGGTCTAGCTGCCGGTTGGCCGGGGGGATGTAAGCACCTTGTCGCTCCACTTTGCTGTCCAGCACCACGATCTGCCGAAAGTCGTTCACCAGGGCCTGGGCAGGGCGGATCAAAAAAGAGTAAGCGGCCCACCCCGCCAGCCCCAGAAAGACCAAAAGACCCACACCAATCCACATCAACCAACGTGCCATGTGTGCAGGATGGCACACCGGGGGTCACAAGACTGCGTCTTCTGGTTCAATCTGACCAGGCCGCTTGACCCCACCCTAAGCAAGCCCCATCCAATCCAAATGAAAACGATAAACACTGAATGGACTCGGATTTCTCTAATAACGCACTCTCTTCGGACCGTAACGGAAAATACCCCTCTGGGTAACGCCTGGGCGCGTCAAATGTCACCAGAGCATGGCCGTTACCCTCCTACCCTCGAGGCAGAGGATTTGACTTCGGTTACTGCAACCATTCAACCCTTTACTGGACAATGCGCCTTGGGTGCCAGATTCGGTTAGTTCGGCAGCGGATGGTGGCCTCGCCGCACTGAGGCGTCCGAAGTTATACGCGTAGCGGAGGGCGATGCCGTTTGAATGCATTACTGGAGCAAGATTCCGTTTGAATGCATCACGGTAAGACGATACCGGATTATTGCACTGAAGGTACATGATACCGCTCCTCGGAAGGGAGTCGTTTTCCTCGCCGACCGGCATGAAGTTGCTGGTTTAACCGACCGTAGGGAGGGGTGGGGTGTGCTCTCTTGCTGTGCCGCGAGCGGCACAACCGAGCATCTGAACGCACTTGGTGTGAGATTATCATTTTGAATCCGTTATGAGGTACTGGAACAGCGTAGCTAGGAAGCCTATTGCTGGGTCTTGCCGCCATCTCAGGCAAAAGTCTATGTTCGCAGAGGTGCTGGCTCGCAGAGTAGATTGAGCGATACGGTGTGCCAGGTCGCGGTTCTGTCCAAAACAGCTATATGGTTTTCCAAAAGAGCAGACAACTTTATTTGAGCCCCTCCAAGACACAAGTTGAGTCGCGTGGAATGAAACCAAACTTTGGAATTTTTCGGCTCGGATGGGCTTCTTTGTGAATTCGTACACGGACCCCTGACCGTATCGGTTCACAAAGCGTATATTAAACCAAATATTTTGGGTTATGAACC
>Ga0209721_1001863_pt1 | contig 14629 bp, 13 predicted proteins | sample TshhotsprinmetaG_FD_184139 | JGI IMG/M metagenome (GOLD analysis project Ga0209721, IMG submission 184139) | Hot spring microbial communities from South Africa to study Microbial Dark Matter (Phase II) - Tshipise hot spring metaG (SPAdes)... | ecosystem: Environmental > Aquatic > Thermal springs... | reverse complement strand
TACAGATGGTGATGGTGTTCCTGATTATCTTGACAGATGTCCTAATACGCCATCAGGAATAGATGTTGATGCTAAAGGTTGTCCGCTTGATTCAGATTTGGATGGAATTCCCGATCATCTTGATGATTGTCCTGACTCAGCGCCGGGAGAAATTGTGGATGAAAGGGGCTGTAAAAAAATTATTGAAATAAAAGTTCCGCTAAAAGATACTGTTAAAGTTGAAATAGAACCAATTAAGGAAATTACTATACAAGTTTCCAACATTTTTGAAAAGAATGGAGTGAAATTAACTAATACTGCCGCAGAGCAATTAGAAATCATTTTACAGGAAATGAAACGAGACCCACTATCTCGTTGGATAATTGAAAGTCATACTGATAATATTGGCACTCCAGAAGCAAATCTTAAAACTTCAACAAGAAGAGCTGAAGCAATTCAGAATTATTTCCTTTCAAGAGGAATTTCAAAAATTAGAATAGAGGCTGTTGGTTTTGGTAGTAAATTTCCTGTTGCAGATAATAAAACTGAAGAAGGAAGAAATAAAAACAGAAGAATTATAATTAAACGAATCAATTAAAAATATTCATTGGAGGAATCATGTTCGATCCTAATTATAACTTTACTTGTGTTGATAGATTTTTGAAATACGTAAAATATGACACACAATCAGATGAAGATTCACTATCGTTTCCGAGTACAGAAAAACAAAAAGTATTATCTAATTTTCTTGCAGATGAACTCAAACAAATGGGATTGGAAGACGCACATATGGACGAATGGGGCTATGTAATGGCTACACTTCCCTCCAATACTGATAAGAATGTTCCTCCAATTGCATTCATTGCACACGTTGATACTTCTCCTGCGGTTTCAGGTGCTAATGTCAATCCGATTATAAGAAAAAATTATCAGGGCGGTGATATAGTTTTAGAAAACGGAGGATTTGTCATAAAAGTAGATGAAAATCCTGATTTAAATAATATGATTGGGTATGATATCATTACAACCGATGGAACAACTTTACTTGGAGCTGACAATAAAGCTGGTGTTGCTGAAATTATGGATGCAATAAACTATCTCATAACTCATCCTGAAATCAAACATGGAGATATAAAAGTTTGTTTTACTCCCGATGAAGAAGTTGGTAGAGGAACAGAAAAAATTGATTTGAAGAAACTTGGAGCTAAGTATGCTTACACTGTTGATGGCTCTGCACGTGGCGAAATCGAAGTAGAAACGTTTTCTGCTGATGCAGTTGTTATAAAATTTATTGGTAAAAATATTCATCCCGGATATGCAAAAGGGATAATGATTAATTCTGTAAAAGTTGCTTCTGCTTTTATTGAATCACTGCCAAAGGACAGACTTTCACCCGAGACTACCGAGGGTAGAGAAGGATATGTTCATTGTACGAGTATGTTGGGAAATGAAGAAGCAACGACACTTAAATTTATCATTCGTGATTTTGAAACTCCGAAGCTAAAAGAATATGAAGGATTGCTAAAAAAACTTGCTGAGGAAACTGTTGCAAAATTCCCAGGTTCACGAATGGAATTTCAGGTAATTGAGCAATACAGAAACATGAAAGAAATTCTTGATAATCATCCACACGTAACAGAATATGCAATTGAAGCTATGAACAGGTTGGGAATAAAGCCAATTATGCATCCAATTCGCGGAGGCACAGATGGTTCAAGATTATGCTTTATGGGCTTACCAACTCCGAACATCTTCGCTGGTGAACATAGTTTCCATTCACAGTTAGAATGGATTGCTGTACAAGATATGTACGAAGCAGTAAAACTTATAGTCGAAATTGCTAAAGTTTGGGAAGAGAAAAGTTAGGAAGTGGGGGATTGGATATCGGTTGTTGGGAATAGTGGTTGGAGGCTGGATTTTGTGAAACTGCAGATTTACGATAGATTCTTTAAAAAGAGGAATATTGTAAAATAATGAATCCACTAAAGTTTGAGGATTTGGAAGTCTATCAACTTGCTGAAAAGCTCAGTGATAAAATTTGGGAAATCGTTTTGAATTGGGATTGCGTTTCACAAAAGACTTATGGTATTCAGATTATTGATTCATCAGCAAGCGTAGGTTCTAATATTGCCGAGGGCTATGGTAGAGGGAGTAAAGTTGATAGGGGAAGATTCGCAAAGATATCACGAGGTTCTTTGTACGAAACAATTCATTGGATAAATAAAAGTTATAGACTGAAATTATTAACAAAATCTGAGTATGAAAATTTATCACAACTTTGTGATGAACTTGCTCCAAAACTTAGTTCATATATAAACTACTTAAATAAATGAAACGATTAAAAATAATGTTATATAAAAGAACCAACATCCTATCTCCAACTCCCCACCGCCCAGAACTAATGGCTCCTGCGGGAGATTGGACAATGCTTAGAGCCGCTGTTAATAGTGGTGCTGATGCTGTTTATTTCGGTGTTGATAAACTTAATATGCGGGCAAAAGCTAAAAACTTTTCTCTAAATGACTTAAAAAAAATTGCAGAGTTTTGTCGTTCAAATAATGTACTTTCCTACCTGACATTGAATAGTATTGTTTATGAATCGGAAATAAAACAAGTCGAGAAAATTATAAAGAAAGCTAAAGAAACAGGAATAGATAGAATTATCTGCTGGGACATATCAGTTATAGAAATTTGTAAAAAATATAAAATGCCATTCTGCATATCAACTCAGGCATCCGTGTCAAATTCGCTTGCAATAAATTTTTATAAAAATATCGGAGCTAAGAGAATAGTATTAGCAAGAGAATGCTCATTAGCTGATATAAAAAAACTCAGAAAAAAAACAGACCTTGAAATCGAAGTATTTATTCACGGAGCAATGTGTGTAGCTATTAGCGGAAGATGTTTTATGAGTCATCATCTATTTGATAAAAGTGCAAATCGGGGAGAATGCATTCAGCCTTGCAGAAGAGAGTATGAAATTTATGATCCGGCTATCGGAAAATCTTTAATCATTGGAAAAGACTATGTTATGTCTCCAAAAGACTTGTGCACAATTGAATTTATAGATAAAATTATAGAGTCTGGAGCAGATTCACTTAAAATAGAAGGAAGAAAAAGAGCTCCTGAATACGTCGCCACCACTGTTTCAGTTTACAGGAAAGCCATTGATTTGTACTTTGAAAAAAAACTTTCCACAGAAATTAAAAAAGAATTACTTGAAGAATTAAAAACTGTTTACAACAAAGGTTTCTCATCAGGGTTCTACTTTGGTAACCCTTCATCTGAAGATTATGCGGGAGTTGAAGGAAGTAAAGCAACTACACGAAAAGTTTATGTTGGTAAAGTCTTAAATTATTACAAACAACCTGGGATCGCTCACGTACTCCTTGAGTCAGGTAAAATAAACAAAGGAGATAAACTTCTGATTATTGGAGAAACTACGGGCGTAGTTGAAACAGAAATTCAGCAAATGAAGGTAAATGAAGTTGAAAATTCCGAAGCTTCTAAGGGTGATGAAATAACAATTAAACTTCCTTCACTGGTTAGAAGAAATGATAAAGTTTATATTATAGAATTATTAAATTAGAATAAGCTAAAGGAAATATTTTGGAAATAATTATATTACTTTTTTTGGGACTATTGTTTTTATTTGTCGGCGGCGAACTTCTTGTGCGGGGTTCATCTTCTTTGGCAATAAGTGTAGGATTAACTCCATTAGTAGTCGGTTTAACTGTAGTTGCATTCGGAACAAGCAGTCCCGAATTAGTTGTAAGTATTCAGGCTGCCCTGAAAGGAAATAGTGCAATTTCAATTGGAAATGTAGTTGGTTCTAATATTGCGAACATCGCTCTCATACTTGGATTATCTGCAATAATAAAACCGGTTACTGTTCAATCAGATGCAGTAATGCGGGAAATTCCATTTATGATTTTCATAAGCGTCATTTTTTCAATTTTAGTTTATTTCAGACATATAGCTTTTCTTTCTGGATTTCTATTCATATCTCTTCTTATTCTATATATTGTTGTTTCAATTTACATTTCGAAAAAAAGTAACCACAATGAATTAGGCGATCCTGTAAAGGTCAAATACTCAACATTCATTTCAATTTTATTTGTATTAATTGGATTGATAGGTTTGGCGTTCGGATCAGATTTATTTATTGATGGCTCAGTTCGGTTAGCAAAAATTTTAGGTGCGAGCGAATTTTTAATCGGGTTAACTGTGGTTGCAGTTGGAACGAGCTTGCCAGAACTTGTTACTTCAATTGTGGCTTCAATTAAAAAAGAGTCTGATATATTAGTAGGAAACATAGTAGGTTCTAATATTTTCAACATACTTGCAATAATCGGAATTGCTGCAATGATTACATCAATAAATCTGAGTGAGGTAAATTTAGTTGATCTTTTTGTAATGCTATTTTTCAGTGTAATAATTTTTCCAATGAGTATTTTCAACAAATTAATAAGTCGGCGAAAGGGTCTTTTCCTTCTAATCGGTTACGTTTTATATATACTTTATTTGGTTAATTCTTAAAACTCATTCACTATTCCGAAGTGAATTTTCCCTTCTGAAAAAGAGTCTTCTTTTCCTAAAGCAAAACTAACTGCTAAAACTCCTAATGCAGTCTCTATGTTTAGTCCAACTCCATAACCATAAATAAAAGATTCACTCTTTAAAGTGTTTTTTATTGATTCAGCTTGTCTTAGATAATATCCGAAATCATAAAAAGCGAAAACAAAAGTTCTTGCTGTAAGTAAAAATCTGTATTCGATATTAGACCAAAGTAATCTGTTTCCTAAGAATTGTTCTTCTCTGTATCCGCGAATTGTATTTGTCCCGCCGAATTTGAATAAGTCGCTATTCTCAAAAGATTTGCCTTTTAATTCCCTTGCATGAAATTTTAGAGCGGCAACTTGTCTGCTAAAAATTGAATAGTAAATCTCAAAGTCAGAAATTATTCTTTGTAAATTAATTTTTGTATCAATCGAAGGAGTGATAAACTGCTTGGGACCATTGATTTTTTTTTGACTGAAAAGATATGTGTTACTGAATAAAATCCCCGTTGTAGGAGAATAGGGGTCGTCTCTTGTATCAAGTCTAAAGTTCAATCCTGTTGTTAAGGATGAAGATTTAAATACTGTAAAAACAGGTATGACTCTCTCAGTGGGAACAACTAATTCGGTTCCTGCAATAAACGAAGCCGAAATTGTCTCTGTCGCAAGATACTCAATCGGGCCTTCAAATCTTCTTTGAACATAAGTTGTATCTTGAATTCTCTGATATAAATTCAATGATATGTTAATTGGAAAGTCTAAAAGCCAAGGCTCCAAATATTTCAGGTCAAGTTCCTGAGAACTGCGGCTAAACTTATTCCATTTTAATGCTACCGCTCTGCCTGTACCAAATAAATTTCTCATTGAAATGTTCACGAGTCCTGTTACGTAACCTTTCTCTTCATTTTGAGCCGGAGGTATATAACCAATAATTCCATCGAAATTATTAGTCTGTTTTTCTTTAACTTCTATTAGAAGAACTCCTTCATCTTTTTTATTGATATAAAAACTAGGAGTTTTTACCGGTTCGAAAAATCTAAGTCTGTTCAATCTCTTGGGAAGTTCTTCAATTTTTTTCTGAGAGTATAAATCTCCTTTCGAAAGACGAAGTTCTCGGATAATTACATAATCTTTAGTTGATTCATTGCCTTTAATTTCTACTAAATCAATTCTACTCAAAATGCCTTTATCAAGATTTAGGAGAACATTTGCCTTTCGCTCATTGGTTAAAGAATCAGTTTCAAAATAAACTGACCGAATAGTTATTTTCACAAAAGGGAAACCGTTATTCTCATAATGATTTAAAGTACTTTTTATAACTTCTTCAAAATCAGATTTATTCAATTGTTGACCAATAATTAGCCGAAATTTCCCTTCGAGATAAATTTTGTCTGTGCTATCTACATTCAAAAATTCAATTGAAGATATTACTGCTGGTAAATCCTCATTAATCTTTAGTAGGATGTTTGTTTTGATTGAATCAACTGAAATTATTTCCACAGAATTTACTTTAGAAAAAAAGTAACCATTTGATGAAAGCGACCTAAGAACTCTTGAAGAGATTGAATCTGAAATTCCTTTGAAAAGAGATTGATTAATTTTAATTCCGCTCCATTCAAGATAATCCTTTTGTGAAAAGTTTTTGTTTCCGCTTACTTCAAATGAATTTATTATTTGAGTTTGAGCTAAAACTGTAAAACAAAAGAATGGAAGAAGTGAAACAACATTAATGAGATGTCGCAGTGTCATCTATTAATTTTATTTTTTTGCCGATTGGTTCGACCAAAACATTATTGATCAGATACTCCAAACTGTTTTTTTCAACGCTGCAAACTTCAAAAGATTTAGAATTTTCTGCTGCGAGTGCTGTCGAATATTTCAAAGATTGTTCGAACACTTCATTTTCTTTCAAGGTGTAAATTAAGCCTGCAATAAAAGCATCTCCACTACCTGTTGAATCAACAGCATCAATATTAGGTGGAGTAACTTTATAAACATAATCGAAGTTCTGAGCGTAGAAGGAATTTGCTCCATCGGTGAGATAAACTCTTTTTATTCCTTTATCATAAATGCTTTTCAGAAATACAAGTGTTGTTTCTTCATCTCTCAAATTAACATTCAAATGATTTTCAATCTCTTCAAAATTATTATGAATTATTGTTGGTGATAGGTTAAATACATTTTCCAGATTATTACCATAGTAATCGCAAATAGAAATTTTGTCTAATCTGTTTGCCTCAGAAATTGCGAATTCAACTATTCGTTCCGCAGCTTCATTAGGAGCACTTCCAGATATGACTATCATTTCACAGTTGGGAAGAGTTTTCTTTAATGTTGACTTCATCTCTTCTACTTCTTTTTCAGAAATAAAAGGATTAGATGAGAAAAATGAAAACAACCTTTTGTCTGCTTCTGAAATTATAATTGCGGCGTGTCGTGTTTCTTCTTCGATATGAATTGAAGTAAATAACAACTCTTCGTTTCTTAATAGTTCTCTCAGTTTCTTTCCATTCTGACCGCCGGAGAAAATTATGTTGTGCGAAACAATCCCGAGTTTCTTTAGTTGTCTTGAAACATTTATTCCTTTGCCGCCAGCTTGATAAATTACTTTCGCATTTCTATTGACTTGCTCAAGTGAAATTTGATTGTAATAAAATCTTCTCTCAAGCAGAGGATTTAATGTTAATATTAAAATCATAAAAGATTAATATCTGTATCTGAAAAGATCTCCTGTCAATGGAGTAATAAGACGATAATCACCAAAGCCGGTTTGATCAACAAAAACAAAGCTACGGTTTATTTCATAATATTCCCAAATTTCATAAGGCTTGGAATCGTATTCAAACGGATGTCGGTCAATATTATTAGGAGTGCCAAGAATGATGTAAACCATTCCTCTGTCTGTTCTCCAACCTTCGTTGTAATTCGAAAAGTTTTCATTAGCATAATTCACTCTTCTGAAATATTCATCGAAGACTTCATTTTCTTCGTTATTTGGAGATGGATCTTTTTTCTTCCAGAATTCTAAAAATGCTTTTAGTTTATCCTCGTTCGAAATAGCATCTTTAATCTTACTCAACTCCTGAGGAGATGCAATGTAAACCATCTGCGCGATAGCCTTATCAAGGTCATTAACAGTGGAAGGAAGACCAACCCACCTTGAGAAGAAAGCTTTGTTTAAAACATTTATAGTTCTAAAATTTTCGTCTTTAATAGTTACCCGTAAAATAAAAGTTCCCAGGTCTAATCTTAAATCGGAAATTTGTTCCAATATCTGATTTCTTCCCGCATTTATTTTTTTCTCTTCTGCTTTTTTGAAAACCACCTGTGAGGATCTGTCGAGTATTTCATATTCAACAAAACATTTTTTGATAATACTATCGGAAGAAAAAATATCGTAGTAAAACTGCAAGCCATAATTTGAGAGAGTAATATTTCTTGAAATATTAGGAAGAATTTTATTATCAGGTAAATCTGATTTTGACACAAACAAAATATCACTTAAATCTAAATCGGAATTAAGCTCCCTAACTTTAAATACATTCTCGGATTTAATTTCCTTTTTTGAATCATTATCAACTACACCTGTTCTGAAAAGATAACTGCCGGGTTTTAATTCGAAAGATTTCAGACCGATATTGTAGTTGAGTTTTGATGTAGTTTGTGAGAAGTCAATTACATTCAGAGTTTCATTCCAGGTTTTTTCAACTATAAGACTTTCCTTTTTCTCGTCATAAACAGCAACACTAACTGTGTACCTCGAAGTAAATCCCTGTCCAGTTTTTATGAATTGAAGATTTTTATACGGGACAAGAATATACACATCAACTTTTGTCAATCCAGGTTTATCAGATTTTGTTGTAATAAAATCCTGATGGAAAAATGCTTCGTAAGACATCCTGAACTGTTTATCATAGTTCATATTCTGAGCAAGAAGAAAAGCAGAGAATCCAAAGATGATTAAAATCAATACGAATAATTTTTCAGTTTTCATTCAATTCTCCTTTAGACTAAGTTCACCATAGAGATCGTATTCATCGCAATCAGTAATTTTAATATCATAAAAATTACCAAATTTAATTTTTGAGTCAGACTTAAATAAAACTTCGCCATCAACTTCAGGTGCATCACGATATGATCTGCCAACGTAATAATCTGATTCTTTAGACTCAGCTAATACTTTTAATGTTTTACCGACAAACGACAAATTTTTCTGATAAGATATTTCACTTTGAACTTCCATCAGAATATCTTTTCTCCGATTCTTTTCTTTTTGTGGAACAGGGTCGCCTAAAATATAACTTGTTGTGTTTTCTTCAACGGAAAATGTAAATGTACCAATTCTATCAAACTGAATTTCTTTAACAAAATCTACAAGCTGATCGAAATCATTTCTACTTTCATTGGGATAGCCAATTATGAAAGTCGTACGCAAAGTTACATCAGGAATTTTCTTCCTCATTTTTTCTAAAAGTTTGTAAGTCTGTTTTGAAGTTACTCCTCTTCTCATTGATTTCAACACATCATCGGAAATATGCTGAAGCGGAATGTCAACATATTTAACAATTTTCGGATTGTTGGCAATTGTTTCAATCACATCTTCGGGAAAGTGAGAGGGATAAGCATACATTAATCTAATCCATTCAATCCCATTTATATTGCTTAATTTATTCAACAATTCCGCAAGATTTTTTTTACCGTAAATATCTTTTCCATAGTCAGTTGTATCCTGAGCGATAATAATCAACTCTCTTGTTCCATTGCTTGCAAGAAATTCTGCTTCTTCAATCAAGCTTTCGATTGATTTTGATTTATGTTTGCCACGCATTAAAGGAATTGCACAAAAAGAACAAGGATGGTCACATCCTTCCGAAATTTTTAAGTAAGCAAAATGAGAAGGAGTGGAAAGCAATCTCTCACCTAAAAGCTCATACCTGAGATGCCCACCAAGTTTGTTGATTATTTCTTCATATTTCTCAGTTCCGAAGTAAACATCAACTTCAGGAATTTCCTTTTCTAGATTTTCCTTGTATCTTTCTGAAAGACAGCCAGCCACAATCAATTTTTTTAGCTTACCTTGATTTTTTAATTCAACTGCCTGTAGTATTGTGTTGATTGATTCTTCTTTGGCTGCTTCGATAAATCCACAAGTATTTATAATTACTGTTTCAGCTTCATACGGATCAGAAGTCAGTGGTAATTTGTTTAATTGAATCTGACGCATCAATCTTTCTGAATCAACAGTATTCTTCGAGCAACCAAGAGTAATAACAGATATTTTATCTTTTCTTCTCATAAAACCAATTTAAGATAGTAGTAAATAAACGGGACGCTGAAAAATAGTGAATCAAATCTATCGAAAACCCCTCCGTGTCCGGGGATCAGGTTCGAAGAATCTTTTATTCTTGCATCTCTTTTGAGTAATGATTCAATCAAATCACCGATTTGTCCCAATGTTCCGATCATAAATCCAATAACTAATATGTTTTGAATCGAAAGAAAATCAAGAAATAATTTTTGGAAAATAATCATACTCAAAAACGAAGCTGCAAATCCAAAAATTGCGCCCTCCCAACTTTTATTGGGACTCGCTCTTGGAAATAACTTATGCTTTCCGAATTTAGTTCCACCGAAAAAAGCTGCTGAGTCACAAATCCAAATAGTTCCAAAAATTGAAATTATTAAAAATGCTCCTTTGATGTATTCAGAATTTGATGAACCGAAAAACTCACGAATGCTTATTAGTGAAATTCCACTTATGGAAAAAAATAAAAATCCGAATAATGTTAAACCAATATTTAGAAAGGCAGATCCTTTGTTTCGATAAAGTTCAATCAAAATAAGAATGAGAAACCAAAGAGTAATTATAATGAAATTATCATCATACCATTTCACAAAAGTATTTAATTGTACAATGCTTATTCCAAATAAACTCCACCAGATATTTGATATTGCTCCTTTTGATCGAGCAAGTTTATCAAATTCATAATAAGACAAAAGACTAATAGCTACTACCAATAAACTGAAATACCAGCTACCTAAATAAGCAATTAATAACAGAACAGGTATAGCAATAAAAGAAACAATAACACGGACAAGAGTATTACTCAATATCTTCTTCCTCTTCGTCAGTCTTTAGATTCTTCTTGAATTCTTCAATAAAATTGAGTGCATTTTCGGCATCCTCCGTTTTGACAAGAAGTTTAATTAATGATAAATCTCCTGGAGTTGGGAAATTACTGTCCTTTTGAGACAAAATATTTGCAGTTATTCCAGCACTTTCAAGATTGTCTTTCAACATTTCTACTTCGTAATCAAAGGAAGAAGTGTAAATAACTTGCCAGTCCTTTTCATCAAATATAATTTCTTCGGGTAATTCATCAACAAGCGATTGACCGCAATCAGGACATTCAGTAGCACGGTCAACGTATTCGTATTTACAATTAGGACAGAGAGGCATATTCCCTCCTATGTGATTTTTTGTGATGAATAATACTTTTTAATTAAATACAATAAAACAGAAAATAAACTTCCTAAAATCAACATTGCAGAAATGTATTGATAAAGATTTCCAGTTCCGGGCTTAACATCCGAAAATAGTAGTTCATCTGAGCCTACGATGTGATAAATACTTATCGCTGAAAAATTATTTAGAAAATGAAGAAAGATTGGAATGATGAGACTTTTTGAGTAATAAGCAGCCAAACCGAAATAAAATCCAAGAAATGCTAATGGAAGAAAACCATAAGGATTGAAATGATAAAAGCTGAAAAATAACGCAGTAATTAAAGCTGAAATTATTGGAGAGTATTTTTGCTCGAAACTCCTCTGAACGTAACCACGAAACATAACCTCTTCTGAAAAAGCCGGAACTACAGATACAACAAATACTACGAAAAGAAATTCCAAAAGATTTTTCGCCTGAAGTAAATTGTTGTACGTTTTTTCAACTAATTCATTAAGATGATCGAAAAGCGATTTCACTTCATTTATTAGTGAAAATTTTTCAGCGAGCAATTCAATTACATAATTTTGTATATAAAGATAACTTTGAAGCAGGGGAGTAAGTATAATTATTCCAAGAGTAAATAAAAGCACTTCTGTTAAAGATGGAATTCTCAACCTAATAATTTTATCTACATTTTCATAAAAAAGTTTTGCAAAAATTAAAGCGGGTAAAAGAATGAATAAAAGTTGTCCGGCAATTGTCATAAGACGCAAACTGTTAACGGAAGCTTTATCTAAATCCATTCCGAAAATTATAATTGTTAATAATCCCCCGACTATTTGATAAAGAAAAAATCCACCGATCAATCCAACAAAAGCAGCAAAAATCGGAGAAACTTTTGATTTTACTTTATCTGGATTTTCGTCTTGAGGACTCTTTTCTCCCTCTGAATAAATCTCATTGTTAATATTATTTTCTTCTGACATTGAATAACTACATAATTGTTTAAGTCAAAGTTAAACGAAATTAACATAAATTTAAATTCATTCGTAAATGTTGGAAACTAAATTGATAACTGAAATAAATACATCTGAAGATTTGTTTACTAAGCAGTAAATTATGTATCAGTAATTCTAAATTTTAGTAAAACAATTATGAAAAAATTAAATATTGGCTGTGGTTATGACATCAAAGACGGTTACGTAAATCTCGATGTAGTAGATTATGGTGGAAATGTCATTCACGATATGAACACTTTTCCTTATCCGTTTGAAGATAACACTTTTGATGAAATTTACGCCTCACACGTTCTCGAACACTTGAATAATTTTAATAAGGTTATCACAGAGCTTTATAGAATACTAAAGCCGGAGGGAATTCTAATTGTTTATGCTCCGTTCTTTCTTAACACAAAATATTTTGGCGATCCGGATCATAAAATTCCTTTTTCAATCAGAACTTTCGATAATTATGAATACATCGAAAACAAAAAATTAAAATTCTATGAAAAGTGGAAACTTTCTCACAGAACAAATTATAAAACGGGAGCTCAATTCGAAGTAATAGAAAAAAAATTTATCACATCTCACTTTTCGATTCTGAAGTGGTTAGATTTTCTTGTAAATATAGAGCCAGTGATTTACGAGAGATTTTTCTCGGGTATTTTTTCTCCTGAAGAAGTTTATTTCAAACTGAGAGCAAAAAAGTAATTTAAATTTAAAGTGAAAATTTCAGCTCCACGAAATAGAACAATTACTATCAGTCAATCCGAAATCAGAAAGTTTTCAAAAAGACTTCTGAAGTTGAATAAAAAAGTTTCTGTAGAAGATGTCGCTGATAAAATAGTAAATCAGGATTTATTCGAAGCAATTGATTTTCTCCCAGATAATTTTGTTGATTTACTTTTTATTGACCCGCCATACAATCTTGAAAAAAAATTCAAGTCAAATCACTTCAGAGAAATGAATTCAGATAATTATGCAGAATGGATGGATTCGTGGTTGAGCAAAATGATTCGATTGCTAAAACCAGATTCTTCAATTTACATTTGTTGTGATTATCGTTCATCTTCAATTGTTGAAAAAGTCGGTCAAAAATATTTTAAAGTTAGAAACAGAATTGTATGGGAGCGTGAAAAAGGCAGAGGTGCTTCAAAAAACTGGAAGAACAACACTGAGGATATTTGGTTTTTTACAATTGGAAACGAATATAAATTTAATCTAAACTCTGTGAAGTTGATGAAGCGAGTGCTTGCTCCTTACAGAGAAAACGGCAAACCGAAAGACTGGCTCTCAACTTCGGAAGGTAATTTCAGATTAACACATCCATCGAACATCTGGACAGATATAACCGTACCTTTCTGGTCAATGCCTGAAAACACAGAGCATCCAACTCAAAAACCCGAGAAACTTCTCGCAAGAATTATTCTTGCTTCTTCAGATGAAAATGATTTTGTTTTTGATCCTTTTGCTGGTTCGGGAACTTCGGCAGTAGTTGCTAAAAAATTAGGCAGAAAATTTCTTTCGATAGAGATTGATAAACATTATTGTTGTCTAATTGAAAAACGATTGGAATTAGCTGAGATGGATAAAACCATTCAGGGCTATTCCGATAATGTTTTCTGGGAAAGAAATTCATTGAACTTTCAGAAAAAAATAAAACCTAATCTTTAATGAATCTGAAAATCGGATAGTTTATTCCCGTCTGAAGTAGCTTTTTGAACTTTTCGTAATTGCGTAAACCAAGCATTGATTGTGGCTCGAAAGCTAAAACAATTACTTTTCTCTTTGGCTGATTAAGCGGAACAACATAATATTTTTCAGCATCAATTTCGTTTATCCTCTTCTCAATAATTGATACTGTCGGATTGCCAAATTTTTCTCCCTCAATTTCAATAGTGTCAATCTTTTCAATGTTATAAATCTGAAGATTACCTAACTGTGGAGTATTATCGTGATAATAAATTTTGTGATTGTTCAAAAAACCAACAGAGAGACTACAAGCTTTCGGAACGAGATAAGCATCTGGTTGGGGAACTTCCAATAATTTTTTAATTGAACGATTATAATTCTCGATTTGAATTACCGTATCTCTTTCCTCCGGATAAGATGTAACTGGTAACACAAATTTATTTCCATCATTGAAATGATCCATTTGAACTGCAACAGGAGAATTATCATTTAATAATTCTTTTCTTTCGTGGGCTATCAGATTTTTAATATCATTTGCATACTTAAAACAGAAGTTCAATAACGCCAACATAGCCTCCGCCTGACCTTCTGCTCTGTGTTTTATGTTTTCTATAAAATTATCTTTTCCGTTTTTCCCTTCGAGAATGAAAGAAAGTGTATTGAGAATTCCAAGACTTTGTCTGCCGTCATTTATATCAACAGTGCTGTGTCTCAAACGTTCGATATTTGGTGGACCTCCAACTACATATTCATTAAAAGAAAATTTTCTTGAGTGAAGCCAATCAGAAATGAACGGGAACACTTTCTCTTTCTGAAAATTTATTATGCTTTCAGATACGTTGGGATTGGTAATCATTCCAAGTTGTTCATCAGCTCTTTTGTAAAAACCAAAATCTTTCCAATCCTGAGAATATGGATAGTATTCGTGAACATCCAAAGTAACTTCAAAATTA
>Ga0209721_1001862_pt1 | contig 14650 bp, 16 predicted proteins | sample TshhotsprinmetaG_FD_184139 | JGI IMG/M metagenome (GOLD analysis project Ga0209721, IMG submission 184139) | Hot spring microbial communities from South Africa to study Microbial Dark Matter (Phase II) - Tshipise hot spring metaG (SPAdes)... | ecosystem: Environmental > Aquatic > Thermal springs... | reverse complement strand
CGGCGTGGGAGAGCTCGACGCTGGGGCAGGAGAGCGCCTCGAGCTCGTCGAGGGCTTTTTGGGTGTCCAGGCTTTCGATGTCCTGGGCCTGCTCGAGGCCAATCCGGCCCACCCTTGTCCGCACCAACCCCGAAAGAAAGGCTTTGCTTCCGAGGTACTCCCCCAGGTCACGAGCAAAGGCGCGCACATAGGTGCCCGAGCCCACCACCAGGCGAATCACAGCGGTCGGGTAGTCGCCCACCGGTCTGGGGAGTTCCACCTTGCGGCCCCGCTCCGAAAGCTGCCACCCCGTTGCCGAGGGGGCAATGCGGTGGGGTCTTGGAGCCGGATCGTAGGCCAGCAGGCTGGCCTCGAGGTATCTGACCGGGCGGGGCTCGAGCTGAAGCACTTGTCCTTTGCGAGCTGCTTCATAGGCCTTGACCCCACCCACCTTCACCGCCGAGTAGGCTGGCGGAACCTGTTCGGTCATTTCCAGAAACGCCGGCAGGGCAGCTTCAATCTCACGCTGGGTGGGGCGCCTGGAGCTTTCTGCCACAATCCGCCCTTCGGCGTCCAGGGTCTCGGTGCTCACGCCAAACGAAACCCAGGCGATGTACTCTTTGTCCTCAGCGGACAAAAAAGGGACCAGTTTGGTCGAGGCATCCACCGCGAGTATCAAGACCCCCGTCGCCAAAGGATCCAGGGTTCCGGTATGGCCCACCCGGCGTGTCCTCAGAAGCTTACGGGCCATGTCCACCACGTCATGCGAGGTGCGGCCAAGCGGTTTGTTCACGGCAAACAAGGCCATGCCAAGGGATTTTACCTGTAAATACCCACATCTGATAGCCAGTTGGCAGCCCTGTGCTCAGGTCGGATGCTCGGATGGCCTTTTGATGTGTATTGAGCACAATTCCTGAGCAAATCAAATACCTGGCCGTCACCGGGAGTAATTCCGGTAAGCGCTTAGCGCCTGACCGAGCCCACCGCGCTGATGGCGTGCTCACCCGTGCTTGTGCTCAAACGCAGGCGCTTGCCTAGCTCGCGCCACCAGATGTAAGCGAGGCTATCGAGGCGCTTAACCTGCTCGAGGTCGGCTTCCTTTCGCCAGAGCTTGACCCGGGCCAAAAAAAGGTTCAAAAACAGATCGCGGTACTCGGGGCTGGTGCGATCCATGTGAAAATGAAAGCGCACCCCCCGGTCTTGCGAAAATGAGATGATGATGGGCACCCCCTCGGGGCCTTCCACCGGAATTTCCACCACGCTGTCGGTTAGGGTCGATGCGGTGAATTCATACTCTTCTTGAATCATCCCCAGCTCGTGCAGTATGAGGGCAAACGCTCGTACCTCGAAGCCGTTGATTTCGCGGTAGATTCGGTCGAAGAGGTCGTAGGTGCTGCTGTAGTGAAACTGCTCTCCAGCGTGCTCGGCCCACCACATGGCGTACTGGCCCTTGGGGGCGCTCAGGGTGGCCTGAATGTACAAGCGGTCTCGGTGGGTCACGGGCTCGATGTTTTCAGGATAGATGGCCAGCAGGTCGTCGGTGCTGTAGTAAATCGGGCGGATACGGCCCCACTTCTGGGCCAACTCGTACACCGCTACGTAATGGGCAGCTGCTTTTTCGTCGGCTACCGGATAGAAAAATAGGTCGTATTCGCCATCCTCGGCCCGCACCCGCAGCGGTATTTCCAATACCCCCTCGCGGGTCAGGCGCAACACATCGGCCTCCAGCACCTGGATGCCCGATCTGCGGAAAATCGTTTCAACCGTGGTGGCGAACATCAGGCGATTGGCTGCCTTGACTTCCGGGGCACTGCTGGCAATAAGACCCTCAATGCGAACCTTAGGCCAGTGTGCTGGAGCGTTGGTAACCAGTTCTTGCATAAATGGGCAGCCTTGCCTCTCCTAGTCCAAGGGTAGCGGGGTCTAAGCCTGCCTTCTGTGACATTTAGGCAGCGTCGACATTACGCCTAGAGTATAAGGCCCGTCCAGATCTATCTATTGCCATACAGGAGCAGACTCCAGCGCAGGATACCCCCCAGTTGGGGGTGTTCTCCCATGCTACTGCACTCAACACCCAGACCGCGGATCCCAAACGGTTGGCGAAAAGGCTCCTGGAGTTCTTGAAGGTTTGCAGGCTGTATCGTGCTGGCTTTACCCAGCACTAGGGCCTTCGAGTGTGGAGCTGCGGTTAGGCGTCTCCACAGCTACAAAGCAGGCGCAGCCCCAAAAGACCCATGAAGGACGATCCCTCGGTTGGCCAGGGCCTATTCGGCTGGTTTTGAACAGTTTCCACAAAGCTACAAACATACTGCGCACACTGGGCGGTGGAAAACCCAGCTGCCAGATGACCCGGGCGCAGCTGGGCTCGGCTGGCCACAAACACAGCCCTAAACAACCCACAAGGGTGTGGTTTGCCAGCCAGTTTTGGTCCCTACTCGCTGGAATACTGTAGCCCATGCGCCGCTGGCTGTACCTGATCTCGGGCCTGGTGTTGCTGATCGGGGGACTGGTAGTGTGGTGGGCGATGAGCCAAGCTGCCGAAAAACGCCTGAATCCGAACAAACGCGACTGGGAAAGTTTCGTAGCCCGCCAGGTGGCCGAGCAGACCGCCGAGTGGGCCTACCCGCTGAGGCGCAAGCTGGACTTTGCCCCCTTCGAGGCGGCGCTGGATACACTTGACGGGGCGACCCTCGAGCACCTGCAAACCCTCACCCAGAACGCCCCTATCCCCCAGCTCCAGGCCGAGATGCAGGCTGGACGGCTTACTTCCGAACAGCTCACGCTTTTTTACCTGTGGCGCATCCGGCGCTACAACGATCAGCTACGGGCTTACCTAGAGCTAAACCCCGCCGCCCTCGAGGAGGCCCGCGCCCGCGACCAGGAGCGCCGTCAGGGAAGGGTGCGCGGCCCACTGCACGGCATTCCCATCAGCCTCAAGGACAACATCTCGACCACGGGGCCCATGCACACCACCGCCGGGGCCGCGGTGCTGTCCGAGCACATCGCCGACCAGGATGCCTTCATCGTGCAGAAGCTGCGGACAGCGGGTGCGGTGATTCTGGGCAAGAACAACCTCTCGGAGTGGGCCAACTTCATGACCAGCCAGTCGGTCAACGGCTACAGTACGCTGGGCGGGCACACCCGCAACCCCTACGGCCCATTCGATGTGGGCGGCAGCAGCAGCGGCACCGCCTCGGCGGTAGCGGCCAACCTGGCCGTGGCCGGTATCGGCTCCGAGACCTCGGGCTCGCTCATCTATCCCGCGGCCCAAAACAGTCTTTTCACCCTCAAACCCACCCTGGGCCTGGTCAGCCGCGACCGCATCATTCCCATCACCGCCGCACAGGACACCGCAGGCCCCCTGACCAAGAGCGCCGCCGACCTGGCCGTGCTGATGTCGGTCATCACCGGCCACGACCCCAGCGATACCCAGACCCGCATCACTCAAAATTTTACGTTTCCCGCCGTACCTCCACCCCCTCCTTCCACGCTTCGGGTCGGCTGGGTCCAGCACATCCAGCGCCACGGCGACCAGGAGGCCCTCGAGCGGGTTGTCCAGGGCCTGCAGGCGCTGGGGTGGGCAGTGGTCCAGGTGCCCTTCCCCGAAAGCACCCTCGAGATGATGCCGGTGCTGCACGCCGGAATGCGGCGCGACCTGGCGGCTTATCTGCAAACCACCCAGGCCCCCATTCGGGGTTTGCAGGACGTTATCGAGTACAACCGCCGGTACCCCGAGGCTGCCCGGTATGGACAGGATTTGCTCGAGCTCTCGCTGGCCCACCCTTTTACCGAGGCCGAGTACCAGGCCCAGGTCGAGAAAAACCGCCAGCAGGGAGCCGATGCCCTGTTGAGGCTCATGCAGGCACACCAGGTAGAGGTACTGCTGACCGTGAGCAACAGCCTCAGCGCGCTCACCTCGACCTCGGGCTTTCCGGTGGTGAATTTTCCGGCTGGCTACCGCCAAAGCGGGGAGCCGGTGGGGGTCTCGCTGGTGGGCAAAGCCTTACAAGACGCCATGCTGGTCGGGCTGGCCCAGGCTGTTTCGGAGCAACTGCAAATTCACAGGCCCCCCACCCTCCAGTAGACTTGACCCGGCATGGATATTCCCCTTCCGGTCTACCTCATCGGACTGCGCGGCCTGCTCAACGCCGTGGTGTTGCTTTTGATTGGCGTCTCGCTGCTGCTCAACCTGCCCCTGCTGGTACGCGAACCTGGATCCGCCCAGTTGCGCTTTTTCAAGCTTACGGCGGGGTTTGCGGTGGTGGCCATCGTGTCGGAACTGCTGGTGCGCACCTTGTTTATGGGCGGCGTGACCTGGCTGCACGCGGTGTACGGCCTTCTGGCCGCCAGCATCCTGTGGTTTGTAAGCGGCCTGGGGCCGGAGGGCTGGTTTCGCAAAAGCCTCGAGAAAGCTCCCGAGCGGGTGGGGCCTTATTTTTTCTGGGCCAGTATGGTGGGCCTGCTGCTCTGGTGGCGGTTCATCGAGACCGGCATCGCTAGAACGGCCCCTGCCTAGCCTCTAGCTGTTGATGCAGGTCCAGAGCGATGCGCCGGGCCGCCCCCGGCAGGCCCATGGCAGCCCGTCCCGCAGCTCTGGCGCGCTCGCGCAGATCCCCCTCGAGGAAAGCCTGCACTGCCCGGAAAATGGCCTGAGCATCGGGTTCAACCAGTGCCAGAGCGTCGCCCAGTAGGCGTTTTTGTTTTTCGGCAAAGGGCCGGGTGTACTGTGGCCCACCGGTCGGAAAGCTCACCACCGGCACCCCATAACCCGCCGCCTGCTCGGCTGCGGTTCCACTGGTGGAGATGGCCACCCGCGCACCCCCCAAAGCAGTTTTGAAGGCCTTTTGCGTCAGATAAACCACGCTTCCATCGGGATGGTGTAGCAGATGGGTCAAACCCTCTCGGGGGCCGGTGGCCTCGAGGGTCCAGCCCTGTACACGCAGCGGCTCCAGCGGCAGGGCAGCCCAGGCCACCACCGGCGTCAGACCTGTTTCACGCAGGTGTCGGCAAACCTCGAGCATCCGGGGCAGGCTCTCGTAGGCATCGCTGCGTGAGCCCGGCAGCAGCAGCAGGTACGGTGGGGGAAGCTCGAGGGGTACACCCTCGAGCGCATCCAGCATGGGGTTGCCCAGGTAGCACACGTTGGCTAGACCGCAGGCCACAAGCCAGTCGGCGGCCTCGGCCTCGCGGGGATAAACCCGCCTCGCCCGGCGCATCAAAAGACGCTCAGATACACTATAGGGCCGCTCTGCGGGTGCCAGGGCCCGCACCGAGCTCTGGCACTGCATCAGAAAAAGCGGCCTTCGTCCGAAGAGGCTGGCCACCAGCAGGGCGTACACATCGCCCACCACCAGCGTAGCCGAGACCTCCGTCGCGGCTTTGCGCACGCTTTGGTAGTGCTTCAGGCTCATCGAAAACCAGCCTGCCCGCAGGTCGGCCCAGAGGTTGGCCAGGCTGCGGGCCGTAAACCCTCCCGAGGGCAGCTCCCGACGCGGCCCCAAGACCTCAAACCCCGCCTTTTCATAAGCCCCGCCCCGCCCCACCAGCGGCACCGCCTGGGGCGTGTATCCCAGCGCAGCCAGCTCCTGGGCCAGCGCCGCACCGATGATGTCCTCGCCGTGGCCGTTGGAGACGATCAGCAGCTTCATGCCTGGGTAAAGCGCACCAGTTCTTCCAGCAGTTCGTAGGCTGCGCCCGAGTCGAGCAGGCTCTGGGCCAGCCCCACCCCCTCCCGGATGTTCTCGACCTTGCCGGCCAGGTAGAAAGCAGCCCCGGCATTGAGCACGACCGCATCGCGTTTGGGGCCTCGCTCCTGGCCGCGCAAAATGGCCCTGGCGGTCTGGGCGTTTTCCTGGGGGGTTCCCCCTTTGATGGTCTCGTAGTGCGCCGAAGAAAGCCCTACTTCCTCGGGGTGCAGGATATACGACCTGATCTGTCCGTCGCGCAACTCGGCCACCTGGTTACGGCCCAGAACCAGCTCGTCCACCCCCTCGCCATGCACCACCAGGGCCCGCTCTGAGCCCAGGCTGTGCAACACCCGCGCAAAAGGCTCGAGCAGCGCTGGACTGCTCACCCCCACCAGGTTAAGGGTAGCAGAGGCCGGGTTGGTCAGGGGACCCAGGAGGTTGAACACGGTACGCACCCCCAACTCGGCCCGCACTGGGGCCACATAGCGCATGGCCGGGTGATGGCTACGAGCAAACAAAAACCCCAGCCCCAGGGTTTCGATGGCCTCGGTCACCCTGGCAAGAGGAATATCGATTCTGATGCCCAGAGCCTCAATCAGGTCAAACGAGCCCGACTTGGAAGAAGCCGCCCGGTTGCCGTGCTTGGCAATCGGCACCCCCCCGGCGGCCACCACAAAACAGGTGGTCGTGGAGATATTGAAGGCATCCGGCGCAACCCCGCCGGTTCCCACGATGTCCATCAGCGGTTTGCGCCGGGTCTCGATGCGCACCGCGGCCTCCCGCATCCCGGCGGCAAATCCGGCGATCTCTTCGGTGGTTTCGCCCCGGGTGCGCAGGGTCATCAGCACCCCGGCGGTCTGGACGGGGGTCAGCTCGCCGGCCATGATGCGGTTCATCAGCGCGTGCGCCTCGGCTTGCGAGAGCGGTTCGGCCAAGAGGGCTTTTCTCAACTCATCCACAGTGCCTCCGATGTTACGGGTGTGCGACCTGGTCTGGCAAACCTGTCGGGGCTGCTCATAGCGGTATTCTCCAGCCCCGCCGGACCCCGCGCCAGAGGGCTGCCATCTTGTCCCAGCGGCGGCGCAGGCCATACTCGGCCAGCCAGAACCCCACATAGCCCGTAACGGCCAGCCAGGGCCAAGGGGCGTGTTTGCGAAAGAGTCGGGTGTTGTAGGCGGCAAACTGCTCGTCGGCGTTGAGGCTCGAGCCCTGCCAGGAAGTACCCCCCTTGTGCAGCACCCGTGACCTAGGGGCTACAACCAACCTGAACCCTGCTTTCAGAAGTCGCAAGCCCATATCGGCGTCCTCGCCGAACATGAAGAACCCCTCATCCAGCAGACCCACCCGCTCGAGCGCAGCCCGCCGCAACAACAAGCTGGCTCCGCTGATGTAGTTCAGTCGGGCCGCCTGCGCTGGATGGGTCAGCAGGCGAATCAGGCCCCAGGGCAGCACCACCTCTCCCCCACCCCAGGCCTGCACCTGTTCGGGCCTGTCCATTTCGTAGAGGACCGAGCCCACCGCTCCTACGCGGGCATCCTGCTCAGCCTGCTCGACCATTGCAGCCAGTGCCCCAGCCTCGGGCTGGGTATCCGGGTTGAGCAGCCAGACATACTCGGCTCCTTCGGCCAGGGCCCGCCGGATCCCCACGTTGTTGCCGCCCGCAAAACCCAGGTTGTGCTCGAGCTGCACCAGCTCGACTGCCGGAAAGGCCGCCCGAATCTGGGCCACCGAATCGTTGTCCGAGGCATTGTCCAGCACCAGCACCCGGTGGTAGGTGTACTCGAGCGTTTCCAACGCCCTGAGGCAGGCTAGGGTATCGGGCCAGGCCCGGTAGTTGAGGATCAAGATGTAGACCAGCGGTTCAGCCACCCTGGCCCTCCAGAAGCCCCTGGGTGTAGGCGGCCTCGAGCAAGAACCGGTATGCCCTATGGGCCTGCCCGCCCTGCTCCCAAGCGCGGTCCTCGAGCATCTTTTGAGCCTGCGTCCAGGGATAAGCCCAGCGTTTGAAAACCAGGGAGACCGGGTTGGCGCCCGTCCAGAGAGCTACCTGAAGGCTGGGATGCCGCCGATAAAACTGCCAGGCGGTTCGGCCCATGCTGCGGTACTTCAACAGCATGCCCTCGAGGCTCACTGCATCCTCGTGGGCAGCCCTGGCATGCCGGGCCAGGCGTGGCCGGATGCCCTGCTGCCACAAGCGCAGCCCCAGCTCGTGCTCCTCCCAGCCATAGCCGGCAAACTCGGTAAAAGGCCTCGGCGGAAGCACTTCCTTGGGCAGCGAGAGGCTGGCAAACCAGAACCCCCCCCGGCCCAGCGGGGCGGCATCGGGCCGGCCCCGTACCCCACCCTCGGCCCTTTGCCTCCAGTAGCGGATAAAAGGATGCTGCCCCAACCAGGGGGGAAGGTAGGTGTGGCTCACCGCAGCGGCGGAGGGGAAGTGCCGGTGCAGCTCGAGGTGTGCCCGCAGAAATCCGGCCTCGGGTACCAGATCGTCGTCGTTGAACAAAACCAACCGGCCCGATGCCCTGGAAAACCCCGCGTTGCGGGCTGCCGAGAGCCCCTGGTTGGGCTGGCGAAGCACCTGCAGCCGCTCATCTTTTAGCTGCGCCAGGACCTGGGGGGTATGGTCGGTAGAGCCATCGTCCACCACAATCAGCTCAAAGCGCACCCCCTCCTGGGCCAGGAAAGCCGTCACCGTCCGCCAGAGCAGAGGAGCCCGGTTATGGGTCGGTATTACAACGCTCACGTCCATCGTGTTCAGGTCTTATGGTCGGCCTGCAAAGCCTCCCAGGCCCCCCAGGCAAAGGCCAGTTCGTAGTCGCCCCTGGGCCCCAGCAACCCTTTGAAGCTGGGCAGCAGGGCCATCTTGAGCATCAGCAAGGCCGGGTGTACCCCCAAGGCCCAGGCCACCCTTGCATCGCGGTGCTTCTGCCAGACCCGCACATGGGCCGCACCCGCTTGCCGAGCCTTCTGGGTGGCATAGGCTTGATGCGCCTGGGCCTCGTGCACTGCCACCGCGTCCGGCACAAAAACCAGCCGCATGCCCGCCTTCATCAGCCGGTAGCCAAGGTCACAGTCCTCGCCACCGTAGGCGCTAAAGGACGGGTCGTAGCCGCCCACCTCCTCAAACAGCGCCCTGGGGAGCGAGGTGTTGTTGCCGGTGATGTGCCACCAGAAGGCTTTCGGCCCTACCAGTTCGGCGGCGCCTGTGCCACGCAGTACCTTCGGCAGCAAAAGCCGCCCCACCGCGACCGTGCGCGGCTGGCGGTGGGCCCTATGGTGGGCCGCAATCCAGCCCGGCTGGGGCATCACGTCGTCGTCGGAGAAGAGCAGAATCTCGCCCTGGGCAGCCCTGGCTCCAGCATTGCGGGCGGCTGCCGCGCCTTGGCCCTGGCCATAGCCCTGGCCGGTCACGAGGTAGCTGAAAGCAAAAGGAGGCCGGTACTGCTGCAAAAACGCCAGGGTGCCGTCGCTACAGCCATCGGCCACCACGATAACTTCGAACTCGCCCTCTTGTTGTTCGAGCCGCTCGAGCTTCTTCCGCAGCATCTCGAGGCGGTTATGGGTAGGTACGACGACCGAGATCATGGGGTTTCCCAGTTGTCTAAACGTAAGCCTGCGATGCGCACGAACTCCCGTTGATTGCGCGATACCAAAATCAGGTCGTGGGTCTTGGCGACTGCGGCAATCCACAGATCGTTTGGGCCGACGAGCGTACCCTGGCGCTCGAGGTCGGCCCGAATGACCCCATAGGTTGCGGCTACAGTTGACTCGACTTCAAAAACTGGGACTTCCTCACGCAATATCTCTATGCGCTTGAGGTTGGCCTCGACCCGCTGGCTTTTTCGAGCTTCGTAGTACAACTCCCCCAAACTGATGCTGCTGATGGCGATTTGTGGTTCGGTCTGGATACGTTGAACCAGTGCAGGAACCCCCTTGAGGTATCCAATCCATACGTTGGTGTCAAGCAGGTACATCATAACCCTTCTCGCTGCTCGAGTTGGCCCTGTGGGGGCCGCTCGAGGTCACCTTCCCAACTGCCCGCCAAGGCCATAAAAGCGGCCGAGCGTTGAGGCTTAATCTGCGACTCGATCATCTCCCGCAACAGCTCAGAGAGCTTGATCCCTCGAGCCTTGGCCTTGCGCTCCAGGATGCGGTAGGTAGTTTCTTTGAGGTAGGTCTGAACTTGAGGCATATTTATAGTATATATAAATATAGTATATTCAACAAATGGCCAGGAAATTCCCCAGCATCTGCCGGCCCCCCTCGGTGAGCACCGACTCGGGGTGGAACTGCACCCCATGGGTTGGGTAATGCCGGTGACGCAGGCCCATCACGGTGCGACCCCCCGCCTCGTCGTACCAGGCATTAACTTCCAGCGCCTCGGGCAGATCCTCCACCACCAGCGAGTGGTAGCGGGTAGCCCTAAAGGGCATCGGAACCCCCACAAAAACCCCGCTATGGTCGTGCGAGATGGGGCTGGTCTTTCCGTGGACAATCACCTTGTGGCGCCGCACAGCAGCCCCGAAAGCCTCCCCGATGCTCTGGTGGCCCAAGCAGACCCCCAGGATGGGATATTTGGGTGCGTATTTCTGTATCAGGGGCACCGACAGCCCGGCTTCTTTGGGGGTACACGGCCCAGGGCTCACCACGATGCCGTCAGGGTTGAAAGCCTCGATGTCCCCCAGGGCAAACTGGTCGTTGCGCCACACCGTCAGGTCGGCCCCCAGCTCGCCCAGGTACTGCACCAGGTTGTAGGTGAAGGAGTCGTAGTTGTCAATCATCAGGATTCGCTTCATAGCCCTGCCTCCCGCTTTTCCAGCGCTACCATCTCGGCCAGGATGGTACGGTAAATTCGCTCGGCTATGTTGGGCGATAGGCCCTGGTGTTCGGCTAGATGGCGCACGTGCTGGATGGTCAGCTCCAGGCGGTCTTTGGACTCTGTGGGTGCCCGACTTTGCATAAGCCGGCCTGCTTCTTGGACCAGCCGCGCCCGTTGGGCCAGCAACCCCACCATCCGGGCGTCAATGGCGTTGACTTGCAGGCGAATATCCTCGAGGCTCATACCACCACCCGATCCAATCGGTCCCCCTCACAGCCCCTCTTCGGCCAGCCGAACCGCCCTGACCATGGCCTGGGCTTTGTTCAGGCACTCCTGGTACTCCGAGGTGGGGTTGGAGTCGTAGACCACGCCGGCCCCGGCCTGGATATGAATCTGCCCCTTCGCTACCACGATGGTTCGCAGCGTCAGGGCCACGTCCATGTGTCCGTCGTAGGCCACGTAGCCGAAGCTGCCGCCGTAGGCCCCCCGGCGGCTGGGCTCGAGCTCCTCGATAATCTCCATGGCCCGAATCTTGGGGGCCCCCGAGACGGTCCCCATCGGCAGCACCGCCGCCAGCGCATCCAGCGGGGTCTTGTCCGGGCGCAGCTCGCCCTCCACCGTCGAGACGATGTGCATCACATGGGAGTAGTTCTCCACCACCATAAGCTGGGTGGGCCGAACGCTGCCATAGCGGCAGACCCGGCCCAGATCGTTGCGCGATAGGTCCACCAGCATCACGTGTTCGGCCCGCTCTTTCTCGTCGGCGAGGAGTTCGGCGGCTAAAGCCTGGTCTTCGGCGGCGTCGCGCCCACGGCGGCGGGTGCCCGCGATGGGGCGGGTGGTCACCTTCCGTCCGTCCGAGCGCAGCAGGCTCTCGGGGCTGCTCGAGACCAGCGTCACCTCGCCGAGGTCCAGGAAGCCCATATACGGGCTGGGATTCACCGAACGCAGGGCCCGGTAGATGGCAAAGGGATGCACGTTGAGAGGGGCTGAGATGCGCAGCGAGGGTACCACCTGAAAAATGTCGCCCGCCCGGATGTACTCGAGGGCCTTTTCCACCATGCCCTCGTACTCGGCCTGCGAGACGTTCTGGCTGAACTCCATCCGCCGCCCGGCCCGCTCGCCCGGCACCCCCGGCAGCGGCCCATTGAGCTTTTTCTCCGCCCAGGTGATGCGCTCGAGGGCCTCGGCCCGCTCCCCCTCCAGGGCCGGGGCTACGATGTGCAGCTGCTGCTTGAACTGGTCGAAGACTACCACCACCTCGGGCTCCACAAACAACAGATCGGGAACCCCCAGCAGATCGGGCTTGAGGCTGGGCAGGCGCTCGTAGGCACGGATCAGGTCGTAGGCCGCGTAGCCCACAGCCCCACCCCAGAAAAGGGGCAGGTCGGGGTCGGGCTGGATGGGCCGGTGGATGGCCTGGTAGAGCGTGCGCAAGGGGTCGTGGGTCTGGACGGGCTGCCCGTTCAGGGTGAAGACCCCGTCCTTGACCCTCCATACATTCCTGGCCCCGACCCCCACAAAGCTCCAGCGGGCCCAGGCTTTACCGCCCTCCACCGACTCGAGCAAAAAACTAGGGCTGGCCTTCTCGGAGAGCTTAAGGTAGGCCGAGACCGGGGTCTCCAGGTCGGCCAGCAAGGTTTTCTTGATGGGGAGGGTGGGCTGTGTGATGCTCGAGGTCAACATGACTGCTCCTTTGCAAGCAAAAAAACCCCTGGGGAAAAGCCCCAGGGGTATCCGACCGCTACCGTCCCAGGGCTAACCAGGCCACCACCAACCCTGGACTTGTGCGATACGTACCATCTGCCCTTTAGTCTGCGGCACCGGGCCCCAGAATGCAAGACCGGTCGACTTGGCATCCTGTACGCAGCCCTGCAAACCCGATAGGCTAAGGCCGATGCGCTGGCTGAGCTTCGACCTCGATGGCACCCTGGCCGACTGGCCCTTTCGCCAGCTTCTAAGGCCCCACATGCAAGCCCTCCTGACGCAACCCAGCATCCGCCAGGCCCTGCGCGCGGAGTACCAGCGTCGCGTGGAGCTGGGCGATCCCCTGCTAATCTACGACTGGGGCGACATCCATCGGGCGGTACAGGAAAAACTAGGGCTGCCAGCGGTTTTTCCCAACATTTCCCGGCTGCTCTCCGAGGCGGTATTCGAGAACGGGATGGTCTACAGCGACGTGCAGGCCGGTCTGGCCGCCTGCCGAGCCCAGGGCTATCGGATTGCGGTAGCCACCAACGGGCTGGCCAAATACCAGCGAATTCTAGTGGATAAGCTGGGGATTCCCTACGACCTGATGCTGGCCCCCGATATCTCCCTGGCACTCAAACCAGACCCCGCGTTCTGGAATCCCATACAGAGCAGCACAAGTCGAGCCATCGTGCATGTGGGCGATCTGCTTAGCCAGGACATCTGGGGGGCCAACAGTGCGGGCCTTACGGCGGTCTGGATCTGGCGCAACATGCCCGAGGCATGGCGAGCCGTTCCAGCCCTCGAGCGAACCCGCCATCCGGGCCTAGCCTCGGTCGTCGAGTCCAGGGTGCAAAGCGAGTTGGAGGAACACGGTTTTGTGGGTAGAACCCGCCCGCAAACCCCTCCGCAGCCCGATTACATCGTGGCCGACCTGAAGGAACTGCTCGAGGTGCTCACCTAAACAGCTGGAGCACCTCGGCAGGGTCTTGTGGCGAGAGTAAGATCTTTTCGCCGTTTTTCATTTCCAACAACACCCCCTGTCCCCTGGGCTGGGCTACATAAGCCAGCAGTGGGCCAATCTCGGGCAAGGTATAGGTTCCTACGTAATAACCCGGCACATGGCCCCAGCTTCCCGGGTTCCAGCGCAGTGCGTATGGGATGGCTCGAGCCAATCGAACCTCCGAACGTACAATCTGCACAGGCTCGCGGTGGGTCTGGATGGTCAAGCCCTTGCCCGACACTTCATAGGCCAGAAGTTGCGGCCAGCGAAACATCCAGGAAGCCACAATACCCATCAAAGCCAGTCCGGGCAGGGCCATAAAAGCCACCAGAATCCCCAGGGTCACGCTGCGGTTCCACAAGATTGGCAAGAGCCACAAAATGGGCAGGGTCACGCCCGCCAGCAACAGCAGGGGCCACAGCCAGGGGCGGGGGTTGTTGGTTTGGATGGCAAGGGTTTTTTTCATGTTTCAGGATGTTATGGGTAAATGCAGGCAAAGAAAATAGAGATACTCAGTATTTCTTCAGAGTCAAAGCAATGTCCTGTAGCATTTGGCGCTTTCTTAACTTACGCGATTGGAAGATGCGCTTCTTACCAAGGTTTTTTTTTAGGGCCAGCCCAGCCCGAAGGTACCATGCAGACTGCGAAACCAGCCCTCCACATAGCCCTGCGCAATGTTGATGCGGCTGAAACCCAGCGTGAGCTTGCCCTCTAAGCTGGGTGTAACGACCCAAGGGGCTTCCAGCCCAACCGCCAACTGCCCTCCAAAACCACCCCAATGGAACCAGCGCGGATCACCGTCAATGCCCCAGGCAAGGCCGCGCACAATGGTCTCAGGGTGCGGCACAATCACCCCCAGCCCCACTCTTGGTACTACCCGGACTGGCCCCGCTTCCAGCCCATAGGCCAAGTTGAAGAGTACATAGTTGAAGCCATCGGTCACGTTGAACTGGTTGAGTATCTGCCCATTGCGCTCGGCCCCAGCAAAGTAGAGCTTCTGGTGGATCAGCTCGAGCTCGAGTCTCAAGCCCACCGGGTCGCCAAACCACACCCGCACAGTGTAGTAGGGAAATCCCTCCAGGTCGCGCCCCTCGAGCCGCGCGCGGCCCACCACCGTGTCGGGAAAGCCCTGCTGCACCACCCGCAAATCCACAGGTGCATTGGTGGTCAAACCCAGAGCGATCTGCAAACCTACACTCTGGGCCATGGCCATTCCGGCTGTCACCAGCAGGGCAAAACAACCGCGCATACCCAACCGTAGTACCGTCCCATGAGGTTCTGCTGTTGAAAGGATGAGCCACCTTTGGGGGAAATAAAAAAGCGGTTTTTCACCGCTGACATTAACAGTTTATCACGGTATGCGCTATGCGTCAAGGCTATGCAGGGCTCTCGTCAGAGATGACAGATTTCCTTACAGGATAGCCTCCAAGATCGGCGCCTGAAAGCCCCAGATCAGCGGCCATCCTGCGAAGG
>Ga0209721_1001861_pt1 | contig 14656 bp, 12 predicted proteins | sample TshhotsprinmetaG_FD_184139 | JGI IMG/M metagenome (GOLD analysis project Ga0209721, IMG submission 184139) | Hot spring microbial communities from South Africa to study Microbial Dark Matter (Phase II) - Tshipise hot spring metaG (SPAdes)... | ecosystem: Environmental > Aquatic > Thermal springs... | reverse complement strand
TCATGGATTTGCTTCACCGAGAATGAATTAAAAATTATCGGTGAGCTTTGTTCTAAATATGATGTTATTCCAATTGAAGATCTCGCATACTTCGCAATGGATTTTAGAAAAGATTTATCCAAACCAGGTCAACCTCCTTTTCAATCTACTGTTGCAAAATATACTGAACATTACATCCTGACGATTTCAAGTTCCAAAGCTTTCAGTTATGCTGGACAAAGAATTGCTATGCTGGTGCTATCGGATGAACTTTATTCACGCAAATATGAAAATCTTAAAAAATATTATTTGACAGATTGTTTCGGTCACGCTTTAGTTTATGGAAATCTTTATGCTATCTCTGCGGGGATTACTCATTCAACTCAATATGCACTTACTGAAATGTTCAAAGCAGTGAATGAAGGCAGGTACAATTTCGTTGAGGAAGTAAGAGAATACGGCGAGAAAGCGAAAATTATGAAAGAACTTTTCATTAAAAACGGTTTCAAAATTGTTTATGACAAAGATGAAGATGAACCAATTGCTGATGGTTTTTATTTTACAATTTCATATCCAGGATTGAACAGTGCCGAACTTCTTAAAGAATTATTGTACTATGGAATAAGTGCTATTTCATTAAGAATAACTGAAAGCGAAAGGATAGAAGGAATTCGCTCTTGTGTCTCACTTGTCAAACGAGAACAATTCAAGGATTTAGAAGAAAGACTTTCTCAATTTAGAGCTGATCATCCTGTTTAATTCAATCACTCAAACGGATTTTTAATTCTAAAATATTACCAGAGTTTACTTTGTAATTTTCGAACATTGAGTAAACCACTGCTCCGATTTCAGAAGGTTTTATCCATTTAGAAAAATCTGCATCACTCATCCATTCACGATTTGATTTCGTATCTATAATGAAAGGAGCGATGCCAAAAGCTGACAAGTTTATTCTCTCCCCTTCGATTGATAAACATTTTATCAGATATGATAATGCAGATTTCGAAACTCCGTAAGCAAATTTATTTTCAGCTGGATGATTTGCTGTATAAGCAGATGTAAATCCACAAACTCCATATTTAGAATTTGCAGTAAGTTCCGCAAACTTTTTTGCAATATTAAAATTAGCAATGAAGTTAATGTTTAACATTTTTTGCAAATCTTGTGAAGGAGTATTCCAAATTGGCTCTCCGCCCCAGAATCCGCCGACAGTTGAAAATAAGAATAAAGCTGTCTCACTGTCAGCTTTTATATGAGAGAATGCTTCTTCAACGTTTGCTTCAACAGAAAGATCTGAAATAATTATTTGTTTTGCTTTTGAGTAATTGAAGTCAAAGTTGAAATCGAAAAGGAAAATTTCATCAAAATTCTTATCAATTAAATATTCAATTACACCTTTACCTAATTGGCCGTTTGAACCAAAAATCAATAAAGATTTTTTCATTTCTACTCCAATTTTTTATTCATATTTACTATGAACTTCGCAACTACTGGATAGTGATCACTGTAACCGCCCAAATATCTGTTTCCTGCATAAGTTGGAAATGGTGCACCCTGATATTTTCCACTTTTAGTAACAATGAAATCAGGTTTATAAACTTCAAATGAGTTACATATATATTTTATTTTATTTCCGACTACCAAATTTCTTGAAACAATAATTTGATCTAACATATTCCAGTCATCTTGATATTTATATGATCCAACTCCTTCAGAGAACTGTTGGTATGACAAATTAAATAAATCAGTTTCATCATCAACCTGAGATAATTTCTCATTTGATTCTACTTCACATAAAAAAGGTTTTGCTTTAAGATGTTCAAGTATAGAAATATTATTTGGCTCATCATTCAAATCACCCATAATGATAATCTTAGCGTTAGGACTTTTATAGAAAATATTTTCAATTCTTGTTCGAAGAGCATTAGCGGCAGTAATCCTATTTATCTCAGACTCCTCCTGCCCTCCTCTTCTTGATGGCCAATGATTTACAAAAAAATAAATTGTGTCAGTGTTATTGAACAATAAAGCAGTACCTAAAATCAATCTCGTTCGGCTTCTGCCTTTTAATTTCACTGTGTCAGCGAAGACTTCAAGCAATTTAAATTTATCTGATTTGAACATTATACCAGTCTGAATACCTCTTCCATCAGGGGAATTGGGAGAAACTGATTTATACTTTTTGTCTCTCAGAAATTGATTATTCATAGAATCAAGAAGAAACTCATGCTCAACTTCACAGATACCAATTACATCCGGAGCTTTACCATCATTCATACTTCTGAAAACTCTTGCAATGTTGTACATTTTTCTTTCAAGTCGCTCCTGATTCCAACCTTTTTGTGAATCTGATAAAAATTCTGAATCATCAGTTGTCGGATCATCTTCAGTGTCAAAAAGATTTTCAAGATTGTAAAAAGCGACAAAAAGAGTTGAATCTTTGCCTGAAGCGAATATTAGACTTTGAATAAGAAAAATTAAAATTAATAAAAATTTTGTCATTTGAATTCCAAATTTGATTTATAAGCGTGCCAAAAATAAGATTAATAATTTGATTTTTAGTTATCGATTCTATTACAAACTTATTTCTTAATAGCTACTATCGAATATTTCAATTCTCTGCTCTTCAGAAAAACTTTTGTAATGATTATTTTGAATATGAAAAAATAAAATTAAAACCATGCAGAATAAATCTTTAATTTTTATTGACGCAATGGCTCTTGCTTATAAGGGTTACTTTGCTTTCATTAACAGACCTTTAAGAACAAGCAAAGGTGAGCCAACTTCAGCAGTATATGGATTTTTATCTCAACTGCTGCGAGTTATTGAGGAGCAGAAACCTGATTACATAGCGATTGCAACGGATTCAAAAGAGAAAACATTTCGACACGAAAAGTATCCTGCTTATAAATCTTCAAGACAAGTAATGCCTGATGATATGATTCCTCAATTAAAAAGAATAAATCAGATAATTGATATTCTAAAAATTCCATACTACATTGCTCCGGGATACGAAGCTGACGACATAATCGGAACGGCTCTTTCTCAAGCTGAAAAACTTGGATTTAGAGGATTTGCAGTAACTCCCGATAAAGATTACTTCCAACTCATTTCTGATAATATCAATATTATTCGACCAGGTAAATCGACTGATGAAGCAATCATATACAATAAGAAAAAATTTTTCGATGAGTATGGTTTCAATCCTGATTTAATGACTGATTACCTTGCATTAGTCGGCGATAGTTCTGATGATATTCCCGGTGTTAAAGGTATCGGAGATAAAACAGCAACTTCATTGATTCAAAAATTTGGAAGCATAGAAAATATTTATCAGAATATCGATAAAATTGAAAAAGCTTCTATTCAAAAAAAATTAGAAGAAAACAAAGAGAACGCATTTTTGTCGAAAGAATTAGCTACAATAAGAAAAGATGTTCCTTTGAATATTGATTTCGAATCAACTGTTTTTGAAATGCCTGACATAACTAAGCTTAAAGAAATTTTTATTGAACTCGAATTCAAAAGTTTGTATTCAAAGTATGTCAAACTTTATGACAATTCATTTTTCTTCTCTGAAAGTAAAGAAAAAGAAATTCTTTCCGATTCAATTAAAAAAAATACACTGGATTCAACTTCAGTCAATTACAAATACATAAAATCCGAGGAAGAACTATCAAACCTTGCTCAACATTTGAAAGCAACCCAAATTTTTGTTTTTGATACTGAAACTACAAGTCTAAATCCTTGGCAGGCAGATTTGATTGCTTGTTCATTCAGCACAAAACCGAATGAAGCTTTTTTCGTTAGATTATTTAATGATGAGAAACAGGATTTGTTCAATCAAAATGATCAAAATGCTATTCCAATACGAATATTCAAAAAGCATCTTAAAGATGTTTTCGAAGATTCGACTGTTAAAAAAGTCTGTCAGAACGGGAAATATGATATTTCAATTTTAAGAATGGTCGGTATTGAAGTTAAAAATTTGTATTTCGATACAATGATTGCAGCATACATAATTGATCCCGATCAGAAAAATGGACTGGATTATCTTGCAGAAAAATATCTCAACTATTCTCCAATTAGTATAACTTCTCTAATCGGTGATAAAAAAGAACCAGAAAAAATGGCTGATGCAAATCCCGAGGAGCTTTTCAAATACACCTGCGAAGATGCTGATATTACATTTCAACTTTATCAAAAACTTGATTCAATTATTAAAGATGAAAATCTTGATAAGGTTGCTTACAAAGTTGAATTTCCTTTGGTTGAAGTTTTGGAAAATATGGAATACAATGGAGTTAAAATTGATAAAGAGGTTTTGAATAATCTTAGTAAAGATCTTGAAGTTCTTCTATTAAATTATCAAAAAGAAATTTTCAATCTGGCTGGAAAAGAATTTAATATTAATTCAACGAAACAACTGCAAGATATTCTTTACAATAAACTAGAATTATCAACTGGCAGAAAAACAAAAACCGGATTTTCAACTGATGCAAGAGCACTTGAAAACTTACGAGGTGAACACGAAATTATTGATTTGATTCTCAACTATCGTCAGGTTTCAAAATTAAAATCAACTTACACTGATGCCCTTCCTAAAATGATAAATCCAATTACGGGACGTTTGCATACATCTTTCAATCAGGCAGTAACAGTAACAGGAAGATTAGCTTCGAATGAACCAAATTTGCAGAACATTCCAATCCGAACTGAATTAGGAAAAGAAATTAGAAAAGCATTCGTTCCGAGAGATGATGAATATTTAATTTTAAGTGCTGATTATAGTCAAATCGAATTGAGAATTATGGCTTCGATTTGTGAAGATGAAGCACTGATGTCTGCTTTCAGGAATCAAGAAGACATTCATCGAAGTACAGCTGCTCTCGTTTTCAAAGTTTCACCTGAACAAGTAACTTCTGATATGAGGAGAAAAGCAAAGGAAGTTAATTTCGGAATACTTTACGGAATCGGAGCATTCGGATTAAAAACTCGTTTGGGGATACCACAATCTTATGCAAAAGAAATAAGAGATAATTACTTCAAGACATTTCCAAAAGTGAAAAACTATATGGATGAATCAATCGCTAAAGCAAAAAAACTTGGTTATGCAGAAACATTACTCGGTCGTAGAAGATATTTACGAAACATAAATAGTAATAATAATACTATCAGACAATTTGAAGAGCGAGCTGCTATCAATATGCCTATTCAGGGAACTGCTGCCGATATGATTAAATTGGCTATGATAAACATTTATAAAGAATTGAAGAAAAGAAAATCAAAAACGAAGATGATATTGCAGGTTCACGATGAACTCCTTTTTGATGTTCATAAATCCGAGCTTGAAGAAATGAAAACTTTGATAAAAAATATTATGGAAAATTCTTTTCCACTTAAAGTTCCGGTTGTAGTTGATATTGGTATTGGCGAAAATTGGCTCGATGCTCATTGAAAACTCTGACTGATCGAAATGAAAATAAATCCAGAGAGAATTAAAAAAATATTAGTAATTAAACCACGCGGAATCGGTGATATTGTTCTATCTACAATTGTGCTAGATAATCTGAAAGAACATTTTATTCACTCCAAAATTGATTATCTCGTTGAATCTTTTGCAAAAGATGTATTAAAGAATAATCCACTGATTAACAAAGTTTTAACTTTTGATAAATCTGAATTTATTTTAAAAACTATTTTAATGGTTCGAAAGGAAAAGTATGATTTGATTATTGATTTGTGGTCAAATCCAAAAACCGCACAAATCACTTTTTTTTCCGGAGCCAAATTTCGTATTGGTTACGATTACAGAGGAAGAAAGTACGCCTATAACTTACTTGGCACAAAAGGTCGCGGAGATAAACATTCAGCACTGCACAATTTAGAGCTATTAAAACCTCTTGGACTAAAAATAATTTCAGAAAAGATTCATTATTATCTTGATGAAAATGACATAAGTTTTGCAGATAATTTTTTCATTTCAAATAATCTTTCGGATAAAAAAGTTATTGGAATTATTCCAGCTGGTGGGTGGGACTCAAAACGTTGTCCTAAAGAAAAGTGGGTCGAAATTTGTGAAAGATTATTGAAGGAATTTGATTGTAAGATTTTAATGTTATGGGGACCTGAAGATTTTTCTGATGCAGAATTTATAAAAAATAAAATCGAAGAAGTAATTCTATCTCCGCATACAAATCTTAATCAAATGGCTGGATTGATCAGTAAATGCTCTTTGATACTTGCGAATGATTCAGGGCCAATGCATATCGCGGCAGCTTTGAAAGTGCCAACTCTCGGTTTATTTGGGCCAACTTCACCGAAAAATCACGGTCCATTTTCCGATAAATCTGATTATGTAATTAAAAGTGATCTGCACTGCATCATTTGTAATAAACTGAAATGTCCTTTTAATAAAGAATGTTTTTACGAAATGAACCTTGATGAAATTTTAGATAAGAGTAAAGAGTTAATTTTAAGAGATGATTAAAAAGATAGAATATTCAATCAGAAAATTTCTTTTGCGAGTTCTCAGTTGGCTGAGTAGAAAAACAAAATCATCCTCAGACAAAATAAAAATTAACTCTGATACAAAGTGTTTAATTATCAGAATAAATCGAATAGGAGACGCTCTCGTTACAACTCCTTTTATTCATTTGTTGAAACAAAAGACTTGTTGCAATATTTCTGTGTTAGCTGATAGAAAAAACTACTTTGCATTTAATAACAATCCCGACATAGATGAAATCATGATTTACGATAAAGGATTGAAAGGATTTTTTCAGACTTTGAAAGTTATAAACTCAAGAAATTTCGATATTGTAATTGATGCCCACGATGATGTTTCAACAACAGTAAGTTTTTTAATATCAGCTATTAGGTGCAATTACAAGCTCGGTCTTGAAAAATCAAATAAAAGTATATTTACTCATACAACCCCTCGTCCTGATGCAAATAAATATCATGTTACAGAGAGAATTTGTAGCTTATTAAAAATTCTTGAAATCAATTACTCGAAAGAAGAAATAAAAATTATTTACAATCCAACTGAAAGTTCCATCAATAAGATTAAAGAATCATTTGAAAATATTTTTCATAGGAATAAGTTTTTGCTCGGCATCAATATTTCTGCTGGTAGCGATGCTCGTTTCTGGGGAACGGAAAATTTTAGATTACTTATCAATAAACTGAGTGAATACGATATAAATATTATTCTGATATGTCACCAAAAAGATTTTGATAAGGCAAAAAAAATAATTGATGAAAAATTTATTTTTAATCCTACTAATGATTTTGACCTTTTTGCTGCTGTAATTCAAAATCTAAATATGCTTTTCACTCCTGACACATCAGCAGTATTTCTCGCAGACGCAAAAGGAATTACTGTTTTTGAGTTATTTGTTAAGTATCAAATGGATGAAATTATATGGCATCCAATTAACTCAGAATTTGATTGTGTAATCACTGAAGAACCAACTTTACACAATATTGAATTTGAACAAGTTTGGAAAAAATTCTTACCATTTTTTGAAAAACATTTGAAACTATACAATGAACTTCTTAAATGAATTTAACCTGTTTAGTCTATCAAAACGAATAAATCGCCCACTAATTTTAGATGGAGCGATGGGAAGTTTAATGGAACAAAAAGGATTGACCTCAAAAGATTATTCGTGGTCAGCTAAAGTTAATATGTACAATCCCGAAGTTGTTTTACAGATTCACAAAGATTACATAAATGCTGGTGCTGATATTATAACAACTAACACGTTCAGAACTAATCCATATGCTCTGAAACAAGCTGGTATTGATGTTTTCAAGAACTATGTTAAAATAGCAATGAATCTTGCCTTAGAAGCGAAAGAGAATTTACCGATTCTTATTGCTGGTTCAAATCCTCCGACAGAAGATTGCTATCAGACTCAACGGAAAGCGACTAAGAAAGAACTGGAATTAAATCATTGCTATCATATTGAAAGTTTAGTTGAATATGGTGCTGACTTTATTTTGAACGAGACTCAAAGTCATCTGGATGAGATTAAAATCATTTGTGAATTTTGCAATAAGAATAATATACCTTTTGTAATAAGTCTTTATTTCACCGAAGATTTAAGATTGTTAAGCGGAGAAAAAATAATTGAAGTAATAAGTTTCATAAAAAATTATAATCCCCTATGTATAAGTTTTAATTGCATTACTAACTCATTATTGGATAAATTAACTTCAAATATGGAAATTGATTTCAACTGGGGATTTTATCTCAATCTTTGGAAAAAGTCTGAATCTGAGAATAATAAAAGAAATAACTTTTACGCTGAATTGATTCGGGACAAGTTAAGTCTTTCACCAAGTATGATTGGTGCCTGTTGTGGCTCAAATCCAAATGATATAAAATCAATTAAAGAGCTTTTAGATGAGAGAAATAACACTTAAATCATTCGCAAAGATTAATATCGGATTAAACATTGTTTCTAAACGCGATGATGGTTATCATAATCTTGAAACAATATTTTATCCATTACAATTACACGATAAAATAACTTTTCGAAAAGCAGATGAATTATCTTTTCATTCCAATTCTGAATTTCTTAATTCCGAAAAAGAAAATCTTATTCTGAAAGCTATAAAAAGTCTAGAAGAATACTCGGGTAAAAAAATTTTAGTTGATGTTAAATTAGAAAAAAAAATTCCAATTGGTGCCGGATTGGGCGGAGGAAGCTCTAATGCAGCATTCACCTTAATTGGAATAAATGAATTATTCGAACTAAAAATATCAAAAGAAAAATTAAGCGAAATTGCATTGAGACTCGGTTCTGATGTCCCTTTATTTCTCTTTGATTTACCGGCTTATGCCGAATCACGTGGAGAAAAATTAACAAAGATTAACCTTAAGATTAACGATAAAATTCTTGTAGTTAATCCGGGAATTCATATTTCTACAAATTGGGCTTTTTCGAAAATTCAACCGAAAAAATCAGAATATAATCTCAAAGAAATAATTAAAAGACATCCGAATGATTATGAAATGTGGGGAAAATTTATTAGAAATGATTTTGAAGAAATAGTTACAAGTTTTTATCCGGAATTAGCAGAGCTAAAAAAACTACTTATTGAATCTGGAGCAGATTTTTCTATAATGACAGGTAGTGGTTCAACATTTTTTGCAATTTACAAAAACGATAGTTCAATTAAACAAATTGAAGATAAATTAAAAAACAAAGGTTACTTCACTTATGTAGAAAGTCCTAATTGACAGCTGATTCTAAAAACTCAACAGACTGCTTGCCCGAATCTAATTTTATCTTCAATCCAAATGGAATAGTTACAAAATCTTTAATATGTCCGTGCGGAAAAACATAAAGCGAAGGTATTTTTAGAGGACAGAAATAATCATCAATTACTTCACCAAGTGTGAGTGTTTTTTTATTTGCATCATCTTCATAACAATCAACAAACCGACCGAGAATTATTCCTTTAATTTTTGAGAAAACACCATTTAATCTCAACTGATTTAGAAGCCTATCAACTTTGTAAGGAGCTTCATTTATATCTTCAAGAATTAAAATCTTATTCTTCATATCTGGAAAGTATTTCGTACCTGTCAAAGCAGTTAATACAGCAAGATTGCCCCCGACAATTTGTCCACTAACTATTCCTTTTCGTAATGTTTGTGGAGAAGTCTCAGCAGGATATTTAATCCTCCCTATTTTTTTCTTGAAAGTAACTAATTTCCAGAAAAATTCTTCCGTAAATGAACTAACTTCATTCACAAAATCAACAGCAGGCATTGGACCTGCAAAAGTGATTAATCCGGTTTTTGTAAATATTGCATTTTGGAGTGCGGTAATTTCACTATATCCGACAAAAATTTTGGGATTAGATTTTATGAGTTTATAGTTAATTTTATCAAGTAATCTGAAAGCACCATATCCACCTCTGATACAAAAAACAGCTTTAACTTTTTTATTTGAAAACATTGAATGAAGGTCATCCAATCTTTCCTGATCAGTGCCAGCCAGATATCCTCTGTATTTTCCAACATTTTGACCTAAAACAACTGAGTAACCTAAGTTTTCGAAATATTTCACAGAATTTTCAATTCTCGATAATTCGTCAGGCGTCGAGGCTGGAGAGATAATTCCTATCAAGTCCCCTTTTTTTAAGGCTGGTGGTTTGATTGCTCGCATAATTACCTAATTTTTTTTTGCGAATATAGTTCAAATAATTATAATGGTAAAAAATTTACTTTTTACTCAATTTCTTAACATTCTGGTAATATTTATTTTACTTATGGATAACATATTTTCATTGTAATATTGAATTCGATAACTGATATTTACGTAAAAGTAATAACTAATTTTGACTAAAATGAAGAAAAACATATTATTCATCGGTGGTTCTTTGAACCAGACTATGCAGATGCACCGTATTTCCGAACATTTGAAAGATTATAATCTCTGGTTTACTCCCTATTATGCTGATGGATATATCAGATTTCTCACAAAGTTAGGAATATTAGATTTTACAGTTTTAGGTGGAGAATTCAAAAGAAAAACATTAGAATACTTAGAATCAAACAATTTACAAATTGATTATGAAGGTAAATCGAGAAACTATGATTTAGTATTTACTTGTCAGGATCTGATAATTCCTCAAAACATAAGAAGTTCACGAGTCATTCTCGTTCAGGAAGGAATGACTGACCCCGAAAATCTTTGGTATAAAATTGTGAAAAACTTCAAACTCCCTAGATGGGCTGCAAGTACTTCTATGACAGGATTATCGGATTTGTATGATATATTTTGTGTTGCCTCCGAAGGCTATCGGGAGCTATTCATTAAAAAAGGTGTAAAACCTGAAAAAATTCGTGTAACAGGTATTCCTAACTTTGATAACGTCAGGTCGATTATCAATTCTGATTTTGAACATAAAAATTTCGTTTTAGTTGCAACATCTGATATGCGGGAAACTTTCAAATATGAGAACAGAAAAAAATTCATAAGAAAAGCTCAGAAAATTGCAGATGGCCGTAAATTGATTTTCAAACTTCATCCAAATGAAAATTTCAAAAAACGGGAAGCTGAAATAAAGAAATACGCCCCTGAAGCATTAGTTTATTATGGGTGTCCAATTGAACCTTTAATTGCAAATTGTGATGTTCTGATTACCCGTTATTCCTCAGTGGTTTACCTCGCTTTAGCTCTTGGTAAAGAAGTTTATTCAGATATTGAAACTAATATTCTCAAAAGTTTAATGCCAATACAGAATGACGGGACCTCAGCTAAATTTATTGCCGAGGAAGGAAGAAAATTATTAGAATTTTCGAAATCAAAAGATTCAGTCAAATTTTATAATCCAATCTGGGATTTATTTAAGAAAAAGAAATTGCTCGGTTCAAGATCATAATGAATATTGTAATTATTGTTCAGGCAAGATGTTCATCCTCAAGATTGCCCAATAAAGTTTTATTACCTCTTATAGATAAGCCCCTATTAATTAGACAGTTAGAGCGAGTAGCTAAATCATTATTTAGTAATAATATTGTTGTTGCTACATCTTATGAACAATCAGATGATATATTAGAAAAATTATGTTATGAAAATGGATTTGAGGTTTTTCGTGGAAATTTAACTGATTTATTAGATAGACATTATCAGGCAGCTAAATTTTATAAAGCTGATGCAGTAGTAAAAATCCCTTCTGATTGCCCTCTCATTGATCCAAAAATAATTGATAAAGTTTTGAACTTTTTTATACAAAATTCTGATAAGTATGATTATGTAAGTAATTTACATCCTGCAACTTACCCCGATGGGAATGATGTTGAAGTTATGAATTTCTCTGTTTTAGAAAAAGCATGGTTTGAAGCCAAAAAAGATTTCGAGAGAGAACATACTACCCCATACATTTGGGAAAATAATGACAAATTCAGAATTGGAAATGTAGTCTGGGAAACAGGTTTAGATTATTCAATGTCACATAGATTCACAATTGATTATCCCGAAGACTTTCAATTTATCAAAACAGTTTATGAACGTTTGTTTCCAAATAATCCTTATTTTTCATTAGAGGATATATTAAATTTATTGGAAGCAGAACCCGAAATAAAAAAAATCAATGAAAAATATATCGGAGTAAATTGGTACAGAAATCATCTGAAAGATTTGAAAACAATTACTCCTGATCAAACAAAAATTATTTGAGGAATTATGCCAAATACTGTCTCTTTCAATGAAAATTATCCGGAAATAATTAAATCAGATGAATTATATAAAATTGCTTTAGAACTCATCCCTGCCCAAACTCAAACACTTGCAAAAGGTCCAGGTCAAAACATCAAAGGTGTTGCTCCAAAATATCTTCAAAAAGGAAAGGGCTCTCACGTTTGGGATGTGGATGGAAACGAGTATTTAGATTACACAATGGCTGTCGGTCCTTTATCATTGGGTTATTGCTATGATAAAGTTGATGAAGCAATTAAAGAGCAATTAAGTTCTGGGATAACTTTTTCTTTAATGCATCCATTGGAAGTTGAAGTTGCTCAAATTATAAATAAAGTTGTACCAAATGCTGAATCTGTTCGTTACAGTAAAACTGGTGCAGATGTTACTTCTGCTGCGGTGAGGTTAGCTCGTGCATTTACAAAACGAAATAAAGTTCTTTGTTGTGGCTATCACGGTTGGCACGATTGGTACATTAGTGTTACTGATAGAAACAAAGGAATTCCGCAAGTAATTCAGGATTTAACATTTACTTTCAACTACAATGATATTCATTCAGTAATTGACTCAATTGATGAAGATACTGCCTGCGTTATACTTGAACCATTTGTTTTTGAAGAACCCAAAAATAATTTCCTTCAGGAATTAAGAGAAGTTTGCACGAAGAATGGCACATTATTAATATTTGATGAAATGTGGACTGGATTTAGAGTAGCAATTGGAGGAGCACAGGAATATTTTGGAGTAAAAGCGGATTTAGCTACATTCTCCAAAGCAGTTGCTAATGGCATGCCAATCGGAATTCTTACTGGTAGAAAAGATGTAATGAGTTTATTAGAGAAAGAAGTTTTCTTTTTTACTACTTTTGGTGGAGAAGCACTCTCATTAGCTGCAGCAAAAGCCACTATTGAAGAACTAATTGAAAAAAATGTTCCTGAATATCTTGCTAAACAAGGAAGAAAATTAAAGGACGGATATAACTCGATTGCACATGATTTAGGAATGGATTATACGAAATGTTCAGGTTTTGATTGCAGAACTATAATTACTTTTGATGCTGAAAAATCTGATTGCAATCCTTTGGAGATGAAATCTTTAGTTCAACAAGAAATGATAAAGCGTGGAATTCTTTGGGGCGGATTTCATAATATGTCATTTTCACATTCGGACGATGATATTGAATATACATTAAAAGCATATAAGGATGTTCTGCCTATCTTAAAAACAGCTGTCGAAGAAAAAGATATTAAAAAATATTTACGTGGAGAACCAGTTGAACCAGTTTTTAGAAAAACCACGAACTTCAATACAAAACCAAAGAATAAACAATAATGAATAATTTATTTGAACTATTCTCGTTAAAAAATAAAGTCTCTGTTGTAACTGGTGCTTTAGGATTAATTGGAAGGCATCATTGTTTTGCTCTTTCTGAGGCGGGCTCTAATGTAGTTGTAGCTGACTTGCATCAGACAGAATGTGAAGAGTTTGCTAAAGAATTACCAACAGAATCTATCGGAAGTGAGCTTGATGTTACGGATGAAAAATCAATTATAAATCTTGTTGAACTTACAATCAAAAAATTTGGTAAGATTGATGTACTTGTGAACAATGCTGCAATAAATGATATGTTTGAAAATCCACAAACTGCTGGAGAGTTATCAAAATTTGAAAACTATCCTTTAGAGATGTGGCAAAAATCAATTGATGTTAATCTTACTGGAGTATTCCTTTGTAGCAAAATTATAGGAAAGGAAATGGCTAAAAGAAAATGCGGAAGTATAATTAACGTTGCTTCAACTTATGGAATGGTTGCACCGGATCAATCGCTTTATCAGAAACCAGATGGAACGCAGGATTTCTATAAATCACCTTCCTACCCTGCTACAAAAAGTGCAATACTAAATTTCACAAGATATCTCGCTTCATATTGGGGAAAGGATAATATAAGAGTAAATACATTAACTCCCGGTGGCGTTGAAAATGAGCAAGACGAATTTTTCATTAATAATTACTCAAAAAAAACAATGCTTGGTCGTATGGCTAAACCAGATGATTACAAAGGTGCAATAGTTTTTCTCGCAAGTAATGCGTCCGCTTATATGACCGGTGCAAATCTAGTTGTTGACGGAGGTTGGACTGCATGGTAGTTGATAAAAATTTAGCAAAGAACAATCAACATCTTTCCAATAAAATAAAAAATATCAAATTAATCATTACAGACGTTGATGGAGTTTTAACTGATACTGGCATTTATTATTCATCTAATGGAGAAGCTTTCAAAAGATTTTCTATCCGAGATGGTATGGGAGTAGAAAGATTAAGAAATCTGTTAAACATTGAAACGGTAATCATTACCGGTGAACACTCTGGAACGGTTAAGACTCGAGCAGAAAAATTAAAGATTACCGAAGTCTATCTCGGAGTAAAAAATAAACTCGAAGTGCTTGAACAAATCA
>Ga0209721_1001860_pt1 | contig 14660 bp, 15 predicted proteins | sample TshhotsprinmetaG_FD_184139 | JGI IMG/M metagenome (GOLD analysis project Ga0209721, IMG submission 184139) | Hot spring microbial communities from South Africa to study Microbial Dark Matter (Phase II) - Tshipise hot spring metaG (SPAdes)... | ecosystem: Environmental > Aquatic > Thermal springs... | reverse complement strand
CGTTCTCAGAAATCGCCAGGCTCTTCCAAATCGCTAGTGTTTGAAGTGGCGGGAACCTGTGAAGATCATGGCTATCCCCAGCTCGTTACAGGCTGCAATAACCTCTTCGTCGCGCTTGGCCCCACCGGGCTGAACAATGGCGCTCACGCCCGCCGCAGCAGCCGCCCTCACCACATCGTCGAAGGGAAAGAAAGCCTCGGAGGCCAGCACCGCACCGTTGGCCCTGTCACCAGCATTCTGGATGGCCCGTTCGGCAGCCCAGATGCGGCTGACTGCACCGGTTCCTATACCCACCGTCACCCCGCCCTTAGCCAGTACCACGTTGTTGGAGCGGGTATGCTTACCCACATACCAGGCGAACTTCAGGTCCAGCAGTTCCTGCGGCGTGGGGATGCGCTCGGTTACGTAGCTAAGGTGTAGATCTTCCCAACGTCTGTAGTCGCGGTCCTGGGCCAGAAACCCCCCCACCAGAGGGCGAAATTCACGGCTGTCGGCATCCTCCTTGGCCGCAACCAGCACCCGCAGGTCGGGCTTTTTGTTGCGAAACCACTCCAGGGCTTCGGGGCTCACCTCGGGGGCAATCAGCACTTCCAGAAAGGTTCCGCGCATGGCCATTGCGGTTTCTAGGCCGACCGGGCGGTTCAGAGCCACTACCCCGCCGAACACCGAAAGCGGGTCGGCATCGCGGGCACGTTCCCAGGCAGTTTTGGGATCATCTGCCAGGGCCACCCCGCAGGGGTTGGCGTGCTTGACCGCCACGCAAGCGGGTAGCGCAAACTCGCATACCAGGCTCCAAGCCGCATCGGCATCGGCGTAGTTGTTGAAGCCCATCGGTTTTCCAGCCAGCACCTGCGCATCGAGCACCGCACCGGTCTGGCCCTCGAGGGCATAGAGGGCGGCTTCCTGGTGGGGGTTTTCCCCGTACCGCAGTTCAACCCCGGGCCGGCGTTCTAGGGTCAGGAGTTTGGTTGGAGGAAACTTTTCGAAAGCCAGAAAGTCGGCGATGGCGGCATCGTAGGCCGCCGTGTGAGCAAACGCCTTGTACGCCAGTTGGCGTCGAAACTCGCTGCTGATACCGGAACGCAGGGCTTGTAAGACCGTTACGTAATCGGCAGGGTCGCAGACCGGCAACACCGCCGGGTGGTTTTTGGCTGCCGCTCGAAGCATAGCAGGCCCCCCTATATCGATGTTCTCGAGGCACTCTTCAAAGGAAGCCCCCTGTGCCAGGGTTTCTCGAAACGGATACAGGTTGACGCACAGCAGGTCTATGCGTTGGATGTGGTGGGCCAGTAGCTCTGCCTCGTGCTGGGGGCTTTTGGTTGCCAGCAGTCCGGCGTGGATATGGGGGTGCAGGGTCTTGACCCGCCCCTCCAGAATTTCCGGGAAACCGGTCACGTCGGCCACACGGGTCACGGCTAGACCTGCCGATTGCAGAGCCTGGTGGGTTCCGCCCGTAGAGACCAGCTCAAACCCCAGCTCCTGCAAACCCCTGGCGAACTCCAGCAAACCCGTCTTGTTGGAAACCGAGAGCAGCGCACGCATACCTGGCAAATCATACTGGTTGGCGCGGTGGCCACGAATAGCCAGGACAGTCAACGTCCTGCCACCGCTTCTGTGCAGCCCCAGCGTGTGGCCCATGGAGGACGGGCGCGTTGGGTCTTCGAGCCCTTAGCTCACCTTGGCCCAAGGCGCTAGACTGGATCCCATGAGCACTGCCATCTACGATGGAATCAAGAGAGAAATTCTCGAGGCCATGAAGCGGGGCGATACTGCGTTGCGTGACTTTGCCCGGGTGGTCAAGGCCGAGCTCGATCGTAAGGGCGACGGAAGACCCCTACCCGATGCCGACGCGGTCAAAATTCTCAAAGCCCTTCGGGTCACGGCGCAAGAGAATCGGAACGATTTTGAAATCGCCTTCCTGGACAAATACCTTCCCCAGGAGTTGAGCGAGGAAGAAATCGAGGCCTGGGTACGCGCTCACGTGGACTTCGGCTCGCTCAAGTCGCCGATGGCCGCGATTGGGGTGGTCACCAAGGCGCTGGGGCCTCTCGCACCGGGGGATCGGGTCAAGCGGGTCATCGAGAAAATGGTTCATGGCTAGGCCACCGAAGCGCGCCCAGCCCTGGACTCGAGCGTCCCCCAAACACGTCGCTCACGACCCCTATCCCATCGTGCGCGAACAGCTTCGCGCCCAGAACGACCTCGAGGTGACCTACATGTACATACCCGGCGGGTCTCCGTTCTCCCCGTTACCCCGCACAGAAGCGTGCTGCTGGTGCACCAGTACCGCCATGTGTGGGGAAGGTATTCTTTGAACTTCGGGGGGGCTTCGCCAAGCCAGGTGAAACCCCCGAACATGCTGCCAGGCGCGAACTGCTCGAGGAAGTGGGGGCCAGGACCGAGGAGCTTCGACCCATGGCCGGTATTGTAGCCGCTACCATCAACCCTTTCATTGCCCTGGATAGCCAGATTGTCCAGCCCACCTAGGCAGAGCACGACGAACTGATCGAGTTCGTGGAGTTTTTCCTGGAAGAAGCGGGTGCGATGCAGGCTCGCGGTCCGCTCAACGAAGGCACCCTTGACCTCGCCCTGCTGCGCGCGGGCCAACCTTACCGAAATGGGCTTTCTGAGCTACAATGGTCTATTGGGAAGAGGGCGCAGCCGCTGGTGGAAAACCGCCAGAGGAAAGTCCGGGCAGCACAGGGCGTGATGCCAGCTAACGGCTGGGCGGGGTAACCCGACGGAATAGTGCAACAGAAAGCAGACGGCCCTCGCCCCCGGGCGAGCGGTCAAGGTGAAACGGTGCGGTAAGAGCGCACCAGTACCCCTGGAAACAGGGGTAGCTAGGCAAACCCCATCTGCTGCAAGTCCCACGCCTCGCCTCCGCGGGGCGACGCAACAAGGAGGTTTGACCCGAACCGTTTGTACTTGTGCCTGGGACGCTCGAGGTGAGCGGTGACGCTCATCCCAGAGAGATGGCTGCGGAAACAGAACCCGGCTTACGCCTCTTCCCACCAGCTAACAAATCCTCGGCCACTCCTTCCAACCCTATAAGCTGGTTGGGGACGGGGGACGCCCCAAGCAGTGAGTGCAATTTTTTCAGGCAAGCCTCCCACCGAAGTACAATCCGACCCATGAACCGCCGGTTTCTCGGAAAGGAACTCCTGCGTCCGCACGAGGAGCTTGGCCCCAACGGGCGCAGGCTGTGCCGCTATGTTTGTTGCAGCAATGAGGTGCCCAAGGGCCGCCGCACCTGGTGCAGCAACGAGTGCGTACACCAGTACCGCCTGCGGGCCCACTGGAGCTACGCACGGCAGCACTTGCGGAAGCGCCAGAAAGGTGTTTGCCAGGTCTGTGGCACCGATACCCGCAAGCTCAAGCGCGGCCTGATGAAGCTGTGGACGGCGGCAGTGCAGTTTGGACGCACCCACCGGCTGCACCAAAACCTGTATTCCTTCTCGGAGTACGCCCTGCTTGCCGGGCAGTATGCCCAACTGACCCAGGAACTTTCCCGGCAGGGCTTTCATGGCTTTGTGGCAGAACTTCCCAAGAGCTGGCGGCCCCGCAAGGCCTGGAAGAAGCCCTCGGACTTGTGGGAGGCCGACCATGTTGTAGCAGTGGTAGAAGGCGGCACCCACACCCCCGACAACTTACGCACTCTATGCCAGCCCTGCCACAAACAGGCTAGCCGCACACTGGCTGCTAGGCGGCGAAAATCTAGCGCCGTTGCAGGATAAGAACCGAGAGCAGTACCAGGGCCCCGCCCACCAGTTGCAGCGTGCCCAGCCGCTCGTCCAGAATCAGCGCACCCAGCACAATCGTGAAGAGGGGCTCCAGCATCGAGACAATTGAGGCTTGGGTGGCTCGAATCCTGCGCAGGCCGACAAAAATCAAAATCACCGGGAGCACCGTCGCAATGGTGCTGATGCCCGAAACCAGCCCCCAGTCAGGCAGGCTGCTGGGGATTCTGAACCGGCCATCCAGCAGGGCCAGGACGGTAAACGAGAGGGCTGCTCCCACAAACACATAGCCCGAGGCCACTACCGGGTCGCTGACCCGGCTCAGCCGCGCACTTACCAGCAGATAGGAGGCATACACGGCCGCCGCGGCCAGGGCCAGTAAAACCCCCAGAAGCCCCACGCGCCCCGAAAGATCGGTAGTGAGGGCGATACCAAGCATGGCCACACCCATCGTCAGCAATACCGCCCTGGTCGGGCGTTCGCGCTCGAGCAGCCAAGCCAGCAGCACCACAAACACAGGGTAGGCATAGAGCAAGAGCACCAGCACCCCCACCGGAAGTTGCTGCAGGGCAGCGAAATAGAGGGTGGTCTGGGTTGCATAGCCCACCGCCCCCAGCAAAAAAGGCATCGGGACCTCGGAACACCTGAAGCGCCAGCCCCCACGTCCCAACAGCCAGCCCCAAACCAGGGCCGCCGCTAAGCCTATGCGCCAGGAGAGCAAATCGGCAGACGACCAGCCCAAGTCAAAAGCTATTTTGCCGAAGATGCCCAGGGTAGCAAACCCTAGGGCCGATAGCGCGACGAAATAGATTCCGGCCCGGTCCACCCCAGGAATCTATCAGTTGAGACCAACCCCTCCAAACATTAAGACCCCTCACCAGGCTTTGCCATCAAACGCTCAACCGAGCCAGCCAGGGCCGTCTTATCGGTGAGCCAAATCCAGACTTTTCGCGGCCTGGACGGCTAAGTGTCGTGTAACGATTTATTTGTGAAATTTGAAACCGTATAATGCGAAATGTGAAGCAAATGAGATGAGAAAATATGAAACTGTACTCATGAAAATAGACTCATGGCGGCGGGAAAATACTGGTGGTTCAAGATTCCACCAGTGCCTGCTAAGTTGCAGCGGCGCTAGAGCTTGATATTTCAAGAGTTAACTGTTGGCTGCCGGTCAGGGTTGAATGTCAAGTGATGATTGGTTCGTAGAGCCTTTTTTGATTTGACGCTTTAGTGAATCAACTTGATCCGCCAGCTGTTGAATGGCGCTGATGATTGGTGCAATGAACTCGTCGTAGCGAAGGCTCTGTACCGACTCTTTATCGTTCACATCATCGAGCACCCAGCCTCCAAAATCGCCGACGCCCAGCCGGTCTAGCACCGCTTGAACCTCCTGGGCAATCAGCCCATAGTGGTATCGGCGGCCCGCGATGGGTCTGACAGTGGACGGGCTGTCGTAAATCTCGATCTCCTTACCATCCTCATCTTTTTCTATACGCGGTTGAGGCGGATCAACCTGTTGGCCTCCCTGCTTCCACCGGTACCTAACTGGCCGTAGTGCGCGAATGAACTCCAACCCTAGTGGCGAGTCCTCAATATCCGTTTTGAGGCGGATGTCTGATGTCTGAATAGTGCCATTAGCGGCCCATATACTGGCCCAGCGATGTTGGGAATTACCCAGCTGATACGTATTATTCGAGTCTGGAATCAGATGGCCGTTTACCCTTATCTGCGAGGAGCTTATCTTGAGCTGTGAATCCATTTCAATAGTGTTGTAGTGGGTATAGATGGTATAGTTGCCGATACTGGGGCGTGTAAAAAAGTACAAAACTCCGTCGCGACCATGTATGTGCATGGCAGCGTTACTACCCAGACTCTCGCCATAAAATGCGTAAAAGCCGGAGACGTGATTTTGCGTAGACCCGTTAGACAAAAAAAACTGTGTATAACCGTAATTTGGGGTGAACGGGGCGCCGAGGTACCCAGAGTACATGCATATGCGTGCGGTAGTTTCAGTGATGTGGGGGGCGAAAACGATTTGACCTCCACCTGGGTCAAAGATCAGATTTTTATTAGGTTTGAACTGCATTTGGTTGCCGTTGTAAAATGCCAACTCCTGCCCGTTCGCCCTGAGCTGGACTGCTCCATCCCCGCCCCAATTGAGGCCGGTGTCATCATCTCCTATTGCTAGCGATATGTGCGACGACCCAGTGCCAAGTTGCCGGTGCACAAAAACACGTTCTGTGGTGATAAGGTTACCGGTCATGGTATCCCCGGCGCGGTTGACGGGGGTGTAACCAATGTTCGCCACCGCAGCACCTGATGCAAGCTTAGGGGCGGTCACGGCTCCATTGGCGATATGTGCTGTAGCAATGCTCCCATCCCGCACATCCTGGGCCAGGCGGCCATCGCTGTTCAGCGTAGCAAGCCGATGGGGGCCGCCCCGCATGTTGTTCAGCATGTGAACCCACCGGCCGCCGCCGGAAGCGGCCACAACCCACAGGCCGTCAGGAGTAGCCCCGCTAGGCAAATAGAGGCGGTAGCGGCCCAGGCCGTCCACATCCACTGTGTCCCCATCGTTCATCCCGGTCAGGTTGGCCAAGGTGGTTAGATCGGGCACCCGTCGAATCCGGCGCACGCCAGTGCTCTCTACCTCGAGCCTGGACTGGTGCAGGTTCTCTGTGCGATCCAGTACGGCTTGGATGGCAGCCTCGAGGGGCTCGATAGCTACCGGCTCGTTGGCCCCTGAAATAGGGAAGTTGGGGATGTTAGGGGGAAAAGCGTTGTTTGGGTTAAGGGTTTTAGGCATTGTCTCCTCCTATCTATGGGTACAGCATTATCGGGGGCTCGCCCCAGGTGAGTCCGGGCGGATTCCAGGTGAGGCCCGAGGGGTTCCAGGTAATCCCAACGCCGGGCACGTAAAGCAGGCTGTTCAGTCGGGTGTGGGCAGGTTTGATCTCGTTGATCAGGGATAGAATCTGTTGCCGCTCCTCTATGCTCCCGTCATAGCTCCGGGTGTAGGGGTAGAGGTAAACGTCGAATTGACTCCAGCGAAGGGGGTCGTACAGGCGCACTGGGGTTATGTTGGCCAGGTAACCTAGGCGCAGTAGGGCCAGCCTCATCCCCAACTCGGTGCCGCCCAGCCGCCAGAAATCCAAGGCACCCAGAATCCGCTCTCGGAATAACTGGGGGGCCTCGCCGCTGAACCGTCGCAGATTCCGGCCTGTTGCCAGCTCTGTCAGCCAGGGCTCAGGGGCGTGCTGCGGGAACGAGCTTTTGGCGACGGTGAAGAGTAGCTCCAGTAGCCAGCCCTCCTGCCCTGCTAGCATCCGCACGATGCCGTCGGCTACACCTCCATCCGGCCCTCGGCGACCAGGGGGCAGCAAACGTGCTAAATGTTGGTAGCTCTGTTGCTCAAACATACTAGGGACTCAGGGCCTGCATGGTTCCGGGCATGAACATCTCATCTGGGTCGCAAAACTGGGGCGCATTGGGGTTCACCAGCTCAACCGCTTGTAGCCCGGGGTAGTTGTGCAGGAAGTCGGCCAGCCGGCTTGGGTAGAAAGCCTCGCCGATACCGAGGCCATTTACAAAAAGCGCCATGCGGCTGGCCCATTCGCTCAAAGGATCGGCCTCAGGCTTCAGGTAGAACGTAGCGGTGATGTTGAGCGATATGGTGTCGGGTGCACGCACCAGGGCGTCCACGGTGAGTGGCTTCCGCTCGTTCACGGTCTGCTGCACCCGGGCAATGGCTGCCGAGCTGGGCAAGCCTGAGGATGGCGCTATGATAACGTCAACGGTTCCCTCGCCTCTGGGGTGGTCATCCCGCACCCGCACCTTCCGGATTTCGGTGTCCTCCAGCGCCCATAGCACGTAGGCGTGGCGGGTACCCCCCAGGCCCTGGGCCGGCCAGGTTAGGATGCAGCGCTGCCGTAGCTCATCATCGGCTTCCTCATCCTCGCCGGGCTGCAAAATCTCCAGCACATCAAGGTATTCCACCCCTGGCACCACCGTAATCGGGTAGAGCAGGGTTCCCGGCGGAAGGTTGTACTGCGAACCGAGGCCCTCACTTCGGGCCTCTACCTGTGTGTTGGGGGCGAAGCTTCCCTCAAGAAAATATCTCAGGTTGCTGGTACCGAAAACAGCGCCCGGCGGGAAGCTCCCGCTGGCGCTGGCCTGAACCCGGCAGCGCAGAATAGCTGCCCGGGCCGATTTGCGCTGCAGCCCCAGTCCTTTTGCATGAGCATCCAGCCAGGCTCCTGTGGCCCGCGTTACCAGAAGCTGGGGGGCCAGGGCCTCAATGGAGGACCAGACGTCCAGCCCTACCTGGGCGGCTAGGCGGATATACGTGCCGAAGGTGCTAAAAGCATCCGGGTTTCTGGCCGGGAAGTTGGCCGGAAGGTGGTCAAGCAGCTCCTGTGTCAGAACCTCGAGGGATGGGATTGGCGGTGTAAGGCTCATAAGGATAGGTCAAACTCCAGAAGTACCTGATCCAGCTCAGCTATGATGCGCAAGCCGCTGGAGGTGAGCTCAGTCCGAGCTTCCAAAACCCGGACGTCCTCGAGGCAGGTCAGCTCAGCCTCTTGGCGTAGCTCCAGCCGGGTCAGAGCATCGTCGGTGACCTGTACGTAGTCGGGCACCTGGCTGCCCTCAGCCGGGAATGCCCAATGACTGCCTCGAGGGCTGATAAGCCGGGCTAACAGGTCTTGACGTACCACCTCGAGGTCTTTTGCCAGGGCCACGTCGCCTCGAGGGTTGATAACCAGGTCGCCGCTCCAGAGCCAATCAATGTAGGCCATATCTCACCCCGATTGGGTGCGCGGACTGCCTGTAATGATTTCGCCGATGATGGTGGCTGTTCCCGGCTGCACTCCGCTCACGCGAATCTGATCGCCAACCCGTGCCACTGGTGGGCCGCCGCCGGCGAGGATAACCTGAGCACCGTCTACGTGTACGTCGGCGTTGGATTTTACGAAAACCTGGCCATCCGGCGCAATCCGGATGTAGGTGTTGGCGTCCTGTTGAATGAGCAGCTCGCCGGGGGCCACGTGGGGCAGTTTGCGAGCCTCGGCCAACAGACCATCAATGTACGGATAGGCCGGATTGCCGTCGTAGTACGCCACCCGCACCAGCGCCCCCACCTCCGGCAGGGCATAGACACCCCGCGTTTGGCCTATCCAGGGCACATCAAGGGGGACATCGCGCAGGAGGCCTCGAGCCAAATCGGGCTGACCGTCCGGAGTGAGAGGCTCCACGTCCACGCTGTAACGGCATTCGCCCGGAGGCCCGGCAACACCTGCCGTGCTGCGTAACGCAACCACCCGTCCTTTGTGCGGTAGGTGGGTGCGGCTTGAGAGTTCTGGCCACAGCGTCTCAACCAGCTGACGCAGCGCCTGGCGCAGGGTTCCGGCATTCATAGGGGACTCCCGTAGATGTGGTGCTCTGCCCGGTTGGGCTCGAGATAGAGGATGTGCTCCACTACCCGCACTCGGCCCTGGTACTCCGGATGGTCAATCTCAAGCCGGTGGCCTACCCGCAGCTCCGGCAACGGGGCGCAGATAAGCGTGACCAAACTGCTCCGCCGGACGGCCAGCACCTCCGGGCCTACCTGGTGAGTAACCGTCCAGTGCGGGCTTTTATTTGGCGGGCCAATGTACAGCCCGCCTCCGTCCAGCTCGTGTACCCCGTCTAGCAGTCCCCAGGCCGCCACCACCGCCCGCACCGCTTGGAGTGCAGGCTGCCGGGCTAGCTGGTAATGCCGGCGGATGTTGGTGTCGTAGGCAATCCGGGCCTCGCCTCCGCAGGTATTGGCAATCCAGCGCAATACGGTGGCCGCCGTAACGTCGCTGAATCCCTGGGGGCCTACCATCCGCCTCCAGGCTGGTAGGCTTTGCACCCGGTATTTGCGTGGGGTGCGGGTGCGCCAGATAGCGCCCTTTAGAAGCGGTTTCCCGGCCAGCCGCACCTCGATCTCATCGGCGGCATCAACTCCGCTTACCACCCCTACCCGGGGCGGATGGCCCGTTATCTCGGAGAAGAGCAAGCCGGTGGGGGTACCTAGGGTTGATTCAAGCTCAAGGCGAATCATGGGCCGTCTACCAGATTCAAACCAGTCTGCCGACCACTAAGAAAATCCTGTATGTACCGGGGTGGCGATGGCTGGGGCTTCTGGGGTGGATTGCGCCGGGCCTGGGGGCTATTCGGCGGTGGGCCAGCCTGGGGGGAGGCGCTAGTAGTCCCGCTTCCGCCAGCAGCTGCTTGCGCCCGTGCGTTGGCCTCTCGCTGAGCGGGGCGGCTCTCGGTCTGCAATAGCTCGAGTTCGCACTCCACACCTTCGCCATCGGCCCGCTCTCGGGTGATAAGCCGGGAAAACAGGGCCTTTTCCACCCCACGCGCGGCTAAATGGGGGTGCACTACCCTCAGGGGTTTGTCTTTATAACGGACAAAAGCGGCGTGGAGAATTTTAGCCTCCTCTAAGGGGTGCTCGCCGGCCAGGGCTATGCGCAACCGCACGCGGAAGTCCCGAAAGCCCCGGTACACCGGCACATCCCCGGCCCGGCCCTCCCGGGGAAGCTGTTCGATTGCGTTTTCGCCGTCCACCTCTACCGCAACCAGCACACCTGGCATCTCGCGGCCTTCTAAACGCAGCTTGTCACCGGTCTGAAAACGCAGGTAGGGCATCAGACCTCCGACAAGAAGAGGCGCTTCAAGGCTTCCACAAACTCATCCGGCTCTCGCACGCTGGGCAGCTCGAGGCGCTCGATGTGAATTTGGATGGGACGCTGGGGTGTAGCCCCTGGGCTGGCCTGCACCACGGGCCCCGCCTGGGTGACGGCAAGCGGCCCGAAGCCAGCCGACACCTCCACCGCCGGCAGGCGCACCAGCTCGGCTGTGGCTCGCTCCACCGCTGGGGCCATCCCCTGGAGGCCCAGCAGGAAGCCCAGGGCGCTCGCAGCGCCAAGCTGGGCAAAAGCCCGGCTGGGGGAACGAATCCCTAGCAAGCCTTTGAGGGCGTCCAGGGCCTGCTGGCCGATGTTGCGAATCCCTTGGATTGGGGCTGTGGCCAGGGAGACAATACCCTGGGCCAGCCCCTGCACGATCCCCCGACCGGCCTCGAAGAAAGGTGCGGCCAACCCGCGCACCCAGGCCAGGATTTGCTCGAGGCTACGACGCAGCACATCCCAAATCACCCCACCCAGTTTGATAGGTACCAGCAGGACATTGCGCAGCCCCTCCCAGATGAGTTTTGCTCCAGCCACTACCTGGTTCAGGTCACCTCTGAGCAGACCGCCGATAGCCATCACGAACCCTCGCACTACCTGCACCACGCCGGCCAAGCCCTGGGCGAAGATGGGGGCTATGCGTTTGGCCAGGCCCTCCAGGATGCCCACCAGGAGGCCCAGGCCAAAGAAGATAGCCCGCAATACCACATCAAACGCTTCTTTGGCGGGCACCATGCTAGCCTGAACAACTCCACCTATGGGCCGGAATGCCTCGGCAAGGGCGGCACCGAGCGATTGAACCTCCGCTACCATCGGTGCAAAGGCCGTTCGGATGCTCTTGAAGGTGGCTAGAATCCCGGCTCTAAACTCCTCGCTGTTGCGCCAGGCATGAACGATGACCGCGGTCAAAGCGCCAAAAGCGGCAATGGCCAGCCCTAGCGGATTCGCCATCAGCGCCAGCCCAACCGCCCGCAGGCTCACTGCCATGCCCACCAATCCGGCCCGCAGACCGACCAGCAGCACGGGCAGCCGGGCCACGACGCCCCCAAACATCAGCAGGCCAATTCGGGCTTGTGCAGCGACGAAACCAAAGCTGGCCAAGGCTATTGCACCGGTGCCCAATACGACCAATAGGCCGCTTGCTCCGGCAGCTAGGCTCACCAGCACATTGCGCAGCAAGGGGGAGGCCACAAGCAGATCGCCCAGGCGCTGCAAGAATGCCGCCGCTCCCTCCACCGCCCGGCTGAAAGGGGGGAGGAGGATATTTCCCACCACCACGGCTATCCGCTCTACTGCGTTTTTTAAGAGGACCAGCTTGCTCTGGGTGGTGACCACCCGGGCCTGGAACTCGGCCAGGGCGCTACCGGCAAACTGGGCCGGCTCGGCCACCAGACCCAGGGCTCGTTGCAGTGTAGGCAGGGCGTTGGCCAAGCGAGCGATGTCGTCCGAGTACTCCTGCCCGAACAAGTTTGAGAGGATGGCGAGCTGGTCTGGTGCTCGCCGGATGCGCTCGAGCAGGCCGGCGATTGCTCCTGCAGCGTCTTTCCGAACGGCCTGGGCCAGCCCTTGGGCGGTGAGGCCGAGCCGCTCGAGGGCTTCCTGGAACTCCCTGGGCTGCTGGGGGGCGGTGGCCAAGCGCATAAAGAGCGCGTTTAGGCCGGTGGCGGCCACCTCAGGCGCAGTGCCCACCGCCAGGAGCGCCGAGCCGAACGCTGCTACCTGCTCGCCGCTGAGGCCTAATATTTGGCCGGTGGCACCTACACGGCGCAATACATTCAGAATCTCCGGAGCGGTGGCGGCCAGGTTGTTCGACAGAGTGTTGACCGCGTCGGTCAGCAGCACCACTTGCGGCTGGCTCAGGTTGAGCTGCGCCCGGAGCTTGGCCAGCGCATCGCCGGCCTCGAGGGCAGGAATGCCGAACGCCACCGCTACCCTGGCGGCGTCCTGCACAAAGGGGATGAGTTCATTGAGGGCAATACCTGCCTGGCCTGCGGCGGCGGCGATCTGGGTGAGTTCGGTAGTGGTGAGCGGAATCTGGCGGCCCAGGTTCAAAAGCTCCCGCTGGAATCCGGTGAGGGCCTCTGGAGTCGGGAAGTCCACTACCTTGCGCACATCGGCCAGCGCATCCTCCAGGGCGATGGCCTGCCGGGTGGCCAGAGCCAGCGGGGCTCCTAGGGCCGCGCCCACCCCGGCCAGCTGGAGACCCTGGCCCATGCGGTCCAGCTGGGCATCCAGCCGGGCCGAAAGTGCGCTGAGCTGCTGAAACTGCCCAGCGATCTGCCGGGCCGGGCCCGAAACCCGATCCACTAGGTCAAAGACGGCCTGAAGGGCGTAGACCATGCGTTATTGCCCAGTATTGATCCAGGCCAGATCGGGCCGCTCGAGGTTAATGACAGCCTCGCCGCGCCGCTGGCCGTTGATAATGACGGCAGATCGGATAAGTCGCCGGATCGGCCGATGGTTTGTTCGCAGCCAGTCCAGAGGATTGAGGTAGTTTTCCTGAATGTAGGCCCTGTCCATCCCCGGCCAGTGGTCGGCGGGAAAAGAGGTTTTGCGCAGCTCAAAGTGCAGGTGGGCCAAAAAGGGGCTTTTGGGGTCTCCTTTCCCGATCGCCCCCACGGGCTCCCCCGGCCAGACCCACTGCCCCTCGGCCACGCAGAGGTGGAGCAGATGTGCATACTGGCTCCAGAACCGCCCCAGCCCGGGCAGATCATGCTCGAGCAGGACGATGTTCCCCCAGACCCGGTGGAACCCGGCGTGCACCACCCGCCCCTCGGCGATGGCCACCACCGGCCAACCTAGATCGAAATCCCCCGCCCCAAGGTTGAGGTCAATGCCGGGATGCTCGGCGGGGGGCAGGCGGTTCTGCTGCCGCCAGCGGGGGTAGCTGGGGTCGAGGAAGCCCACGTCGATGCGGAAACGCTCGGGTTGAGGGACAGGCCAAAGAATGCGCATAGGAAAACCCCCGGGCGTCCGGGGGCAGTGTGGCTAGATTAGCTGAATTATAGCACAGAATTCAGGACTCGGTTCCGCAGCTCCTCCAGCGCGGCCTTGTACTGCTGCAGCTCGTCCGCGGGGAGGTAGTGTAAGGAGTCCGCGCAGGCGTACAGCTCGGCGATCTCCTCCGCAGTGTCCACGTATTCTTGCTCGAATCCGGGGCGGTCGTAGGCTTCCAGTCTGGCCCTGAGCTCGCCCGCCCAGGCCAGCAGGTCGCCTAGGGAAAGTCGGAGCGCTTTTTCAGCCATACAACGTTAGAGTTTATGGTAATCGCTGAAACATTGGAAAACAAGTAGGCCGTGTTTATGGAAGCGAACACTGGGTTATAGACCACCAGCAGCCAGGGTAGAAACCCGGGCCCCTGCTCGGCCTCGGGGATAACCTCGGCCGCCGGGACGATGAGCAGCAACCGGGGCAAGCCCTCCTTGCCCTGTGGGCTGTGCAGGCAGAGGACCGGGTCGGGATGGGTGGCGGCCAGCCGGATCAGCTCCAGATAGCGCTCCGGGGAGATGGCGACAAACTGCTCCTCCGCCAGAACGTGCTGCGCCCACTTGATCTGCTGGACCGTAGCACGCAGCCCCAGCAAATTCTGGAGTGGCTGCGGAACCCTCTGTACCTGTTGGGAGAATGGGGCTATGGCCACCCGTCCGGCGAAATACATCCACTCCCCCGGTTCAGGCGAAATCTCCCGCCGCAGCAGTGGAGCGGCCCGCTCATCGGTAGTCTTATCCTGCCCCAAAGCGCGCAGGTAGGCTGCCCAGAGCCCGGGGTGGTAGTCGCGGGGCTCGGGGCTCCAGCCATTCTGGTCAGGGGGAGCGCCGAAGCCGGGCTCGGTGCTGGTTGCAGGAGCTTTCTTCCAGGCGCGGCGGGCTCCTTCCTCGGCGTCGTATGTGATCAGGGCAGTGCGGCAGTTGAAGTGGCGTGGGGGGATGTTGCGTTTCCAGAAAGGGTCATCTGCCGGCAACACCACACCGGCCACCGGGCGGCAGATCTGGCTGGTGCGGCCATCCAGGACCACCGAAAGCCCCCAGTAGGGCCGCTCTTTGCGCAGGCCATCCGCGGCCCGGTAGCGCCCCGCCCCGTAGGCGAGCTGCAGGTTGGTGCGAAAGATTATCTCCAGTCTATGCCGGCTCCCGGTGCCCCAGGCCTGCTGTACCTGCTGTGAAAGCCGCTGCCGGAATACCTCGAAGGTCTCGCCCTGGGC
>Ga0209721_1001856_pt1 | contig 14682 bp, 14 predicted proteins | sample TshhotsprinmetaG_FD_184139 | JGI IMG/M metagenome (GOLD analysis project Ga0209721, IMG submission 184139) | Hot spring microbial communities from South Africa to study Microbial Dark Matter (Phase II) - Tshipise hot spring metaG (SPAdes)... | ecosystem: Environmental > Aquatic > Thermal springs... | reverse complement strand
CAATTTCTTCTAATTTTTCTGCAGTCTTTTCCCCGATCCAATCTGCACCACATTGCGAACATACCGTTGCAGGGACATCCCTTACGACTACAACTCCAAAGCCTAAATCTACTGTGAATGTGGTTTTTCCTGCTTTTTTACTTCCTCCACATAATGGGCACTTACCTGTCAATGTATCAGTTGCCATGTTTCCTACGAACAACCAGTTCCCGAATACCGGTTTTTTTGTTTTTCTAACAGATGCGGATGTCGGACACGGACACGTGACACGGTCACGCCTGCCTGCAGCAGACACGGACACGGTTATTATTACTATCACTTAAAACAGCTTGAAAAAAAGGATATGACTCATATATTTGGTTGATTGGAGGAGTTTACTCCCTTCTTCTTCCGGAAGAGCAACGGCGACTACCAGTTCTTCATTCCCATCACCATCCACATCCTTCAATTGATAATCAACAATATACCCCTGAATCTCTCTTGTCTTCCAATTTGTCATTAGACCGGTGTCTTCCCAGACAAGGTTGTATATTTCTCCGGATTCATAAGTTTTTAATCTTTTAAAGATAGTACCCGAGCCTAACTCATTTCGATTGATAATCACTTCAGGCACGCCATCACCATCCAGGTCTCTGACAAGAATTCTTCCTGGGATAAATACTCTCCAGGGTGGCGACTCGTGGGGGCGCCCCCCTTCCTCCTTTTTTTTCTTTGTATCATAATAAATGTTAGTTCCTCCAAATCGGCTGGTACTCCGCCAAACGACTTTTCCATCAGAGGATATAATTTTTAGATGGTCTCTGTCATCAAGCACCAAAAGTTCCGGTTTTCCCTTGCCCCGGATGTCTGCCAACGTCAGGCCAAAAATCTTCGTCCCACTCGGAAAAGGTATTTTTGGGCCTTTTTCAAAAGATTTGCCCTTCCAGACCATTTTATAAATTGATCCCGTAGGAAGGCCATCCGATCCCATCTGTTGGCCCATGAGAACGGAACCCTCTTTCGGATGTTCAAGCACCCTGTAAAACCAGTCTGACTTTCTTGTAATGACTCTGAACTCTCCCTGTTCGTATTCGATGATGAAGGATTGCAGGTTATCTTCAACAACTGAGGTGACGATTATTTCCGAAACTCCATTTCGGTTTACGTCCATCACATCAAGCGTTAGAAGATTGTGGTGATAGCCTATCTCAATTTTTCTGAAAAGGCTAAGTCTCTCTCCATCATATTTAAAAACATAGAGATTATGCCTGTCCATGGCAACAACCTCATTCTTTTTGTCTCCGTCCACATCGCCTATATCAAGGCCTCTGACTTCGAAGGGGAGGTTCTGGCTTTTTTTAAACCCCAGTCCTTCAGGGTCAATCCTTCCGATTTCTCTTCCCGGTCGAAGGATATGAGATTTCCCGGGGTCTCCAGGTCTGACCGCCATAGCACGGCGTCCCAGAATTCTGAACCCGATGTCCTGCGCGAAATCGCCAATCTTCGTCATCACATCATCAATGCCTTTGTGCTGGGTATAGGCGCCGAGCGGTGGCTTGTCGTCGGTAATGGGGATGAGCCGGGCGTCGAGGCTGATATAATTGCCGATCTTCGTGATGCTTCCGAGGACGACATAGTCTGCTCCAACCCTTCTGCCGGCCTCTTTTGCTACGGTTTCATCCAGGCGCATGGGTCTCATCTCCCAGAGAGCCCTCTCCACGACCGTGCGTTCGATGACAATGATTCTTCCTTCCACGGTGATTCGGGAGGTGAGGATATCATTGATGCCTTCCCTCAAGTAGTCGAGATTCTCCTGACTATGGATGAGGAAAGGGAGAATGGCCACTTTATAAATCCTACCGGTGTCTTTTGGCTGGGCAAAAGGGTGAGAGGGAAGAGTGAGGAGGGAGAGTAGACATAAAGTAATAATGAATTTAAATTTCATGGAAAGTCCTTTCTTAAAAATAATTCTCGAATTCCCTATCTACCATTAAGCAAAGGAAGTGAAGGGAAACAGAAGCGACTCTCTGTGGTTATCTTCAGTCTAAGTTAAAAGGTTATGTCTTTTCAGGCAAAGCCCTCATGCGAACCCGTGATTCTTCCACCACTGTGAAATGACCTGACCAGTCTGTTCGGCTCTCAAGAACGGCTACGATTTTTTTTGCCGTATGCTCGGGCGAAGGAGTGGCGATTCGGAATAGAATCACTCCCTTGGACGCCGGCAACTTCAAACGAAATGCCAATTCACCGAATTCTTTATCGAAGGTCACAAGAATCCTATTTTCGTTTTTGGCCAATTGTAAAATGCTCTGATCTTTGCTGCCGGGTGCATCGGTTCGTATCCACATAACATCATGGCCTCGGGATCGAAGGGCTGTTATCGCTGTTAATGGCACATTTTCGTCAGCCAAGATTCTCATAGATTAAATCGCAATGGGATAGATATGCTCTTCACGCAATACCGCACTTGCATAGCTCAAACAAGCCAAAATATCTTCCTTATTTAACCCTGGATAATTCTGTGTAATATCGTTTTCAGACCAACCTTGTGCCAAAAGACTAACGATGAACTCGACAGCCAGTCGGGTACCCTTCACAACAGGTTTTCCTGTTAAGATTTCAGGATCAACAACAATTCGATCTTGCCAATCCATGGCTAACCTCCTGAGATTGAAAATAAAAAGAAAATCTAAAAATATGGCCGGTTTTGGTCAATACACGATTGATCATTTTTAGGACACAGATAGTGGACGTGTGTTTTATCCTCCCCTTTTTATATCCGAAAGCATAAGCATCGTCTGGTCGAGTCGCGTAGGAATCTGGTCTATTCGGGTATTTACCGCTTTTATATCTTCCCTCATTTCTTTCATCTGCTCTTTCAATTCCCGAGTCCGTTCATCCACGACATCATAGATCAATTCCAGCGTTACTTTTTTGACGATATGCTTTACAGTTGCTTTTATTTTCCCCTCTATTTTAACCGATTTTAAGTGGATTTACAGTGTTTGTCAATTGTGAATTTTACAGAGCAAACAAGGATTTAGGTTGACACTTCTTGCCCTCTGTGGTAATTAATGGTTCAAATAATAGGTTCATCTGGCTTTCGTGTGGGTATTTTTCCCCTAAACTATACTTCCATACCATTCCCCCCTTAAATTAAGGGGGGATTAAGGGGGGTTAAGGGTTTAGGAAATCCCTTCATAACGAACCAATATTAAATCAAAATTGATGGGAATTGAGGTGTCATCATGCCCAGACGGAGAGGGTATCCTGGTCACCTGAAATAAGATAACCCCTCCCCACCTCCCCTTAACATAAGGGGAGGTTACCCACTCAATACCCGGGAGAACCAAATAATATTACATTTTGGATGCGAATCACGGACACGGGGTTGCCATGTATCGAGACAAAACAGTTGCAGTCATTGTTCCCGCTTATAACGAAGAGAGGCTGATCGGAAAGGTTCTAAAGACCGTGCCCGCTTTTGTTGACCATATCGTTGTTGTGGATGATGCGAGTTCTGACCGGACCGGAGAGGTGGTCAATGAACATCAGGCAGAGGATCCCCGCATCTCCTACATTCGCCACCCGGTCAACGAGGGGGTGGGGGGAGCCATTGTCACCGGATATAAGTGGGCAAGAGACCAAGAGATTGACATCAGCGTGGTCATGGCAGGCGATGCCCAGATGGACCCCAAAGACCTTCCTGCCCTGCTGGACCCTGTGGTTGAAGGAAAGACCGACTATTCGAAGGGAAACCGCCTCTTCACGGGGAAAGCGTGGAAGATTATTCCGAAAACCAGATATTTTGGAAACGCCATTCTTTCCTTTTTAACCAAGATCGCTTCAGGATACTGGCATGTGGCTGATTCGCAATCAGGCTATGCCGCTATCACCCTTGAGGCACTCAAGGCCATCGATCTGGACACGGTTTACAAACGCTACGGGATGCCCAACGACCTTCTGGTGAAATTGAATATCTATAATTTCAGAGTGACGGATGTCCCCGTAACCCCTGTTTACGGGATCGGAGAGCGTTCGGGGATGAAGATTTACAAGGTGGTGTTCACCCTGTCTTTTTTACTGATGAAGCTCTTCCTGTGGAGGCTAAAGGAGAAATATGTGATTCGTGACTTTCATCCCCTGGTCCTTTTTTACCTGATGGGTTTTGTCCTGACACCTATCGGGATCGTTTTTGGCTTTTACCTTCTGGTGTATCGAATTTTTGTCGGACCCGTTGCGGCCACGAGCGCCCTGTTTGCAGCCTTCTTTGCGATCTCGGGACTTCAGTCCCTCTTTTTCGCCATGTGGTTCGACATGGAATATAATAAAGAGTTGAAATGATCGGACACGGTTGACGGTCACGGGCACGTTAATAATGAATATCGGCATCCTCACCTCTTCCTTTCCCTCTCATCCTGATGATCACCTCCAGGCTCCTTTTGTGATCGACTTTATTGAAGGGTTGAAAAGAAGAGGCCATCAGGTCTTCGTATTCACACAAGACCGTGACGGAGAAAAGAAGGAATTCTTAAGCGGGGTCAGGGTGACCTGGTTTGGCTGGATGAAATCGAAAAAACCGATGGTGGCTCTGAATCCATACAACCCCCTGGATCTGGTTCGAATCATCAGTTTATTCCGGAAGGGCAAGGAGGCAGTGGTTCCATTTGTGAAGGAGAACAGGATCGATGTATGTCTTGCCCTCTGGGTGATTCCTGCAGGATATTTCGCAAATTATGTTTATCGAAGGGCAGGAATCCCATATTCCGTCTGGGCGCTTGGTTCGGATATCTACCGCTATGGGACAAATCCTTTTCTTTATCCCTTGATGAGAAGGATTGTTCAGGAGGCAAGGGGTGTTTTTGCCGACGGGTTTGACCTTTCCCATCGGGTGGAAGAGCGATTTCAGAGAAGATGCGATTTTTTAGCGACCACACGGAAGTTTAAGACACCTGATAAACCAGACAGACCCGATAAACCGGACAGACCCTACCATTTTCTTTTTGTTGGAAGGCTTGAAAAGGTGAAAGGAATAGATGTCCTCCTTCAGGCGTCAGCCCTATTAAAGGATGAACATCTTGATTTCCATCTGACCGCAGTGGGGGGCGGGGGCATGGCGGAATGGGCGAAAAACTTCTCAAGGGAGAAAGGGATTGAGGCCAAAGCCACCTTTGCCGGCGCTCTTCCGGATGCCGCGCTGGTTTCTCTTTACCAATCCTCAGATTGTGTCGTTATCCCCTCCCGGTCTGAATCCATCCCGCTGGTCTTTTCAGAGGCATTGAACTTCGGAAGGGATCTGATTGTTACGGATGTAGGCGATATGGGAGGACTTGGGCGTCAATATGGGGTGGCGGATGTGGTAAGGCCTGAAGATCCGGTTGCCCTTAAAGAGGCGATGAAAAGAAAGATCCAGAATCAGGGAAACCCTGGACAGGAGAACAAGCGGGAAGAGTTGCTGAAGCTGTTCGATATGGAAACCAGCGCGGAGCGGTTTTTGGCAGACTATATCACACGTGATTCGTGAATCGTGAGTCGTGATTCGTGGAGGGATTTAAAAACATTTTCTTTCGAGACACGAATCACCCCTCACCAGTCACGACGAAGGGGGTACCAATGAAAGCAATCATTCTGGCAGGCGGAAAGGGAACGAGGCTCGCTCCTTACACCACTGTTTTCCCAAAGCCACTGATGCCTATTGACGGGATGCCGATCCTTGAGGTCATTGTAAGGCAGTTGGCCCATTTCAAAATAAAAGATTTAATCTTCACTGTAAGCCCCCAGTCCCAACCTCTGATTTCAGCCTATTTCGGCGATGGTGAAAAATATGGGGTGAGCATTGCCTATTCGAAGGAGGAACAACCCCTTGGGACAGCCGGTCCCCTCTCCCTTCTCCCCAATCTTCCGGAGACCTTTCTGGTGATGAACGGAGATGTCCTGACCGCCCTCAATTATCAAACATTGATGCGTTATCACCGGAAAGAGAAAGCCCTGATCACCATTGCCATGAGTCGGAAAAACATCCAGGTCGAGCTGGGTGTGATGGAATGTGACGCCAAGAATCGGTTAATCCGATATATCGAGAAACCGAATCTCTCCTATTCCGTAAGCATGGGGATTTATGTGTTTGAGAAGAAGGCTCTGAAATATCTTCGTGAACGGAAACGCCTGGATTTCCCGGAGCTGATTCAGACCCTTCTCCAGGCAAAAGAGAAGGTGGCCTGTTATCCATCGAGAGACTTCTGGCTTGACATCGGAAGACATGAGGATTATGAAGAAGCACAGAAGAAATTTCAGGAGATGAGGAAAAAGTTGTTGTATGAAAAATAAATGACGTGAATTGTGAATCGTGAGTCGTGACTCGTCGCTCAAAATAACGAATCACCAATCACCCTTCACCAGTCACGAATATTGGAGAGGTTTTTATGGCAAAGATTCTTGTGACAGGCGCAGGCGGGTTTATTGGAAGCCATCTCTGCGAAGAGCTGGTCCGTCAGGGAGCGGAGGTCAGGGCGTTTGTCCGCTACAATTCAAGAAATGAGAAAGGCCTGCTGGAAGATCTTCCTGTAGAGATTCAACATCAAATTGAGGTAATTCCCGGCGATTTGAAGGATCCGGATGCTGTAAAAAAGGTGGTCAAGGGATGTAAGAAGGTGTTTCATCTGGGCGCATTGATTGCAATCCCTTACTCCTATTTTCATCCCTTCAATTTTGTTCAGACCAATGTCGTAGGCACAGCCCACCTCCTCAATGCCTGCCTGGAAGAGGATTCCGTGGAACGAATCATCCATACCTCCACGAGCGAAGTCTATGGAACCGCGCAGTATGCCCCCATTGATGAAAAGCATCCTCTTCAGGCCCAATCCCCTTATGCGGCGAGCAAAATTTCTGCCGATAAACTCGCAGAAAGTTACTATCTTTCGTTTGGTCTGCCTGTTGTCACCCTCAGGCCCTTCAACACCTTTGGACCCCGGCAGTCGCTTCGTGCGATCATCCCGACCATTATCTCTCAGGCCCTTGAGGGCCAGAAGATAAGAATAGGGAATATGAAACCCAGAAGAGATTTCCTTTATGTCAGGGATACAGTCCGGGGGTTCATTCAAGTTGGAAAATGTGATGAAGCGGTTGGGAGGGTGGTCAACATCGGGACGGGTCAGGACGTCGCCATTGAGGAACTGGTGAAGATCATTTTGCATTTAATGGGAAAGAAGGCAGAGATCGAGACCGAGGAGCGAAGGATCAGGCCTGACAAGAGCGAAGTCATGCAACTCCTTTCCGACACCGGTCTGGCACAGAAACTAATTAAGTGGTCGCCTCAATACTCCCTTGAAGAAGGGCTGAGGGAGACGATCGAATGGTATCGAAAGAATCTGTCACGATTTAAGGTAGGGGGATATCCGCTATAAAAAGCGTGTCCGTGACCGTGTCGCGTGTCCGGAGGTTCAAAACAAAATACGTGTCTGTGTCCGTGACGCGTGTCCGGGAATTCAAAACAAAATACGTGTTCGTGACGCGTGTCCGTGTCTCGTGTCCGTAGATTTAAAACCGAAAGACCATGACTGTGCCTGGAAATACTATAATTATTTATCCATGGAAGGAGATACCCATGAGAAAAGTGGAGGATTTAGATGTGTTCAAGCTATCTCACACGCTGGCATTAGAAATATTTGAACTTACAAAAAATTTTCCTGAAGAAGAAAAATTTGGACTTATTTCACAAATGAGAAGAGCGGCCTATTCTGTGCCCATGAATCTAATGGAAGGGGCTCATCGGTTAAGTTCGAAGGAATATCGGCAATTTGTTGGAATTGCCAAGGGTTCTGCAGGTGAAGTAAAATATCAACTGTTATTAACCAGAGATTTGAAATACATATCTGAGGGACAATATTCAAACCTAAATCCGAAATATGAAAGAGTCAGTCAGATGTTGACCAGATTAGCTAAATCTTTAGAATGAAATTTATTGACGGACACGTGACACGGACACGATAATTTAAACGGACACGGACACGTGACACGGACACGATAATAATGTGGAAATACCCCCTTTCTGACATTGATCTGGGTAAAGAGGAGGAACAGGAAGTCCTGAAGGTGCTTCGATCCAAGTGGCTCTCCTCGGGCTCGGTCACGGAGAGGTTCGAAAAGGCATTTTCAAAATATATGGGGGGAGGGGATGCGATTGCCGTTTCAAACGGCACAGCCGCCCTGCACCTTGCCCTTGCCTGCCTCGATTTGAAAAAGGGAGATGAAGTGATCCTTCCCTCTCTCACCTTTGTCGCAACCGCCAATGCCGTTTTATATGTAGGAGCAACCCCTGTTTTTGCAGACATCTCAGGAACGGATGATCTCAATATCTCCCCGGATGAAATCGCAAAAAAGGTGACTCGAAGAACAAAGGCGGTTGTTGTAATGCATTATGGCGGGTACCCGTGTGACATGGCATCCATCAAGAGAATAGCAAGAAAGCACGGCCTTTATGTGGTTGAAGACGCTGCCCATGCCCCGGGTGCAGAATATCGAGGCGAGAAATGCGGAACCCTAGGCGATCTGGGCTGTTTCAGTTTCTTTTCAAATAAAAATATGGTCACAGGAGAAGGAGGGCTTGTTTTCACATGCAATAAGCATTTGGCGGAAAAAGTAAGGACGATGAGATCACATGGAATGAAATCCCTTTCATGGGATAAGTATCGTGGCCGGCTTTCGTCCTATGACATCGAACAATTGGGCTATAATTATCGGACCACCGAGATTCAATCTGCCCTGGGAATGGTTCAGCTGAAAAAATTGGATCGGAATAACAACAGGAGAAAGAAACTGGTTCAGGCTTATCGCAGTGCCCTGAAGGGGGTTTCAGGAATTTCAATTCCCTTTTTCAAATTTGAGGGGAGTCCTTCTTATCATATCTTTCCAATTTTACTTGAACCTACTCTTAGCAGAGATCGGGTCATGGAAAGACTAAAAAATTTTGGCATCCAGACGAGCGTTCACTATCCTCCGCTCCATCTCTTCTCTCTTTATAGGAAGAGATTTGGATTTGAAGCGGGGATGTTCCCTAAGACCGAGGAGGTAGGGGGAAGGGAGCTCACCCTGCCACTTCACCCGCTCATGAAGACCGAAGATGTGGAGTGGATTGTCAAAAGACTGAAAGACGTGATTCGTGATGTGTGACTCGTGAGTCGAAAATCGAAATCAGAAGGTCTTTAATCTCTTGGTTTTTTACAATTCACGAATCACCAATCACCAACACGAGGGTTTATGGAATTAGGCGTTTTCGAATCTCCGGGTCAGGAATGGGATGAATTTGCCTCCCGATATACGGATTTGATCTTTTACCAGTCCCTCTGGAGCGAAGTGCTCAGAAAGGGGTTGGGAGGACAACCCCTTTATTTTTATCTGAAAGAGGGGAGTGAGATTGTTGCAGGACTGCCAGGAGTCCTCCTCAATTTTAAAATATTTAAGATTCTCTATGGATCCATTCCCTATGGCCACTTCATCGGCGAACGGTCTTACTTTCCCGCTTTTTTGGAACTTTTAGAAAAGGAGTTTAGGCGAAGAGGAATTGACCAGGCAAGGATCGCCGAATCTCCTTTTTCAGAGTCTTATCACCTTGAATCTTTTAACACCATTTCTGCAAAATGCACTCTTCTGGATTTGAGAGGTTATGATAAGGAAAAGATTTGGGAAGGTTTTAAAAAGAATATTCGCAGGGATGTTAGAAAAGCCCAAAAAAGTGGAGTCGTTGTCCGACAAGCAACTTCAACTGAGGAAATCCGTATATTTTACAAACTCTATCTTGTTTCAATGGGCAGAAATCGAGCAATGGCAAAGTATCCCCTTCAGTGGTTTGAGGTCCTTTATGAAACGATCATTAAGAAAGGGTTAGGGGCTATCGCGCTGGCAGAAATGAACAACGAGGCAATCGCCGGAGTGATTCTCATTTATTCGAATACGTCAACACATTATTTTCATAATGGATCTCAATATGAATTTTTAAGATTTTGCCCGAATGAATTATTAATTCACGGTGCATTAGAGGCGGCTATTGAGAAGGGGCATTCATGCTTCGATTTCATGGGGTCGGATGTGAACGACCTTTCTTTAATCCGGTTTAAAGAGAAGTGGGGAAGCCAATCGAAAGATATTTTTACCTATGTGAAAAATTACCATCCTCTTCGTTGTAAGGTTTGGGAGATGGGAAAGAGATTGGCAAGCTCGAGAATAGGAAATAGTTTACTCAGAGCGATTCAGAAATAAAAAACGGACACATGACACGGACACGGTCACGTGAGGAGAAGTAAATTGGTTGAGAATATGGATTGGAGTCAAAGAGCTCGAAAAGGATTTCTGGCTTCAGGGATTGATCCGGCGGATAAAAGAGGCCATAAGAATTATTATATTGACCTTCTTCAGAAGATGGCCTTAGACGAGGTTTTGGATTTAAAGGGAGACGAGATCGTCCTTGACTTTGGATGCGGGAGCGGAAGAATCTCTTACTGGATGGCACCGAGAGTGAAGAAGGTGATCGGGTTAGAAGTAACTCCGGAGATGATTGATCTTGCCAATCAGAACAGGACTGCAGAAAATGTGGAATTTTTTCTTTATGATGGAGTGAATTTCCCTGAGTTCTCTGTCAAGTTTGCTCTTATCCTATCCGTCGGTGTCCTTCAGATCATGAGAGGGGAAGGATTAAGAAATACGCTTTCGCATCTGTCGGATTACTTGGAGAAAGAGGGCAAGGGATATTTTGTCGAACAGGTATCAGATAATCCCGAGATTGGAAAGCCAACCCTGCAAGAATATTTCCAGGCGTTTCAGGAGGCAGGATTGGATTGTCTTCAATCTTACCCCATCCGAAAAGGCCGCTGGTGGCTTCTCTATTTGATTAGATATGGCATCATCCCCCAAAACCGTCTTCATCAGGTTGCCTCATGGGAATTGGGGAAAAGAAAAAGAATGAGGCAAAAGGAACTCTATTACCAGGACTACCTTTTCATCGTAAGAAAAAAATGAGCCAGAAGAGAGGGTATCAACTTCATCTATCCCACGGGGATACAGTTTTAAAGGATGTTGAAGGGCGAAGCCAGAAGTTTGGAAAAATCCTGAGTGTTCTTCAAGATTTTGATCCCGCAATCCAATCCCTCGCCTGCTTGGATATTGGAAGTTCGAGTGGTATTATTACGTCTTTGCTGGGGAATCATTTTTCTCTGGCGATTGGGATAGATATTGATCAGGAGGCCGTTCGCTACGCCAAAGAACACCATTCCTCAGACCGGAATCAATTTCTGATTGCTGATGCCATGAGGATGCCATTCAAAGACGGTTCTCTCGATGTCGTTGTTTGCAACCATATTTATGAGCATGTCCCAGAGGCAAGACGGCTGATGGACGAAATTCACCGTGTCATGAAAGATGAAGGTTTTTGCTATTTTTCGGCTGGAAACAAGCATATGATCATTGAAGGCCATTACAGCCTCCCATTCCTCTCATGGCTTCCCAAACCTCTGGCGAATATCTATTTGCGGTTGTCCCGAAAGGGAAAATTCTATTATGAAGAGCACCTTTCCCTCCGGAGTCTGAGACAACTGGTTCAAAAATTTAAGATCCATGATTACACCTTAGCGATCATTCAAGATCCGGAAAAGTATTCTGCTCTCGATCTCTTCAATCCCCAGTCCTTTCTGTACAGAGGTATCCGAAGAGCAGCGCCGTATTTGTATCGCTGGATCCCCACGTATGTCTGGGTGTTAACGAAAAAAAGGTGATCCGATTGCATTACAAGATATTATTGAAATGGACCATCGTTACGGCCATTTTCTTTTTTTTGGGAAAGATGGTCTGGGAGAATTGGGTCCAGGTGAAGGAAGTTCCTTTTACCCTCAGATGGACTCCCCTTATTATTGCGACGCTCATTTTCGCTTTTAGTTATTTCATTCAACTCTGGGCGTGGTATCTGATTACCCTGAGGCTGGGGATTGTCCTTTCGCTCAGGGAAACATTAGAGAGCTGGTTCTATTCACAATTGGGCAAATATCTGCCCGGGAAGGTCTGGCTTCTTCTGGGACGGTTCTATCTTTATGAATCGAAAGGAAAGTCGAAGAAAATAATTTCAGCGGCGCTCTATTATGAAATGGTGACTATCATCCTTGCTGGAGGAATTATTTTTGTAAGCTCCCTTGTATTACTGAAAGAAGGGTTCCTCCTTTTTCGAGGGGAGCAACTCGGATGGATCATCTTTTCACTTCTGATCATTCTTGTCTTTCTCCATCCACGATTTCTCCAAAAAATAATGAACGGGTTTCTCGTTGCCTTCAAAAAGGAGACGATCACCCTCTCCCTGTCTTACCCAGATGTGCTGGGGATTTTATGCATCTGTATGTTGTCCTGGCTGATCGGGGGGGTAGGGTTTTATCTCTTCGTGGATTCGATCACTCCTGTTCCGTCAGAGCATTTTCTCTTTTTGACGGGGGCGTTAGCTGTATCAAGCATCCTGGGACTGATCGCTGTTTTTGCCCCAGCCGGCCTGGGAGTCCGTGAAGGGGCTCTGGTCTATCTGCTCACCCAACTCATTCCGGCTCCGTTAGCGGTCATCCTTTCCGTGAGCACCAGGCTCTGGATGACACTCGTTGAAATCGGACTGATAGGGGTGGTATATTTCGGAGGTAAAATTTTGGGAAGTCCCATAGGAAAAAAATACGATGTCTAAGGCGAAAAAAAATAAGCCCTCTAAGGTTCAGAGGAAAACAGATCCAACGATTAAAAAAAGATGGTCTTCTTTATCCTTGTCTCATCTTGTCGCCATTGGATTAATCATCGGAATCGGATTCGTCGCTTACTCCAACACATTTAACGTTCCGTTTCTTTTCGATGATCATGCCAACATCCTGAATAACCCGAATATTCAGATTAAGGTTTTCGCCTGGGAACGAGTGACACAATTGATATTGAATACCTATAAAGATAGCATCCGAGTTTTCTCTTATTTTACTTTGGCTCTCAATTACTATTTTGGTGAATTCAACGTTTTTGGTTATCACCTTGTAAATTTTATCATCCACATTGCCTCAGGGATATTCTTGTATTGGTTCCTCATGCTAACATTCAACCTCCCTTTCTTAAGGGAGAAATATGGGCCTATTTCTTACAAATTAGCCTTATTTGCAAGTTTAATCTTTATTTCCCATCCCATCCAGACCCAATCAGTCACTTACATCGTCCAGAGAATGGCCAGCATGGCAGGGATGTTTTACCTTCTCTCGATGATTCTCTATGTGAAAGGAAGGTTGTCGTTCGGCAACCGCTGGATTGTTTATTTTGCAGCGGCAGGGTTGACCTATCTTCTGGGGATTTTTTCTAAGGAGAATGTGGCCATTTTGCCTCTTTTTATCCTGCTCTATGAGTTCTATTTCTTTCAGAATTTATCGCTCAGCCAGAAGGGGAAGAAGATATTTCTAACCCTTGCTCTGATCGTGGGGCTGATTGCGATTGCGGGTTTGGTTGTCTGGGGGAAGAGGTATTATGAGCTGATCATCGAAGGTTATAAAATCAGAGACTTCACGCTGGGCGAGAGGGTTCTCACACAATTTCGGGTGGTTCTCTATTATCTAACCCTTTTAGCCTACCCCCATCCTTCACGATTAAATTTAGATTATGATTTCCCTGTATCAAAAACCATTTTAGACCCTCCCACAACTCTTATTTCAATCGTAATTGTCGGGGGCCTCATCGGTTATTCTATTTGGAAGGCGAAGAAGATGGCCATGCTATCATTCTGCATTTTCTGGTATTTCGGTAATCTTATCATTGAGTCATCAATCTTCCCTCTTGAGATGGTGTATGAACATCGTCTCTACCTCCCGGCAGTTGGGCCGTTTGTCCTGTTCAGTATCTTATTATTAAGAGGAGTAGAGAGATTGAAACAATGGAGGGAGGGTCTGGCGGGCCAGGTTTCTACAAACAGACCTCAATCGTAGAGAATGGGCTGAACTAAACCGCTGGTTAGATGGATGAATCAGGTGCAAATAAAACCAAAGGGAAATTTAAGAGGGAATTATAAGTTGACTTGGAAAGTTAGATTTTATTTTATTGAGATTTCAGTCTTTTCTACAATTATCCTTGCCCTTTTGGTATCAACCTATCTACGAAATGAAATTTGGCGAGATGAGGTTGCTCTTTGGAAGGATTGTATGAAGAAATCTCCAAGAAAGGCAAGAGTTTATTCCAATCTTGGTTTTGCTTATTTTCAAGAAAGTAATTATGGAAAAGCGCTTGAGATGAGCCAGAGGGCAATTGAAATTGATCCGAAATTTGCAAGAGCCTATCACAATATCGGGCTGGTATATCAGAAAACAGGGGATTTGGATGAGGCGGCAACGATGATAAGGAAATCTTTGGAAATTGATCCCGCTCTTCATATAGCCCACTATTCGCTTGGCGGGGTCTATTTTGAAAGTCGCCGTTACAAGGAAGCAGTTGATGCTTTTAACAGATTTTTAAAAATTTTCCCGAGATTTCCTGATGTTCACCACTTGGTGGCAATTGCCTACGGGGCGCAGAAACAGTTTGATAGGGCAATCGAGGAATTTGAGTGGGAGCTTCGTATCAACCCCTATCACACGTTAGCTCATTTGAATTTAGGGCAAATTTACTGGTATGAATTTCAGAATAAAGAAAAGGCAATTAAACACTTAAAGGCAGCTTTGGCGT
>Ga0209721_1001852_pt1 | contig 14694 bp, 13 predicted proteins | sample TshhotsprinmetaG_FD_184139 | JGI IMG/M metagenome (GOLD analysis project Ga0209721, IMG submission 184139) | Hot spring microbial communities from South Africa to study Microbial Dark Matter (Phase II) - Tshipise hot spring metaG (SPAdes)... | ecosystem: Environmental > Aquatic > Thermal springs... | reverse complement strand
AAAAAAATCTCGTCTTTTTTCTTCAGGAATTTCTTGTCGGCTCATGGCTGCCACTAATATTTTAGGAATTAAAACTAATCCTAAAAATGATGAGTTTTCCTCGCCCAACTTTCCTTTAGATAGATTAATTAATAAAACTTTTCCTTCATCCATAACTTTTCGAAAATCAAAAGCTGATTTTGACTGGCCAATGATATTTCTCATCGTTTTATTAGTAACAAATCGACCAAATTTAGAGACGATATAATCTAAAACTTCAGATTTATGAAAGTCTGAGGTTTGGGCAATCTGATCAGTCCAGTAGCGTCTGACAATTGGATCCTGGACTTTTGGTAATAACTCTTGGACATATTTTGGATCAGTTAGACAACGAACAACCTCAACAAAAGTGGTTCCCGGTTCACTCATCACTGTCAACATTGCATTTCTGACCGCATGTTCAAATCGAGGACCAATAATACCAGTCCGTTGAGGATCATATAATTTATACATTAAATTAATAATCGCCGTCGTTAAAAAATGTTTTTGCTCTTCATTGTGAGCCTCAAGCAAGTTTAATCCCATTGGTCGCTCAGTATCTGATGGATCAAAATAAATCACATCTTCGGCTCGTTGAGGAGGAACAAACTTAACAATGTTATCAATTAAATCACCATGAGGGTCAATCACACAGACACCATAACCTTTTTTAATATCCTGGACTGCCATATCCTCAAGTAAGACCGATTTACCAGTACCGGTTTTACCGATAATATAGACATGTCGACGGCGATCATCAAAACTTAAATAGACTGGTCGTCTGATTCCTCGATAATAACCATAACCTAAAAATGTTCCTTCTGATTGGGGAACCTCAGCTGGTACTGGTCCAGTTTTTGCTTTAAGCCATTGAATATGAGGTGTTTCAACTGTTTTATTAGGAAAATGAAAAATGCTAGCTAACTCATCATTAGTTAAAATAGAGATCGTTCTTCCAAAAGGCCAAAAGGGAATATCAATTACTGGAAAAAATTTATAAATAAAGTTAATCATAAAACCACCTTTAAATCTTAAATTGGCTGAGGTTAAACTATTTTCATCTGAGGAAAACTGAACAAAAGCATTCTTGATATTTTTTAAATGTAAATCCGCCATCTCTTTTGATGGAGAAGAGACAACAAATCTAATCGCAGTATCAAAACCAGAAAGAGAACATTTATTATCGATTTTTTCCAATAGTTTAGGATCGGTTTTAAAAGTGGCTTTTTCAGGATTAGCCTCATTTTTTTTCGTACTGGAAACATATGATTTTCCTTCTTTTTTCCATTTGCTATTGCTTGGTTTAATTAAAATCTGAATAATCGCTCCTTCATTATCACCCATTTTTGAGACCGCTGAGGTAATGGCGGCAATTGAATCAGTTGGTAATTCTTTATAAGTTTTTAAAGGAAAATAAGGAGCTTCTTTAATAATTAAAGCTCCAAAAGCGACTTTGCCATCTTCATCAAAAATATTTGGCTCATCAACTTTTTTAATATCAGCATTTGGATAATAACTATAAATTGTTTTCTCCACTAAATCAATGATTTTATTTGGAGCTGAGACATAAAATCTAATCTCGGATTTTTTGGCAATAATCTCAAAAGCTAAAACATCATTAACCTCAAAAACCGACCAAAAACCAGATTTTTTAAGAGAAGAAAACGAAGCAAACATCTGCTCAGCAGCATCGATTTTTATCTCGTTATCTTTTGGTAGTTTTACTTCAACTGTCACCATCTCTAAAGAAACTTCCTCTCGTTTTTTAAGACGAAAGTAGATTATTAAAAGATAAAATAAAGCCAATGTTAAAATACCAGCAATTAGAGCGGCCGCTGTTGCCAAGCCAATATTGATTAACTGATCAAAAAAGATTTGAGCATCTGAATTTATTATCGAGTTTATCATATGATAATTAAAGTATATAATAGTCTTATGAATAGATTAAAGAGAATTTTAAATCGGCTAAATAAAGTGAAAAAACAACCAGGAAAAAAAGGGAAGCAGTTTTCATTTAGTTTGAGATTTTTAAAATATCTTGGTGTTTTTTTAGGCGGAGTTTTTTTAGGCTTTAATATTTATTTTTCTCAAAATTTGCCAAAAAGTTTTTTTGGTTTGGTTAATCTTCAAAAAAGATCAGTAATTGAGTTTTTGGAAAAGATTCAAAAAACAGAGAGTTTTTTTAGTCAATTAAAATATTTTGAGACACTTTATGCTAATAAAGATTTAAAAAAAGAGGTTTTTAGGAAAGAGGAGGAGAAAAAACAAATGATAAAAAAACTTGAACAGATATTAGAGAAAAATCCTAAATCAAGAGATGTTTTATACAGTCTTTTTTTACTAACAAAAGATAAGACTTACTTAAAAAGGGCGCAAGAAGTTGATCCAGAGATTAGATAAAAAAATCAAATTCTAAGCATTATCACTTAACATTAAATGCAGAACTTAGAGAAGATATACCATTACATCAAACTTCTAACTTTAGAAAAATAACATATAAAACTTAAAACTTAAACTTTAAAAATAGACATACTTATCACATTTTTAATAACTTTTATCTTTTTTAGAATAAATTTGAATAATTAAAGATTATCAGATGCTCTTTATCTTTCCTAAATCGAATTTTGTTCTGGTTTAGGACTTGCCCCGAACTGAACTTCGTTCTGGCTCGGGGTTTCAAGTTTTACGTTTTAATGTTAGATGTTTATTAAAGTTAGTTATAGTCTAACCGAGTCGGTTAGAATGGTGGCGGAATTATTCTATCATGGTTTTTTCTTCTTCTGAGGCAATTACTTGAAAGCCAACATGGTTTCGGCCGGCAAAAAACAGGCCCTCACCAATTCCCGCTGAAAGCAGAAAATGCTTTTCGCCACCAGTTAAGAAAAATACCTCGCTAATTTTCTCAACTGCGGCGGTTGATTGTTTTAAAATTATCTGAAGTGATGAGTTAGTAATAATGGCTTTTCCTTCTTCAGTGGATAAAAAATCTTCAACGTCTTGAGTGATTGTTGTTAAGCCTAATTTATATTTTCTGGCTCTCTTGGCAAAAAGATGAAGATAGGCCGCTGAGTCTTTTTGTTTTATTAAATACCAAGCTTCATCAACCACTAAAACCCTTTTTTTAGGATCGCGCCGCACTCGATTCCAAATATAGTCCAAGACAATATACATTGCCACCGGTCGAAGATTCTCTTCTAAGTCTCTAATTCCAAAAACGGTAAATTGATTTTTAATATCAAAGTTTGACTGTTGATTAAAAATACCACTAGCTGATCCAGCAACAAACTTTTCTAATCTATCAGCTAACTCTTTGGCTTCAGGAGTTTCCATACCAATTAATACTTTGTATAAATCTTCCATTAATGGTGGTTCGTTTTTAAAAGTATCCGGATCTTGAGTGATTCCTTTTTGTCGGTAGGTTAAGACTAAAGCCTTATCAAGCAAAGCGTCTTGGGAGGGAGTTAGATCACCCATAATGATTTTCATTAAAGCATGAAGATCTAAAATTTTATTGGATAACTCATCAGGAGTGGGATTGGTTTTTTCTAAATCAAAAGGATTAATTTTGTATTCTGAAGAGGTGGCAAAAACAATAAACTCGCCACCTAAAGACTCAGTGAGTTTTCGATATTCATTTTCAGGATCAATAATAATTACCTCCACTCCCATCATTAATAGTCTTAAAGTTTCTAATTTGACTAAAAAGCTTTTTCCACCACCTGACTTTCCTAAAATAACTGAATTAGCATTTTCTAAAGTAAACCTATCAAAGATAATTAAACTACCATCATGTTCGTTAATTCCGTATAAAATTCCTTCATTTCGGGTTAACGAGGCAGTAGCAAAGGGAAAAGTCATAGCTAAAGAGGTGGTATCCATATTTCGCCAAACCGCTAATTTATCATAAAAGATTGGTAGGGTTGATTTAAAGCCTTCCTCCATCTCAAGAGTAGCCTGGCGAACAATAATCAATAAAGAGCCTAAAACTGCATCAACTTCTTTAGTTAGGTTATCTAACTCTTCTAAGGTGTCTGCAGGAATAGTAATATAAAGACCGAACTGAAAAAATCTTTCTGCGCCTTTGGCTAACTCAGCTTGTAAAGTTAATGCATCATCTAAAGCCACCTGAACTGCTGGGTCAACCACTTTTCCGGCTTTAATATCGTTTTCAATGGTTGCTTCCATCTCGGCAATCTTTCTTTTTAAGTCCTCCAAAACATTTTTTGACTCAGTTGGATAAATATACATTGAGATATATAAAGGATGATCAAAGGTGATTAATGAATACAGCCAATTAGCAGAAACATAACGAGGATATCCGATCACATACAAAGTCCGATAAAACTTGCTGTCAATTTTTATATGATTAAAATCAACCTCAATATATGAAGGAGCGATAATATCCTTAATAGAGACTGATCCGGCAGCTAAGGTATTAGCAATTGCTGATAAATTAAAGGTTGATTGACTATTTTTTTGTTGGTTGGAAACTACCGTCATAGTTTATTGAGTCATAATAACATCGGTATAACTTTCAACTGGTGCTAACTTTCTTCCGGTTGCCGAAGGATTGTAAAGATTGTAATAGAGTTCGATCAGTTCTTGTTTGTATAAAACACTTGCCTGCAGACCAATTTTAGCTAATAAACGTAATAAGTGGTCTTTTTTTGGATAAAGAGAGGTTTTGGCTCGGGCAATTACATACTCTTTATTTAAACCAGTTGGATTAGCTCCAGTAACTCCCATCTCTAAAGGAGAGAAAGGAGTTATAAAAAAGAAGCGTTTTTCTAAAACAATATTTTTTTTAACAATCATTTTAATAAAGTTTTTATAACTAACAAGTTTTTCTTTTAAAAGAGAGTTTTGTTGAGAATTAATTCTATTGTCTAAATAATCTAAATAAGAGGAAATGTCCATTTTTTTTGAAAGAATTAAAACTTGTGTTGGGAAAGATAGAGAGTTTAATAATCCAGCATAAGAATAAATCATTGATGTTTGTTCTTCAGTTGATAATAGCCAAAAGTTGACCGCTCCAACTTCAATCACACAACAAGCAGAGTAATCCTTCATTAAAACTACATCATCTTTAATATCTTCAATCTCAATAAAAAATTGAGTTGAGGCTTTGATCGGTGATGTTGGTTTTTGAACAGTCATAATAACTCTTTAGAGAAAATTTCTATTGGTTTTTGATTGTTTTTTTCTATTCTTAATTTGATTGTATCAAAATTATATTGTTGTTTGGTATCCTTAATCTGAAAAATGTATTCGCCTTCAGAAAGGGGATTAAAGGTTAAAAAAACACCGTGATTATTGGTTTTTAAAATTCTTAATGGTTGACTATTTTCAGTTTTTTTAATATAAATTAAAATTCCTGGTAGAGGAATTGATTTATAGTTTCTGACAATTCCTGTTAAAAAAGGAGTTTTTGGAGTGAATAAAGGAGTGTTTTGGGTTTTTGAAGGGCTAATGTTTTCATTGATTGTTTTTTGAGGAGGTTTACTTTGTTGAAAAGAACTGATGGGGCTAACTAAGTATTGATTAATTTGTTGTTTTTTTTGTTGGTTTGTTAGTATTGATTGACCTTGATTTTTCCTTAAATATTCAGATAACTTATCTTTAGCGTCAATATGGGTAGTAACAATATGAGGAGGAGAGGTTAGGGAAACATTAAGTAAAAAAATTGGTGGTGGATTTTCTTTTTTAAAAATGTATTGAGTAGGTGAGGTGAGTCTTTTAATTAAGTTTTTTACCCAAACATCAAGCGGTCGATCATTAATGGGTAAAAAGGCTAAAACCAACCCTATACAAACAGTTATTATAGCCAAAAGAATGTTTAAATAAGGAATCGGTGTTAACCCATAAACAACAAAACCAACCACACAAAAAATAATTACATAAATAAATTGTTTTAAAGTCATAAAACCAATAAGTTTAAACTCAAAAGTCGTTATCTGCCTGGGAATTGGATGTTGGTCCATAACTTTAGTTTATAAAAAAAACTAAGATAAAAACAAGAATTATTTGGTTAAAATAAAGTTAAAATCAGTCAAAACAAGTTTTGCCACCATTCTAACCGACTCGGTTAGTTTATTATAGGATATGGCACCAGATTGTTTTGATAATCTAAAAATTGTTAAAAAGTAAATTTAAAGAAAACTGGTGAAAATGTTGATTATAATCAACATTTTTAATTAATAAAACATTTGATAAATTTTTAATTTTAAATTTTTGTTATTTTAGTTAAGCCAAAATGAACTTGATAGGTCATCAAGGATTGACCATAACAAACTTTTTTATTTTTTTATTGATTTAAATGATTGTTTTATTGGTTATTTAAATTAATTCAAAGATTAAAAGATTAATAGAATTATTTTAGTTATTGATGGTTTTTCAAATCAGATTTAATATTAAACTTATTATAATTGAAGTAGTAATAGGAAAATAAAAATTAAAATCTTCTTTTTTTATAAAAATATCATCTGGTAAAAAAGGGATTTTAGGAAAGATGCTAAAAACAAAACCCAAAGAAATAAAAATAATTCCTAACAACAAAAACCAACCGCTAATATTTGTCATATTCACTTTTTTATCTCAAAACTATCATAGATTTTTTTGACTTCTTCATAAAAATAATCAACATCTTCAACATAGCTGATTGGTGGACCTTGTTTTACTAATTGAATCATTTTTTCCAGTTGTTCTTCATCTCCTTGAAAAACCGCTTCGACACCTCCATAATCACCAAAAATCTCTGGTCTTTCAAAGTTGTTTTTTACCCAACCATTAACCTTTAACATCTTTGCTTGGATCTTCGTCCAGGCTCGAAAACCAACACCAATGACGTCACCTTTAATATAACAATGAACTTGTTTTAACATAAAATAATTATATAATAAGAAATAATAAGAAATCTAAAAATCTAAAAGTAATTTACTGTCTTCTTTCAAAATAAGCTTTAAAAATCTCTTTAGCAATTGGACCAGCGATATCTGATCCTTGACCACCATTTTCTACTAAAACCACAATAGAGATTTCTGGGTTTTCAAAAGGAGCAAAAGCAGTTATCCAAGCATGGGGCGAGCTATCTTTATTTTGTGATTCCGCTGTTCCCGTCTTACAACCAACAACAATTTTTTTTAAGATCTCTTTATTATTCTCTAAAACCTTTACTTGAAAGTCAAAAAATGGCCAACCAGTACCACCAGGTTCACAAGCTTGTCTCATTCCTTCTTTAATAGTTTCAATAGTTTTTTTAGAAACTGGTAGTTTTTGACAGTTTGGTTTTTCTGCTGGTTGTTTTTTAGTTAGTCTTGGTGGGCAACGATAACCATTGTTAGCAAAAACATTAGTTATCATTAAGTTTTGAATCGGAGTGGTTAATAAATATCCTTGACCAATAGACAAGTTATAAGTATCACCAGTATACCAGTCTTCTTTTAAGTTTTTTTCCTTCCAAAATTTGGAGGGGATCAGTCCATTTTCTTCAGGCAGACCGATACCGGTTTTATCACCTAAGCCAAAAACCTCAGCCCATTTTTTAATATTTTTAAGACCTAACTTTTCACCAACCAAATAAAAAAAGATATCATTGGATCTTTTAGTTGCTTTGACAATGTTAACCAGACCATCGGTTTTTCCGTATTGGAGAAAGTACCAGTTACCGAAAGTTAATGATCCAGCTTTAATAATTCCTTTGTCTTCAAACTGAGTTTTTTCATCAATGATTTTTTCTTCTAATGAAGCAGTGGCAACTACTAATTTAAAAAGAGAGCCTGGAGGATAGACACCTTCTAAACTTCGATTAAATAATGGTTGATTTTTATCAGTTAAGTATTGGTTGATTTTTACTTGATTATTATCAAAAAAATCTTGGGGATTAAAAGATGGCGAAGAAACCAGAACTAATATTTCACCAGTTTTTGGGTAAGAGACAATAATAGCGCCTTTTTTATCTTTAATTAGTTGATAAGCGATTTTTTGAAGATGAAGATCAATTGATAACTGAATTGATTTTCCATTAATTGGAGGAATTATTTTTATTGTCTCTAAAAAATTTCCTTTAGCATCAACCTCAATTAATTTTTTTCCCGGTTGACCGCGTAATTGGCAGTCAAAAAGTTTTTCGACTCCTTTTTTACCAACCTTATCAACTGGTTTTAATTTTGTATAACAATTATCATTTTTGATATCATCTTGGTTAACTTCTTGAAGATAACCAATAATATGACCAATAGCTTCATTTTCTTGATAAAGTCTTAATGAAGAAATCCTATTTTTATTTTGAATAATTTTTTCAATTTTTGTTTCTATGTTCGCTGGTTGATTTTTAACAATTAGATAACCCTTTCGATCAATAATTTCACCTCTTTTAGGCTCAATTAAAAATTCTCTTAACCGATTATTTTCTGATAAATTTCGGTAGTAATTGCCTTTGATAATTGTTAGATAAGAAAGCCTAAAGATTAATATTAAGCTGGCGCTTACGAAGACGGCGAGGAAAAGAATAATAAATATCTCATTAGTGATGGTTTTTTGATTAAAGATTTCCGTTTTTTTTGGGTTAAGTTTTTTTAAAAAAGAAAGTTTTTGTCTCATAAATTAATTAACTAACAAAGTAGCCCTGAACAAAAAATCCAAAAATAATTATTTGAAAAATTAAAAAAATAATTAATAAACCAGTTTTTAAAAAACTATTTTTTAAATTGCCAATATAAATAAAAAGAGATAAAGAAAAAAGACTATAACGAGGAATAGAAGAGAAAGTTCCGGTTAGGGTTGGTAGGATTAAATTAGCTAAAGAAAATAAATTAAGACCCAAAAAATCATAATTTTTAATTTTTAATTTCAAATTTTTATTGAATTTTAACTGGATAAAAAAATCAAATGTTAAAACAATTAAAACCAAAAAGAAAGTTAAAAACTCAAATAACGAGATAAAGTATTGAAAATTAAATTGAGCGGTAAAAAAGATCTTTATATAACGAAAAATTACCTGAGGTAAAATGATAATATTAGTTGATCGATTAGCGCCAAAAGCTGGTTGACTATGGAAAAACATTAATGGATTACCAGTTGTTTTCCATAGATAAAAACAATAAATTAAAAAACCAATTAAAGGAGAAAAAGCTAAGATTAAATTTTTAATTTTTAATTTTGAGTTTTTAATTATTTTAATTAAATTAAAAAAAATTAGAATAATGAAAAAAACACCGATTAATCTTGTTAAAGAGGCTAGGATACTAAAAATTATTATTAAAAAATAGTTTTCTTTTTTTAAAAAATATAAAAAACCAGTAAATAAAAAGAAAAACAAGCCCTCAGTATAGAGATTGCCAAAAAAAAATGAGGTCGGAAAGACTAATAAAAATAGTAAAGTTTGTTGCCAATTAATTTTTTTATCAATAAGTTGAAGATATTTAACAAAAAAAATTAGACCAAAGAAAAAAAATAGATTACTCATAAAAAGTCCTGTTAAAAGATAGTTATTAAAAACTGGATTAAAGATTTTAATTAAAATCGGATATAAAGGGAAAAAAGCTTGTTGAAATTGAGAATAACCATTTTGAGCAATTTGCAGATAATGAACACCATCAAAATTTGCCAATGAATAGATAAACTTTGGCAAGTTAAACTTTAATAACTCTTCTTTATAAGGAAAAAAACCAAGATAGGGAATAAACTTTTCGGAAAAGTACGAGATTAATAAAGTAAGCAATTTCCAGATTAAAAAAAAAAGAAAAATCTTTTTTATCATAGTTTTTATTATACCATTATGTATAACTAACTGAGGACGGACCTTCCGAAGAAAACAACGATTCTGGACGCGCTTCTTTTTCCTCGCTTGCCAGAATGATAAAGGGTGTTTGTCGTCATTCCGGCTTGACAGAATCGTTGTTAATTGTTAATTATTGTTTATAAATCAAAACAATGTTGTTTAATATTAGATGTTTGAGGTTAAAAGTTTTATGTTCTGCGTTTCATGTTCCACCTTTTACATTCTATGCTTGATGTTTAAAGCTTAATATTTTCATGTTTTATGTTTTACGTTTCATTTCATATTGTTGCCACAACCCGCCAGTGAACCTGTCAGGTTCACTTAGGGTTTGACACAAGGCTCTAAATTCAACCGATTCAACTGATTTAAAACTGACTTTGACTGATTTCAGCTACTAAATGTTGATTATAATCAACATTTTCACCAGTTTTCTTTAAATTTACTTTTTAACAATTTTTAGATTATCAAAACAATCTGGTGCCATATCCTATAATAAACTAACCGAGTCGGTTAGAATGGTGGCAAAACTTGTTTTGACTGATTTTAACTAATCAAGCTTTGTTTTATGTTAAAATTATCTTATGATAAAAATTACTTCTTTAATTGTTGATAAAATTGCTCAGTTAGCAAAAATTCCAGTTGACGAAAAAGAAAAGGATAAGTTGGCCAAAGGTTTTAATGAGACTTTGGAGGTTGTTGACGAGCTTTTTAAAATTGATGTTAGTCAAGTTGAACCAACTTACCAGACAACTGGTTTAAAAAATGTTTTTCGAGAAGATAAGATTGAAAAGGAAAAAATGTTATCTCAAGAGCAAGTCTTATCTCAAGCAAAAAATACCCATAATTGCTATTTTGTTACTAAAAGAAGACTGTCTTCTTTTGAAGACAGTCTTTAATTAAAGACTGTCTTTTATGAAACTTAATAAATTAAATCTAAAACAGACGTTAAAATTACTTGAAAAAAAAGAGATCTCTTTGGAGGAATTATACGATGATATCTTTCAAGCAATTGAAGAGAAAAATAAAGAGTTAAATATCTATCTTTATGTAAATAAAAAAGCCTTAGAACAAGCAAAAAAGATGATTAATTTTCCTTTAAAAGGAGTGCCAGTAGCGGTTAAAGATAATTTTTTAACAATTGATATGCCCACAACAGCTTCCTCAAAAGTATTAGAAAATTACTATCCGCAGTATGAGTCAACAGTAACGAAAAGATTAATATCATCGGGTGGAGTAATTATTGGTAAAACTAATATGGATGCTTGGGCTCATGGTTCATCAACCGAGACATCGGATTTTGGCACAACTAAAAATCCCCGCAATTCAGTTTATTCTCCTGGTGGTTCATCAGGAGGATCAGCAGCAGCAGTTGCTGCAAATATGGCAATTGCCTCGCTTGGCACAGAAACTGCTGGATCAATTCGTCAACCAGCATCTTGGTGTGGCGTTGTTGGTCTAAAACCAACCTATGGCCGAGTTAGTCGTTATGGAGTGATTGCTATGGGAAGCTCGCTTGACTGTCCTGGACCAATTACCAAAACTGTTGAAGATGCAGCAATTTTATTAAAATATATTGCTGGAAAAGATGAAAACGATAGCACAACATCGTCTTTACCTGTTAAAGATTATTTAAAGTTTTTAAATAAAAGCATAAAAGGTTTTAAAATTGGTATCTGTTATTTTGATTTACCACAGTTAAAAGACTCTCAGGTTAATCAATCAATTAAAAAAGCAGCTGAAGTTTTTAAAAGTCTAGGTGTTCAAGTTGATTATCTTCAGACTTCAGAAAAATTGGAACAAAATAAAGTTATTTCACCAAAATATGCAATTGGTGTTTATACAGTTGTCCAAAGAGGCGAGGTATCAAGTAATTTAGCCCGTTATGATGGAATAAGATATGGAAAGGGAAGAGAGTTTTTTGGAGCCGAGGCAAAAAGAAGAGTTATGTTGGGAATTTTTGGATTATCAAGTTTTTTAAAAAAAGAAGAATTGGTTTATAAAAGAGCTCAAAGAGTAAGGACTTTATACATTAAAAACTTTAAGCAACTTTTTAAAAAATATGATGTGTTGATTTCACTAACTTCACCTAGTTATGCCCTAAAAATTGGCTCATCTGCTTCAAGCCCAATGTTTGGCGAGCTTCAAGATATGCTTGCTGAACCAAGTAGTTTAGCGGGAATCTGTGGCATCTCAGTTCCTTGCCATCATGATAAAAAAACTAATCTTTATTTAGGATTAAATATTATGGGAGATTATTTTCAAGAAGAAAAAATTTTACAAGTTGCTCATGTTTTTGAAAAATCAATTGTTTTATGAGATACAAACCAATTATTGGTATGGAGGTTCACGTTGAGCTTAAGACATTGTCTAAAATGTTTTGTGGTTGCAAAAATGATCCTTTTGAAGCAAAAAAACCAAATATCTATACTTGTCCTGTTTGTTTAGGACTACCTGGTGCTTTGCCAGTTGCCAATAAAAAAGCAATTGACTGGACTTTAAAATTAGGGCTGGCTTTAAATTGTCAGATTAATTATCTATCCAAGTTTGATAGAAAACACTATTTTTATCCAGATTTGCCAAAAGGTTATCAGATTAGTCAGTATGATTTACCATTTTGTTATAACGGATTTATCAAAACCAATGATGGAGTAGTAAGAATCTGCAGGGTTCATTTAGAAGAGGATACTGGAAAGCTAATTCACACGACCGTAAACGGAGAAAAAGTTAGTTTAGTTGATTTTAATCGAAGTGGAGTTCCTTTAATTGAGATTGTCACCGAGCCTGATATTTATTCTTCTTCTCAAGCAAAAGAATATGCAAAAAAACTTTATCAAATCATTCGTTATCTTGATATCTCTGAGGCTGATATGGAAAAAGGTCAGATGCGACTTGAAGCCAATGTTTCTTTAATAAAAGAAGATTCTTGTCAGTTGCCTGAATATAAAGTCGAATTAAAAAACATTAACTCATTTAGATTTTTAGAAAAAGCAATTAACTCAGAGATTAAAAGACAGATTGAGATTTTAGAAAAAGGAAAAACACCAGCTCAAGAAACTCGTGGTTATAACGCAGAAAAAAATCAGACCTTTTCTCAGCGGTCAAAAGAAGAAGCTCAGGATTATCGTTATTTTCCAGAGCCTGATATTCCACCAATTAAAATCACTAATCAATGGTTAAAAGCGATAAAAAAAGAGTTGCCAGAAGATATTTTTTCAAGACTTTTAAGATGGCAAAAAGATTATCAGGTAAGGTCAGAGTTTGTGGAAAATCTTTTTGAGACATCTTTGCAAGCTGATTGGTTGGAAAAAGTTTTTCAAAATATGAGAAAAGCTGGTTTAGACTCAGGAAAGTTAGTCAATTTAATTTTACATAAAAAAATTAAGGTTAATCTTTTTCAAGATCAGCCGGAAAAACTAGTTGATATCTTTAAAAAGCAGACGGTTATCGAAGATGTCTCTGATGATCAGTTAAAAGGAATAGTAAAACAAGTTTTAAAAGAAAATCCAAAAGCAGTTGAAGACTATAAAAAAGGGAAAACCACAGTGATAAACTTCTTATATGGTCAGGTATTAAGAGTTTTAAAGAAAAAAGTTGAGTTTGAGAGAGTGAAAAAAATAATTGAGAAAACTAATTAATTATTTTATTTTTTTAGCAATAATAATTAGAGAAGAACCTATTGGAAAATCAATATATTTTAAAAAATAAGCTTCAATTCTTAAGATTAAGATTAGTAGTTTGTTTAAAAAAATAGGTAAAGTAAAAACATCTGATTTGTTGTTTTTTATTAATTTGTCGACAATCTTTCTTTTTAAAAAAACTATTGAAAAAGTTAAAAAAAATATATAAGATGCTTTCAAAACAACAATCGATTTTTTTTAATTTTGTTTCTTCGCAAATTCTAAATCTTCTAGCTGTTTGTAATGATTGGTCATGATAACTTTTTAAGAATTCAAAAGCACTATCAGTTATGACTAAAAACCCTTGATTTTTTAAAACTCTTTTAGCTTCTTTAATAATTAAAATAATTTAATAATTAAAATAATTAAATCAATATTTTTGATATTTTTATGATATAAAACATCTAAAATAGTAATTAAATCAAAAGAATTATTGCTAAATGGTAATGGTTTTTGAATGTCTTGTTGAATGATTTTTAAATTTCTTTTTTTAGCTAGGTGAATAGCGATTTTATTTTTTTCTAAACCAATCACCCTTCCATATTTTTTTAAAAAGACAGATATTCCTCCAGTACCACATCCAAGATCAAGAATAAGTAATTTCTTTTTTGGAATATATTTATCTAAAATTGTTCTAATAAAAAATCTTTTTCCCAAAAACCAAAAATGACTATCCTCAAAATTAAACATTTTATAATATTCTTCTTTTTTCACTTGTTGTTTTATTGATAATTTTACAAATAAAATGAACTTTGTCTTTATTTAATTCGTAATATGATGGTAAAAGAAGACCGTAATTATAAAAAAAATTAGCATTTGGAAAAGTGGTTTTTAAAGTAATTTTTAAATACAGGTTGTTGATGAAGTGGTAAAAAAAAACTTCTTGTTTCAATTTTATTTTTTTCTAAAACCTTGATTACTTTAAATTTATCTTGTGTTTTTTTAAAAATTATTGCTTGGGAACCAGAAATTTGGTTTTCCCCCTTTTTTTGATTTATAAAACCTATTTTTTCATTATTGTTAAGAAATTCTCTATACTAGTAATAAGTAGTACAAAATTCCGTGGTCTGTAATCCAGTGTTCAATTCTTATTATTTGTCCTATAGAATTAGTAAGCGCGACTTCAGTATAAAAAACTTCATCAACAAAAAGATCTCTAGTAAGAATAAAAAATAGACGGATTAAAAAACCCAAAATAATTATTAAAGAAATAAGATTTTT
>Ga0209721_1001849_pt1 | contig 14720 bp, 16 predicted proteins | sample TshhotsprinmetaG_FD_184139 | JGI IMG/M metagenome (GOLD analysis project Ga0209721, IMG submission 184139) | Hot spring microbial communities from South Africa to study Microbial Dark Matter (Phase II) - Tshipise hot spring metaG (SPAdes)... | ecosystem: Environmental > Aquatic > Thermal springs... | reverse complement strand
CGATATGTATTTATAAATATCAGCATGGGATTCCAAGTCCGAAAATAACACAAGCATTATGACTAATAGAGCAACCATTTGTTCAAATCATACCATGCAAATGTACCTTCATTCAAGCATTTTCAGCCTTTATCTTGACAAAAACATGCCTTTTTGGTTTTAATGAATATCTTAATTATGTAGGCGCGTAGCTCAGTGGGAGAGCGCTACCTTGACACGGTAGAGGTCAGGGGTTCGAAACCCCTCGTGCCTACCATTTCTTTCTGAAACCTATTCAACTATAAACTCAAAAGTTTTCGTTGTCTTAACTCCGTCTATATCAGTAGCTGATGCCCTGAATTTGTATATTCTTTTCTCTTTCTCTTTCGGCTTCCATGTTATTTTTCCTGTTTCTTTATTAATTGTAATTCCTTCCGGGTACGGTTCTTCAAGAGAGAAAGTCACTTTATCATTGTCTGGATCTTTACTTACGAGTTGTAGTTCGATTGTATTATTCAGCTTCTGCTTCGTCTCCCTCAATTCCAAAGATGGCGGAGCGCTATGAACAACAATAAACATACTCTCGTACGGATAGCCCTCAATACCGTCTGCATAGGGGGTTGCTATGACACTGATTTGGTCTTTTTTCTTAAACAGGCCCGCTGACAATGTATCTCCCTTAACACCATCTACTGTCTTTCCATTGATCTTCCATTGATACATGCAGGTAATCCTGCCGTCTCCCTTGTAACTACTCGTTACCTCAGCTTTTATATCGTCAAAAATAGTAGGTTGTTCAGGGATGAACTTTATGGACTTAATTATAGGACGCTCTATATCGTCCCTGCTCTTTTGCCCAGGCAGTTTTCCTTTAATATCTCTTTTTTCCACTTCGAAAGGAGATAACGGTTTTTCTATTAATTTATCGACTTCAATTTTTTTACCTGGCGGGACTGAGAGAATATATAAAATCAGAGCAATGGAAATACCAATTGCAGCAAAAACCATGTAAACATACCGGGGTCTTTGCTTTCTCTTTTTTATAATTTTTTTGTTTTTACTCTCCTCAAATGGCAACCTACTGCACCCTTCTATCCTTCCAGTAAAGTATATTGGTTCTGTTTGAAATGCCCGGAGGATTAAAGTTCACTCTTATTGTGCTTGCATCCTGGCCGGCGCCTCCGCTGACAGTGACATAGAGGTCTACAGGCAATCCGCCTCCCGGCTTTAGCGATATTATTGGCGCCGATGCAATACCGACACCTATGTCTATACTCCTTGCACCTCCTGATAACACACCAGTACAATTCTGATAGTTTATTGCATATAGTCTGGATATTCCTGCCCGTTCACACGCGCTGGCGCTTGTAGAAGGGACATATGTTGTAAAATATACAACTCCTCCAAAAATTGTAATGTCGGACAATGCCTTTTCCCTGCCCGTAAAGTTTATATACCATCCATTGTCAGTTTCGCTGTTACATTGCTGCACGGCAGATGTTACATTATTCAAATTACTAAGGGTATACGTTGTAGTGCGGTCATTGTCCTTAATTCCCAGTACCTTTTCATTTGTACTTGGAGCAGTTGGGTCTGTTTTATCACCTGTTGCCCAGTAAACCCACAAATTGCCGCTTGCGTCCTTGGCTATAGTTGCAGAATTATAAACAGGTCTTGAGCCTTCTCCGCCTCCCCGTGCATCAAACAATAAACTTCCACTCCAATTGGTTGTGCTGCATGAAGAACCCTGTCTCGATGTGCAGAATTTAAATCTCCACATATTGCCGCCCAGATCCCCGACATAGGCAGTATCAATAAAACCGTCGTTGTCAGTGTCAACAATGGCAGGATGTGCTGGTATGCTGTATGCCATGGTTGTGTTATCAGCCCTTGTGTAGCTCCATAAAATGTTTCCATTGCTCAGGTCTACCACATAAAATCCTTTCCCTCTTGTATCGCAGCTTCCTCCGCCAGCACAATTAGCAGTATTATATCCTCCTCCTATAAAACCAACCCACTTCTCATTGCCGCTGATTTTTACTCTCCCAAAAGCCATCCTGCTCCAGGGTTCTCCAAGATAAGGGGCATTGGTAGATGTAGGATTTATGCGCCATTTATATACAGGGCTGATCGTATCTGTAAAGTCAAAGGCATAATAGCCGCAGTAATACTGATATGTTGAAGAGTATGTTGCGTTAAAACCTGAATCGCAGGAAGATGATGAACTCCAAAGTGTTGTGCCAGCGCCCCTGCCTTCAGAAAATACAACCAGTGTTTTCCAGTCAGATGCGGACTTGGTTGTACCGCTGCCAGAGCCAAGCCACACATCAGAAGCGCTCACAGGACCATCAACAAAATATTGGTGTGATAGCCCCGTTGGGTGAGATGAATGTGCAATGTTTTTAAGCTTGGGCAACAAATTTGGTGGAATAAAACTCCAGTATTCAGAGCCGTCGGATGTCCTGAAGGCATGGAACTGCCCGTCATTGGCGCCTGTTACTATTACCCTTCGGTTATTTGCCGATGTCCTTTGATTGTTTGATCTAAATGTAGAAAAGGCATTATTTGTATCAATCGCATCGCTGAAATAAGCCGAAGGCGTTCCGATTGTTATTGGATTGGAGTGGAATATATCGCCCAATTTCCAGTTGTCTGGATTATATGCAGGTTCTCCACGGATATATCCAACAACAGCATTTCTTTGAGCTTCAGTTGTAACACCTAAGTCTGCTGGGGTAATGTTTGTTGTATTGAAGTCAATTAGTGAACCTGTCTTGTAAGTCTTAATATTTCTGCTCGATGCTGCTGTTGTCTGTAAAACAGTGCCAGCGTCCCATATCATGCTTCCAATAGTGCCGTCAGCATTTATATTGTATTTCTTCAAATGTCCGAGCCAGAAGGGGTCATTATTTACAGGCTGAAACGATGCCTCATAGATATAGTTTTCATCAGTAATCCTTGACGATGAAACAGATGCAACTGAAAATGAATAGGTCGCCTCCCTTATAATGTTAAATGCCTGTTTGAGTGCAGTGGAGAGGTCAGTGGCATTAGCTGCAAGGAACGCATACCCAGAGAGTGCTGCGCTGCCAGGGTCATTGGATGAACCTTCGTTGCAAGGGTTTGAAGAAGGGGTAATGGCATTTGTATTCCCTGAATTTGCAGCAAGGGGATTATCTGTCCCCCCATAATAGGCAGCCCAGTTCAGCGTGTTCTCCAGACTGTCCGGCATATCTGCGCCGAACCCTACTACGAACACTTTATATCCTGCATCTGCAAGCTTTTTTGCACGCGCAACAGTAGCCTTTCTCCTCTTATACATATCGGTCTGATTTTCGAAGCCATTGCCGTTGCACGCAAAGGTGTCTTCCCCATCAGTTATAAGCACTACGAATTTCTTACGGCATGCACCGGCGCTATCAGATGCCTTATGTACGTCAAGATAAAGTTTTGCCTCATTTAATGCGGACGCTAGAGGAGTTCCCCCCCTGGCACTCTCTCCATTAACACTGGAATAGATAAGGCTGTAGCTTGATGAGCCTATCTCCCTTATCAAACTATTACAACCGCTGGTATAGCTACCTCCTGTATCATCGCTGTTGCAGTCATAAAATCTCATGTATCCCATTCTTATGCCTAAGCTGGTCTCATCACTGCTATTGATAACATTATCATTATTATCATCAAGGAGGTCAAAGATTGCCCTTTTTGCAATGGCAAGACGACTGCAATTAGTATTGCGATTAGGGTCTGAGGCGCTATATGAGGCATAAAAAGTTCCTGTGCATGAAGAATTCCCCCAGATATTGGTTCCCCCAGCAGGGTTCCGGTTCATGCTGCCTGATAAATCAAGGACAATCAAGGCATCAGGTTTTACAGTAGTAAAAAGGGCTGTTTCATCAGAATATGCATTGGAAATAAAAACGAAACATAGCGATGCAAAAACTAATAGAATTTTCTTTATATTGAACATAATGTTTTACCTCCTATCTATATGCTGTCGTTATCTCAATAGGCCCGTATCCAACACCTACATCTACAGTAACGCTGCTTGCATACCTTGTATTTGTTCCTGTCACGCTTACATTATATCTTGCCTGTCCCCACTGCTGACCTCCTCCTATGGCATAGCCAGCTAAAGGTAATGGCGGAAGACCAGCGGAACTAAGGCTATTGACCGTGTAGCGGGAATCAGGGTCTGTAGCAGCGTCAACCTGAACATTTGTGACAACACCAGCGGCAAGGTTATCAGGATTAAAGTTTTGAATTGTCCTGTGAATGCCTGCCTCTGCAGCAGAAAATGCCTTTTTCTCTCCTGTGACTCTCGTGCTTACCCTGATGTCCTGCGTTGTTATAGTGAAAACAAGCACTCCAACTGCTGTAATTATTAAGATAGCAAGGAGTGCTGCAATAAGGGCAAAACCTTTTTTGTTCTTTATTTTTAATTTCTTCATAATCGACCTCAAATGTTTATTGGCTGATTGCATGGTTCCTCGGTATTACACTCGTTGAATAAATCATTCTTCTCCTCTGCCCTGTATTCGGGTCTATTTTATCCGTTTCCACTGCAATGGTTATGTCTATTCTTCTTATATCAGGGACATTTGCAGTTGCAGTGCCTGCTCCGTTGTAATACCTGAACATAGGAATGCCGAGCGTATTATTAATAACCCTTACAGTTCTTAGAGTGTTATTATTATCGCATCTGCCATCACCATTTGCATCAGTACAGCCTAAAAACTCAAAGGCATTTCCACAATTTGTTGAACGGGTAATTCTCTGGTTTGCTGTATCATAGACATAGCTTATTATTTCATTAGAATTGTCGCATATACTTCCGCTTTCGTTTATATCCATCTCCACTGTTATTTTATTTGCAGTAGCATCACGAATCCCTTTATCTGTATCTGCCCCTGCAGATACACAGTTGGTAGTACACCCAACAGGGTTACGCCATATAGTATTCAAGGCATATGTTGGGTTATAAGACGCCATTCCTATTTCCAATGCCATAAGCTCAAGCACAGCCCTTGCATCCTGCTGGGCTGCGGTCTTTGCTTCAATTGCAACAGATGACCTTTGGCCGGACTGGACAGCCACATAAATCGCTCCCATCAATAGAAGTCCTATAGTAATGGCAAATAAAATCTCTACGAGGGTAAATCCCTTTATATTGCCTGCTTTCTTCATATTGTTTTACCCATGCCTGTTAGTATGTAATCGCTACCGAGCCGTCAGTACATCCTGAAGGAAATCTGAACGGCTCCTGCCTTGTAACAATAATACTCTCTCTAATTCCTGTATTATTACCAGTCCATGTAACTCTAACTGTTACCCTCCATACATTGGTACCAATCGATGTAATGGTCGGCGTTACAGTAAATGTTACATCACCTGATTGAGCAGCTCCCATCCCGCTCACCCTAATATTTCTTGCCGGACCTGCTGTAACAACATTACACGGGTTCATTATTAATGACTCTATAGCCTCAAATTCCTCATGCAATATCTGTGCTGCCCTGCCAAGATAATCAGACCTAGCTAATAATAACCATCCCTGCTGCTGCATGGAGATAAGCGCCATAACGCCAATCATGGTCAGAAATAGTGCTATAAGCACCTCTATCATGCTCAAGCCTTTTTTATTGCAAATTAAATTGAACACCTGTTCTCCCTGTAATGTTTGTTGTTATGGTAGCTGTAGAATTTCTGCCATTGGTAAGCGCAACGTTTCCTGCCTCAGTAGTTCCCCTTGTCTGAAAATTAATAGTTGAATTAGCTCCGAATGCTGCGTTTGTAATCCTGATGTCATTTCCAAAAGTTGTAGGGGTCTTTGTTTGAATGACAGAATATCCTGCTGTGCAGGAAGACCCAGTATTGTTGCACTGCTCAATCGTATAGGTATTTGCCGGATTAATATTAAAAGCTATTCTATACATCCTGTTTTCAGCTATAGCTCTTTCCTTATAAAGAAAAACATCCCCCATGATGTCCCTCGCTGCACTTTTCAGCCTTGAGTTAGTAGCATACCTCTGTAGTTGCGGTATGGCAATTGCTGCCACAACGGCGATTATTCCAATTGTTACCAAAAGCTCAACAAGTGAAAAACCTTTTTGTCCAATTTGTTTCACAAATTTAATTATAGCAATTAAAATGCCATAAGAATAGAGTTTGGATTATCTTTGATTTTTAAAGGAATTCTAAAAGGTATGTATCTTTAATTTATGTAGCGCGATTCATAATGATATGTATGTCATTACATATTAACCAATGCCATATTCCTTTATCTTATTGAGGAGTGTCTTATAGCTGACCTTGAGAATCTCTGCTGCCCTGCTTTTGTTTCCTTGTGTCTGTCTGAGGGCATTTTCTATTCTTGTCTTCTCGGCAGACCTTGCTGCGGATTCTGCAACCTCGTGTAATGATGCCGCATCTAAATTGATTTTTTCTTTTACATCCATAACGAAACTAAAATGTTCAGGCAAAAGGGCTGCGCCATCGCACAGGATAACTGCCCTTTCTATCACATTTTTCAGTTCCCTTACATTACCCCTCCATTCATGGCTCAAAAGAATACTTTCGATTTCAGGTGGAATTAAAGGCTCATTTTTGTTCATTTCTCTACAAAACTGTGAAACAAAATAGCGTGCAAGAGGAATAATGTCTTCCCCCCTCTCCCTCAATGGCGGTATAACTATGGGAAATACATTCAGTCTATAAAACAGGTCTTCCCTGAAGCGTCCTTCAGCAACCTCCTTTTCAAGATTTTTATTACTCGCCGCAATTATCCTTGTATCAATCTTTATTGTCCTGGTGCCTCCCACTCTTTCAAATTCATTTTCCTGAAGCACTCTTAAAAGCTTTGATTGTAGAGGCATTTCCATATCCCCTATCTCATCGAGGAAAATTGTGCCTTTATCTGCCAGTTCAAATCTCCCCAATTTTATCTCTGCTGCGCCTGTGAATGCACCCTTTTCATGTCCGAAGATTTCGTTTTCTATTAAATCTTTGGGAATTGCTGCACAATTGACTGCAACGAAGGGTTTTTTTGACCTCTGGCTCAGATGGTGTATTGTCCTTGAGATAAGCTCTTTTCCTGTTCCGCTCTCTCCGAGGATTAACACTGTGGTTTTAAGTGGCGCCACCTTTTTCACCTTTTCCATTATTTCATTCCATGCCCTGCTTACTCCTATCATCTCGGGCATTTTTAAAAATTTATGGAACTCTTTTTTCAGTATGATGTTTTCTTTCTCGATAGTCCTCTCTCCTATTGCACGTTTTATTATCAATAAGAGATGGTCGGGATCAAATGGTTTTGTGATAAAGTCATATGCACCTTGTTTTACTGCCTTAACAGCAGTCTCGATGCTCCCGTAAGCGGTCATTACAATCACTGGAATGAAGGGAAAGCCTTCCTTTATTGTCCTCACTATCTCCATGCCGTCTCCATCGGGCAGTCTCAGGTCTGTAACCACAGCACTCAAGTCGGATGTGAGTAAATTAATTCCATCCTTGATAGTATAAGCCGTTCTTACATCAAAACCTTCGGATTGAAAGGTCTTGGTCAGCATATCCGCCATGCTCTTTTTGTCTTCAACTATTAGAATTGTTTGCATAGTCACTCTATAGGTAAAAACACCCTGAAAGTGCTGCCTTCCCCCTCTCTGCTTTCCACGCTGATATTGCCCCCGTGTTCTGTCACTATCTTCTGCACAAGTGCCAAGCCTATTCCTGAACCCTTATCCTTTGTGGTATAAAACGGCATGAATATTCTGTCCACATCATTCACGGGGATACCGGCTCCATTGTCTCTCACAACAATAAATACACCCTTCTTATTTAAAGAAACGCCCTTCTCCACATCTATCCACACACTATCGCCTGCATCAATGGCATTATGGACAAGATTTTTTATTGCCTGCTTTAGCAGGGTTTCATCACCCTTTATTGAAACATCATCCAATAAACTAAAATCTATTTTATCAGCAGAATCACCCATACTTTGAATAACATCCTTTATGGATTTTGTGAGGTTTATATCGATTTTTTTTATCGGCTCTGACCTCGAAAATTTAAGCAGCTCCTCCATAACACGATTCATATCTTCAATTTCGTTGAGAATACCCTGAACGATTTCTCTTCTCCGGTCGTTTTCATCAAGGCTCTTTAAAAGGAGTTTTGTATAGCCTGCTATTACACCTATGGGGTTTCTGAATTCGTGTGCTATCCCTGCGGACACTTCTCCGAGCGCAGCAAGTCTCTCCTTTATTACGAGCTGCTCTTTAAGGGATTTTATTTCGTCTCCGAGTGCCCGGAATGCATTTACAACGGTATTTATCTCCGCACTTTCTGTTTTTGTTTCTTCTTTCTTCAAAAGGCGGGGCAGGAATATTGCAACTATAAAGAGTAATATCAGAAATACCGAGGCTGTTAGGAAAATAATGAGGATATCGGGACCGGCTTTCATTGCCTCCCGTTAATAAGTTCTATGAGTTTATCCGCAGGCATTGTTCCTGAATAGATATTGCCATCGGGCATTATCATTGTAGGAGTGCCTGTAATGCCGAGGGATCCGGTTAGTTTTATGTTATTATCTATTTCCTTTGTGTCGCAATCGGTTTTAGGAATGGGTTTATTTTCGAAATTGTCCTCAAGCATATTCAAAGATTTATTGCATACAATACTCTTGGATTTCCAGTATGCATCCTTATGCATTTTCAGTGGAAACAGTTTTACATAAAATACAATGTCCTTTCTCTTTTCCAAAACCTTCTTCATCTCCTGATGAAGTTTCCCGCAGTACGGTCAATCAGGGTCTGTAAATACAATCACCTTTTTTGGCGCACGGGCGTTGCCCATGACCAATGCATTGTTTATCGGTATCTTTGAAACATCTGCCTTTCCTGCAGGAATCCTCTGGGCGCTTTCCGCAGTTTTATTTGAGCCGGTATCTACTTCAATAATTTGACCTGAAAGGAGATACTTTTTCGAGAAATCCACATAAAAAATACCCTTTTTGCCATTATCCTCTATGGATATTTCCCATAGGCTCTTTACAGGGCTCAACTGTATATTCAGAATTTTTGCACGGGAGAGATTCATCTTCTTCAGGATGCCGTTAGCTTCCTGTGTGCTTAAGGAATGGCACTTCTTGCAATCACCCTCGCAACCTCCGTTGCTAAAAGAATAGGCAAAGGTAGAGGTAAAGGTTAAGAATAAAAAAACAGTGAAAATGAAAAATAGAATCAATCCAAATCTCTTCATTCTTATTTTCTCCTTTACCTTTACCTCTGCCTGTTTCTATGATAAATAACTTTTCCTTTGAATTGCAAGGCATTTTTTTGTTATAATCTTGGGCAATGGAAGAATCGGTAGTATCGGCAGCAACATCAGACAACAGGCACATGCATAAGTCAGCCCTCGAGGCCTTGCTGTTTGTTGCTGGAGAGCCTGTTCCTGTCAGCAGCCTCGTTAAGGCAACCGAAATGCCGGAGTCCGAAATCAAAAAATTAATGGAGGAGCTAATATCGGACTACAAGGGTAAAAACTCTGGCATACTGATCGTGGAGGTTGCAGACGGCTACCAGATGGTCACAAACCCGGATTTTTCCATGCGGGTAAAAAAATTCAAAAATATAAACCAGTCGAGCAAGCTCTCTCCCCCAACATTGGAGACACTGGCAATAATAGCCTATAAACAGCCGATAACTAAATTAGAGATAGACCAGTTACGGGGTGTCAACTCTGATGGCGCTGTTAAAAGTCTGTTGGATAAAAGACTTATTAAGATTGTGGGCAAAAAAGAGACTCCGGGCAGACCGTTTCTTTACGGCACAACAAAGGAGTTTTTGCAATATTTCGGTCTTAAGAATTTAAGCGATTTACCGCCGATTAATGATTTTTTGAAGGATGAAGCAGCATAAAAGCTTAAAGGGGGGAAGATATTAATGAAAAAAATGTATGTAGTGCTTTTTATCGTCTTCCTTTATATGACATCCGCTGTTCATGCTGAAACCTACACTGTAAAAAATGGCGATTCTCTCCATAAGATCGCAAAAAAATTCGATGTCTCTGAATCCGAGATAAAGAAGGCCAATAACCTGAAGTCCGACAAACTTAAGGCAGGGACAAAACTGTCCATCCCCAACAGCAAAATTTATCACACCGTAAAAAAAGGCGACACACTAGAGAAGATTGCAAATAAAACAAACAAACTTAAGGCAGGCCAGCAGATTTTAGCAAAGAAGAAGTCCCGTGATATCGAAGAATCCCGCAAGGCGTTTTATAAAGAGAAGTCCGCTCGGGACGCAGAAGATGAAAAGACATATACGGTTAAAAAAGGAGACAATATCTGGAGGATTGCAAAGAGATTCGATTTAAGCGTGGATGAGCTTAAAGAACTGAATGACTTAACGAGCACCTCTCTTAAAACCGGTCAAAAACTTGTTGTTTCAAGAACAACCCCCGAACCAAAAGAACCTGAAGACATAAAATCCATAAAGGCGAATTATGACAGGAAGGCAACGCCTGTCATAACATCCGCAAGATTGGAAGAGGTAAAAGAGCTGTCGAACTCCAAAGACCTTTCAAAGATGAGCATAAAAGAAAGGCTCATACTGTTTGCCAAGAAGATGCTGCATCTACCGTATCGATTCGGAGGCAACGGCTCCTTCGGGCTTGACTGTTCTGCATATGTGCAAAGGGTATACAGCATCGCAGGGATTGAGCTGCCCAGAAGTGCACGGGAGCAATTCAAGATTGGAGAAGCAATTGATAAAGAGGAACTCGCCATAGGAGATTTAGTATTCTTCAGGACGTATGCATCTTTCCCATCCCATGTTGGTATCTATCTCGGCAATAACTTGTTTATCCATGCTTCCACAATGTCCAAGAGGGTGACAATAGACAGCCTTGAAGAACCTTATTATGCTAAGAGATTTATTGGTGCAAAGCGACTCATTCCGGAAGATGAAGTCAAGATAGCCGAGACACCCACAAAAGAGAATTAGACCTTCAGGTATTATAGACTCATGAAAACAAAGGCGCATCTCTATATCTCAGGAAGGGTTCAAGGCGTGTACTACAGGGCATTCACGCAGGAAGTTGCCGACTCCCTCGGACTAAAAGGATGGGTTAGAAATCTCCCTGACGGAAGGGTGGAAGCAGTCTTTGAGGGAGAGCGGGAGCTCATCGAAGAGGCTATATTGAAATGTAAGCAAGGTCCGCCTTACGCAAATGTCACGAATATCGATGTCACATGGGAAAATCAACCGGAGGGCTTCAGCGATTTCAGTATCAGGTATTAATTACGTAAACCAACCGATTCTCTTTAGTTGACATTCATACCGCTTTTGCGAAAAAATAATCTGTGATTAACAGCCTGAGAGATAAGATATTAAGCGGATATTCAATAACTAAAGAAGAAGCACTCCAGATTGTTCAAATTCAGCATTCAAACCCCGGCCTTCAGCCTTATTTCGACCTATTCGCTGCAGCCAATAAAATAAGGGAAACATTCAGAAGAGATTCCGTTGACCTTTGTTCTATTATCAATGCCAAATCAGGCGCATGCCCCGAGGACTGCTCCTACTGCGCCCAGTCATCAAAGAGCAAGACAGACATTCCTGTCTATCCACTCGTCAAAAAAAATATGGTAATCGATAAGGCAAAAGAGGCAAAGGACGCCGGCGTGAGAAGATTCTGTATTGTTACAAGCGGCAGAAAGGTCGGTAAAAACGAGCTCAAAGAAATATCATCGATGATTGAAGACATACGAAATATTGGTCTCCTTCCATGCGCAACACTGGGGCTTATGGGCAGCGATGAATTGTCATTCCTTAAACAAAGCGGTCTTGAACGCTACCACCATAATCTCGAAACCTCGGAAAGGTTCTTCCCTGAAATTTGCAGGACCCATACATATGACGATAAGCTGAAAACGATAGATGCGGCCAGATCCGCAGGCCTTTCCATATGCTCGGGAGGCATTTTCGGCATGGGAGAGACATGGCAGGACAGGATAGACATGGCCTTTGCCGTAAAAGAACTGGATGTGGATTCTGTGCCGATTAATTTTTTGATACCTGTTAAAGGCACATCAATGGCTGAAATGGATTTCCTCCACCCGTTTGAAGCCCTTAAGATCATAAGCCTTTACAGGTTTATCCTGCCAGAAAAGGAGATAAGGGTCTGCGGCGGTAGAATGCAGATACTCGGCGAATTCAACTCAATGGTCTTTATGGCAGGTGCAGACGCCCTTCTCACAGGAAACTATCTAACAACAACAGGCAGGACATACAAAGACGATCTGAGGCTTATAGAGCAATACGGATTAAATATAATTTAAATATAATTTAAACATGACACTACAGCAGTATGTGACCGCCTTTTGCAAAATTAATCAGTCGCGCCTCCCATTACTCCAATACTCCATTTTATTCTCCCATTACCGCCCCGTTGCCTGCTGAACTGACAAGCCTCGCATATCTGGCAAGATAACCATGCCTTATTTTGGGCGACGGCTGCCTCCATTGAGAAAGCCTCTTTTTAATCTCTTCATCGGAAAGCAAGACATCTATTTTCCTTTTCGGAATGTCTATCCTGATCCTGTCGCCATTTTTTAATACAGCGATAGGGCCTCCTTCCATTGCCTCCGGAGATATATGGCCTATACAGGGGCCCCGTGTGCCGCCTGAAAATCTGCCGTCGGTTATAAGGGCAACAGATTCGCTGAGTCCCATGCCGGCAATTGCGGATGTAGGAGAAAGCATCTCTCTCATGCCCGGCCCGCCCTTTGGGCCTTCGTATCTGATAACAATAATATCCCCTGCCTTTATATTGCCACTCAATATGGCCTTCATTCCGTCTTCTTCTGAATCGAATACCTTGGCCGTTCCTTCAAATTTCATCATGTTTTTGCTCACTGCTGTCTGTTTAACCACTGCACCATGAGGAGCAAGGTTCCCTTTGAGGATCGCTATCCCGCCCTCTTTATGGTAAGCCTTATTTAGCGGTCTGATGACTTCCCCGTTCATCACCTCTGCCTGCTCGGCAATCTCAAAGATATTCTTACCTGAAACTGTTGGATTTTGATTAAGCATATCCTTTAATCTCTTCAAAACAGCTGGAATTCCTCCGGCATAATCAAGGTCTTCCATATAATACTGTCCCCCTGGAATCATGCTGGCTATGTGGGGTGTTTTTCTGCTCAGCTCATCAAAAACCTCAAGTGATAGTTTAACTTTAGCCTCGTAAGCTATTGCTGGAATATGTAAAACAGTATTTGTAGAGCCTCCGAGGGCAAGGTCAACCATAATCGCATTCTTAAATGCCTTATCCGTCATTATCTTTCTTGGTGTAATGTTCTTTCTTATTAACTCCACAATCTTTACGCCGCTCTCAAAGGCTATTCTCTTTTTATGTGCCAGAACAGCAGGAGATGTGGCACAGCCTGGCAGGCTCATTCCGAGGGATTCGGTAACACATGCCATTGTGTTGGCAGTATACATTCCCTGGCACGAACCAGCCCCGGGACAGGCGCACATTTCAAGTGCCTGCAGTTCATTATCTTTTATCAGACCTCTTTTGTATTTGCCAACAGCCTCGAATGTATCACTTGTAAGGTTCAGCCTTCTGCCCATGTAATGTCCTGAAAGCATGGGACCTGCGGTAACCACAATACTCGGTATATTTAGCCTTGCTGCAGCCATAAGCATGCCCGGGGTTATCTTATCGCAGTTGGTGAGAAGCACAAGGCCGTCAAACTGATGGGCTTCTGCAATGGTTTCTACCATATCTGCGATCAATTCCCTCGAAGGGAGGGAATAATGCATTCCCCTGTGTCCCATGGCAATTCCATCGCATATTCCGGGGATGCCAAAGAAGAACGGATAGCCGCCGCCTGTATGGACGCCCTTTTCGATAAATCTCTCGAGGTCTCTCATTCCTACGTGACCGGGAATAATATCCGTAAAACTGGTTGCGACACCGATAAAAGGCTTGTTCATCTCGCTCTTTGGAATGCCTGTTGCATAAAGAAGTGCCCTGTGCGGAACCCTTTCAAGACCTTCCTTTATAGTCCTGCTCCTTTTGGCCATACAAATCCCCTTTCAGTTTTTAAAGTGCAAATCAAAGATTGTAAACCCGATTTTAATTCAGCGAATGATGCTTTTTGTACTCCCTTATCAACTCGGCTATCTTATCCTTTTTATAGAGCTTTTCCTTTTTAATCCTGCGCATTTCGGCTTCTTCTTCAGGTGTAAGGTAGGGTTTTTTGTTAAATTCTAATAATTGGTTATCAAGTTCTCTGTGTTCTTGATAAATGCGTCTGAACTCCTCGTTTTCCCTTTTTAAGGCCTCTACGACGTCTTCTTCTCTCATGACAGCCTCCTTCGGGCATAAGGGGGACTTTCGTCCCCCTTATAAAATCCCCCTATAGTTTTTTATAGATAGTGAATTCATTAACTAATTTTACAACAAACTCATAAAAAAAACATTACCCTGCCCTGTTATCATAATCCGCAAAGAAACTTTCTAATACAGAGATAGCAGGTGTGCCGAAAAGCCTTAAATAGCGATACCTTAGAGCCGAACACTCCCGCCATTTAAAGACAATTTCAGTATCATGTATTACATTCAGCAGAAAAACAGGCAATACGGTTTCTCATCGCATTATTTAAGGCTTTGAGTGCATACCTGCTATCTATGTTTACGAATTTAGGTCTGTTACTCCTCTTTGGAAA
>Ga0209721_1001847_pt1 | contig 14728 bp, 16 predicted proteins | sample TshhotsprinmetaG_FD_184139 | JGI IMG/M metagenome (GOLD analysis project Ga0209721, IMG submission 184139) | Hot spring microbial communities from South Africa to study Microbial Dark Matter (Phase II) - Tshipise hot spring metaG (SPAdes)... | ecosystem: Environmental > Aquatic > Thermal springs... | reverse complement strand
CGTGCTCCGAAGGAGCACATAGCATAGTGGGCGGCGGATGTGCTATCATATGCACGTGCCTGAAGAGCGCACTACACGCCATTCACATTATCCTGGCCAGGTCGGGGCGTGCACCCGACCGCAGATGGGCTCGGACGGAGCCTGCGGGGATGGGTACGGCGTGGGCCGTCCCGTGAGAACCGCGAAGCCCCGTTCTTCAGAACGGGGAGTCGTCACCAGACCGCGTATGGCCTAGCGCCCACCCGCCAACTGCGGCCTGCTGAGGAAAAATACTAGCGCCAGCCCGATGAGCAAGGCCGAAAACAGGTAAGGATAGGCTGGAGAAAAGCCATACAGCGCGGTGCCCACCACCGGCCCCAGCATCCGGCCCAAAGCCTGGGACGCGCTGGAAAGGCCGGCCACGGCCCCTTGCTCCTCGTCGGAGACGGCCAAAGACAACGCCGCGGTCAGGCCTGGAGCGGCCAGGGTACCCAGCCCCAGCAACACCAGCGAGGTAGTCAGCCACAGGAAGCTGGGTGCAAACACCAGCCCCAGATAGCCCAGTAATAGGAGCGGCAAACCCAAGCCCATCAGGGCTCGAGGAGACCACTGGACCGTGCGTACCCAGACCCCCTGCACCAGCACCCCCACCAGACCAAAAATAACCAGGGCGATGCCCACGGCTTGGGCCGTCTGGGCTGGGCCAAGCCCCAAGCGGTCCTGGTACAAAAAGGCCACGGTCTGCTCCATGGCGACGGAGGCCAGGTTGATGCTCAGGCCGATCCCAAGCAGGGGCAGGATGCGCGGGTCGGTCCAGGAAAGCCGGGGTGGGTTTGGGCGGGCCTCAACTTTGCGCGACTCAGGCAGCGCTAAAAACACGAACAGCGCGTTCAGCACCGCCAGGCTGGCCGAGAAAACCACCGGCACCAGCAGTCCGAAATGGGCCAACCCCGCCCCAATGGCCGGACCAAAAATAACCCCCAGCCCGAAGGCTGCCCCTAGCAAGGCGAAGTTCTGGGTGCGCCGATCTCTGGGAGTGATGTCGGCCAGGTAGGCCTGGGCGGTGGGTAGGGTGGCCGAGGAGAAAGCTCCACCCAGGAGCCGAGAAGCCAGCAGCAAAGCAAACAAGCCCAAGCCGGAGAGCACCCCTTGGAACCCCAACCAGGCGAAAAACGCGAAAAGGAAGAAGCTGGTTGCAAACCCCCCGATGCCCAGGAGCAAAATCGGCTTGCGCCCTCGAGTTTCGCTCTGCCGACCCCAGTAGGCTGCCAAAACGAACTGCATCAGGGCGTAGCCGGTGGAAAACATCCCTACCTGCACCTCGCTGAGGCCTAGCTCGCGAGAAAGAGGCCCCAGAATCGGAAATAAGACCGATAGTCCCAAAATGCTGTTAAACAGGGTCAGGAAGAGAAGTGCCAGCGGGCTCATCGGGTGATAGTTTATGCCCTTGCCGCTGTGGATAAGCTGTGGATAACTCTGTGGATAAGCTGTGGATAACTCCAAAACATGAGGGCTGGGAGTATTTCCCAGCCCTTATTGGCGGAGGAGGGGGGATTCGAACCCCCGATAGGGACTTTCGTTCCCTATAACGGTTTAGCAAACCGCCGCCTTCAGCCACTCGGCCACCCCTCCAGTTGTTGGGCTCGGGTTTACGTCCCCGAAAACCGCAAACGATACTTTAGCACAAAATCGGGCATTTGAAACACCGAGGCAGGCCTTTGGCGGAGGGAGAGGGATTCGAACCCCCGGTAGGCTTGCGCCTACAACGGTTTTCAAGACCGCCGCTTTCAACCACTCAGCCATCCCTCCACACTGTAGCCCACCCTCTACATGGGATAACGGGCTTTCCCACTATGGGATGCAAAAGCGGGCTTGTCAAGCCAACACCCTAGCGCACCGAACGGATCTGCCGGACCAGTAGGGTGCCTAGCACAAAGCACACCGCAGCAATCAAGAACAAGACCGTGTACCCCAGGCCTGCACTCTGGCGGTTGAAAGCATCCAGCATGGCCCCAAAACCCCCCGCCAGCACCTGCGGCAGCACAATTGAGGTTTGCCAGATGCCCATATCGGTGGCATGGGCCTGGGGGTTGGGCAGTACATCCGAGACCAGCGCCCAGTCCACCGCCAGATAGGCCCCGTAGAGCAACCCAAACACCAGCGCCAGCACAACGAGCACATCATAGCGGGGCAGCAGGAGGATGGGCAGCATCAAGGCAGCCAGCCCTACCCCCGCAATGTAGATGATGGGCTTGCGGCCCTGTTGGTCGGAGATGCGCCCGGCGGGAACTGCCGAGATGGCCGCGCCAATGGAAATCAGCAGCCCCAACAGGGCCACCGCCTGGAAGGCTTCGGTAGCCAGGGTCTGGCCAAAGGCCTGGAAGGTTTGCACCACATCAGCCAGGTAGTATTGCAAGTAGGTCTGTACAATGTACTGCGCCAGCATGACCAGGAAGCGGGTAAACCAGACCCAGCGGAAATCGGCGTTACGCCAGGGGGCCGCCATGCTCTCCAGCAGCCCCCGCCGCTGCGGCTGTAGCCCTGGCACCTCCCGAATCAGGCTCAGGATCATCCCGGCGGCCAGCAAATTGACCAGGGCAATCAGAAGGAATTGCCATTGCAAGTTGGCCAGCAGGAAACCCACCGCACCCGCTACGACCTGCCCTGTAACCTGTAGCGACCCCAACCAGCCGGAGGCGATACCCCTTTCTCGCTTGGCGGCCAAGTCGGGAATCAGCGCCGAGTATGGGCCAGTTGCAATATCATCGGCAAGCTGCAGCAACAGATAAGCGATGACCAACTGCCAGTAGCTTCCTGCGTAGGCCATCCAGATCAGAGCCCCTGCCGTCAGGAGGGTGCCGACCGCCAGGAAGGGCATTCGGCGCCCTACCCGGTCGGAGATGTAGCCCCAGATGGGCGGCCCAATGAAGGCCATCACCGCGCCCAGGGCAAACAGTAGCCCCAGCCGGGTGGCCCGCTCGGGCTCGGGCACCAGCTCAGCTACCCTAGCCGGCAGCAATACCAGCAGAATCAGGAACCACTTGAAGCTACTGGCGAACCAATAGGAGGAAAGCACCAAATACCAGGGGTTGGTGTGGGCACGCATCCTGCTCAGTATACGGGGGTTGATAGACTGCACGTGGACTAAACGAAAACACGGAGCTTTTGCAACCCCGTGTTTTTTTACTGCTTGATTGGCGGGCGCGGCAGGATTCGAACCCACGACCTACTGATCCGTAGTCAGTCGCTCTATCCAACTGAGCTACGCGCCCAAATGCGTCCTGTAGCGTAGCACAGGCGCTCAAAGCTGTCAAATCGAAGAGAGCTGTTTGAGAAATCTCCCTGGTTCCACAGAAGCAACCAGCCTCACACTGCCAGACTGGCCATCCGCAAGCCTCCTCACACCGCCTCCGCTCGTCGCTCTAGCCTGGTTCTAGCACCGCCCCCGGCAGCAACAGACCTATGTAGGATGGCTTCGCCGAGGTTGGTATACCATTTCGTCTCATCCTAGGATAATATTCTCGCGGTCTATTCGCGGCAAAGCCGCGTAAGTTCCGTAAAACAGGCCGGAGGAAGTGGAAAATGGCGAACCAGTTGGATGCAAACCGCCCCTTGCGGGTAGCGGTGATTGGCTCGGGACCCTCGGGTATATACGCCGCTGAGGCCCTGATCAAGCAAAGTGCGGTGCCGGTCCTGGTTGACGTCTTCGACCGTCTACCCACCCCTTATGGTCTGGTGCGCTACGGGGTGGCCCCCGACCACCAGACCATTAAGTCGGTTACCAAAGCCATGCAAAAGGTCTTGCAGGACCCCAGGGTGCGCTTCTTTGGCAACGTGGCCTACGGTCGCGATCTAACCCACGCCGACCTGCGCCGCCACTACGACGCCCTGGTGTACGCGGTGGGAGCCTCGAGCGACCGTCACCTGGGCATCCCGGGCGAGGAGCTGCCGGGCAGCCTCTCGGCCACCGAGTTTGTGGCCTGGTACAACGGCCATCCCGACTACCAGCACCTGCCCATCCGCTTAGATGCGCAGGGGGTGGCGGTGGTGGGGATGGGCAATGTAGCCGTGGATGTGACCCGCATCCTGGCCAAGTCGGCAGACGAGCTGAGCCAGACCGACATCGCCGACCACGCCCTGCCGGTGTTGGCCGAGAGCCGGGTGACCGATATCTTCATGCTGGGCCGCCGTGGCCCGGCCCAGGCCAAGTTCACCACCAAGGAGCTGCGTGAACTGGGGGAGCTCCATAACGCCGATGTGCTGGTGCGTCCCGAGGAGCTCGAGCTCGACGAGAAGAGCGCGGCTGCCATCGCCGACCAGCCCGCAATGCTAAAAAATCTGGAAATCCTTCGGGAGTTCGCCTCGAGGCCCCCCGCGGGCAAGCCCCGCCGGGTGCACATTCGCTTTCTGGTCTCGCCAGTGGCCATTCTGGGCGAGGGCCGGGTGCAGCGAATTCGCCTGGAGAAAAACCGCTTGGATGAGAACCTGAACGCGGTGGGCACGGGGGTCTTCGAGGAGCTGGAGGTGGGTATGGTGTTGCGTTCGGTGGGCTACAAGGGGGTACCCCTGCCAGAGGTGCCCTTCGACGAGCGCAAGGGCATCATCCCCAACCAAGGCGGTCGGGTGTTGCGCGAGGGGCAGGTAGCCCCCGGCGAGTACGCCGCTGGCTGGATCAAGCGCGGCCCCAGCGGGGTGATTGGCACCAACAAGGCCGATGCCGCTGAGACGGTCCGGCTTCTCCTGGAAGACGCCCCCAGCCTGCCCTTAGCCCCCGAGCCCGACCCGCAGGCCGTCACCCGGCTGCTGCAAGAGCGGGGGGTGCAGGCGGTGGGCCTTGACCACTGGCTCAGGCTGGATGCGCTCGAGTGCACCCAAGGCCAGGCCCAGGGGCGCCCCCGGGTCAAGGTGACCAGCGTGGCGAAGATGCTCGAGCTGGCGCAGCCCTGACTGCGGGCCGCGCCAGTAACGCTGCGGTTCGAACCGAGGGCTGCCCGGCAGGCACGAGTCTGTGCTTACAGCAGCCCCATGAGCAGCCCCAACACGGCCCCGCCAGCGATGACCAACCCCACCCCCACCTCGCGGTAGATAAGCCAGCAGGCCAGCCATATCCCCAGACCCCAAAAGAGCGTCTCCACGCTGAGTTGGATCAGCACCAGCACCATGCTGGCGCTCAGGCCCATGCTGATGGGCACCAGGGCTCTGCGCAAGGCCCGGCTCCAGCGGGTCCGGGCCATCCACCGCCAGCCCACCACCAGCCACATGGCCCCGACCGCACCCGGCAAAAACATGCCCAGCGCAGCCGCCAGGGCCCCCGCAAAGCCCGCCGCACTCAGGCCGTAGAACAACACCGCCAGCATGTTGGGCCCTGGCACAAACTGCCCTAGGGCAAAGCCGTCGGCAAAAGCCTGGGGGGTCACCCATCCGTTGCCGATGATGACCCGGGCCATCTCGGGTAGGTTGGCCATGCCGCCACCAAAACTGAGCACACCAAAGCGCAAAAAAGCCAGGAAGACCTCGAGCACCTCAGCCACGCCCGGCCTCCAGGCTCGCATCGGCTGGCATGGCCTCGGCCTCGCGCCAGTACAGGCCCATCCCCAGCGGCACCGTCACCAGCAACACCAGCAACAGCGGCCAGTGCAACAGGCCATAAGTGACAAAAACCCCCAGGGCCAGACCCACCGCCTTAAACGAATCCAGGGCAGAAGGAGCCTGGCGCAACATGGTGGCCAGAATTAAGCCGATGGCTGCTGCTGCCACCCCGTTGAGCGCGCTCTCGGCCAGTGAGCCAGGAAGCGCTCCAAAGTGCAGATAGGCAAAACTCAGCAACAGCATCAGGATGGCCCCCGGGGTCAGAACCCCCAGCAGGGCCAGTATTCCACCCATAACCCCACCGAGCCGCATTCCAATGTGAGCCGCAGCGTTGGCAAACACCGGCCCCGGCAGAATGCGGCATAAGGCGGTAGTCTCGAGGAACTCTCGCTCCCCCATCCAGCCCCGCCGCCGCACGATGGCCTGGTAGAGCTGGGCGTTCCCGCCGCCGCCAAAGGCCACCAGACCCACCTGAATAAAAGCAAAGAACAGCTTACCTAGCGGCACTTTCACACCCTGGATGATACACTGTATGGCGGTGCACTACGTAATCGGCGACGTACACGGCTGCCTTCGACCCCTTCTTCGCCTGCTGCAGCGCGAGGGACTTATTGACGAAAATCTGGCCTGGAGTGGCGGCCAGGCCCATCTGTGGTTCCTGGGCGATTACACCGACCGGGGCCCCGACGGGCTGGGGGTTATCGAGTTCATCATGCACCTCGAGCAGTCGGCACAGGCCACCGGTGGCGGCGTTCATGGGCTGCTTGGAAATCACGACCTCATGCTGCTTGCTGCCCGGCGCTTTGGCGATGTGGAGGTTCCCAGCTTTCGACGACAGGGATACCGCATGACCTTCTATGAAATCTGGAGACGCGTGGGTGGCGTAGAGCAAGACCTCGAGCGCTTAAACGAGACCCATATCCGATGGCTGCAAGCCCGCCCTGCCCTAGCCCGGGTCGAGAACACCCTGCTGATGCACTCGGATAGCTTGTTTTATCTCGACTGGGGGGACGACCTCGAGCAGATCAACCGCAGCGTGCAAGGCGTGTTGCACTCCGACGACGTAGATTCCTGGGATGCACTGGCCGAGCAGTTTACCACCCGGTTTGCTTTTCTAGGCGGCCTGGCCCCAACCGAGGCGTTTTTAGGTCAGCTAGGGGCCCACCGGCTGGTGCATGGTCACACCCCCGTCTACAGCCTGATCGGTGTTCCACCTGAGACGGTGCTTTACCCGCTGGAATACAACGATGGCCTTTGCGTCAATGTGGACCCAGGGCTCTGGAAAGGGGGCCCCGGGTTCGCTTTTCTCCTGTCTGAGGGCGGTGGATAATAAAAACATGCTGCCTTACCTTCGCCTGGAAGGCGACCCCTACGACCAGGGGTCTATCCAGGGCCGCATCCTTTCCCCAGAGATTGCCCATAACCTCGAGCTCTACTTCCGCCGCTTCGAAGTGGAGTGCAGGCTCTCCCCCGCCGAAGCCCGTCAGCGGGGTGAGCGCTATCTAGAGGCCCTTCGGCAGCAAAGCCCCGCCTATGTCCAGGGCCTGGAGGGCCTCGCCGCAGGGTCGGGGCAGCCGCTGGTGGACATCGCCACCCTCAACGTACGCTACGAGATTGTGTATCACCAGTTCGGCCTAGATACAGTTTATCCGGGCCGGGAGCCCCCCAACGGCTGCACTGCGTTCGCCCTTTTGCCTGCCCACAGCGCCGACGGGAACCTCTGGATGGGCCAGAACTGGGACTGGATGGAGGGTGTGCAGGGGGCCCTGCAACACATTACCGAGCCCGACGGCACCCAGGTGCTGGCCTTTACCGAGGCAGGCATCTTCGGTGGCAAGGTTGGCCTCAACTCCCACGGCCTGGGCCTGTGTATCAACGGGTTGGTCTCGGTGGGCGACCACTGGGCCGGGCTGGGCAAGCCTTTCCACCTTCGCACCTACCAGGCCCTGCGTCAGAAGACCCTGGCTGCAGCTCAGGCGATGATCCTCGAGCCCCCCTTGACCAACTCGGGCAACTTCCTGCTGGGGCAGGGCGAGCGTGCCAAGGACCTCGAGGTTTCGCCCGGAGGGGTAGCGGTTTGGGAGCATGAGCGCCATTTGGTGCACGCCAACCACTACATCGACCCCGAGCGCTTTGGCATCCAGGTACCGCCCATCGAGTGGCTCGACCGCTCCCAGCACAGGGCCGAGCGGCTAAACCAGCGGCTTAGCCAGGTGGAAAAACCGGGCTTGGCCGACCTGCAAGCCGCCCTCTCCGACCGCGAGGGGGCCCCCTATGCGGTCTGCCGCACTGCCGGGGCCGAGGAGTACGTTCTAGGCGAGCCCTACCGCACCATCGCCTCGGTGATCATGAACCTGGGCACCCTGGAGATGTGGGTCTCCGATGGCCCACCGCACGAAAATCCCTATCTCCATTACCGGCTCTAAAGTAGGAGTTACGCAGTTGCAGTTGACAGGACGTTTGTGTCCCTGGAGGCTAGGGCTTACCCCACCTTTTCCAGAGGGTGTGATGCCAAAGTGCGATGACCTGGACTGCATCCATCTCCTCATCGCGGCTCAGCGGGTACCGAGGCAGCCCAGAGGAGATAGACCTACCCGCCCATCCTGCTGCAAAGACAGCCGCCCGACACGCTCTCGCTGTGGTAGGAGGCAAAGGCCTTCGTGAACTTCAGGAAGGGGACGACACCCCCCTGGATAAATCCTACGCTCCGAACATGGATCAGGTGACCTATCCCTGGAGCGGAAAACACCGCCGGCATCGCCCTCATGACCCTGCTGAGGACGAAGCGGCAGGCCCTCATCCCCTACGACGTTCGGGTCTAAGTGCGCCCACGATAGAAATGTACGGTTTGGGTTTGGAGCAATTCGTTTAAGGGGCTTGCAGTGTCGCGGCTCAAGGCCTAGCTCTTGATCGCAAGGTAGATTTTGGAGGTGGACATACTTACAACAAACCCCAGGGGGGCCAGAGCAAACACGCTCACGCTCGAGGGATGCTGCAGACCGCCAAGGAGCGGGGTTTTGCACCAGCGTACGTGCGGATGGACAGCGGGTACGCTGCTCTGGAGAACCCGAAGCTCTGGCCGGCGGTTTCTGGTGCGGCTGAAGGGCAACTCCGGAGAGGGAGGGTGAGCGAGGGGGCGGTGCCGCTCCTCTCCTCATCCTTGAGCCAACTGCGTAAGTCCCATCCGGATTCGGTTAGTTTGACACCGGATGGTGGCGAACTAACCCGACGAAGGGAGGCGCTGGTTTCGCCGACCGTAGGGAGGGGTGGGGTGTGCTCCAGGATTCAAGTTGCGCCGCGCGCGGCGCAGCCTAGCCTCTGACTGCCTTGGGTTTGCATGATTATATTTTTGAATCCGGTATGAGAATCGTTCTGCATCGATCTAGCCTCGAGCCAGATCGCTGGTCAAGGTCACCCGCCCGTGAGAAATAATTTCTACTACCCGCCCGTACTCGCCGGGGGTGAGGCGGACCTCGAGGCTATCGGGAAACACCTCGGGCCGCCCCCACTCGATGAGCACCAGCCGGGCCTCAGGCAGATAGTCCTCCAGGCCCAGGCTGTATAGCTCCTCCTGGTCGGCCATGCGGTAGGCGTCGATGTGTACCACCAGGCCCTTTGGGGTGGGGTACTCGTGGATCAGGGTGTAGGTGGGGCTGGTGACTTCGCCGGTAAACCCCAGGGCTTGGGCAATGTACTTGACCAGGGTGGTTTTGCCCGCCCCCAAAGGTCCACTGAGCAGTACCAGCGCTCCTTCGGGCAGTTGCTGGGCCAGGCGCTGGGCGAGGGTGCGGGTGTCTTCCAGGGTCTCCAGGTGCACGATTCCAGCTTATATCACCTCTGCGCGTGAGTGATGCTAAACGCGTCACTCACTTACCGTACCAAAAGGCGCGTCCAAGGAACGCAAAACCCCACGTTTGAGTCACTGATAAGCCGAATCGGTATTACTGCAAGCCCAGAAAGCCAGGGATTGCTGAAGTATGCCCCGGCCCAATCGGGGCTGGGGTGGGGTGTCATAATGGTGCGGTTATGTCTTCAAATAATCAAGCTGCTGGGCAATCCCATAGCAGCTTTTTGACCAGCCGCTTATACCAGCAGCAGACGCAAACCACCCAACAGGGCCAGCCCAAGCGCCATCCACTCAAAGGAACGCTGGTCAATGTAGCCCAGCAGCCAGCGGCCTGCCATCGCACCAAATACCACCGATGGAACCAGCCAGAGGTTAAACCAAAGGGATTGTGTGGTAATCAAACCTAGTCCTACCGCAAAGGGTACCTTGAATAGATTGACCACCAGGAAGTACCAGGCGATGGTGCCCACCACCTCGAGCTTGCTCATGCGCATAGCCAGCATGTAGATGAGCACAAAGGGCCCAGCAGCGTTGGCCACCATGGTGGTGAACCCTGCTGCCGTGCCCATGCTGGGGGCAAACGCGGGGTGCTGTGAGATGGTCACATCGCTTTTTCGGGTGGCCCTGCGGTATAGCTGGTAAGCGGTCATACCGACCACAATCGCACCAATCACCCGCTGAATCTGTAGGTCGTTGCTGAAATACAGCATCACCGAGCCCAATCCCACCCCCAGCGCAGTCCAGGGAAACAGCCGCAGCAGCTCCGACCAGCGCACATTTTTGCGCAAGATACGCACCGCAATCAGGTCAGCGCATATCAGCACCGGCAGCAAAGCCCCGGTTGCTTCTCTGGCCGGTAGGATGCTGGCAAACACGACCACCGCAATGGTCACCGCACCCGATAAGCCGGTCTTGGAAGCTCCTACCAGCCAGGCCGCCAGCAGCGCCAGAATCCAGTCTTGAACGCTCAGATCCATACGGGGCCAACATACCCCATGGCAAGCCAGGGTGGGCTCGACCCTAGCTAGAGTCCGGCAGATAGCCTAGCCTGGTAGGTATGCCACGGGCCCGACCATCAGCGGAAATCGTTGCCAAGATCCTGAAGCAAGGCGCGTTGAAATCTGGGATCCAGCGCGGACAGGCGCTGGCCTTATGGCCTCAGATCGCCGGGCCTGCCCTCTGCGAACTGAGCGAGGCCGAGCGCCTCGAGGATGGGGTTCTGTTCGTGCGGGTAGCCGACTCGGTGGTGGCCCATCAGCTGACCTACCTGCGCGAGGAGTTCATCCGGCGCTACCAGGAAAAGCTGCCCGGCATGGTGCAGGAATTGCGTTTCCAGGTTGGCGCAGAAAAAAAAGCCAAACCCAAAAGCAAACCTGCTGCCTTGCCCAAACTCAGTCCAGAGGAAGAGGCCATGCTGCACCAACTGGCCGAGCGCTGCCCCCAGGATCTCCGGGACGTGATTCTAAAGGCCGGGAAGGCGGTTTTGCAGAAGCAAAAAGAAAGCCCTTACCCACCCTGCCCAATCTGTGCTGTACCCAGCAAGGAAAACCCCTGCAAACCCTGCCAGAAGTTGCTGGCCGAGGCTGCCATACAGCGCGAAGCCGGGCGGTTGACCCGCTTTCCGCTGAAGCCCCGCCTCGAGGGCCTCGCTCTGAGCGCTGCTCGCTACCTGGCGCAAAACAAGCTCGAGGCCCAGCTGCGTGACCTTCTACCCCAGGTCATCCAGCAGCCCGAGCTGATTGCCATCTTGCAAGATACCGCCAGACGCTACCTGCAGCTTCGTACCGGCGATAAAGAGGTTCGCCCATACCGCCATCTGCTACCCCCTGCGCTGATCTCGCTGCTCAAAGAGGTATGATGAACCGGTAAGCCAGTGTCCTGGCCGGCACGGCCGGGTTGTGCAGCCCGAACCAGAACCAACCTACCGGGCAGTTTCCAAACGCATGCCTAGGCCGATACAGTGAAACCCAGAACGTAAGCACACCTTGGCCTTTCTTGGAGGAAAGCATGGCAACCGAGACCAAACCCAAAAGCATGAGCGGCGATAGCAAGCTGAAGGCCGGACTGATCTGGCTCAACGGGCAAATAGTACCCCAGGAGGAGGCCAGGGTCTCGGTACTGACCCACGCCCTGCACTACGGTACCAGCATCTTCGAGGGCATCCGAGCCTACGAGACGCCAGCGGGCCCCGCCATCTTTCGCCTGCAAGAACACACCGAGCGCTTCTTTCACAGCGCCAAGGTGATGATGTTCGAGATGCCCTTTACCCCCGAACAAATCAACGAGGCCATCCAGCAGGTGATCCGCGAAAACGGCTACAAAAGCTGCTACATTCGCCCGCTGGCCTGGATGGGCGCCCATACCCTGGGCGTGAACCCTCTGCCCAACAACCCTGCCGAGGTGATGGTGGCTGCCTGGGAGTGGGGCACCTACCTGGGCGACGAGGCCGTGCGCAAGGGAGCCAAACTGATCACTTCGTCCTGGGCTCGTTTCCCAGCCAACGTCATGCCCGGTAAAGCCAAGGTAGGAGGCAACTACGTCAACAGCGCCCTGGCCCGTGTGGAGGCCCAGCTAGCCGGGGCCGACGAGGCCCTGCTGCTGGACAAGGAGGGCTTCGTAGCCGAGGGTTCGGGCGAGAATATCTTCTTCTTCCGGGGCGGAACCCTTTACGTAATCGAGCACTCGGTCAACCTGATGGGCATCACCCGCGACTCGGTGATCGCAATCGCCCGCGATCTGGGCTACGAGGTGCGCGAGGTGAGGGCCACCCGCGACCAGCTCTACATGGCCGACGAAATGTTTATGGTCGGTACTGCCGCCGAGGTCACCCCCATCTCCTACCTCGACCACCGGGCCATCGGGACCGGCAAAGCCGGCGAACACACCATGCGCCTCCGGGCTGCCTACATGGATGTGGTGCAGGGTAGAAACCCCAAATACAGCGCCTGGTTGACCTATGTAAAGTAGGTTTTTTCGGCCGGTTTAGGGAGCGGGCTTGGCTGGGTTTGCCGATAGTCCATGCCCGCATGTACCTCCACATCCGAAACACGCCTTTCGATCCAGAGCCAAGTCTTGAGCAGCGCCGCTACAAGCCCCTTTGGCCATTTGCGCTAAACCAAAAAACCGTACCTTCCTGCACCCAGGAAGGTGGGCTTTGGGGTATTTGTCCTTGAGATTTGACCGTAGACTGTTCTATGCACCTAAAGGTTGAAACCCACAACCTACTGGCCCATACCCATACCGTCAAGGCGGGTACCTTTCCGGTGGCGCTGTATCACCAGCACAGCCACGGGGTCTATGTGGAGCGGGCCTTTGTGGGACATCCAACCTACCGCTACTGGAAAGCCCATATTTTGCCCAAACAACATCTACAAATCTGCCAGTACACCCCACACCACGATGCCTACCCCTTTGAGTTTTATATCGACATCGTGCAGGCAGAACGCCAAGGGCACATCCTGAAGGTGAAGGACCTGTACCTCGATCTGGGCATTGCCTACAACGGAACCCTCACGCTAATGGACACCCACGAGCTCTTTGAAGCGCTAGCGTCGGGCCTCATAGGTCTGGATGAAGCCTTCCTGGCCACGCAAACCCTGCACGACCTGATCAACCAACTGGGCCAGCACGAAAACAACCTGGATCGCACCCTGCAGGCCCAAGGCATCGCCTTGAAGTGGGCCTATGACCTGTCATCGGCTCCTTGAGAATGTGTGGATGCCTGTAGGTTGTACCCTACAGGGCTCCTACATTTGAGCCATGAGCCCTTTTCGCAAGTGGCAACTCTTCGCGCCGCTGGGCCTGACCCTGATCGGGGCAGGCATTTCTCTAACCGACCACGCCAGCTTCCTAAAGTCGCAAGGTGAGCCCTGGTTCTGGCTGGGAACCTTTGGACTGGTGGTGCTGAACTCGGGCGTGGCCCTGATGGCCGATGCGGTGAAGAACCGTGTGCTGTACGAGCTCGAGGTCCGCTACAGCCTAAGGCCATACTCAAACCCCCAGGGAAACGCCTCCAAAAGCTCGAAGCCGACCCGCTCGTAGAAGGCCACGGCGCCCTCATTGCGCCGCCCCACCCCCAGGTGCACGCCGGGCACCCTAAGTTCGCGCAGGCGCCCCAGAAAAGCGTTCATCAGCTGGCGACCCAGTCCTTGGCCCTGCGCCCTGGGCAAGAGGTCGATGTGCAGGTGCGCCGGGTAGGCCGTAGCCCAGCGCGAAGGGATGTAGCCCTTGTGGATCAGGCGTATCATGGCGGCGTCTTTGGAGGTATCGTCCGGGGCGGGTAGCGGATACTTTTGGCGAAGCGGTGGCAGCCACTGCGCCTCCATCCAGGCCGCGAATGCGTGCGAGTCGCGGCAGCCCAGCACATAGCCGCACACCCCTTGTCGGTCGGTTAGAACAAAGGTAAGTTTCGGCTCGTGCACGGCATAGGGCGCCGCATAGAAGTGGCCTAACAACGCGGGGTCTCGGTAGAGCTGGCTGGCATCGGCCCCGCTGTCACCGGTCAACAGACAAATTCTGTACAGGTTGGGCAGGTCGGCGGGCGCGTAAGGCCGAATGGTGAAAGCCATAGCCCCATGTTACCCAGCCTCATGCTAGATTCGGTTCGTTCGGCACCGAATGGTGACAAACGAACCCGACCGAAGTTATCCGCGTAGCGGAGGGCGATACCGTGCCACTAGCTCAATGGAACGCGATACCGCCCCTTGGAAGGGAGACGTTTACTTCGCCGACCGAAGGGAGGGGTGGAGTGTACTCTGGGATTCAAGTTGCGCCGCGTGCGGCGCAACCAAGCCTCTGAAAGTTTTTGAGATGGTTATCTTTTTGAATCCGGTATCAGTCCTCGAGCAGACCCACAAAGCTCTGCGGGTCGGGATCGAGGCGCAGGCGGGCGCCCCGCAGCGGCGGCAGGTTTTCCATTAACACCTGCAAGCGCGGCTCGGAGCTCTTGAGCAACAGGTGAAACACATACTGGCCGCGCAGGCGGGCCACCGGTGCCGGCGCTGGGCCCAGCAGCTCACCGGGCTCGGCCTTGGGCCTGAGGGCTTCGGCCAGCCGGTAGATGGCGTCGCGGGCCACGGGCTCCTTGGGGTGGGCCACCTCGAGCTTGACCATGCGGGTAGCCGGGGGGTAGCCCAGGGTTCGACGCAGGGCCAGCTCGGACTCCATAAAACCCTGGAGGTCGGCGGTCTGGAGCGCCTTGTGGGCAGCATGGGCCGGTTCAAAGGTTTGCAATACCAGCAAAGGACGTCGGTGCGGGTGCAGATCGGTCAGTTGCCACAACAGCCGGTGGTAGCGCTCGGCGGCCCGGAAATC